>Ga0099364_10001385_pt1 | contig 40201 bp, 48 predicted proteins | sample TergutTh196P3_FD_73070 | JGI IMG/M metagenome (GOLD analysis project Ga0099364, IMG submission 73070) | Microcerotermes parvus P3 segment gut microbial communities from Pointe-Noire, Republic of the Congo - Th196 P3 | ecosystem: Host-associated > Arthropoda: Insects > Digestive system > Gut ...
CATGAATACTGGAGAAAATAGGCGGCAGAAAAATAATGTTGACTGGAAATCAATTCATCAGAAGGCGGTAACAGACTTAAATTCAAAGAAAACTTTTGTTGACAAAACTCATTATTTGTGGTATGATGTTCTTATGCACGAGATTACTGCTGATGAGTCGGACCCGAGAGCATGAAATACGGAAGGAGTGAAACTTTATGAAATGTGCGAGTGTTAGAGAATGTGCTTGCTCTAAAACAACCTGCGAAAATCACGGAAAATGCTGTTCTTGCGTTGTAAAACACCGCGAAACCGACAGCTTGCCGTTCTGCCTTTTTGCCGACAATGACGGTGATAAGAGCGTGTCGGCTTATTACAAAAAACTGAAAGAAAGATTCGGCTAAACAAGAGTGAAGAGCGAATTTACTTCGCTCGTAACTTGACGAAAGCTAAGAGGTGTGACTATGAAAAATTTGAAACCGGTTGTGGATTTTAGAAGATGTTTCGCAAGCAAAGACGTTTGCACTGCAATCAAACTCTGCCCGTTCGAGGCTATTACTTATATTGAGGTTGATGTCCCGATACTTGACAAAACGCTTAGATGCAATTGCAACGAGCGTGAGGCATTAGGATTAACGCCGATGTCGGCGAAACCCGGCGGAGGTTGTAATTGTGCGGGTGGTTGCGAAAGTGAGAGCAATGACCCCTTGTACGATTGCGGAGGTACTCCCTACGGCAGAATTGTCATTGATTATGACAAATGTACAAGGTGCGGAATCTGTGTCAAGGAATGTTGCGGCACTGCAATTGGCTTGTTTCCTGAGCACTTTGTTGTTGAGCCTATAGTTGGTAATGTCAAATGCGGCTGTGCGGACGGCTGTTGTTGAAAAATCGTAATGATTAGGGGAGAATCTAAACTAATGGCAATACGAAAACTAACAAATTGGAATGACCCGCTATTCCGCAAGACAAGCCGTGTTGTGGACAAATTCGATGAGCGATTGCACACGCTTCTTGGCGATATGCACGACACTCTCGAAAAAGTCAACGGCTATGGTTGTGCGGCAGTTCATGTCGGGATTCTGCGGCGGGTTGTGGTTATTCTTGATGAAAGTGGAGTTATTGAACTGATTAATCCCACAATTACCGAAGTAAGCGAAAAAACTGTTTTATTTGAAGAAGGTTCAATCGCCCCCGACTCGCCACAACAGGTTGTAAAACGACCTAAAATCGTGACTGTGACAGGATTTGACCGTAACGGTGAGCCTATCACAATTACAGCCGAGGATTTCCTTGCGGCGACTTTGTGTCACGAAATTGACCACCTTGACGGTGTGCTGTTCACGGATAGGGACAAAGAATATGAAGCTGAGGAGGATTTGAATTATGTCATCAATTTTAAGCACAAGTATGAAAGTTGAGTTTACTGAAAGTGAAATCCAAACAATGCACAAAGCTCTCGAAAGTTGGGGATTAGAGGCACAAATCGGTGTCGCTGTTGAGGAATGTGCGGAGTTGATTGTCGCACTTCAAAAGTACGTCAACCGCTCGATTAAGCCGTCCACGGATGACATTTTAGACGAAATCGCCGATGTTGAGATAATGTTGGCACAGATTCGTCTTGCGTTGGATTTGGACGATAATACGCTCCGTGAGCGGATTGAACGTAAGTTTAATAAATTGGGAAAGTATTTTAATGAATAGCATTGAGAAAATAAATTATATTACCAAAGGTTGGTGTTGAATTCCTGTCAAAGCATCGCAAATCGTTCGTGGGATTGAGTCGAAATCGGCAACTAACGAAGTCGGTTTTTCTAAACAATCGTCCTGCGCAAGCGGAACAAAGTAATAATTACGCCTGTTTAGTAAAATCCCGATGTTTTTCGCTGAACCTGCAAGTGCATCATTTGTAGCTATGCAGAGGATAACGGGTCGCGCATTACGAATATGGGATTTAACCGCCATAGTTACCGCAGTGTCGGTAGTCGCGTTGCGGCAACATCGCGGGAACATAGTCTGGTGCCGTTACACTATGCTCCCATAAGAAAAATGTGGATTTCACCTGTTTCGCTATCCCACACAACCCTATCCACACAACGCTTGATGAAGTTCCGTTTGTTGATTACAGATAACTCGTTGAAGTTTTCTTTCAAATATCGCAACCCCGATTCAATCTCGAAGAACATTTCTTCAAAGTTGTGTTCTCGGCGTGAGGCGGTTTCGTTTTGAGTAAGCTCGTCGGTCAACTCTCGAACCTGTGAACTCAATTGTGATATTTCCGAATTAATACGTTTGTGAGTATCGTCGTCAACGCCTTTAGACAATGCTGATATTAGACTTTGGATTGCAGATTCCTTTTCTGTAATCCTTTTTTTGATTGCGTTACTATTCGCAGTAAAAGTATCGTTTATGTTATTGATTTTCTTTTTCAGTTCCTGCAATTGCAATCCTACCGCCGAATTCTCAATATCGTAATCCAACAGCAACTTGCAGATTTGCTCGTCAATCAATAATCCATTTATATTTTCGGCATCGCATTGCTGTTTCTTACTTTTCTCCTTGGTTTCGCACAAATACGAGAAAGAACGCTCACCATCTTTGTTTACTTTGTAATATTTAGGGCGCATATACGCCCCGCACTTGCAACGAATCACTCCCGATAATAAAGCGGTTGAGTTGTACACTTTGCGGAACGTTTTGTCGGCGTTTACGCGTAGGATTTCTTGGATTTGAACCCACTCACTCCCCTTGATTACTCCTTTGTGCTTACCGATTGCTACAATCCACTCGCTCTTTGCGTTTTTCGTGCGTTGCTTGTCACTTTGAGTCTTGTTGTAAACTATAAATGCGGATTTTCCGTCAATCTCGGATTCTTCACAACATAAATCGCTGCCGTTTGATAAAAAATAATGATACGCTTCTTTGTCGGCGGTGCAATAAACCGGATTAATCAGAATCTGTCTTATTGTAGAAATGGTAAATTTCTTGTCTTTCTTGGAAGTCAATCCCGAATTAAGTAAATACGTTTCGACTTTATTCAAACTCTCAAACTCTAAGTATTTTTTGAAAATAGTGTATACTGTATTAATTTCGTCCGGTTCAACTTCAAGTCGAAAAGAAGTCCGCACTTTATCTCCCATGTCGATTTCTTCATCCTTGACAGACTTGTAACCGGTTGGAGTTAGTCCGCCGAGCCATCGACCTGTACGCGCAAGCAAGTGCATATTATCACGAACACGTTCGGCAATCGTTTCACGCTCTAACTGTGCGAATACTGAGGCGATGTACATCATCGCTCTGCCCATAGGGTTAGACGTGTCGAATTGTTCTTTTATACTGATGAACGAGATTTTATTCGTGTTGAGTTCCTCTATCAAAGCAGAAAAATCGCTGACGTTGCGGCTAACACGGTCAAGCCGATAGACGACGATGTAGTCGAATTTATTCGATTTATTGTCGTTCATCATCTGAATAAACCGTGGACGTTTCATGTCCTTTGCCGAAAATCCTTCATCTTCATAGATTGTGATTTTCTTATCACCGTCTTGAGGGAAATGTGCATTGATATAATCTGTACACATTTCGATTTGATTATCAATCGACTCACCTTTGCCGGTGAATTTTGATTTTCGGGAATAGATTGCGAATCTCATATTATTGACCCTTCACTTCCTACGTTGTTTGAACTGCTGTTTCTACAATTAAAATCCCTCGGTTTGGCTGAATCGAGGGATTTATTGTTTTGCGTTCGTTATGCGATTATGAGGTTTTCTACATCTTCTATAGACAATCCTGTTGCATCAGCAACATCTTCAATGGGCATATCCTTTCCAAGGAGTTTTTTGGCTACTGTTAAGGCTTTTTTGAGTTCACCTCTTTCTTCTGCTTCTCTGCTCTGAACCGCTACATATTCGTCTAAATCCCATTGTGCATACAACATATCGACAACCTCCATGTTCAACTATCCGATGATGAGGTCTTCAACTTCCTCAACCGATAAGCCGGAAATTTTAGCAGCCTGTTCAGTCGTCAGACCCATTTCAAGCGCACTTATCGCCACTTCTATCGCCTTCTTGCGTTCACCTCTGAGTTCACCTCTGAGTTCACCTCTGAGTTCACCTCTTTCTTCTGCTTCTCTGCTCTGAACCGCTACATATTCGTCTAAATCCCATTGTGCATACAACATATCGACAACCTCCCCTCCGTGTTTCTGTAAAAAATCGGTTAAAATATTTTTTTCAATACAATCGTTTATTGCTTTCTCAATCGCCTTTTTAAGCTCCATTCCGGAAGCTCTGTTCTTGTTGATTTCATCGACAATCTCTACATAACCGTCAAGCTCGACACTCTTTTGTACGACATCCCGATTGTGACCTTTGTTGATGTTCAAAACCCGAACGGTCAGTTCCAGACCGCCATTAGGTTTGTGTCCCTCGGGCAAGTTGTGGAACGCATCGGAAAGTTTCAACATCTCCTCGTCGGGCTGATTTTCGGAATCAGTGCCGTTGTATAGGACGATGAACTCCGGTCGCGGTAGTTTGACTAATTTCGACGAGTAGATTTTCTTTTCCACAAGATTGTCATAGACTTTAGCAAGGTAAATCATGAGCCGTATCGGCATATTGGGATTTTTTGATGACTGCTGCTCAACGAGAACCACGAGTTTTCCGTCAATGACAAAACTCAAATCATTGTACCGCCCCTTGACGAATACGCCTTTGAGCGTCGTGATTTCAATAGGGGTGTCAAGCGGATAATCGCTCTGCGAAAGCGCGTTGTACAGCCCTAATGCCGTCACTGGTTCGGAAAACAACGTCGAGAACATCGTGTCTTTATACTCCCTGTTTGCGCTGTTTGCCGGAGTTTTTGATTCCATATGCGAGTTAGCTCCTTTGGTTTTGATTAGTCTTAATAGAAACATTATAGCACGATTTCGGCAAGATGTCAAGAGGGTTTTTAAAGATTCTTCAGATTTTTCCAGAGGTGGCTATACCCTCCTGTTTCTCTGTTTATCGTATTTCGATATACATATTATTATCTTGACGATTGTCAAACAGATTTTGTGTCCGAAAATCGGTTCTATTTTCGGTCTTATTTTCGGTACGGAAAAAAATCTGATTTCGTGTTTGTTTTCGTCAAAAATCTATGATAAAATATTGTGTAAAAGGGAGGAGATAGAGCGGTGAAGTTAGATTTCAACAACATAAGTGATGAACTGATTATCTATGAAGCGTTCGGCGTAGAGGGGAACGAATCAGAGGCTTTGAACGATGCCTACTTGGATTTGTTCGAGTTAGTCGGCAAGGAGGCAATGATCAAGATTTACAAGCACTGTAACGGCGATAAACTCAATCTGCCTAAACGCCTTTACCGTCAGGACTTCGTCACTAACCTTGCTCAAAGAGAGAAGGACAGGCGTGAACGCGCTAAGATTTCACGGGCGGCGGGGTATTCTGTTAATACTATTGAGGAATTGTTGGATAAGGGTAGGAAGAAAAAAGGAAAGTGAGGGGTTCGCTTATGAATAACACGAAAACCACAAGTTATGGCGTAATCGTGTTTTGGATTATTGTGTTTTGGCCGGTCGGTACTTATATGTTGGTCAAAAACCTGCAAAACAGCAAAGCGGCTGTGATTAACGGGAGTAACGCACCTCGAAATGTTGCGTTTGTTTTGTTGGGTTGCGCCGCTATGACACTCGTAACCGGTGCAAGCGACCCCGAAACACGAGAAATGATAGGGGTGTTCATTCTGGTGAGTATAGGGCTTGCAATCGGCGGTGTTTACTTGTTAAAAGTGTTTGACGACACCAAAAAGTTAGCCGTCGAGTTCAAGAAGTACTTAAACGTCGTCATCAACGGTAAAGTCACAAACATAAACGAGATTGCTCAATCGGCCGGGGTTAGTCGTGACGTTGCCGAAGAAAAACTTCAACGTATGATTGATTTGCAGATTTTCAAAGGGGCGTACATTGACCACAAAGCGGGCGAACTCGTTCTCGGAGCAAAACCAATTCAACCCGATGTGGAGTATATGAACATCGCTTGTCCTAATTGCGGGGCGGTTCAGAACATCATCAAAGGCGGGAACAACGCCTGTGATTATTGTGATTCAGCGTTGTAAAACGCCGAAAATAAAAAAATTTTGGAGGAATTAGGTATGGGATTATTGGACAAGGCAAAGGGGCTTGCCGACAAAGCAAAACAGTCAATTGATGACAAAGTGGCCCGCGCAGACAGCGCAAACGAAGAGAAAGAGAATGAGGGGCTTTCTCCGGAAGAGATTGCTGCAAAGGATGCAGCTAAGGCGATTATACTCTTTAATAAGTTTGAACTCGGGGCATCTTTTTACGAAAAAGGAGAATGGAAGTGGAAAGAAAAAGGCTCTTTTGGGTTTGGGCTTTCAGATGGTAAAGGTTCGCATTCAGACCCTTTATTTGGTTTGCGCGTGAAATTTACAAACACAAGCGACAGAAGAGCAAAGTATGTGGTATTGGGTGTGAGCGTGATAAATTCAGTCGGCGATGTAATACAGACCAAGGATTTTGAAATCACAGGGCCTTTTGAGTCGGGTAAGAAGTCTGAAAGCACTTTTAGAAAATGCCTTGATAAACAGGCGGAAAAAATTAAGTTATCAAAAGTCGCGATAACATATTTCGACGGTGATACTGTGACTTTGGAGGGGAAATGGTTAAACAGATTGATTAAAGACGGCGCAGGCGCAAGTCTTATGAACTTTGTAAAAGCATAGGTTGTTATGGAAAGGAAGCCCGTCGTGGGCTTCCTTTCGCATTAAACACTACCCCTTTATAAAATCCAAATAAAGGGGGACTCCACAAAATGAAACAAGAAATCAAACCCTTGACCCACCGGAATATCACGACAAAATACTTCAAAGACTGGTTTTTCAACATGGACGATTGGCTCGACAGTGGAGCAACTCCGGAAAACTTCGATTACAACAGTTTGACCCACAACGAATCGCAAGAAATCTACGCTTACGGCTATTTCATCGACGACAAACTCGACGGAATAATGCGCATAATACGCAACCGCAATGGCGTTCTGATTGATTGGTTGTATGTAAATCCCGGCAAGCAAAACCGGGGAATCGGCACTGAATTGATGAGTTATGCAATCGACAAATTCGGTGAGGAGTGCGATATGCGGCTTAATGTCGTGGGCTTGAACGAGGGCGGACAGCGGTTTTATGACAGGTTTGGGTTTGAGAAAGTCAAGCCGTTTATTTACCACGAATTGGCTACCGGAGCGAAAAAGCGGTGTTACTTGATGAAGCGTGTTCGGTGTGGGAAGTCTGTTCCGATTGCTCGCCCGAGTCGGTTCTTATGCTGATTGTTGCGTTTTACGGGAAGCCCTTTGTGGGCTTCCTTCGTTTTTTGCTTTGCAATTCCTCCAACGCCTCAAGCTGCTTGACCGCACACTCGCGATAATGCGGTGTCAGCGATAGCCCAAGCTTATAAGGCGTATTATTCGGTTATTGACGGGCTTGCGTTCACTCCGAACCGCCGAGTTGCGCCGTAAGCCAATCCTCAAAATCACCGTCGGGGTGGATTGTTTGAAACACTCGTTTGAGGTCTTCATAAGTGTCGAGCGTATACGGGTGATTTTCAGGTAACATAATAAAGTAAATTTTGTATGACTTCAAAAAATACTCCAACGCCTGAACGTAATCACCTTGTTTATAGCGAACACCACCAATATTGTTATAGGTTGTTGCGGTGGACGGGTGGTCTGTGCCTAAGACTTTTTCGCGAATCGTTAAAGCCTTATTGTAATACTCCAACGCCTTATCGTAATCACCTTGGTTATTGTAAACAAGACCGATATTGTTATAGGAGGTTGCGGTATCCGGATGGTCTGTGCCTAAGACTTTTTCGCGAATCGTTAAAGCCTTATTGTAATATTCCAACGCCTTATCGTAATAACCTTGATTACGGTAAACTTCACCGATATTGTTATAAGTCATTGCAGTGTTAGGGTGGTCTGTGCCTAAGACTTTTTCGTGAATCGTTAAAGCCTTATCGTGATACTCCCATGCTTTATCGTAATCACCTTGATTACTGTGAGCATTACCGATATTGTTATAGGTCGTTGCGGTGTCAAGGTGGTCTGTGCCTAAGACTTTCTCACAAATCGTTAAAGCCTTATTGTAATAGTCCAACGCCTGAACGTAATCGCCTTGGTTATCGTGAACACTCGCTATATTGTTATAGGTCGTTGCAGTGTTAAGGTGGTCTGTGCCTAAGAATTTCTCACAAATCATTAAAGCCTTATTGTAATACTCCAACGCCTTATCGTAATCACCTTTGCTATCGTAAACATACGCTATATTGTTATAGGATGCTGCGGTGGAGGGGTGGTTTGTGCCATAAACAGTTATAGTAATATCTAAATCTTTTTTTTGATATTCCAATGCCGTATCATACTTGCCCTGCTCGTCGTAAAGGTTAGCAATTCTGCTAAGCAGAGTTGCGAAATTATCTTCACGTTGAGAGTTTTCATCACCCTCAAGCCAACGCGCCACATTCACGGCGAAAGGCAGAATCCCTAAAAGTGTTGTAAAAACCTTATTGCCAATGCGCAAATCCTCATTGATTTTATCCACCAACCCTGCACAATCGTCATAAGTAGGCATATTCTCAAACCGCACGATGTCGGAAATGACGTGGTGCATATAGAAACCTGATTCCGACTTGAACAGCCAACCCCTCTTTGCAAGCCGATTCAAGACATTGAGATTAGGCAGGTCGAACCACCGTTTAGCGATTTTAGCATCAAGCGGAATCGGCGGAAAAAGCGAGAACATCTTGAGTATGTGAAACTCGTCTTCGTCCTTGACCTCCGAAACGTCGAACAACTTCTGCATATGCTGTTTGAAAGTCTTGCCGTCCACATCGTCTGTAATCTCATGCAGACTGAATCCGCATTTGTTCAACTTGTCGAGCAGTTCGCTGTCGGAATCACCGGATTCTCGCGCCGTCTTGGCGAGTAGTCCCACCACGATGGTTAAGTAGTCGGCTTTTTTCACCAACTCATTGACGATTTCGTCGTCGCAACTTCTACCGAGAATGTCCTTGTAAAGCGACACGCATAATTCTTCAGATAGCTTGCCGATTGTAATCGGCTTGATTCTGTCAACGTCAGTCAGCCGTGACGTGATAATGATATTGCAACTTAGCGTGTCGATAGTGCGCCAATCCTCTTCGGACGGCACGTTCATGTTGTCGATAAACAGGAGCAATTCCGCGCCTAATTCGTTGATGTGGACTACAGTCTTTCGGACGTTCTCGTCAAAGTCTGTTTCGTCTATTGCGGTGAATTTCCCGTGTAGAGTTTTCTGAATGTTTCCGTCAAAGACTACCCACCCCACGTGAGGTACATCTAATTCGTGAAAAAGCTTCTTGCAAATCTCGGACTTGCCGATTCCACCCATACCGTTCACGAGCATAAGTTTACGGTTGTCGGCGAGTTGGTGCTTTATGTCCGCGAGTTCTGCTTCGCGCCCCACGAAATAGTGAGAGGGCGTGGGGGCGGATTCACGGGTTACGACTTTTGGGTAGCGTTTTGAAGGGGCGATATGCTCGAGATGAGCTAAAATATCCGTTGTGTTCTTGTCGATGTTTTCAAGTCTGCCGTTCATACTTTCAAACTCATAACCCATTTTTTTAAGAAGCGCAAGAATCTCATCAAACCCCATGTCGCTCACTTCTTCTAATCGCTTCAACCGCTCCGACGTTTCGATATGCTCCGAAAGCTCCACGTACTTGATAGAACTGCGTAGTCTGTTGACTATGCGTTCATACAACTCTTTCCTGTTGGTATCGGAAAAATTTTCGTTGCCTTTCAGAATCGTTTCGTGCGTGAAAACGTCCCCACCCCTCAACGAATCGAGAATACCATCAGCGATTGCTGCGCCATGTTCTTCAGCGTCAAAACCAATATCCTTGTTTTGAGGATTGATAATCTTGCTGTATTCTTTACAGGCTTTTATAGCGGTTTTTTTGATAGATTTGCAGAATTCTTTTTTCTCATGCTTCGACTTTAAGTCATTGACAAAACCTCCAAGACCTGCAACGTCGGCAAGTATGCCAACTGCTTTTAATCCGAATTCCGGTGTTATTAACATCTTCACACTCCCTTTTAGTTTTAATTCCGTGATTTTTCGAGATATTATGACAAGTATACCATGTTTGGGAATGAATGTCAACCCCCAATTTTCCCAATCCCCATATGTATATTATTATATTGAGTAAAAGAAAATCATCTTTTACATTAATAATATTATTGGAGGATTCAAATGGCAAACATCACAATCGCCGGAAACAGCTACGTCATCGCTTCGGACGTGGCAATGCAAGACTTAGAAGCAGTCAAAAAGTACCGCCCCACGGCACTCACCCTCATCGACGAGGAAACAAAAGAACCCTACTTCAAAGTGGGAATCGGCGGAAACTCGCTCAACGACCACGGAATCAGCTTCGGCGGCGTTTCCAACGACGAGGACAAAGTCGCGACGGCGACGCTGACAATCCCTGCGGATGTCGAGGACAAGAAGGAATACGTCTGCGATAAGGCGGGAATTGCGGTCATGAATTTGAACAAAATCGAATCCGGAATCGCAAAGGCGTTGGACGAAATTAACACAGAACGCGCGGCACTCGCCGATAGCATAATCGTGAGTGTTTAAGCCAAAAATGGGGAGCCGAAAGGCTCCCCAAACTATTTTTAATGGAGGAAAAAATGATTAAAGTCACAATCGGAAATAACGTCAAACGCAAAACGGAAATTCTCGACCCCGAAACCACACTTCGGGAGGCTTTGGAAGAGGCTGAAATCGACTATACAAGCGGAATTATGAACTTAGACGGCAGTACACTTTCGCCGGGTGATTTGGATAAGACTTTCGCCGATTTCGGTATTACGGAAAAGTGCTATTTGCTCAATGTTGTCAAAGCGGATAACGCTTGAAACGCGCTCATAATGCGGAATTATTCGGTTAAGACAAAGTTGGTCTGCAATCGAATAATTCCGCATTATCACAACTTAAAAAAGGGGGATTACTCATGTTCAGCAAGGCGATTTATTCGACCCAATTCACCGGGGAAATCCCCGACCGACTGTTCACGAATATCACCGCAAACGCTGTGTTAGACAGCACTTTCCTCACGACCATGAGGTGCCTGCTCCACAAAAGATTACCCCAAAACGAAAGTGTAAAACTCCACCTCACGAACGCAAATTATTTCACACTCGCCGAGCCGCAAACCGGGATTTATAAAATCACAATCGTCACCGGTGAGGTCGAGAATTTCCGCTTTATGAGGGCGTATACACGGCTTGATGACTTGCAAATTTTCTATGCGAGGAAGGCAAAAGCCACGTTTTTCAGGAAAGAAAATAACACCGTAATTTTCATGGATAGACTCGAATTAAAACATTTTCACGCCTTGCAGATGATGCTCCCGAAGTACATTCCAAGCCTGTTTGCGGAGTTTTCGTTGACTGATTCCGAGATGGCTCTGCTCAAAAGTTTGGGGAATAAATCGGCAGTTGAATATGAAAAAATCATAGCGGAATTTGCGAAAGATTTAGACATTCGGGCGGAGATAATTCGGGCCAAACTAAACGGCTTCGAGACTGCGTTTGAGCGGAAACGGCTTAACGAAATCAGCGATGAAATTCGTAGTTGTGAGGAAAATTACGAAAATCAATTGACTTCTTTGCGGATTCTTGCCGCCAAAATTCGAGAAAAACAATACACACTTTCGGGGCTTAAATGCGCTGTTCAAGAGCGTTTCGGGGATTCTGAATTAATGGAATATTTCATGTGCAATAAGAACCTCACGATTGTCAACGTGAACGGCACGGCGATTACGTTTGTTTCGCACGGTTACGCCGATGTTTACGATATTGACGCGTTTGAGGCGTTCGTCGGGAATCATAATGGCTATCTTTATTCGGGGCTAAACACGCAAATCACAAAGCCACAAATGGAGAAATTGTACCGTGCGATTTTCGGAACAAACCTGCTCAAATTGCGGATTTGTGCGGCTTACACGGCTGATGTTCAGACGGGGTTGAAGGCAATGCAATATTACAATTTCCCTCCCGAAAGTGAGACGTATTTGCCTAATCCGCATATTCAAGAATACGGGTGTATCGGGACGTATGCGGCGCGTTTTCAGGAGTATATGCGAAAGCGCGATTACGTCGGCGGAATCGACCAAGCTGTGGTGTCGGGGCGAAATCTGAACTTCTACGATTCGGCTGCTATTGCGGTTTTGTCGCGAACTTTGTCGCACTCAACGGCCACCTGTATCGAGGATTCAGAGGGGAATTTATTCACGCCTATGGGGGCTATAAAAAATTTAGAGGGAGGCGAATTATGCCAAGACCAATCGTAATGACCGACGAGATGAAAAGTCAGGCACGGAGCGAGTTTGATTCGATGTTGGACGGTCTAAAAATGTCGGACGGGGAGTTGCGCTACAATTGCACGTTCAACTACGACAAGCACAAAGCCGCTGTATTACTGACTTTGGAGGCATATCGTAAAATCGTCGCGCTTGTCACCGAGTTCGGCGATGAGGTCGCGTGGCATGGCGCGGTAGTCCGCAATTCCGACACCGAATTTATCATAGAAGACATCTTCGTCTACCCCCAAGAAGTCACCGGTTCGACCGTCAACACCGACCAAGAGGAGTACACAAAGTGGCTCTACGAGCAGACTGACGAGGTGTTCGACAAAATCCGAATGCAGGGACATTCTCATGTGAATATGGGGGTGTCCCCGTCGAACGTGGACGAAAATCATCGCAAACAAATCCTCGAACAACTTGAACCTGAGATGTTTTACATTTTCCAAATCTGGAACAAAAGTTTGTCGGTTCACACGCTGATTTACGACATGAAAAACAACATTTTGTATGAAAATAATGACATTGAAGTGAAATTACTTCTCGAAGATGGCATGGATGAGTTTCTCGACGATGCAAAATCCAAGGTACTCAAACGCAGTCATGAAGCCGCTTCTAAGCGAAAATCAAAACATTCGGAGCGTTTGGAACAGGTGGAACTCGAAGAGATTTTCATGCTCACCGAGTTCGACCAATACGATTTAGGAGGTGCCGCATGGCGACATTGAATCTGTCAAAGTCCTACGACTTTTTCAAGCCCGAAGATTGCACTGAACGTATTCATGTCATCGGTTGCGGTTCGGTCGGAAGTACAGTCGCAGAGCTACTTTCGCGGTTCGGGTTGACTAAAATCACACTCTACGATTTCGACATTGTAGAACCGAAAAATCTCGCAAATCAAATGTTCCGGCAAGAGCATATCGGGAAGCCTAAAATCGAGGTTTTAAGCGAACTTATGACGGAAATCAACCCCGAAATCACGACAATCGTTAAGACCGAATCGGAGGGTTACACGGCACAAAGACTGTCGGGATATGTGTTTCTGTGTGTCGATAACATCGAACTTCGGCGAGAAATCGCAACCGCAAATCGGGATAATACCTACATTAAGGCGATGTTCGACTTTCGGACAAGGCTCACCGATGCGCAACATTACGCCGCCGATTGGAGCGATACGAAACAAGTCACCGACTTCATAAACAGCATGAATTTCACTCACAATGAGGCGGTCGCCGAAACGCCCATGTCCGCTTGTAATGTGACTTTGTCGGTCGCTCCGACTGTTCGGATTATCTGCTCACTCGGGGTGGCGAATTTCGTTAATTTCGTTAAGGGCAACGGACTAAAAAAGTTTATTCAAATTGACGCGTTCAATTTCATATTGGATGCGTTTTAATGCTTGTAATGTATATTCCACAAAATTGAAAACGTGGGGACTTCACGCGATTCGCTGAAGTAACAAATGGTCAGAACGAGGTATCCGAGGCGACGCCGGCAGCTCCTCAAGGGAGGCGGAACGAAGCGCGATTCTGCGTTGCCGACAGTGCGGGCGAGGTGGTAAAAGTCAGTGTTCATGGGCATTTGGCGATTTCGAGAAACCCTTGACTTCCGGACCGGGAGCCGATACAAACCTTCCGAACACCTCGGTCGCTGATGCTCGTTCAGGCTGGTTTACCTTGCAGATTACAGGCGAAAATCAAATTTAAAAAAGGAGGGGGAAATGCCGTATATCACTATAAAACAGCCGATTGTCTATCATCAAATCACGTTCGAGGAGATGATTGCGGGTGTCGATGATTTGAGCAAATACGTCCAACCCAACATCACAAATACGCGGACTTATTTTGTCGAAAAACCTAATCCAAAGTTGCTTGAAAACACAAAAGTCAATTACATGATTGATGTGTTACAGCGATTCAACCAACGCCACAAATCCTTATTCCGAGCGAAAAAATCGACTTTGTATCACACGTTCCACGTTCCTAAAAGTAGCGGTGGTTTACGAAGAATCGACGCACCGTTGCCCGAATTAATGAACGCACTTCGAGAGTTGAAAACGTTGCTCGAGGAGAATATGTTTTCGCTGTATCACACGACCGCGTTTGCGTATGTTCGCGGACGTTCTACAGTCGATGCAATCAAGCGACATCAGCGCAATGAGAGCAAGTGGTTTTTGAAGTTGGACTTCTCGAATTTCTTCGGAAGCACCACTCCGGAATTCGTGCTTGCGATGCTGTCGAGACTGTTCCCGTTTAGCGAAATCGTGAAAAGTCACGATGGACTCCAAGCGTTGAAACGCGCATTATCACTGTGTTTCCTCAACGGGGGATTGCCACAAGGAACGCCGATTTCGCCGTTCTTGACAAACATAATGATGATTCCAATCGACCACAAACTCGGTAACGGTCTGCGAAATTTCGACAGTCGTAAATTTGTTTACACTCGATATGCCGATGATTTAATTATATCATGTAAAATTGATTTTTGCAAGAGCAAAATCGAAAATTATGTGAAGGAAATTTTGAGCGAATTCAACGCACCGTTTTCGATTAATTCCGCGAAGACTCGATACGGCTCAAGTGCAGGTCGCAACTGGAATTTGGGGCTTATGCTCAACGGCAAAAACGAGATTACGATTGGTCACAAACGCAAGAAAGAATTCAAGGCGATGCTCGACAATTATATCCGAAATCGCAAATCCGGGAATGGCTGGGAATTAGCTGATATTCAGGTTTTAGGTGGGTTAATTAGTTACTACAAAATGGTCGAAAAAGATTACATCGGGTATGTGATTTCGCAATGTGGTAACAAACATCAGACTGATATAGAATCCTGTATTAAAGCGGATTTGAAGCCTTAAAGGCGATTACTTTTCCCCCGTAATGGATAATCATAGTGATATGATATTTCGTGGTTTTATCCGGAATTTATTCGATGGTAACGGTTCGCAAAAGATAGTCAGACTCCGACCTAAAGGTCTCCGTCTGCCGACGTTTTGCTCGTTGACAAATCAACTCCACCACCGCAGGATGAGACACTCCGGCTTGCAGCCACCGTGTCTCCATCCTTCGTGGTTGCGTTTTCTTTGTGGATTATGGGGGGCAAAAAACGTTCGTTAATTGGACACTTAGTCGAGTTAGGTTTTTGGACTCTAAAGCGATGCTATTCGAGTACAAAAAACCGTCTAAAAATCAAAGTCCACAAATGCGGACTATCACACGTTTATTGGAGGTTTTAAGAATGATTATAGGCTATGGTCGGGTTTCGACTGCCGACCAAAATTTAGACAGGCAAATTGATGCACTTGAAAATTCGGGAGCCCAAAAGTTGTTCGCCGAAAAAATCACCGGTAGGAAGTCTGACCGTCCTGAACTTACGAAAATGATTGAACAACTTCGAGAGGGCGATGTTGTTGTCGTTTCGGAATTAACGCGGCTAAGTCGCTCAACAAAAGACTTATTTGCAATCGTGGATTTGATTCAGTCCAAAGGCGCGAATATTCGCAGTCTCAAAGAAACTTGGTTGGACACGACGACACCTCACGGAGCGTTGATGTTGACTATATTTGCGGGGTTGTCGCAGTTTGAGGCGGACTTAATTGCGCAACGAACCCGCGAAGGTCTTGCGGCGGCTCGGTCGCGGGGGAGGTTGGGAGGTCGTCCGAAAACCGATGGCGAGAAAGTCGCTCGTGCATTGAAAATGTACGATGGTGGGTTCTCGGTCGGCGAGGTATGTAGAAGTTGCGGCATATCGAAATCCGCACTTTATAATTTTATTAAGGAAAGGAATATTTTACTATGAAACATTCAAAAATAATTGCCAAAAGCAATCACGGAAACTTCGTGAAAACCGCTTCCAAAGCCGGAATCACGGCTACCGGAATGGCAGGGACGGCAATCGGAGCGTACTACGTCAGAAACATTGTCGCCGACGTTTCCGACAACGAAGTGTTAGGCGTAATAGCCGGAATCGCGACTTTGTTAATCGGCGCGGTCGTGGTCAATGAAATCAACAATGCTGTGGATAAATCGTTCGAGCCGAATCCGCTTGTAATCGAGGCGAATCCTGTTGATTTAATCCAAACCGATACGGAGGAAGATGATGACGAAATTGAAAATCTTTGAGATTGTACTGTCGGCTATAACGTCGCTAATTGTGATTGCGAAGTCGCTTATTAAGCTAATTCAACATCTCGGGAAACTTCGGCAAAGGCCGAAGGAGGTGGCGGTGTGAAATGCCAAGAGTAAGGGCGAAAACAACTCCTGCGGAAACTGATTATTTGACACTTTGGAAAAACGAGTACAAGCCGCTCATACTTTCTCATTTTCAAGTACCGCTTAATGTCGTGGCAGAAGTCATGGGGATTTCTGTCAACACCGTTCAAGAGCAGTTGCGGTCGGGGTTATATGATTATGGCATAGCTCGACCTTGCCCCGGCGGATGTTACCGGTATGAAGTTATGCCACTGCGGTTGATAGCCTATGTTGAAGGAACTATGAGTCGGGTAAGTTTTGTTTCTTATGGGGTGTGACACTGGGGACGTATTGAAAGGGCGACAATCGTGTCGCTCTTTTTTGGTAAAAAGGGAGTGGAGCGGGGAGTATTGAGGGAATTTTGACTCTTTTTATAAAGGGGCAGAGTCCTCTTCGTGTACATCATCAAAAAAAAGAGAAAGTGTCTGTGATATAGCTGTTTGGTATGAACCGTCGGAAATATCTATGGGGATTTTACGCTCTAATTCAAATTGTTTTTCCGTATACTTAAAATAATCAAATTTTTCACTTTTAAAAACTTCTTCTGCACGTTCTTTGAATTTAGGGAGTTTTAATAGGTATTCAAGAAATTTGTCGAAGTTACCTTTAACTTTATATGCCGTCAAATCATGATGCGCAACGTCTTCAATCGGAAATAAAGAATCATCTAAATCAATTTTTTGATCTTCAATCCATAAAAGATTTAGGTTCTTATTTATCGCATATGCAATGATAGACTGGAATAAATTCCAGACTTCTTTGTTATGTTTTAAGCTTTCTATTAATGTATTTATGATTTCCATTATAGCTCTTGCTTTGAGATTATCACTTTTTTGTAGCTGTCTTAAAATGTTAATAGATTCCTCAGATAATCCCGTAGTTGCATGAATATCAGTGGCTACTCTCGTTTTACAATCGTGTTCACACAAAAGATAGCCAAGCTCGCACTCGAAAACTTCACATAACGCACAAAAATTCTTTAACTCCGGTAATCTCATTCCGTCTTCCCAATTTGCTAAAGTGCCTCTATCCTTGACACCAATACTCTCACTGAGTTTAGATTGTGATATGCCCATCTTTTTTCTTTCGTTTTTTATACGCTCTCCTATGAGAAAGCGTTTCTGTTGAATGCGGTCGTAAATCGACATAAATATTCCAAAACTCCTTTTTATGATGATTTTGAGGGGGTTTACAATTGCATTGTATCATGATAGAATGAAAAAGTCAAGTGTTTTAGTAAAAATTTTTTAGGAGGAGTCTGTGGTTGTCAATCATTTGGTCTAAAATTTTCAAAAAACTGCACGTAAGTGCTGTTTAAACAGGGGGATGCCCGTCCGGCGGGGACTGTAGGCACCCAAGAGGACGCTTTTCAATAACAGAAAGCGTGAAGATGAATGGACTGAGCTGGTATCCGAATTATTAAAAGAGTTAGAAAAAAATTGCAAAAGATAACAGCATCAATCCACATTCTAATTCATTTCCAAAACAAGCTAATTCGTTATCGATGCGGTTACGAGGTATCAAATCCAACCTTGAAGCGGTTGGCATAATGTTTGAATTTGGGACATGTACTTCTTCCGGCATACCTATAAGCCTTAGATGTTCAAAATAAACATACAGTAACTGCATTATCTACACAAGGCTACTATTCACAATACTTTTTGTGATGTAAATGAAATTAGTATCTACATTTAAATATTCACTGTTTATGCGGTTTGTGTAGGTTATGTAGATAATGTAGAAAAAAATATTAAGGGGGCTAATCTAATGAAACATATATTTTTTATATTACACATAATTTATTTTTCTATAGTTCTATTTGCAGATACACATTTCAAAACATCATCTAACGACATAACTGTGGGGAGCACCCCACAACAACAAGCAAATCTCAAAATTATAAGTTTTTATTTGCAACCGAGACCGCCGCCTTGCGAGTTATATTCCTCAATAATCGAAAGAATACAAAAATGTTTTATTATAAGGAGAATAGAGATGCAATACAATTGGTACAATGGTGAAAATGAGCATCCGTCATTTCAATTTAATGACCCGGAGCAGCAATCAAGCGGTTTTGATGCTATGAACGGAATGGACAAATTCATTACAATTTGTGATAAAATCATTTTTCCGGCAGTTGATAACGCCGTAAATGTTTCAAATGCGGTTGCCCGACACTTGGAGCGGGTTTCCCTAAGCCAAATGCGCGAAGAAAACAGGCAGGTTCGCGAGGAAAATCGGCAGTTGAGAATAGAAAATCAAGAAATAAAACACTATTTACACGAAGTGATAAAACAACTACCCCAGCAATCGCAAATTGCCCAGTTACCGCAATTTGCGCAGTCACAATTAGTTGTTGAAGCAGAACAAGTTTTTTCAACAGCAACGCACGACAGTAAGAACGAATCAAAAAAATCTAAAAAATAAATATTTTGGGTCTTTCTTCTCCTTCTTCGATACTTCAATGCCGGTCTATAAAAGGATTTAGATAGGAAGTCACCCCAAGTCGAAGAAGGGGAAGAAGAAGCAAAATCAAGAAAGGAATGGTCATATTTATGTATATTAATAGTATCGAAAATCAAGGCAATAATTTAGCGAGACGGATTATTCAAATTCTTGGCTCATATAAAATTTATATAAAAATTGGTAATATCACCCCTATAAGAAAAGGCTTTTCGTTTGAAGCCACGGCACTGCCCGGTGTTTGGTTAGATGAATCAAAATGTGAGGACGCTCTAACTCTACAATTGAATTGTCCGTTCATTCAAGTGAGAAGAAATAAAAATTCATTTTCAATAATTGTTTCTCAAGAAGAGTCAATTGACAATAGACTGATTGCCGTACTAAAGCATCCACGATTTGCGGAAGTCACAACAGGAATAACGATACCGTGGGTGGTGGGCTTCGATTACGTAAATCCGCCGATTATAGTCGATGTAGCGAAACTGCCAACTCTAATGATTGGAGGGGCCTCACAATACGGCAAGACGTTTGCGTTAAGAAGCTTACTTGTCAGCGTGATGTGGTGCTGTCACCCGGATAAAACACAAGTTCTCGTAATAGATGGCGGAGCTGCCAGTTTATCGCATTTCAGAAACGTTTGTGCTTTTGTCGACGATGCGGTAAAAGGTTTACAGGTGATTACGATGCTAAACAATCTGATTGAAGAACGACGGAGATTAAGCATTGAAAACCCAGATGAATTCAGTAAACTCAAAAATATTGTAATCATCCTTGACGAATACCCCGCGTTAGTTACAAACTGCGGGAATCGCCCATTGTTAAAAGAAACGACACAAACTCTTTTGCAACGCGGGAGGCACGTCAAAATGTTCACGGTTATAGCCGCACAGAATCCCACGAAGGAGCTTTTGGGAGACCTCGACCTTGGAAGTGTCGATGCTCGTATGGCTTTTCACTGCCCGAAGGAGGTTAATTCCCGTACTATACTTGACGTAGGCGGAGCTGAAAAATTACACGAAAAAGGATTAGCCCTCGTGAAATTACCGGAGCATGGCGGTGTAATTCAAAAGATAAAAGGCTCGCTTGTTGAACCCGAAGAAATTCCAAAAATTCTCGATGAAATCCGTTCAAAACACGAGTTTTCCGATTATAGCTTTGTTGTAGACGAACCTTTATTATTACAAGGTTGCACCGAATCAAGCGTTGATGTAGTTTTCTCAACGGCAATCGTGGTAGATGAAAAAGAGGTTGCCAACAAGCTGTTTGCGGAAGTCTTGATGTGGGCATTGGGTCGCAAAACCGCTTCCGGTAATGCAATCGACAAAGCCTTTAGTGTTGGTGAAAGAGGTGGTGCAAAACTTATTAGCAAATTGCACGATTTTAAAATTGTCGGTGAACAGGTGACTAAAAATCCTCGTGGCGTTATCCCTAACAAAATCGAGGATTTGACACCAGAGGCAATAGCTTTCTTGGAGAAACATGGTCACACAGTAGACGACATCAATGGAGCGTTTGAAAGCAGGGGTGGGAATTAGGATGGCACGTGTAAAACCAAAACAGCTCTACATCAAAGACTTCCAACATTTCTGGGACAACATCTACAAACCGGAAATCCTAAAATATCACCAAATCCCGATTGAATTAGTCGCAGAGGTGTTCGGAACTTCCGTAGGAACGATACAAGACCAATTAAGGTCAGGTTTATATGACTATGGTGTAGCCAGACCCTGTAAGGGTGGTCAATTCTCGTATGAGGTATACCCGCTTAGGCTAATCGCTTTCGTGGAGGGAACTCTTCCCAAAGCGAATTTCATATCTCATGGAAATTCGGATTGACATTAATGGTGGAGCGTGGTATAATTATAACAGTAACGCGCTCCACCTTTTTCCGTCACTACGATGCCGATAAAGGAGGAATCTAACAATGGCACGAAAAAATGGCGACGGTGGATTTAGACCACTGTCAAACGGAACAATTGAGTTCCAAGTCTCCACGGGCGTTGACATCTACGGAAAACGTCAACGCAAGGCTTTCTACGGTAAGACTGAAGCCGAGTGCAGGCGAAAATACAAACAATTCCTGAAAGAAGGGGAACCCAAAAGCAAATCAAAAGAACCCACATTAGCCGACTGGCTCGATACGTGGTTGACGACATACAAGAAATCAAAAGTGTCGGAAGGCACCTATGACGACTACACCGGTCTTGCCGCCCATGTCAAGAAGCACAAGCTTGGAAGTCTGAAACTTTCCGATGTAAAACCGATTCACGTTACCGAGTTCTTCGGCACCAAGTCTGAGTACAGCTATTCGTTTTTAAAAAGAATGAGGTTTTTGCTCAACGGTGCTTTTGAAAGTGCTTTGGATAATGAGATTTGTCTCAAAAATCCGGTTCGGAATGCGGAAATCCCGGATAAGGTTCAACCCGAAAGAGAAGCCTTCACGGAAGAAGAGGTCAGAATAATCCTCGACTTTGCGAAAACCGATGATTTATTCGGGGTTGCGATTTATATCATGCTTCACACAGGGATACGTTCCGGTGAAATGAGAGCGTTAACTCTTTGCGACATTAACTTCAGTGACGGCATTATCACAATCGACAAAGCCGTGAAGCGAAACGGAGAGTTAGGCCTTCCAAAAAACAATAAGACCCGTTATATCCCGCTTAAACCCGAAGTTGTCGACTTCTTGAGGAGTAACCCGAAATGCGGGCCGTATATCGTCGGTAATGCCTACTACGTTTCTAAGGAAGGTTTCCGCAGTCGATACGATTGCTTTTTCGATAGGTTGAACAAGCATCTTCTAAGAACCGGTCAAGAGCTGATTGAAGTCAAGTCCCCACATAGTCTCCGTCATACTTTTGGAACAATCTGTCAAATCAACGGTATGCCGATTGCTATGGTAAGTGAGTTGATGGGGCATCACTCCACCGAAGTCACCGACCGTTACACCCACGTCAACGATACCAACGTGCTTACGAAAGCGGTGTGGGATTACGGATTGCCGACTTGAGGCAGATTCTCGGAAATTTTAAGAAAGTGGTGGAGTTGTGGTGGAGTTGGTCGAAAATCGACTCCGCCGCCTCAATAGAAAAAGCCGCTCAAACCCACTGTTCAAGCGACTTTACCGCATATTGGGCTATCAGGATTTGAACCTGAGAATGCCAGAGTCAAAGTCTGGTGCCTTACCGCTTGGCGATAGCCCATCAAAATTCTCAATAAATTATACCATACATTTTCTCAAATTGCAATACCTTTTTTAAAAAACTTGAAAAAAACTTGAAAAATAAAAAAACTTGAAAAATCAAAATCCATCACATTCAAACAAAACAGGGCAGGGGAGAGTCAATACCCAACCGCGCTAGTGGTCGAAACACCGAACACTAGCGTTAAACCGGAATGAGTATCAACCGAACCTTACTCTTATTTTTTTGCGGAGGAATTTTTCTTTTCTTCTAAACTTCCGAGGAGGAGTACAACTTCAACGTTTCCGTCAAAACCGAGAAGTCCTTTTTCAAACGCCTCTTTACCGCACATTTTTTTTGAGAACATTTTCACGAAGGTATCGCCGTTTGCATACAGTTGAGCATCGTTGTCTTTGTAATCGTAGGGTTCAATGCTGAATAAACCATTTTTAAAAGCAATGTAGAACGCACCTTCGCCTTCGCCTTGGATGTTGCATTGAATAGCGAACTCCCTGTCGAGTCCGGAAATATCTGCTTTAAGCAGGGATTTTTTTACTTCTCCAAAAATTTTTTCATAAGTCATTTCTAAATTTTCCTTTCTTTAGGTAAGAATTGATTTAAATAGTAGTATATCACAGATGAGATTATATTTCAAGCGTTTTACCAAAAAAAATTAACGTTTCGATAATTCATAAGCACGAAGCGTACACGACTCGCACGCCGCTTTTACCGATTCAGAGAATCCGCGTTTTTGCAAAGCCGCAAGTCCGGCAACCGTTGTACCGTTAGGAGAACTCACTTGAGAAATCAATTCGTCCGGTGTCATCCCTGATTCAATCAGCATTTCCGCACTACCGATAAGGCTTTGCGAAAACAGATTCAACGCTGTTTTGCCGTTGATTCCGTTTTCTGTCGCATAATCAACGAAGCATTTCGCAAACGTATAAATGAACGCCGGCGAGGAACCGTTTATGCAAATCACCTCATTCATCCGTTCCGCCGGAATGATTTCTACTACCGGACTACAGCTTCCTATAACCGAACACGCAAAATCAAGTTCCGTGCGTGAAGTCTTTTCATCGCTTGATACTGCGCTTGCTCCTTCGCCCAACATCATAGGGGTGTTCGGCATAACTTGAATCACCTTAACGTCTTTACCCGCACATTCACGAATAAACCCGGCAGAAATTCCCGCACAAATCGTGATGATTACGCTCTCGCTGTTTAGCGAAGGTGCGATTTTGCTAATGACTTCGCCCGCCGATTGCGGTTTTACCCCTAAAAGCAGATACTTGCATTTTCGGGCAAGTTCACATTCACTGTCCAGCCATTCGCCACCATACTGTTCGAGTAACGGCTTTTTTTCATCGAATACATCGTAACCGAAAACTTTGACTATTTCTGAACTTCCCGAATTTTGTGAAGCGGCAGTAAAACCTTTCAGAATAGCCGCCCCCATATTGCCGAGTCCTATAAATCCTAACGTATTCATGCTTGGTCTCCGCCTCTTCTTGAAAAGTGTATTTTCGTCTTATTGTAGGCGAGCAGGGAAGAGGGGAGCAGGGTGAACATCAATGCCAAATCAACCGGGAACTGTATGATGTTTTTCAGTCCGCTGCGCCCGACCATCCAAACCCAGAAAGTTTTCCCCGCTGCGCTTGGCGGTGAATAGATTACGTAAATCAAAAGCGAGTTGATTACGATGTAACACAGAATCATCACCAGTAATCTGGCGATTACGATTCGTGTGACCTGCCACGTTGCCCAACGGGCTTGTCGGAATGTTGATGATTCCTGCGAAGAACTCCGCTTTGCATATCCGTAAAGGAATATTCCGTAAATCAAACCTTCTAACATTCTGTTAGGGGTGAAAGCAAAGTGTACCGTCACATCAGGGCGAAGCGTTGCCGTGAGAATATCACAAGGAATCGCCGCAAACACCGATACAACCGGCCCGTAAAGCATTCCTGTCAATGCAAGCGCGATATAACCGAAAGTCACCTGCGTATCTAAAAACGGAACGACTAAATAAGCGTTCATCACGATATAGAGTGAACTCAACACACCCGTGACCGCTAAACATTGAACGCTCTTAAGCTCATTAAACGAACGCCTGAACATACTCAAAATTATAACATTCCTTTGCTACAATAATATTTAAAAACTAATCGTTTCAGCGATTTTATACAGCTCTTCATCAAGATTTTTCTTCATTTCGAGGGCTTCGTTGATTTCGTATTCAACGATGGAATTCCTGTTCAGACCGACAACCATGTTGCCTTTACTCTCGCTTAACAACTCAACCGCACGATACCCGAATCTGCTTGCTACGACTCTATCGCGAAGTGTCGGCGTTCCGCCGCGTTGCACATGACCAAGAATCGTTGCACGTGATTCTACCCCGGTATCGTCTTGAATTTGTTTCGCAATCATATTAGCATCGATATGCCTTGCCGCCGTGAACCCTTCAGAAACAACGATGATAAAATGATGTTTGCCACCGGTCTTCGTGCTTTTGATTCTGTTGATTGCGTGTTCAACCGTGTAGGAATCATTTTCGGCGGTCAGAATCGATGTCGCACCGCAAGCAATCCCGGTATGTAACGCAATATCACCTGCACGCCGACCCATGACTTCTACTACAGAACATCTGTCGTGTGATTGCGCAGTGTCCCTCAACTTATCGATGAGTTCCATAGCTGTATTCAATGCCGTATCAAAACCGATTGTGTATCCCGTTGAAGGAATGTCATTGTCAATCGTAGCAGGAATTGCAATACAAGGCACACCCTCGTTAGATAAGTCGCGCGCACCTCTGAATGAACCGTCACCGCCGATTACGACTACGCCTTCTATACCGTTTTCTTTACAAGTCTGAACGCCTTTCCGAACCCCTTCAATCGGAACGAATTCAGGGCAACGCGCCGTGAACAGCATAGTCCCGCCTTTTTGCATAATATCGGAGACCGAACGTATCTCCAGACTCTTAATAGACTCGGAATCTTTAGTGGGTTTTACAAGTCCGTTGAATCCCTTGTAAATCCCTTTGACCGTCATTCCTTTTTGGAGTGCTGTACGAGTAACGGCACGAATCGCCGCATTCATTCCCGGGGCATCTCCGCCGCTGGTTAGAATTCCTATTGTTTTCATAAGCATCAATTCCTTTTTTAATTATTCAATTCCTATAAGAATATAGTCTACACTAATTAATGCGAAACGTCAAGTGTTTTTCGTAAATTTTCTGCCAGTAACGAAATTTTTTTCAGCCTGTGATTAACCCCGCTCTTGCTTATAGGCGGATTCATCGCCCTCCCGATTTCTTCAAGCGACATGCCGACGTTGCTACGGCGAATCTTCGCTACTTCTCGTAATTTTGACGGAAGAAAATCCTCACCTTTTTCTTTGAGAATAAGTTCTATATCAGCGATATGCTTTGAAGCCGCAAACGCGGTCTTCTCTATATTAGCCGATTCACAATTTACCGCACGATTTACGTTATTGCGAATCTCCTTGTAAATCATGACATTCATAAGCTCCATCGAATACTTCGTTGCCCCGACAAACGTCAGAAAATCAATGATTTGTTCACTGCCTTTGCAATACAGGAACGGTTGTTCGTGCCGCGATGAAAGCTTCATCTTCAAGCCTTGTTCTTCGAGAAAATCAAGCAGTTCAAGGCATTTTTCTTTGTTGGGAGGTATCAATTCTAAATGATAATCTTTTTGCGGATTGTTCACACTTCCGCAAGATAGGAACACCCCGCGCAGAAAAATGCCTCCCATTTCATCTCCGTTCAAGAATTCGTCCGGAATAAGACTTTCGGCAGAACCGACATTCTTGAGTCCGTAGTCAATCCCGTAAGCGAGCGCGCTTTTATATTTTTTTCCGGCTTCACGAATCTTCTGAAGCTCGTTCTTGACTTTTTGTGAAAACGTCACTTGATTTATTCACCCTCCGAAGCATTGAACCTTTAACCGAACCCTCAAAAGCGGTCTCGCATTTAATAAGAAGTTTTTCCGTCGCACGATTGGCGACACTCACCCTTTCACCGGACGAATTATACATTTCGCGGATTGCGATTTGAACAGGGGAAATCCCCGGAGAAACAACTTCGATATAATCGTTCATGGTAAAGTGATTCCGTTGGGTGATTTCCAATAGGTTTTCGTCGGCGCAATATCCGTCAACCGTCCCCACGAAATCGCAATCACGAATATAGCCGCTGTTCTCGTAACTCTGGAGAGTATCCTCGTCAAGGTAGAATCCCGTGCAATACGGACGATGACTGACGCAGTTGACTTCTCGTAATGCCCACTTCGGAGCGGCTTCTTCTTTATTATAGGCATTGATTGCCGCGCGATACGCATTAGTGATGACCGCCGTGTAATATGCCGTCTTCGCCCTACCTTCGATTTTGAGGGAAGTCACCCCGCTTTCGATTAAATCACCGATATGTTCGAGCATACACAGGTCTTTTGAATTGAAGATGTGGCTTCCGCTTCCATCTGTATTTTCAAAAACCGGGAAGAACTCACCCGGTCGGGTTTCTTCCATGAGATGATAACTCCATCGACAGGGTTGCGAACACTGTCCGCGGTTTGCATCACGGGCGGTCAAATAACTTGAAATCAAACACCGCCCCGAGAATGCCATGCACATCGCCCCATGAACGAATGTCTCAATTTCCAATTCAGGTGGGGTATTCTCACGAATCCGCTTGATTTCGCACAGCGAAACCTCCCGCGCGAGTATAACCCGTTTCGCCCCCAGTTTATACAACATATTTGCCGAAGCGTGGTTCATCACCCCCGCCTGCGTTGATATATGAACGTCAATATCGGGTGCATGGGTCTTAACTAAATCGAGAAACCCTAAATCGCTGACTATAACAGCATCAATTCCTGTTTCAGCGGCTTCTCGAATAAATTGCGGAAACCGTTCAACATCGGAGTTGTTCGCCACGATATTACAGGTGAGATAGATTTTTTTGTCGTGATTATGTGCGTGTTCGACTGCTTGGATGAGGTTTTCATGCGTGAACCCGGCGTTGGCTCTCAACCCGAATCCTTCACCGCCGATATACACAGCATTCGCTCCGTAGAGGATTGCCGCTCTCAGCGACTCCATATCTCCCGCAGGTGCGAGTAATTCTATATTTTTCATGTGAACCTCGTTGTTTCGCTAACGATAAATCAACTCACCATTACTGTTCCTGAGTCCTGCGGCTATTTCATTTTGATGATGTTGAGCGAGGGTTTCGGCAAAATACATTTTACCGGTCTCAATTTCCGAACAGAAGTAGTAGAGGGTACGGTATTTCGTGAGTTCCGGCGCGTCGAGTACAGCCGTTATAGCATTCATTCCGGGATTGCATACCGGACCGGGCGGCAATCCGAGTGAAATGTAGGAGTTGTACGCTTCTATCATTGAATCAATCAGGATGGCATTCCCCTCATTCCTGAACGGAAGGATATTTTCATTAGCATATTTCTCCGTAACGTCTGATTCCATACGCGGGAAGGTGTCGGCATTACGTATCCTGTTCAAGAAGACTGCCGCTACCATTCGCATATCTTCTATGTCGGCAGCTTCTCTTTGAACCATCGAAGCGATAGTCATGAACTGGTCAAGATTTAACCCCATCTCACCGATTTTCTTGTACGTAATAGGAGGTAACTGCGAATTCATGTGAGAATAAATTGTCAGTGCCGCACGTTCGGCATGTTTGGTGGTGTCGAAATCGGGGTTTTCTTTCAATCCGCCGACCACGAAAAATTCGTGTGTGTCGGGGAAGAGATATCCCTCCATCTGGTTGAATTTCAGCGGATTCTCAATCACACGCTTCTCAAATTCATAGACGTTCATTTTTTCTTTATAGAAATTCAAGAAATCTTCGGCGCGGCAGACTTCGTTTTCCTCCAGCAAATCAGCGATTTCTCGTGCTGTCATACCTTCAATGATTTTGACTGTTACAGTTTCGTTACTGCTCGGATTAGTCTTAAGCGTTGAGATGATTTGGCTGTACGACATGGTCGAATTCAGCCGAAACAGTCCGTTCAAGAAATCCTCGTCTTTTTTAGTAACCCTTGCATAAAAGCTGAATAATCCCGGCATAGAGATGATTCTCACGTCTTCACTGCTGAGGATTTCCGCTATTTCGTCGGCGGTAGAATCGGGAGGGATTTCGACAAACACGCTGAATTCGTTTTCGTTGCTGATTCCCGTGAAATCCAAGAACGCCCTTACGATAAATTGAGACAATAACGCCGCGGCAGTCACGATAAAAACGACCAAAATCAAACTTCCGAAAATGTGAGAAAAAGTCCGAATATGTTCTTTTCGTCTTCTCATCTTGCGTTTATAAGCTTGCTTTTTACGAAGCTCTTCGATTTTTTTCAATCCGGGTTCAGATTTATTATTCGGATTCTTCGGTTTTGGTTTCGTTTGAGTCGCCCCCCCGGGATTTGCAGAATTAGTCGCATTAACCGAATGAGTAGCTTTTTCAGACTTTATGGAATTAATGCGTTGTGTATTGCCGTTCGCGGAATTAGCAGAATCGGTACGCGGAGGCGGTTTTAACGCATCGAGTTGAATCGTGTCGCTGTCGGTAACGAAAAATGCCCCCGATGACAAATCAGAGTCAAGCTGTATTTTCGGTGGTGTTTTAGGGGGATTATTGTTTTTATTTTCCATATTGATACCCATCATTAGAAAGAATTATTTTGACCTTTTCATCATGCTTCTCAACCGGAAAAGGAAAAGAGTCGTACAGAAACTCCTCATAACACAGACCTATTTTAGAGCCGCTAAATCCCGAACCGAAGAACCTGTCATAGTATCCGCCCCCATAGCCGAGACGATTTCCGTCTTTGCAAAACGCTACTCCGGGGGTTATACATACATCGTTCGGATGATTTCCGTTGACTCTCTTGCCGATTTCCCAACGTTTCAATAAAAGGAAAAATTGCATTTCCTCTTGAGGGCAAGTCCTGCACTCCTCGCCCTGAGGGTGTGAGAGCCGTTCCGAGGGGCGGGGGATTTCCCTATTACTTCCAATAACGATTCCGGGGACAGCCACACTGATATTATTCCGAAAGCAATGCTCAATTAAGCTGATTGTATCGACCTCATGTTCGGTTGAAACGTAAGTCAAGACCGTATTCGCTTTGATGAATTCAGGTAAATCCAGCAGTTTTTCGAGTATAATTCGGTCTTTTTTTGCTTTATTGCGGATTGTATTGCGTTTTTTCAGCATTTCCTGTCGGAATTGCGACTTCAACTGCATACCATTTGTTTACGGACTTCTTCGGCTTTTTCTTCACCGCAAAGGAATCCTGCAATCGCAAACGCAAATGCTTCGGAAGTCCCCGCCGCTTGTGAAGTAATGAGGTTTTCATCAATCACGACCGCCGCGTTTATGAACTCCGCACCGCTCAATTTAGTTTCAAGCCCCGGATAGCAGGTGGATTTTCTGCCTTTGAGCAGTCCCCACTCTCCAAGGATTTCGGGTGCACCGCAAATCGCCGCAACCGGAATATTCGCCTTGAAACAATTCTCAATTAAGGCTTTCGCTTGTTCGCTTTTTGCTATATTGAATCTTCCGGACCCGCCGGGAATGATTAGCATTGTGATTTCGTCGCAGGAATTCATTTCGTCGAGCCGCACATCAGATTTAATCATAACATTGCGTGAACCCGTCACGTATTCGCTTGCAACGCCGACGGTTTTGATTCCGACCCCGCAACGCCTCAGAACGTCAAGCGGGAACACCGCCTCAATTTCCTCGAACCCTTCTGCCAGTAACATATAAACCATAAATCGACTCCTTCATAGCTTTTCGCCGTTTTTCTTGTTTCTTAAAGAATTTCCACTTGCGATTTCTCAACTAAAAAAGCGGGACAATAAGACATTTTCGCTTTTCGCAGATTTTCAGAACCGGCGTCTTCCTCGCGATTGATATATCTGTAATCCCTGCAAGCGTAATTTACGAATTCTCTGTTAATTGCCGCATACGTTCCTTGGAATGTCGTGAATGCTTTCTCAACATGAACCACGAACATATCGTTTGATTTGTTTCCCATAACTTCACCGAAAGTATACCCTTGAATCTCTCCGTCAACCCGAATTGCCCCCCCGATAAATCCCAACTCAAAGAAACGTTCCAACCCGCGAATAACCGCCCCCGCTTCTCTCAGTTTATCGATGTCGTTATAAATCTCTTTTTCTTCGCACCATCTATTGTGCATATCGGTGACTTCTTCGATATTTTCAGGCGTAATCGGTTCGAATGACCAGTTGTTTTCGTAAAATCGATTGAGGTGATTGCGTTTTGCATGCAGTTTTTTCCCGCGGAGTTCCGACAAAGCTTCAAATTCGTACACGTAATCGTACATATCCCGATTAGTACTGACTTTAAGGCAATTGCTTTCGTATAGACACCGCAGAAGCTCAAGGGATTTGCAGTCAACGTTCGTAAAACGGAGCGGTTTGTTCTCTCGACAGCAATATTCTTGAAGAACACAGATTAACTCGCGAAGATTTCCGCAACCTGCAGGAAAAAGAAAACCGAATTTATTTTTCGATAAATAGAAGTCCTTGTACCGCGCTATTTGAATATCGTACACGTAACTCCACATATACGAATTTCCGAAAGCGTATTCGCACCCATGAAAATCAGACAAGTTTACCAATTCACGTACCCAATGAATGTCACCGGTTTCCGGTCTTTTAAATTCCATTCACACATTCTCCGATTATATTTGCTAACTCGTGATTTAAAACCCCGGGATTTCTCAATTCGCCGTTGCAATCCATGCAGTCGAGGATTCGCCAACCTTCACGTTCCGCCATGAATTCGGCAGCTTGATTGCATTTCTCCAGAAACTCCAAGTCCCGCTCATGAATGTCGGTGCTTGGCGACTCTCCCGATTCGGCGTTGCGTTTTTGAATGAGTTTGCGGGATACCGATAAAGGAACTTTCAAGAAAACCGTTAAGGCAGGGCAGGGGAGTCCCAATTTATTGAATTCATAATCATAAAGCCAGTCCAGATATGTTTCCCATTCGATTCGTTCCAGTTTCGACATCTGATAAATCGCATTAGACGAAGTGTAGCGTGCACATATGATGTTTTTCCCTCGTTCCAGCTCTCCCCCCCACGAAGTCTTACAGCTGATGTAGCGGTCAACCGCGTAAAAACTGCTCGCCGAATATGCCGTAGTTGCCGTATTCTCTCCGAATTCACCTTTCAGATAACGACTTATGATTGCGCCGGACTCGGTTTCATAATCAGGAAACGTTATGAACATAGCGTCGGTGAGACTATTCTTCAGCATCTTCCATTGAGTAGTCTTTCCCGAACCGTCGAGTCCTTCTATCACGATTAGCTTTCCTTTATTCTCCATCACCATCGAATGCCCCCGAAACCCCAATCATATCACGACCGTGGATTTTATATTTCACCCGTTCTTTTTCGACCGCTTCTTCAATCAACCGCATAATTTCCCGCGGTCGTTTGACCGAAGTAATAGGTTGTTCGGGACAAGTTTTGTCTTTGGCGTGGACTAAAATCGTCCCGCAACCGAAGATTCGCTGACCTAATGACAGTTTGAGCGAAAAATCTATAACACGATAGAGTTCTACGCGTTCCTCTCTGACGTTCAGAAACCCTACGCTTTTGAACAGTTTCGTCGGGGTGAGAATATATCGCGTGAACGACAGCGGCAGACCGAATCTGCATTTCCGTCCCCGCCAAATGACTTCACCATACTTTTTATCTGTTTTTGACTTATCTGTTTTTGACACCTTCAACGTCCTCCATGTTTTTTTATATTGCAAACGCTTTGCGCAATTCACGTTCTAAATCGGTTTTACTGCCTTCACCGACCAACATCGAAATCTCGTCAATGCCGGTTGTCACAAGTAACGGAAGACAATCAATCTCTTTAAGCACGCCGAATACTTTCGAGGCAAACCCGGCAGAATCAATCATCTCTTGTGATTTAACCGTGATTTTCACATTTCCGAAATTGACGAGCGGCTGTATATCAGAACCCTCCTGCTTGTTGATAATCGCAAGCAGTCCGGGCAGAACCGCATCTTCGAAGGTGAATCCGAAACTGATTCGGTCGGAAGTTGCCGGGGATTGTGCAATCATGTCAATGCTGATTCCCGATTCCGCCGCTTTGCTTAATACACCGTATATGAATGAGTTTTCGTAAGAGGCGGGAACATTATTGAAAGTAGCAATTGATTGTTTTTCCGTGATTATGATTTGGGTCATGATGTTTCTCCTTAATAATATAGGTTTACACTACAGCGATTTCAGCAAGTCGCTCATGTCGTACAAGCCTTTATGACAGCTCTTCAAGAACAAGGCGGCGTTAATCGCACCGACAGCGAAAACTTCCTTAGACAACGCTGAATGTGAAATCGTAATTACCTCGTCATGCCCCGCAAAAATAATTTCGTGTTCCCCCACAATAGTCCCCCCGCGGACAGCGTGCATCCCGATTTCGTTTTTGCTGCGTGATTTGAGTACGTTATGACGGTCATAAATATACTGCCGTTTATCTTTAAATTCGTCATTGATTGATTCGGCAAGCATATGCGAAGTTCCGGAGGGGGCATCTTTCTTGAGGTTGTGGTGCTTCTCGATAATTTCGATGTCGAACTGTTCCCCCAAAACCCGAACCGCACGCCGTGCCAAATCTTGAAGCAGATTAATCCCCAACGACATATTCCCCGTGAAGAAAACAGGAATCTGAGTCGATGCACCCTTGATATTGCTGACTTCGTCTTTGTTGTAACCGGTAGTCGCCGCAACAAGCGGAAGATTCTTGGTTTTACAGTAAGTAAGCAAATCGGGCAGGGCAGATGGGTGAGAAAAATCGATTATTACATCGACATCTTCTTTTAAATCGAAGGGCTTTCTGTAAATTGGGAATCCTGTTGTCTTTTCGGCAGAATCCGAAACGTCAATCCCGGAAACAATCCGACAGTCCCCTCTCTGATTTACGAGTTCGGTAATAACCCGCCCCATTTTCCCCAATGCGCCTGATAATGCGATTCTTGTCATTGTTACGACCGCGCCGCCCCACTTACATATAATAGTGGTTCGTCTTCCTTTGTATTTTCTTAAATTAATTTCGCAGATTGAAGAGAGACTTTCAGTTTAGCCGAAGCCGAGTCTTCCATTTCAAACAGCGGCATACGAAGCCCGCCTACGTTTTTCCCCATGAGGTTTAGCGCAGTTTTTACCGGGATGGGATTCACGTCGAGTTTGAGTAAATCCATACATAGTTTCAGATATTTAATCTGGAGTTTTCCCGCTTCGGCGAAATCGTTTTCAAGACAGAGTCGGCAAATTTCCCGCATGATTTGCGGAGCGATGTTCGCCGCAACCGATACGACCCCTTTTGCCCCTAACGCCATAGCCGGGACTGTCATTACATCGTCCCCGCTGTAAACGCCGAGATTTTCACCGCAAGCCTCAATAATCTGAGCCATGTAGTTTATGTCGCCGCCTGCTTCTTTGACAGCAACTATGTTGGGATGTTCGGCTAATTCTATGAAGGTGGAAATCTCGATATTAACGCAGGTTCTCCCCGGAATATTGTACAGCATAATAGGGATTTTCACCGCATCGGCTACTTTAGTGAAATTGGATATCAATCCCCGTTGTGAAGTCTTATTATAATAAGGAGTCATAAGTAAAAGCGCGTCTGCCCCGGATTTTTCTGCGGCGAGCGACAGTTCTATCATGTGCAGGGTGTTGTTGCTGCCTGTCCCTGCAATTATGGGAATCCGTTTAGCGACTTTTTCGACCGCAAATCGAATACATTCTATGTGTTCATCGTCGTTTAGGGTGGAAGCCTCTCCGGTTGTTCCGCAGACAATCAACGCATCAGTTTCTTTTTCGATTTGCTCTTCAATTAATTCGGCGAACACTCCGTAGTTTACACTTCCATCGGGGTTAAACGGTGTGACAATCGCCACCCCCGAACCCGTGAATATCGTTTTTTTAGTCATAATCGGTAATCTCCTTATTCTTAGTCAAAATATCCTTTATCAGCGAACATTTCCGCGACCAGTACAGCCCCCCCCGCTGCCCCGCGAAGCGTGTTGTGTGACAGACAGACGAATTTATAATCGTACAGGGAATCCTCGCGAAGTCGTCCGATTGAAACCCCCATTCCGTTATATAAATCACGATGAAGTTTAGACTGCGGGAAGTTGTCTTCGTTGAAATATGTCAAAAACTTTTCGGGTGCAGACGGAAGTGCAATCCCGCCATAGTTATTCCACAGGTCGAGGATTTCTTGTTTATCGGGCTTATTCTCGAACTTTACAAATACAGCCGCCATATGTCCGTCACTCACCGGGACACGAATACACTGTGTCGTAATCACGGGTGAAACCGCATGGACGATTTTATCATTATCGATTTTCCCCCAGATTTTTAGCGGTTCTTGCTCGGATTTTTCTTCTTCGCCTCCGATAAACGGGATTATGTTATCCACCATTTCGGGCCAGGAATCAAAGTTTTTCCCCGCCCCGGAAATAGCTTGATAGGTACAAGCGATGACTTCGCTTATTCCGAATTTGCGCAATGGGTGCAGTGCCGGAACATAGCTTTGAATCGAACAATTAGATTTCACCGCAATGAACCCTCGCTTAGTTCCCAGTCGTTTCCGTTGTGCTTCAACGATTTCGGCGTGTTCCGGGTTGACTTCCGGAATGACCATGGGCACATCTGAGGTGTTCCTATGTGCGGAGTTGTTTGAAATAACCGGGATTTCTGCTTTTGCATATGCCTCTTCCAGTGCGGAGATTTCTTCTTTCTTCATATCAACGGCGCAGAAAACGAAATCAACTTTCTCTGCAATCGCCGTAATGTCCGAAGCGTCAAGTATAGGCATATCCTTGTATTTATCGGGAATCGGAGAGGTCATAAGCCACCGCCCCGAAACGACTTCATCGTATTTTTTTCCGGCAGAGCGGGGGGAAGCCGCCAACACAGTCACGTTGAACCACGGATGGTTCTCCAACAAAAGCGCGAACCGCTGCCCGACCATTCCGGTAGCCCCTATAATTCCGACGTTGTATTTTCTCATACTATTATATAAATTCCTTTCTGAAACAAATTCCGTTTTTAAACGGACTGATTATACTACTTATATTATCACAGAATCTGTCCTATGTCAAGCGGCACTCGTCAGTTGCTTTGACATTGTGACGGTTTCAGATTCAGCGGAGCGTCAAATTCAACCCCGCGGCGTGATGTGAACGCAAACGCGGACTTAAGCAGTCCGTCACGAATATCATTATCATCGGACTTGATTTCAACTATGCTCGCCTTACTCCCGTCGATTTTCATGGTGAGACTGCTTTCGTTGACGTTCCCTGAAGCAACGAATTTTATTTGACCGTCACCGCTGTCGTGATGTTTTATTGTTATCATAACCTAATAACCTCAATTCTTGAGCCGTTAAATCGGCGTATTCACCCGGTTTTAACATTCCCAGCTTGACTTTGCCGATTGAAATCCGCTTAAGCCGGGAAACCGTCAACCCCACTGCTTCACACATTCGACGAATTTGCCTGTTTTTCCCTTCGGAAATGGCGAACAGCAAAACTGTGCGATTCTTTTCGGATGTAATGACTTCGACAGAGCAGGGGAGCGTGTTTTCGATTTTCTTTCTCCCGCTTATTTTGTCGGTTTTGCTGATTTCTACCCCGGAAGCAAGTAAAGCCACCTTTTCTTCGCTGACTTTTTCCGGTACGGTAACGCGATATGTTTTTTTGATTTCTCCGCGCGGATGGGCGATTTTGTTAGCGAAATTCCCATCGTTGGTGAGTAGAATCAATCCTTCCGAGTTAGCATCCAGCCGCCCGATTGGGTATACACGCTCGGCGATATCTTCCGTCAAATCGGTGATTAACGTTTTCGTCCCCGCATGCGGGTCGGACATCGAACAAAGAACCCCCCGCGGTTTATACATCTTAATATAGCGAAGATTCACCTTTACATCGGCGATTTTCACGGCTGAACCCGTTTCGGTTTTAACGGTGATTATGTCGCTCAGACTCGCCTTGTCGCCGAGTTTAGCAGGGCGGCCGTTTACGTTTACCCGTCCTTCTTTGATGTACGCTTCCGCCTTTCGGCGGGAGCAGAAGCCGGAATCGGCTATGATTTTTTGAAGCCTTGCTTTATCCATTGATATGACCATGCCTTTCTGCCGCAAACGCGGCAGGAACCAAGCTTGTCAAGCGCACCCGCTCGGCGGTAAAGCCACCGAGCTGTGAGCTTACATTCAAACTTAATCTTATAGTTAGTCAAATTCAAAACGAAATGAATCCGTTTTGAATTTGCGCCCGTTTTCGCGGCGGACAGCGACTTTGTCGCTGTCATAGTCGGTCGTTTTTCAAACTGACCGACTATAATATTCCTTTTTTAAAACTTCGGTGATTGCAAACCCATGTTCGAGCATTTTGATGTGGTCGTTCCAGTCATCGGGTGCGTTAAGGGTGACTACTACAAGGGTCGTTCCGTTTTTTTCGGCTGCGGAAATCAAGCAGCGTCTCGCATTATCGGTGAACCCTGTTTTAATCCCTATACAACTGTCGTAACTCCACAGCATCTTGTTGTTATTGGAAAGCGAACGACTGTACGGCGGATTCCCGAATTGAAGCCGTATCGTTTTGCTTTTGGCGATTTGCCGAAACTCACAATTATTCAACGCATAAGAGGTCAGCAAAGCCATGTCATAAGCTGTCGATAAATGCCCCGATTCATCCAAACCATGCGCATTTTTGAAAGACGAACTCTTCATCCCGATTTGCTTTGCCTTTTGATTCATCAGTTCGGGGAAATCGCACAGATTCCCCGCAACGCTTACTGCGGCGGCGTTAGCGGCATCGTTCCCGGAGGGTAACATCATTCCGTAGCACAGTGCCCGCCGAGTAACTATATCGTTCTCGCGGAGTCCCATGCTGGTACCCTCTACATGGATAGCGTGGTTATCTACCATAAATTGCTTGTCTAAATCGCCTGATTCTAATGTCAGAATGGTTGTCATGACTTTGGTCAGGCTTGCAATCTCGCGTATTTCCGCAGAATTTTTCGAGAAGAGAACCTTCCCGGAGGCCGCGTCCATGACAATCGCCGAGACCGCTGAAACTTCAGGTTTTTGAATAACTATAGGAGACAGCCGACCTGCTGTTAACAGCGAAACCGTCAAAACAATCGAAATAATCGTTGTGATTTTAATTTTACTTTTCATACGACTATTGTGTCGAATTAACTCGTTATTATACTCCTGTTGTTTTAGAGTCTGTTTGGAATCTCGCTACGCGGTGGAACGTGACTTTGTCATGACTATAGTCGTTTTAAACGCTTACAGTCGTTTTAGACACTATAGTCGTTTTCTACGCTATAGTCGTTTTAGATGACTATAGCTCTTGTTTTGCACTATTCCTCTTGAGTTTCATCTCCCGGTTTTTTCTTGGAAAAAACAGCCTTGATTTTTTCAATGAAATCCGGTGCAGACTCGAATATGCTCTCCATGATATTGCTGTCTTTTGGGCCGGCTTCGAGTAGTTTTACGTCACCGTCGGTTTTGATTACCACGAAAGTCATGGGTTTAATCGTGACCCCTGCGCCTGAGCCGCCCGCAAAAATCTCTTTCGGTGAAGATGCCGGAACGTCTGAGCCTCCCGAAACAAATCCGAACGATACTTTCGATACGGGAATGATTATTGTGCCGTCGGGTGCGGTAATCGGATTCCCGATAATCGTGTTGACATCCACCAACTCGCGGATTTTCTCCATAGAGGTACTCATCATGCCTTCTAAATGCTTTGCCATGTTATTTCTCCTTAAAAATTTTTTTGAAATTGTTATATTCCGGGTTTTCGTAAGCTGTTTACTTACTGTTTTTCACTGTATTTAACACGTATTGAAGTAAGCACATCGCCGCCGATAAAACCCTAATCCTCGCACGACAATACAAGTGCATTTCGGTCTCTTCTTTTTCGAAGTCGGCGGTTACTTTTATCTGCTTGACTTTTAATGAGAGGGTTTCGTTCAGCCACGCTAAAGTCGAAGATACAGCGGCGGATTGAAATCCGTAATTCAGAGCGACTTTAGCCGCATCGTCCCCGCCAATCACGCAATTGAATCGCAGATTGTCTATTCGTATTCGTCGAATCAGCTTTTTTAAGGCAGGTTTCGCCGAGTCGTAAACGAGACGGAACATCTCAAAATCGAAGCTGCGGCTGTTTGCTTTGGATATATCATATGCCAGTTTGTCAATCCCTGATTCCTGCGCGAGTTTTTCCGTGAACGTTTGTTCGGTGTTTGATTTGTTAGATTTTTTGTTTTTTTTGGATTTTTTGATTTTTTTTCTTTTTTTCTTGACTCGTTTCTTTTTTTTCGGTTTTGCGGAATCGTGGAGGGTAATGAATAAATACTTTACCTTCACCGAAAAGTCATTGCGATACTCGATTTTGGCAGTGAGCGAAAACAGCGATAAAATCAACACAAGTAACAGCAACCCCACGATTGTTCCCGCTATAATCAACCCGACCATACTTCTCCTTCTAAATCGTTGCTCTCGTTTGCTTCCGGTTCTTCAAGCGACGTGTCGCTCTCGTTTGCTTCCGGCTCTTCAAGCGACGTGTCGCTCTCGTTTGCTTCCGGTTCTTCAAGCGACGTATCACTCTCGTTTGATTCTTCAAGTAACGTTAGTTGTTCCGCACCCCCGGATTCGGGGAGTGGCGGGAGTTCGCCCAGTTTCTTCAAACCGAAGCACCGCAGGAAGTTTCGGCTTGTTCGATAGGCAATCGGCCTGCCGGGTAAATCCAACCGACCCGCTTCTTCCACTAATTGCCGTTCAACAAGAGTGTTGACAACACTTGATGAGTCTATTCCTCTGACCTGTTCAATAAACGCCCTTGAAATCGGCTGATTATACGCAATAATCGCCAGAACTTCCATAGCGGCAGGCGAAAGCGGGGTGGTTTTCTTTGTTTCGATTGCCGCCTTGATATACGCGGCAAATTCGGGCTTGGTAGCGATTTGATAGGAGTCGCCCAGTTTGAGTAGGGTGAGTCCGCTGTTGTCGGATTCATACCGCTGTTGAAGTTCTTCCAGAACGGTAAGTGTATGCTCTTTTTCGATTGCGCAAACCTGTGACAGCCTTTCCGCGCTGATTGGCTCACCACAAGCGAATAAGACGGCTTCCAACCGTGAGATTAAGTCTATTAGCATTGTATGACCATGCCCTTCTGCCACAAATGCGGCATGAATTAAGCCTGTCAAGCTCATCTGCTCAACGGTAAAGTCGCCGATTCGTGAGCCCTTATTCAAACTTTATCTTCTTTTATTGATTGTTTCGTAAACTCTATATAATCTAACTCATCCGAGAATGCGATTCTTCCGTGGCTTGAAAGTTCCAGCAATGCCAGAAACGTTGCGATTTGTTCCGAACGACCTTGGTCTGCGAATAAAGGGGCAATCTCGATTCTGCCGCCGCTCTTCATTCTTTTTAAAACAAAGATGATTTTAGAGAAAACGCTCACATAATCTAATCCGACAACTTCGGTAGGGGTCGGCGGGGGAGGTTGCTCTAAAAGCTGTTTCAGTTTGCCCCTGTCCGAAATTACCGATATGGCATCTGCCAACTCGGAAGCGGCGTGGGTTAAATCGTAACTCAAATCGATTTCAAGTTTTGCGGGGTTCCGCGTGAAAAGCGAATCACCGATGTTCAACTCCCTGAGTAACTGCGCCGTTGCTTTGCACAGTGCGTATTCGATTAACACGCCTTCCAGTTCTGCTTTGAGCTTTTCAGCTTCGTGTTTCGGCAACAGCGAAACCGTCTTGATGTAA
>Ga0099364_10001386_pt1 | contig 40200 bp, 49 predicted proteins | sample TergutTh196P3_FD_73070 | JGI IMG/M metagenome (GOLD analysis project Ga0099364, IMG submission 73070) | Microcerotermes parvus P3 segment gut microbial communities from Pointe-Noire, Republic of the Congo - Th196 P3 | ecosystem: Host-associated > Arthropoda: Insects > Digestive system > Gut ...
TTATTTATTGAACTTTCCATTAAACTGTCTCCTTTTTTATTATTTTTTTTGTGGTATAATTGCCCCAAGGAGCAAAACTATGACGAAAGAACAGATGCGATTTATAGCAGCTAGAAAACTTGCACTGCATTGGATAAAGCTATACCGTCCAGAACGTGTATATGAGTGGGAAACTGAAGGAGAGCTTGAAAAGCTTCCTGACGAAAATACCGCTACTTGGACAGCAATGAACTTCATGAATAGCGGTAATTTAACAGGATTCAGATTGCATACATTTATACAAGTCATCGACATACGCGAAACCCGTCAGCTTTGTCTTGGTGAGCCTGTGCCTGCTACATTAATTGAAGAGGCAGAGTTGATTTTGAAGGAAGCTTTAGAGCTTTTTGCCAAATGTGAGAAGAAGATTAAAACTTCCAAAGGCGACTTATCCGTACCGGCACCTTCAAAAAGAGTTTGATGTTTTTGGGGAATACAGTTGGTAGTTTTTTCTGTCATACCACATCTCTTTTTGTTTTGTGAATTTTTTAAGTAGTCAAAACTTTGTTTTTCTGTCATAATTAATTGCTCCTTTCCCGCTTTGCGGGATGTGTGTTTTTTTGCAGAGTGCTGGCTGGTTCCCAGTCTCTGCAATTTTTTATACCGGCTTGTTAGGAAACTTGCCGATACTTTATTATCGCCATGTTTTGCTTATTTTGTCAAGCGTTTTGCTAATAAATAAGCAAAATATTTATCAAGAAGATTATGGAAAAGGGAATAAGTAAAAGATTTAGCAAAATAAGAGAAAGTACTCCCCTTAATAAACAGCAATTTGCTGATTCTTTGGAAATTCCATCTACAACAGTAAGTGATATTGAATTAGGTAAAAGGGAGCCCTCCAAAGATGTGTTAATGAAACTTACATCAAAATATGATGTAAACCTTCATTGGATGCTAACTGGTCAAGGGACAATGCTTTTATCCAGTCCAAGCCAAGAAGTAGTAAAAGCCCAAGAAGGCCATAAAGTTCCAGTGTTGAATCAACGAGTTTCATGCGGGGCAGGTGTGGGCTGGGAAGACGAGCAGAATATAAAAGACTACGTTGATATTTTTTCTTTGATTCCGCGCCGTAACTTTGGGCGGCTGTTCGCACTTTCCGTGCAGGGAAACTCAATGATTGGAGCGGGTATTAAACATGGCGATTATGTCTTATTCTGTACCGAAGCTGACCAATATCTAAAAGACGATATTTATGTTTTTTCTCTTGATGGGGATGTATATTGCAAGCAATTAGAATTTGACAAGATTTCAAAGAGGATTAAAATATTTTCCTTACGTGTAGCGGACATGGAGAAAGCAGAACTACTGACAACACTCAACATTGATGATCCAAATTTTACCGAAAGATTTCACATTTATGGACGTGTTTTTAGTTGGGTACGCCCGAATTTTGAATAAATATTTTTTAAGGGGACGTTATGAAAAAAACTTATAAGCACTTTTTGCTCATTATCTTGGTCTGCATGATCGCGGCGGTCGGCTATGCCGCCGATGAGGATACCGTTGTCTATATCACCAACACCGGGGAAAGATACCACACGGAGCAATGCACGTCTTTAAGAAATTCCAAAATAGAAATTTCTCTTGAAGAAGCGGTTGCAAAGGGATTAGAGCCTTGCGCCCGCTGCAAGCCTCCGGTCATTGCCGAGGATGACGAATAAATTTAAAAAAAAGATAGATTCAAAAAACAATCATAACCTTTAATAACCCGCCACGAAAATAAAATACCAAAATATTTTTCTCAATTATTTTATTTGAAAAGTTGAATCTACTTAATTTAAACTCTTGATAAACGTTAAGCGGCGGGAGGAAAGGATTTTGCTCCTTTGTCTTTCCTCTCGCATTATTTATCAGGAGGTTGCAAAATGGCAACAAAAAAAATCCAAATTTTCTGGCTCATCCTCGCAACTTTGTTTGTGGCAGGGATTGTGTGGTTCGTAACTGACTCATTGGCGGTCACCGCAATTTCGGGAGCGTTCACAGCAGTTGTCGGTTTATTTCTTGGGGTAGACATCATAACGATGATCCACAAAACCAAAGAACTCAAACGCGGTTTTTACAAAGAAATGAATATGCACCGTTATGTGCTATCCTTGTGCGTATTTGCGGTATTGCTGGCGGAGGCGTTTGTAATTTCCGCCTTATATCAGCGGGAAATAAATTCACTTTATCTTTGTTTCGGCGTTGGATTCATCATTGTTATCGGCGGTCTTATCAGCGGAATTGAGTGTAACAAGATAGTTACTGATGAAAACGGGAATGAAGAGGGGATTGAACTCAAATGATCAAATTTTTGCTTATAGCAATTAGCATTCTTGCGCTTACCGTCGTTATATCGGTATTGATTGCAAGAAGCCAATCCAAGCGGTTAAAGGCGACAGAAAGGCATTTAGACGGCATGCATAACGCGTTTTCACAAATGAAAGAAAAAGCGGAGAGGTTTCAGAAAGCCCTCGGCGAAATCCAAAAGGCAGAGGAGGCCGCAAATGCAGAGCGGAAAGAACTGGCGCAGACTCTTGACAGCGATCTTGTTAAGCGCGCTAACACTCTTTTTATATAACTGCAAGTCAACGCCGGTAACAACTGCCGATGTCGAAGCGGTGCTTGCAGTTCTTGCTCCGCCAATGCCGGTTCCGCCGGAAACGGAGCCGGTGATGTTTGAAGATCGAGATGGAGGGCTTTGGCTTTCGTATAACGATTACCGCGCACTGGAACGTAACGTGATCGCCTTACGGGAATATGCTTCCCGTCTGGAAATTATTATCAGGTTTTATCAAGGGGAATAGAGGCAGATATGAAGGTAAAAAATCACAAACCAAAATATTTTATAGAATCGGATTTTATCCTTCCCCTGCCCTATGCCTCTTTTTATAAATATTTTAGGAGTAAAAAATGACAATTAATCCGAGCTTCATATTTTCATTAATTACAACCATTGTAACACTCGGCAGCGTGTTTATCGCAATCGGAGTGTTCAAGGGCAGGATACAACATAACACTGAAACCAACAAAGCCCAAAACGAGCAAATGAAAACTCTTGCAACAAAAGATGAATTGGCGGCAGCGATAAAGCGGTCTGACGAAATGCTGGAGATAATGATCAAAAGAACGGAGGAAGATCGGGCGAAGGGACAAGGGCAATGGCGGGAATTCCACGATCTTATTTCAAAACATGCAGAGCGCATCAGCGTACTTGAAAACCAGCAGACAACTTTGATGAAGTCATTAGACGAAATCAAACTTGACATTAAAAGTGGTTTTAGGGATTTGCAAAACCGGATTGAGAAAATTAAGGAAACCACATAATGGCATTACCTGACAAGCGGGAAGAAGCAGAACGTCTCTATGTAAGGCAAGGAATGACCTGCCCCGCAATCGCAGAGCAATTAGGTGTAAATTCTGGAACTGTCTACAACTGGAAAAAAGAAGCGGCTGACAAAGGCGAGGCATTGGATTGGGATGTCCAGCGCAGGATATACAACATGAGTCCGCGGGAATTGACGGCGATTTATGCGGAGTCCGTGAAAGCATGGATGATCAAGATAAAAGCAAATCCCGAACTGCTTTCCGATTCAAAAATCGCTGATGCAATATCCAAACACATCAGCGTTATGCAAAAAATTGACACCAGAGGTCAATATCTTGGTGTCGCTATTGATCTTATAAAAGTAATCAATATCTGGCTTGCCGAACACGAGCCGGATTTAAAAGAAAAAATGGAGCCTCATTGGGATGCAATCTATGAGGCGTTAAAAAACTACACAACTACAAAGGGGATTTTTTAAGTGCGGGAAATAAAAACAGCGAAACAACTTGAAGCCGCATGGAATGAACTCCGTGAGGAGATTCTTTCCCGCCCTCTATTTCCTGACAACTCCCCAAAAGCAAAAGCCGATCGAAAAAAACGATGCGAAAATAACATCGCTGAATTTTCAAAAACTTATTTTCCCGAATATGTAACAAAAGAACCTACAAAGTTCCATAAAGAATGGGAAAAAATCCGTCGCATAACCAACGAGCCGGTTTTGCTTCAGGCGTTTCGCGGAAGCGGAAAGTCCACGTTTTTTACGTTACTCGATCCCATTCATGAGATCGCTTACGGCAAACGCAACTTTATGATTTTCTCAAGTTACAACGAAGAAAAAAGCGCGGTATTTACCGGGCGCATTCTTTTAGAGCTAATGTTTAACCAGCGGCTCATCAATGATTTCGGGACATTTATTCAATCAGGCAAACCGCAGAGCATAAAAAGATTTCAAGCGGCGGTTTCTAATAGCGGCGGGAAAAAAATCGGTGTTAGGGCTGTATCTATCGGTCAAGACCCGCGCGGCTTTGTACACGGGCCGAACCGCCCTGACTATGTACGGTTAGACGATATACAGAGCCGCAAACGCGCTAAGAGCCGGAAGTTTGTACGTGAGACTATTGAGTGGATCACACAGGATTTAATCCCCGCTCTTGCCGAAGGTTATTCGGCTGTAACAGTTGCTACTCCCCTTAATACGCAATGTGTTGCCAGTTCTCTTGAAAAAGGTTCTGACGATATAGAGCCGGTCAAGACATATAAATTTCCTGCAATGTCCCGGGGCAAGCCGTCATGGATTGATGAGTTCCCGGCGGCAAGGCTTGCAAGGATTAAAAGAACAATCGGATCGAGGGCGTATAATCAGGAATACCTGCTTATTCCTATTGCTCTTGATGAATTAATTTTCAAAGAGGAACACATAAAAAATTATGCTGTAGAAGAATTATTAGGAATTCGTTTTGCCCATATTTTTAGCTGGACTGATCCTTCGGTTAAAGCAGATGAAAAACATTGCTATAAAGCGACAGTCTGTGCAGGAATAACCAATGAAGGTTTAATTTATATTCTTAGAACGCGGATTAGGAAAGAATCCGTTTCCCGTATGGTAGACGGAATGTATATGGTTTACCGTGACTGCAATCCAACTTGGATGTTTTTTGAAGATAACGGCGGACAGGCTTTGTTATCTGAAATATTTGATGCGGCGGCGGAACGTGAGGGATACCACATCCCCTACCGCCCGATGACCAACACTATAAATAAAATCGCGCGAATTGAAGGCACGCTTTCCGCGCCGATAGAAAACGGCGTTATCCGGTTTCTGAAAACCGATCCGGATCAGAAAGAACTTATAGACCAGCTTTTACAATTCCCTGACGGTGAATACATGGACGGCCCGGACGCGCTGGAGGGTGTTGTACGGAAGCTGTTGGAATATGCAAGGAAACGCCGGGCAGGTAAACCTGCATCAAGCCGCCCAAGAGAAGCGGTTCGAATACTGGAGGGTTATTAAATGCAAGAACAAAATTATTCTTCAGTACCTGAAACTATAAAACACATTCTGCAAGTCGGAGATTACATTAACAAAATCGCAATGTTATTGATTGGCAGAATATACGAACACGACAGATCAAAATTACAGGAACCGGAATTACAATTCTTTGATGCCTATCCGTCAAGGCTTGCCGGTTCAACTTACGGAAGCGATGAGTATAAACAGTTCTTAAAAGAGCTTGAACCCGCATTAAAGCATCATTATAAAGCGAACCGGCATCATCCTGAACATTTTAAAAACGGCATCAGGGAAATGACGCTCATTGACATTGTCGAAATGTTCTGCGATTGGTATGCGTCAACAAAGCGTCATGATGACGGCGATATTATGCGGTCAATAAAAATCGGTCAAAAACGCTTTGATTATTCAGACGATCTAAAAGCAATTTTTGAAAATACATATAACGAAATTTTTGCGGAGGCAGCGGATGTCAAAGCCAAAACAAAATAAAAGATGGGCGCCGGATTCCCTCATTGACGCGGAAAAGAGAACGGTCTCCGATTCTCCCGATGTAAATATTTCCGGCGGGGATCAATTCGCAACCCGAAGCCGTGCCAATGATTTTGTCAGGCTCATGCGGAATTTGCCCGATCCCGATCCGGTACTTAAAAAAATGGGAAGGGGCATTACCGCGTTGCAGGAATTGTTATCCGACGGCCATCTTGAAAGCGTATGGAGCATCAGGTGCGCCGCGACATCCGGCGCGGAATGGTTTATGGAAGCCGGAGACGACTCAAGCGGAGCGCAGGAAGCGGCTGACGCATTTGCGGCGGAACTGAAGGACATGGACATACCTAGAATCATTGAAGAGATGATGGATGCGGTTGCTTTCGGCTATTCACCTCTCGAAGTTCTCTGGAAAGCTAAAGACGCTTATTGGGGCATTCAAAACATTGCAGGTAAACCTCCGCAATGGTTTGAATTTGATCGGGAAAATAAACTTGTATTAAAGACAAGCATTCTAGGCACTGAAGAATTACCGGAAAACAGGTTTCTGCTTGTCCAGCACCGCCCGAGTTATGCGAACCCTTATGGTGTGAAAGTTTTTTCAAAATGTTTCTGGCCTGTAACATTCAAAAAAAACGGCTGGAGATGGTGGACTGTTTTTGTAGAAAAATACGGCGGCGCATTTACTTACGGGAAATATCCGAATAATGCCAGCGAGCAGTTTAAAGCCGAACTTCTAGGTTCATTAGAAAAAATGGTAGCCGACGCGGTCGCTATTACGCCGGAAGGTTCTGAAGTAACAATCCAAACCGCCGGCGATAAAAGCGGAAGTTCCGCTGTCCACAGCGCGTATATCCATGAAGCGAATGCAGAAATTTCAAAAGCCGTTCTAGGCCAGACGCTGACCACGGAGATCGGTGATAAAGGGAGTTATGCCGCCGCAAGCGCGCATAACCTTGTCCGCGAAGACCTTGCCGCCGCCGACCGCAAAAGAATTTCCGCCGCTTTTAACAGGCTTGCTGCTGTATATACTTTTTATAATTTCGGTGCAGGTATCGCTCATCCGCTGTTTTCTTTTGTTAAAGATGAAGATTTGCAAACTGAACGCGCCGAACGTGACAGTAAACTATATTCAGTTGGCTGGCGGCCTAAAAAAGAATATTTTATCCGCGAGTACGGAATGCAGGATGAAGATTTTGATATTCAGGAAACATCTTCGGGCAATGAGGGCTTTCCGGGTTTTAAAAAACATCCTGTAAAGTGTTCCTGCGGCTGTCAGAAAAAAGGAAAGCGTTCTTTGTTTCACCGGCTGGCGGCGTTGTTCGCGTCAGCGGATGAGAAGGAACTGGAAAAAGACAGCCGGCTTATGGAACGTTTTGACGAATCTATATTAAAAGCCGCGCAGGAGGAAACAAATGCAACGGTTGACGCGTTCATTGACGCTATGGGAACGGCCGGCAATTTTGAAGAAGTATTTGAAACTGTTGGTTCTGTATATAACCGCCGCTCTCCTTCGCGGTGCGCGGCTCTTATTAACGAGGTTCGCTATGCCGCAAGCCAGATAGGGGCAAAGACAAAAACTAAGCAAAGCGGGAGGCGCAGGAATGGCTGACCGTATACCCGATCCGATTGAAGCAAGGCGTTACCTGTCCCGAAAAGCGGTTGTAGAAACCGAAGCGTGGGATGATCTCAAGTGGGGCGAACACGCCCATGCTTTTACGGTCGCCCATTCGCGTAACGCCGGTATACTCAATGATATTTTCGGCTTATTGAATGAAGCGGTGGCAGAGGGAAAAAGTTTCAACTATTTCAAAGAAGAAATACGTAGCCTCATGGAAGATTACGGCTGGTACGGCCGCAGTGATAAAGGCCCTGATGATGAGGGTTACATAAATTGGCGGACAGCCCTTATTTACCACACCAATATGCGCACAGCTTATAATGCCGGGCGGTACCGCCAGCAGCTTCGCGGTGCGGAAATGCGGCCTATATGGGAATATGTTTCTAAGCTCGTAGGCGAACACCGGCGTGAAGATCATATCGCTTTACATGGCAAGGCATTCAGGTATGACGATCCTTTCTGGAATGAGAATTACCCCTCTAACGGCTGGGGCTGCGACTGTTCTGTGATCACGTTAAGCGAAGCAGGCGCGGAACGCGAAGGCATAGAAGTTTTGAAATCCGATACAGACGGGAATCCGCCTGCTCTTGCAGACCGGAACGGGAACGCCGTTGACTGGAAAAATTTCACGCCTGAAACGTGGAGGTACAATCCGGGGCGGGAGGCTTTGGCCCCGAATTTTTCTAATTACACAAATCTTAAAAACTGCACGATGAGCGACGGGCGTACCGCTTACGCCCATGTCGCCGAACGTTACCGGCAGGATATGGACAACATCCGAATGACAAACGGAGAATTTGACACTTTGATTACCCGAATTAACCAGAAAGATTATACTCCGATGGGTATAAACTATCAGGTTGGAAACCTTGACCGCCAGCGGCATGAAGCCATGATGAGAAATGAAATTGTAGATTCCAAAATCATGGCGACAGATTCAGCTTTGTATCACGGGATTGCCAATAAAAATATTGGTCAAAAAGTCCCTGCCGATCAAATAAAAATGATTTATCAGATTTTACAAACTCCCGAAAAGATTTTTGAAGAAGTGGGTGTAAAACGCAGGAGGCTGTTTCATTTTGTGAAAGACACGCATGACGGCAAGGTCTTAAAAATTTTGCTGGAACAAAAAGTACCAAGCGCGGCTTTACGAATCGTATCTGTTGGAAAAGTGGAGGATCAATATGGCAAAGCTATATACAAAAAAATCTGGTAACCGCCCGGAGGGATTCGAACCCTCTGCATTCCATATCGGATCGCTCCGCCATGGCTCTGCTGCCTGTATTCGAGTCCTAGGCGGTACCTATATCAAATATAGCTCCTGTTCGGAGTTAAGTCAAGGAGGTTTTTAATGCGTATTAACGTATCACAGGGAAAGATGAATTATTCCCAAAGGAACAACGAGCGCAACCCGCACAATGCCTGCAATGTGACATCTATAGTTATGGCTCTTGATTATCTTGGTTATGACTTTCCGCCAGGCCCGTACAAGCAGCCGGAGGATAATCTTCATTACTTTATGGAACAAGAGAAGTTAAGACCCACATGGCATTATGAACTTTCAACAGCTACTAATAAGTGGATGGGACGACGGGTTACAGACTTTTCAACAGAGCGTCCGATTGGTTCTATTTTTGAAGAACTGAAAAAAGGCAAGCCTGTAGTCCTGTCCGGCGATTTTCCGTTTGTCAATTCAAAAAGCGTTCGCGTAACACTTGGCCACATTGTCGTTCTTGTGGGCGCGGAATGGGACGGTGACGGAACCGGAAACCCTAAAAGCGTAATCATTGACGACCCTTACGGAAACACAATTAACAATTTTCAAGGTTCCGGCAATGACGTTGTTCTTTCATGGGATCAGTTTGTGAAGTGGTTTAAAACCGTAAACTCAACAAAGACAAAATGGGGGCATTTCTTTAAGCGCCCGGATGAGTGTTGAGGTGTTTATGAAAACGGGCAAAAAACCAAGTCCGGCCAAGCCGCAGACCATAAAATTTAAAGCGTTTTTAAAGCCGTTAAAGGGGTGTCACGGGGTTCGTTTTGGAATTTCGATATTTTATACCCTGAAGGCACTTTTGACCGTTTGTGGCGGTTTTTCACTTTTAGAAACAAGGAGGATTTATGCCTGAATTTTTTGTATTTAAAGCGGGTAAATACCCGCAGGGAGACTGGCCCGTGGAGCGTGTAAAAAAGTTTGTAGACGCTTACGATCCTGAAAATGGATTAGAGGCCCCGCTCGTGATCGGGCATAGATCATTCGCCATGCGCGATGCCGATCAGTATGCTCACGGCTGGGTTCAAGGCTTGCGAATGGACAAAGACGGAAAGGTTTATGCAACTATTTCCGACTGTTCTCTGGAAGCGCGCCACGCCATTGCCGAAAAAAAACTTCGTTATATTTCAGTGGAAATATACGAGAACGACAAAGTCGACAAAGACGCGCCTCCGTATCTTAAAGCGGTTGCAATGTTAGGCCGGGACAATCCGGCAGTGGCAGGAACAAAAATCCCTGCAATGTTCTCAAGTGTTTTTTCAGACGGTGTTGTCAACACCGCTGATGAGGAAAATAATATCTCGACATTTACCCGAAAGGTAAGCGCCGAGGAAACAAAAAACCTTTTCACAATAAATGAAAAGGAAAACAAACAGGAGGAAGCAGGTATGGGAAAAACTGCTGAAGAATTGCAGGCGGAACTTCAAAAAAGCAATGCAAGAATTGCGGAACTCGAAAAGAGCGCCGCCCAAGCCGCTGTTTTCCAAAAGGAAAACGAGGAGTTGAAAAACGCCGGAAAAAAACAGGATGCCGAATCTTTCTACGGCAAGCTGCGGGATGAGGGGAAACTCAATCCGGCGGTGTTTGACAAAGCGGTCGCGTTAGATGTCAAGCTCGGCGATGATGAGCGGAAAGAAGCCCGGGCTATGTTCGCCGCTCTTGAGACAAAAGTTGATCTGTCGGGGAAACATGTTGCGGATAAAAAATCCGCTCCGTCTCCTTCGGCATCAACGCCGGAACTGACGGCAAAAATCAGAGCGTATCAAAAAGAACACAAGCTGGCAAGTTTTGCCGAAGCCGCAAGCGCCATGTACGCTGAAAAGCCCGAATTATTTGACGAGGAGGAATCCAATGATTAACAGAAGACCGTATATCGCTGAATCGGCGGTTAAACCCGGGTGTGCCGTTGTGCAGGGAAGCGCGGACAATAAAGTGAAAGCACCCGGCGCAAACGGAGCAGGGGATTTTATCGGGATATATCCCTTTGAAGCCAACGAAGAAAAAAAAGCGGACGATGCAATCGGAATCGTTTTGCACGGCGTGGCCAAAGTACTTGCCGGCGGAACAGTTACCGCCGGAAAATTGGCAATCCTAAAAAGCGACACTTCCGGTTCGCTTGTAGTATTGCCGGAGGCAGCCGGAAAATACCGGACAGTCGGTTTATTCCTTGAAGGCGGTTCCGCCGGGGAATATGTAGATATGTTAGTGGCGCACGGAAACGCCACGGTTTAAGGAGGATTTAATGCCTAAAAGAAAATACGGTTATATCGATCCGCTGCTATCAAATTTGGCGGTGGATTATTCGCAGACAGTCAGAGAGGGGCTTGTCGGACCTCTTATTTTCCCCCGCATCCCTGTCCCCAAGCCTTCAGGGAAATATGCGGTGTACGACAAAGAAACCGCATTCAAAGTCCCTGATACCACAATGGCAGGGGAACGGGCGCAGGCGAATGAATTCCATGCTTCTGCGAAAAAGGAAAGTTATGCGACAACTCCCCACGGCTTGAAAGCTTTCATTGACAATGCCGATTTGGAATTCATGGACGGCCCCTTCAAAGTCTGGGAAAAACGGAAAACGGAACTACTGGTGAGCAAGCTGGAGTTATCGCAGGAAAAACGGATCGCAAATAAGATTCTCAATCTTTCAGGGCGTTCCTCTGCCCTTTCAGGATCGGGAACCGGCAAAACCAACAAATGGGGAAGCAATGGCGGCGATCCCTATGAAGCAATCAAGGATGCCATTGGCAAATTATTCTTCAGACCGAACATTATGGTTTTCAATGAGGCGATCTTCGATGCTCTTGAATTCCATTCGAAACTCATCACAAAACTTGGCGAAGCGAACATGATAAAAAAAGTTGACGAGGCAACCCTCGCGAAACTTTTCCGCATTGACCGTGTAATCATTTCCAAAGGCCGCGCAGATTTTGGAAAACGAAATGCGGAAGGAACTGTTGACCCGAAAGACATTTGGGGCGATGCGTTAATTCTTGCTTATGTAGACAACCAATGGGATCAGCCCTGTGCCGGAAAAACCTTGACGCTGAATTATGCCGAGGCGGACAGTCAAGGCTATGTTGTCAGGTCTTGGGATGAAGAAGACGGCGGCGTGCTTGGCGGCGAGTATATACAAGTCGCTCATGAAACGGATGAGCTGGTAGTCTGCAAAGACCTCATCTACACCATTAAGGAAGTGCTATAACAGGCTGTCAGCCTGAAAAAATTTTTATGGAGGAAGTACATGAAAAAGATTTTATCGGTACTGCTTTTATTCGTGTTTCTGGTTATCCCGGTTTTTTCCGAGTCCCAGATAGATTTTGAAACGGAGGGGAACATGGCATATTGCACCCTGAATGATTTGGAAAGGAGTTACGGCTCCGACCGAATCTTGGCTTGGAGCAGGTCTGATCCTGACGCGGTCGATCTGGCTATAAGTAACGCTTCGGCGGAAATTGACGGTTATTTAATTTCCGGCGGATATACGGTTCCCTTGATCGGGCCGCCTGAAAATTTGCGTAAGTATTGTGTTGATATTGCGGTTGCAGGCCTTGTATTGAATGCCGGTGTTTTAGAAAACGATCCCGGAGGCAAGGCTGTTTTAGAAGAGGCGAAAAATGCGCGGCGTTACCTTGAGAGAGTTGCGGAAGGAAAATTTAAAATACCGGGTTATGCGAATAGTGAAACGGAAACGTCAAAGCTGCCTTCCGGCGGCGTCCGTGTCTCGTCTTTGCCGCGGTTAGATTTAACGAGGTTTTAAATGGCCGGCGCTGGTATAGTCAAAGCTGAATATAACGAAACAGAATTTAAAACAATCCTCGATGCGCTCTCTAAAGCAGCTATGCCCGATCTTTTTAAGATTGCAGATTTTGTCGGCGGAGAACTTGACTATATCAGCAAGAAAGCTTTTGAACAGGAAAAAGACCCCGTTGAAGAGAAAAACTGGGAGCCGCTGAAAAGACCTCGTCCTGACGGAAAAACAAATCCTATTTTGGATTTTGGCGGCCAGTTAAAGCGTTCTTTAATTTGGGAAGCTTACCCTGACGGCTCTGTAATTTACGGATCGAACGTGGAATATGCCCGAATACACCAACTAGGAGGGCAAGCCGGGAAGAATAAAAAAGTCAACATTCCGGCGCGTCCTTACATGGGAGTGCCGAAAGATTTCGACCGCCGAATTTTGAACGAGCCAAAAATTTTGGAATTGCTGGGATTGGAGGCGTGACGTGATAAGCGAAGCGAAAGCCCTGCTTGAGGGAATCATAAAAGAAACCGTGCCGGAAATCACTGTTGTAAAATCTGCCGCAGAGGAAACCCGCGAAATCATGGCGCGGAAGTTCCCGATGGTTTCTTTGATCACTAATCCCGGCTCTTTTGATAATTCAGAAGCGCGGACAGTGAGGTATTTTGAAGGTGAGCCAAAACAGTACCGGGAACGGTATGTGCGCGGCTTCCGCAAATTGCCGATTTTGATCCGCTGTTGGGAAATAGGAGAGGATAAAGCGTCCGCGCTTGCAAGCGCTATCATTCCTGAAATACCCAGCCAATGGGAATATGACGGTTTTGGCAACTCTGTGCAAATAGGCGCGGAGGAACATTCCGATCATGCCGGAAATCTTAACAAGCCGTATGTCTCTGTGATTGAGGTTATATTCACCGGAACCGCCGCGCGTAAACCAAAAGAAATGCCCCTCATCGAAAGGGCCGAACCTGAAGGCGGAGATTTCGTCTGACAGTAAAATTTTTAAGGAGGATGTATGTCCAAAGATAAAGAAAATAATGCCCTGCCAAACAATCAGGGCGATCCTGTTCCTGACAGGAATAAGGATAAATCGGGATTACTCACTATTGAGGAACACGCCAAAAATATGAATATCGGTGCGCCGGTATTTACGGCGGTTATGGAAAGCAATAAGTGGGCAATCGGGAAAAGAGTTTCGACAGTTGCTTTTGAAAAGGCTGTAAAGGACTTTTTAGGCGCACCAATTGGAGGTATCACCTCTAAAGGAGGCGCATAATATGTTACCCGGTATAAAAAATGACATCCTAGATGGTGCGATGGGAGTCCAAGGCGCACAGGCAGACGGACGCTTTGCCGCAATAGGCGTTGCAGAAAAACCCAGTAATGGAATTCTAACCTTTAACGATCCTGCGCAAGTTGAACCTGCAATCGGCGACGGCCCTCTGCGTGACTTGCTGGTGAGCGCCCTTTCTATTTCACGGACTGCGGTTTCGGTTATTGCCCTTGAGGGTACAATACCCGGAACTGTATCAGAGGTAACACCCGGTACGGAAAATAAAGGAAAGGGAACTGTTTCTGTGTCAGGCAGCCCCCGTAACGAGTACAAGGTTTCGGTCAGCATTGAAGTATCAGGCGGCCTTAACGAAGCTGCTTTCAGGATCACAATAGACAACCTGCCTGGCAGGATGATTACCGTTCCCGATGGTGACGGAAAATATGAAATCCCCGGAACAGGCCTTACGCTTCTGTTCAGCCCAGGTACAGGCGGGTTTATTGAGGGCGATGTTTACAGATTCACTGCAACCGAACCATCAGCAACTAACGGGGAAGTGTTAGCCGCCATTGACAGAATCTTTGAGGCAAAACTCTCTATTGAGTTTATCGCAATTGCCGGTGTTTCAGCATCTCCGCTTTGGGCTGCCCTTGCAACAAAAGCAATTGGAGCTGCAGAAATTTACCAGTATTTGTTTTTTGTAGCACAAGCGCGTTATCTGAAAACTAGTGAAACACTTGACGTATGGGCGAACGCCTTATGCGGTGAAGAGCGCGGAACTGTCGGCTCTACCCGCTTGCAGGTTTGCGCCGGTTGGATCGAGGAAGCGGATGCTAACGGCCAGCTTGACGTGCGCGGTCTTATAGGTACTTATTGCGGAACTCTTGCCGCCAGAAAAGTACAAGACGGCCCTGATGCCGTGAAATTCGGCGGAATTGCCGCCGCGACCGCCCTGAAGCCGGATGGAATCAATGACGGCCACATCGAAAACCTGAAAAACGCAGGTTACGTGACTGCTCGGAAATATGTCGGGCGGAATGGGATTTACATTACTTCCGGTCAGATGATGAGCGAAGAGGGTTCTGATTATGATCTTGTAGAACGCCGCCGTGTAATGGACAAAGCGTGCCGCAACCTGTATACTGCGCAGCTTCCGGCAGTAAATGACACCGTAACCATCGGCGCGGACGGATCCCCTGAAGGGATCGAAATGTTTGTGGCAAAAAGCCAGGCCCCGCTTGACATCATGAAAACCAACCGGGAAATTTCGGACGGTTATGTGATTGTCCCGCCCGGACAGAACATTCTCGCTGATAAAAAACTCCGTACCAAGATACGGATCGTGCCGCTCGGAAAGATGAGTTACATCGAAAACGAGATCGCTTATATGAATCCCGCTTTAGGAGGTGCCGAATGATTAACGGCGTTGTATATGACTTTGAGTCAATTAAATTAATTTTACCGTCCGGCTTAAGCCTCACATTCGAGAAAATTGCCTACAAAGACAAGAAGGATGATGAGGTGATCACCGGCTCGAACAGCCTCCCGATTGGCATCGGGCGCGGCGAATATTCCGGCGAATGCGAAGTTGAATTTGGCAGGGCGGAATATGAGGCAATGAATACTTACGCGGGGTCTCACGGAGGATTTTACAATATGCCTCCGGTTCCGATCATCGTCAGCTACGGACATTTGGGCCAGCCGCCGATTACCGACACCCTGTTAGTAAAATTCAATGAAAGGGATTTCTCTGCCTCTAAAGGCGACAAGAACCTTAAAATCCCGCTTAAGGGTGCATTGGCTGCGCCTCTAATATCCAATGGCGTCCCGGCTTATATACCGGGCATAAATTAAAAGCAAGGAGAGCTTATGAAAATCGATAAATCAAAAATCGAAGAACTCAAGAACCGATACCCCGGCGGTATTTTTGTAGGGGAAATAAATTTTAACGATGAGGAGGGTAAACCCCACGAGGCGGAGTTTGTTTATAGGAAACCGACCACGGCTGACCTTGAGGCGCACACAAAATCGGGAAGCAAAAATCCTATGGTGGCAAATTTGAATCTCGTCCAGTCCCTTATCGTACATCCCGAACCGGGGCCTATCATCGAAGCAATTCGGGAATATCCGGCAGTCTATGGCCGGTTTGTCGATGAGGCTCTTGTCCCTTTTTTCGGGGCGAACATCATGGTCGTGAGCAAGAAGCTGTAAGCGATATTGCCAGGATACGCCTGTTTATCAGGCGTTTTCTTGGCGAAGATGTTTCCGGTTTGGGCTTCGATGAACTCATGAATAAATACGAAGAAGCCCGGATCGTTAGGGAATTTGAAGTGGGCATCGTGAGCGATGCAATAGTAAGGACGTTTGGCGGAAAATGAATTTTGTTAGTTCAATTACATTAGCATTTAAAGACGCATTCTCTTCCGGCTTTAGTGAGGCTAAAGATAACATTGCCGGAATGAAAAGCGCGTTAGACGAAATCAACCAAAACCAGTCAATGACCCGTCTCGCCGCAGACATGGCCATGATGACCAGCATGACCGAACCGATGCGGAAAGCCCTCTCTGGTGCAATGGATCAGCCTTCCCGCATTGCCGGGTCGCTTGATTCTTCCTTCAGAAACATACAAATGGTTACCGGCGCAACTAATGCGGAAATGGCGGTTATGCGCCGGGAATTACTTACCATCGGGGGGCGGGCGGTTGGCGGGCCTCAAGCAGTGGCCAATGCGTTTGCGGATATAACAGGCAGCGTATCTGACGCGTCAAAACACATGGCGATTATGAGCGCCGCAGTCTCGCTTGCAGAGGCTAATCAGGCAGACCTTGGCATGTCAACCAGCTCTTTAATCAGGGTTATGAATGCTTGGGACATCTCCGCAGAAAACGCTTCGCTTGCCGCTGATGTTTTAACCCAGGCAGGTATCATGGGCGCAGGATCGCTTGAAGAGTTTGCAGGCTCTATCGGACAAATTTCCACTTTAGCCGCCTCTGCCGGTATCGGCCTCGACGAGTTAGGCGCATCGTTCGCTTATGTAACTAACAAGGGTATGAACGCAGGGCAGGTGCAAAAACAAATGAAAGGTATCATTTCTACCCTCGTAAGCCCAAGCGAAAACCTGTCTAAAATTTATGAGTCTTTAGGAATCGAGTCCGGCCAAGCGATGATTCAGCAATACGGATTAACTGAATCCCTTGCAATTTTGAAGGATGTAATAGGGGATGATCAAGCCTTTGCAAGCATGATCGGTTCTGCTGAAGCCGCGGCCGTTGCCCTCGCCCTGACAGAAGACGCTTATGTTGATTTCGCCACATCCTTTGGGGAAGGCATGAAGGGCGTTACAGAAGCGGCGCGAGGCGTACAGCTTGAATCCATTGAAATGAAAATGGCCCGTCTTGATGCCGCTTCCCAATCATTACAAGCACAAATTGGACAAGATATCAACGGTATTAAAGGTGTCTTTATCGACATGAAATTCGGTTTTTTATCGAATGTAGTCAGTCCGATTATGAATTCTCCAATCGGCGGTGCTGTTTCTAAAATTGCGGCTGTAACCGGTATGGCTGCGAAAACCATGCTGGACATGGGCTCCGGTGCATTAAATGCCGCTACACAAATGACCACACTTGCCGCTAACATATCCAACGCCGGAGGTATTGCAACAATGTTTAAATCCGGTATCGGGCTTATGGGCAGCAGCCTCAAGATACTTGCAGCGCCGCTTAAAGTTGTCGGCGGCGGCATTCTCGCAATGGGAAAATCAATCATAGGGGCGTTACCCGCAATCGGCAAGTATATAGTGTCTATGTGGGCATCGGTGGCGCCTACTCTTGCGGCGACATGGCCTATTTTGGCTATTATTGCTGGAATTGCAATTCTTGCCGGCGGCGTGTACCTCCTCGTCAAAAATTGGAGCAAGATTTCCGATTTTTTCAAAGGGTTGTGGGATAAAATAAAAAACTTTTTTTCCGCCGCATGGAACTGGATCAAAAATATGTTTTTTAACTACACGCCTCACGGTCTGATAATCAAACATTGGGATGCAATATCTGCATGGTTTGTGTCGCTCTGGGAGAAAGTAAAAGGCTTCTTTTCCGCCGCATGGGATTGGATTAAAAATATGTTCTTTAACTACACGCCTCATGGTCTGATAATCAAACATTGGGATGCAATATCTGCATGGTTTGTGTCGCTCTGGGAGAAAGTAAAAGGCTTCTTTTCCGCCGCATGGGATTGGATTAAAAATATGTTCTTTAACTACACGCCTCACGGTCTGATAATCAAACATTGGGATGCAATATCTGCATGGTTTATATCGCTTTGGGAAAAAGTAAAAACCGGTTTCTTTGCCGCGTGGGATTGGATTAAAAATATGTTTTTGAATTACACGCCTCACGGTCTGATAATCAAACATTGGGAAACAATAAAAGAATTTTTTATCGGTCTTTGGGAAAGGATAAAATCAATTTTTCAAAGTTTTATAGATTGGATTGGAGGAAAAGTAGAGGCCTTCACTGCGCCCTTCAGGGCAATAGGTGATGTAGTCGGCGGTGTGTTTAATAAAGTCGGCGGGTTTATTACAGGACTTTTTGGTGGAGGGAAGGAATCGGGGGCCGCTCTTAACGATGCTTTTGCAAGCGGTATTCAGAGCAACGCCTCCGCGCCCGGAGCCGCATTTAATAATTCCTTGCAGACCGTTAGCCGACAGATGCCGCATTCAGACGCTCCGGAAGGGCCGCTTTCCGCCATCACCGCTTCGGGACGCGCATTGACCGATACTTTCGCATCCGGCATGGATGAGAACGCCCTGCGTGAGAAAGCCGGTTTGGTATTTTCCGCCGCGCTGCCGCAAGGGGAAGCAATTGAAATTTCAGGCAGTATGGACAGTACGCCGAAGAGTGCGGGATCGCAAACTATCCACATACAAAACCTGTATTTGCAAGCGGATGAGTGTCAGAGCATTTTTGATTTTGTACGAATGATCATGCACTCGGTCAATCAGCCTGCGGAGGTTCCGGTATGATATTAGCTGTTGACTGTGATGAAGGTATCATTAAAATAGGTTCCCCGCCGGAAGATCTGCCGGGTATTGTGGAATCAGTCAAGATAAACAATTCGCTTTTAATCGAGCACACAGAGGTGCAAGGACGCTCTGGTAAAGTAAAAATCATACAGGGATGGGACGATTCCCTTTTGCTTATAACTCTTTCTTTGATAGACGATCCGGGAGCCGGAAAAACGCGGTGGGATTTTCTTAAGCAAATCGCGGGGGTTTTTAAAAAAGTTTCCGATAATGGAAAACCAAAAATCTACACATTGAGCCATCCCATGGCCGGCGCTTGGGGAACCGCACGGATGTTGTTTTCATCTTTAGAAACGACAGAATCACGTACCCGGAGAAAAATAAACGCCTCCCTTGAATTTGTGGAATACGAAAGTGCCGCAGGGGTAATTCAAGACCGGCAATCGGCCGAGGCGCAGGCGCAGCAGTTAACGCCCGCCCCGGCTCCAACGCCGATAGTATCAGACCAGCAGAGGCGCGGACTTGGTACACTGGAGAACCGATTTGCAAATATCTAATTTTGAACACCCGGTACTTAATATTTCCATCAACGGGGCTGCCGTTGAAAAACGCCCCTCGTCTTTTTCGCTTATCACCGATGAGGGAATTGCTTCGGTAATGGCGGTTCTCAAATTCCCCGCAGATTCCGGCATTGGGAAATCAGGCGATCCAGTACAGGTACATTTATCGTTTGCCGGGCAGGAATATCTCCTGTTTACGGGTAATGTTTTAGCGGCAGGAATTCATGGTGCATACCGCGATTTGATTTTGACTGATGGTTATTCAAAATTATTTAAGACACCTGTTATAGCGGCTTACCGGAAAGAAATTGCCAAGGCAATCCTTCAGGATTGCCTAGACAGCGCGGGAATTGAGAGCACCGCTATTACCTGTCCCGACATTGAAATTGCCCGATTCTCAACACAAAAGATAACTGCTTTTTTATGCATAAAATTACTCATCAAAACGCTTGAAGAACACGGGCATGAAGGTCTCCGTTTCTTTTTCGATGCGGAGAATACCTTCCGGTTCGGCACCGCCGGGGATACCGGAAAAAATGAAGGCGCATTTTATGAGTTTGAGACCGGAAAAAATATCTTGAAAAAAGGCAGCGGGCGGATTGAGGTTTTGCCTTTGCCGATCCGCCATTCGCAGGAAGTGGCAGTTGACGGTATGAAATTCGTTGCAAGCCGAACCGATCTCTCTGTCAGCGGATCACATTCACGGCTTATTTTATGGCTTCGGGAGGTTGCATGATACACAGTAGTGATTTTCTTAGAAACCTGCTGAACGCGATTCTGCCGAACCGTGCCGCGCCGGTATTGGCGAGAGTAATAAAAGCGCATGAAGGTTCCGGTAAAACAAAATATTCAGTTGATGTGCGTGTGCTTAAATTGGGGACGCTTGAAGATACCGATCAGGTTATTTCCGAAGTCCCAATCTCCCTGATATGGGCAGGACAAAAAGGAAAGGGGTTATACGCGATCCCTCCTGAAAACAGTATTGTAATTGTGGCGTTTATCGGCTGGAACCTTGCATATCCTTTTATTTCCGGCATCTGGTCTGATGAATACGAAGCCGGAGAATTTAAAAAAGGGCAGTTAATGATCACTGACGGGCAAGGAGTGAAATTCGGAGTTGATGTAGATGCTTTGTTTATGTTTGAAACCAAACAACAAAGTATGAAAAAAATCTTAGATAAAATGTGCGATGTCAATGCAGAAATTAAAACATTCGGGCCGCCGCCTCAACATCAGGGACGGCCTGACTGGGTACAAAAAGTTCTTGCAATAAAAAATGACATTGCAGAATTGCTAAAATGAGGATGCTCGTATGGGAATGGATGCAAATATCTTAAAAGCTAATTTGAAGACGGATTTAATTTTAATTTTCAATGCTTGTAATGCGGGTTCAGGGATGTCCCAGACGGAATATGCAGATATGATTGCCGAAGCTATAGCTTCAAGAGTGGTCGAGCATATTACCGGCATGGCGGCAGTTACCGGTAACGCCGGACCGTATCCGGTAATTGGGACGGTGACATGATGGATTACGGAACGGATTTACTTTTGAATGACGATGATGTCGTTTTCACCGCTGACGGTGATTTAGAAGTTGTTTCCGGCGCGGCGGTTGTCGCGCAGGATATTGACCAGACTCTCAAGATCAGTACCGGCTCGTTATATTGGGATGCTCAAATCGGAAGTTCCCTACCGCTTATGCTCAACGATTCACAAGCAAACGATAACGCGGTTATTGCCGAGCTTGAGCGGGTAGCTATAGCAGATGCAAGAGTAAAGCCGGAAAGCGTGAAAGCGTACCGGATTGCGCTAGGCAAATTCCGCCTTGAGTTTACACCGTTAAACGCAGTTAAAACAGAGACGCTGGACTATGACCTTATAAAAAGGAGGGAATTCTGATGCAGGAAAGCTGGATTGACATAGACGATGAAATTATCCGGGACGATATTGTTGCAATTGCAAAAGAAAAAACCGGACTGACCAACTTTAAGAGTACAGGCGTTTTGCGCGGTATTCTTGAAGTACTAATCGTTTGCGTTTCATTTATTTACAGGTCTGCAATAAATGCTATTTATAAAAACGCAACCTTGGACGGAGCGACCGGCTTTTTCTTAACGTGCTGGGGGTTGAAACTCGGCGTTGTCAGAAAACAGGAAACGAAAGCCTCCGGTTATTTCACAGGACGGTCATTCGGAGCTGGCAGCATACCCGAAGGCGCGTGGATTGTTGTGGAAGGGACGAGACTCCGTTACAAAGTAACACAAGATGTTTCATTTCAGGAGAATTTTGATTTTTCAATACCTGTTACAGCGGAGTTTGCCGGAAGCAATTACAACATCGGTTCTCAAATGCGGGTAAGAATAACTCGTGTCATTTCAGGCTTGGATTCGGTTTCCGTTGGCGAAGGCTGGATTCGTGTGCACGGCGAGAATACCGAAGCAGACAATACTTACCGCGAACGTGTGAAAAACCGGTGGCGAAGCCAGACGCTTGGCGATACCAAAGAGACGTATCGTTATTATGCGGAATCTGTTCACGGGGTACGGAGCGCAAAAATAATACGCACGCCGCGCGGCCCCGGCAGCACTGATGTCATTATCGCTTCTGTTATCGGCTTGCCAAATATGGAATTGCTTCAGTCTGTTGCGGACGCGTTATACAACCACGAGCTGATGGCTTTTGATGTTCAGATTAAACCGCCTGAAGTAATAAACGTTGATGTTGTCATTGAATATTCCGGCAGTCAGGCGGAATCGGATGTCTCTCTTGTGGCCGAATCCTATGTTCACGGTTTAGGTATCGGCGGACGTTTCAAAATTGCCGACCTGTACAGGTTGTATGAAGCGTTAAAACTTGACACAATCGAAATAATATCTCCGGAGCGCGATGTGCAGACTGGCGAAGCGGCGGTCATTCTTGCGGCGATAACTGTAACTAAAATAGAGACGGCCTTATGATGGATTTAATTAATAAGACCGTATGCCCGCCGGGTATTGAGAAGCCCAACCGCCTCGCTCTTTTTTCAGTTGTCGGCAATGTTATGTCCCGCGTCCGTAAAGACGCGGAAAAAGCATTTTACGCGCATTTTCCCTATTTGGCAGATAACAAAAAACTTGAAGAACATGGGAAGGCTTTACTTATCCCTCATCTGCCTAATGACACGCCCGAAGAATACCGGAACCGTGTAGCAACCGCCAGTTTCTTTTTAATGAGGGCAGGCGAACGAGCTTACATCATGGATCAGCTTGAACAACGTTTTGGAGCTCGGTTCCAAGTTATTGAAAATTTTTTGTTTATTCATATCAAAGTTGCAGAACTTGCTGATGACGAGCGGGTATGGGTTTTAAGCCTGCTAGATTCGTTGATTAACCCAAATATCTATCTTGAATTGTCAGAGTCATATAACTTTATTGATAAATTTTCATTCTCTGATGTAATGCGGTTCAAAATACTGCGAAAAGAAAGCGACACATTTGAAAGTCTGGATGATGCGCTTATTGTAGAACAGCATACTTGCAATATGTTGGATGCAGATAATGTCGAATTTAACGAAAACTTATCTGCTGGCATGAGAAGGCATCAAAAATATAACGGCGTCCATAAGTACAACGGCGCTATTAAATATAACGGTATGGTGCTTACTCGGTTGGAGTAAATAAATATTTGGAGGTTTTAGTATGGAAAAAAAAGATCGCAGGCATTTTGAAAAGGTACCATTAGAGGGGATTTTCAGATTGAAAGTTTACCGTTCCGGTGTTTTGGTTGAAGAACACGAGGACAGTAATCTTATTGTCAACGAAGCCAGAATACAGATGGCTTGTTTGGTTGCAGGAGAAGGAGCCGGACGGCATATTGCTGGAATAGCTTTTGGCACAAATGGAACATTGCCTAATGCAGCGGATAAAACTATTACAAATCAATACGCGCGTCCTGTTGAAGGTTTTAGTTATCCGGCAATGGGGCAAGTACAATTTGACTGGCAATTACCTGTTACTGAAAATAACGGTTTGGCGATTTTGGAATTTGGGTTGCTCACGGAAGACGGTACGTTATTTGCGAGGAGAGTACGCAGCGTCCCGATCAACAAAGAAGCGGACATATCCCTTGAAGGGCAATGGGTAATTATTTTTTAGGAGAAAAAATGGCAAATATAACAACCCCTCAAAACCCCGGTTTCCCGGAAGTTTATGAAATCCAAGTTGATGATGATGTGTTAGGCGGGCCGGACGGTACAGCTAACCTTCAAGCGCGGCAGCTTGCAGAGCGTACAGCTCATCTAAGAGAAGCCATAATAAATTTGCTAATAGATATTGATGATGTTGTAAAGTTATCAGGCAACCAATATATAGAAGGAGTAAAAACATTTTCAAGCATACCCGTGCTTCCGTCATCTAATCCTACCGGAAATGACCATGCAGTAAGAAAATTATATGTAGACATGCAGCTGGCATTAAAGGCAGACGATCAGCAAGTTGTTAAACTGGCAGGTGGTCAGACAATGAGAGGGGGAATGACATTTGAGGGAAATATCACACTTCCAAATTCTTCTCCTGGCATAAATCATGCGGTAAGAAGAGGATATATGGATGACCTTCTGGTAAGCAATCTGAACTTGAAGGTTGATAAAACTAGTATGGACTGGAAAACCGCATGGACTGGTAAAATAGCAGCGACAGGTGCTTTTAATTTAGGCAATTCAATACCTTCGGGTTGCAGCGAAATAATGGTTCTGGTTCGGAGCGGCAATGGTTTCGTCCACGGATTTTTCAACAGAAGTAGAATAACGCCTAGTGGTATTACTACTACAGCTGATACTACTGGAAGTAATGTTGTCGTAGTAGCAAACGACGGTACTAGTAGTAGTTATGCAATAGAAATTAGATTCAACTCATGGAGCCAGATAAATGTAGTTGGTATTTGGAACACTGTTTTAACAGGAATATATTACAGATAGGAGGATAAATATGTATTATTGGAAAGAAGGATTTTATCTTGAACAGTCGAAAGAAAACGACAGATATGAAGTTACAGACGAGTACCATGCTGAACTTATGGCCGGACAGAACGGGGAATGGACAATAGGCACGGACAATGAAGGAAAGCCAATTTTAGTACCGCAGCCCCCGCCGCAGGAAATTGACGTAAAACAAAGCAGATTGAAAGAACTAATGATGTGGTTTAAGGAATACGATGTTGAAGTGATCAAATCTATCCGCCGCAGTACTGACGTTAGCAGCTTACATAGCACGGCAGAGGCTTACGCAAACGAGATTAATGAGCTAAAAGATTGGATTCAGGCATACTATTAAACCTGCTTTGAGGAATGTTATATGCAAACCAAGAAAAAACCGGCGTTGCCGGATAAATAAAAAGCGGGTAGAAGCCCGGCTGTCATTACCAGCCGGACGAGGCGAAAACATAAGGAACCGCCCCCAGGCGAACCTGTTACTACCCTACCGATGCACATCGGATAGTAACAATATCGGCTGTTCTGTCTTCAGGTTTAAGCCCGTAATATGGAGGTATGGCATGAAAACGCCATTATCCTATTATGGAGGCAAGCAGCAGCTTGCAAAAATAATTCTGGGGCTTATTCCGCCCCATCGGGTATATTGCGAACCCTTTCTTGGAGGGGCTGCAATATTTTTCGCTAAAGAACCATCAAAGGTTGAGATCATCAACGATACTAACGGGGAAATCATCAATTTTTATGAGGTCATGAAAAGGGATTTTACGGCTCTTGAAAAAGAAGTTGCCATAAGCCTTCACAGCCGGAAACTGCATAAAAATGCATGGGTAATTTATCAGAATCCGGAAATGTTTGACCGAATAAAACGAGCTTGGGCGATCTGGATGTTGGCAAACTCTTCATACGGACACATGCTTGATGGCGGTTTTGGCTATGATCGAACCACTGGAGGGACAACAAAAAAGCTGACAAATAAGAGACTCAACTTTACAGAGGATTACGCAATTCGACTTCAGAATGCCCAAATTGAATGCTGTGATGCGCTAAAGATTATTAGAAGCAGGGACAGGGTTGACGCTTTTTTCTATTGCGATCCGCCTTATGTCGGAGCAGATCAAGGTCATTATGATGGTTATACCCAAGAGGATTTTGATTGTCTGTTGAACCTTTTGGCATCCATCAAGGGGAAGTTTCTTTTAAGTTCTTTCCGAAATAATGCCCTTGATAAACTTATAAAACAAAAAGGCTGGCATTCATTTGAAGTATCTATGCTTTGTTCAATGACTAATAAACATGGAAAACCGCGTAAAAAAGTGGAAGTTTTTACTGCTAATTATCCAATTGAAGCTCCCGTATAGAAAGGCTTAAAGCCTCGTTTTTGCCCTATTGAATGAGAGTTAAAATGATATTAAATTCCCATTCTTAATGCAAATTCGGGGCTGTTAAATTCCCATTCTTAATGCAAAAAATTCCCATTTTCGGTGACACGTTACACGGGGCATGGATTTCTTAATCCTTAATAATACCCCCCCCACCCGTCTGCACAGCCGCTTGCGGCTGGGCGGACAATTAACACGGATTGCGTACCTTCGGTACGGCACGGATTTTACGGATTATCACGGATTATTTATTAAGGATTGGTAAAGAGCCATGCAGTACATTGCACCCGTTGGAGCCAAGCCGTGCAGGCTGCATTGACGCTGCATGGAATGATAGCCAGCAGCTGTCCGGCATAGCCGGACAGGGCTGCGTGAACTAATTCACGACACAGCAGCCTAACGGCTGCTCCAATGGGTGTTCAGTATTTTATGGTGCATTACGGCAGTGATAATCCGTGTTTATTACAAACTAATACCTTGCCAAAATATACATAAACCTGTATAATAATCTACAATAGAGACTTTTAAACATTCGGAGGAAAAATGAAAAAGTTATTAGTTATTGCTTTAGTACTTATTACAGCAGCCGGTGTCTTTGCCGGAGGAAGACGGGATTCGGACGGTTTGACAATCAGACCTGGGGTTTTAATGATAGGCATGGAAATTGGTTATCCCCCAATGGAGTATTTTGCCGATGACGGCATAACCCCGATTGGTTTTGATGTTGATTTAGCGAAAGCGCTTGGCGAAAAAATGGGTCTTAGGGTAGAGTTTGTGGATACAGCATGGGACGGCATTTTTGCAGCTGTTAACACAAGCAGATTTGATGCCATCATTTCATCGGTAACAATTACTGATGCAAGGCAGCAAGCGCATAATTTCAGCAAGCCCTATATTCAGAATACTCTCGCCATTGTACTGCCAAAGGATTCCCGGCACAGCGTAAGCAGCCCGCAGGATCTTGCCGGTCTTAATGTTGCATATCAAGACGAGACAACATCAGATTTCTTTGTTCAGGAACTTATCGCAGAAGGATTAAGAATTAATACATTTGAGTATGACAAGGTAATGTACTGTTTTGATGAAATCAAACTGGGGCGCGTTGATGTTATTGTAACCGACCTTCTGGTTGCTTATGAGTATGTTGCCCGTTCAGATGAGTTCGAAATTGTCTGGCAGGGCGGAGAAGAAGAGTTCGGTATTTGCATGAGAAAAGGCAATGATGCTTTGACTGATGCTATCAACAGAGCTCTTGATGCGCTTTTTGAAGATGGAACCATGCTTGCAATATCAAATAGAATATTTGGTATGGATCTTGTCTCCGCAGTAAGAAGGTAATCTCTTGGAACAGTTTCAGGAAACCATCGCCAGGATGGTTTCATGGATACCTGCCCTTCTCATGGGTGCAAGGATCACAGTACTATTGACAGTTACTGCTGTTACCGCAGGAGTAATATTAGGGACATTTATTGCCCTGGGGAAAATATCAAAGAATGTTGTGCTGAATAAAGCGTGCACAGCATATACTTTCTTTTTCCGGGGCACGCCCCTTTTGATGCAGTTGTACTTTATCTATTATGCTCTGCCCTTATTCTCACGTGCTTTTCTGATTCAGACAGGCAATGCCGAGGCGGATCGTTTTATATATGCGTTTATAGCTTACAGTCTGAATGCGGCGGCTTACAGCGCAGAGATTATAAGAGCGGGCATTCAAAGTATTGACAAGGGACAATTTGAAGCATCGCGCGCTTTGGGGCTGTCTTACGGTCAGACAATGCGGCTGATAGTTATTCCCCAGTCAATAAGGCGTTTAATTCCGCCGGTAGGCAATGAATTTATTATGATGTTAAAAGACGCTTCGCTTGTCGGTATGATAGCGTTGGTTGACATTACAAGAGCTACCAGAAATATCGAGGGGTCTACACGTTCCGCCCTTGTCTATATTCCGGCAATGATTCTTTATCTGATAATTACTGCCATATTTACTTTTATCTTCCGCAAGCTGGAAAAGAAATACTCGGTTTACGAGTAGGAGGAGCGCAGATGTCAATGGTTAAAACGGTCGGAGTATCCAGAACATTTCACATCCACGGACGTAAGCCGCTTGAAGTTCTTAAAGATGTTTCCTTGACAGTAGAACAAAGCGAAGTTGTTTGTATCATCGGGCCGTCCGGCGCGGGCAAGTCTACATATCTTCGTACTTTAAACCACCTTGAAACAATTGACGAGGGGCAGATATACATTGAAGACCAGCTTCTATTTGACTGCCATCATGGCAAGAACAAAGTGAAGATGCATCATGATGAGCGCAGCAGAATCCTTCTTGAAGTGGGTATGGTATTCCAGCGTTTTAATCTTTTCCCTCACAAGACAACATTAGAGAATGTCATGCTTGCCCCTCTCCATGTACGAAAACTCCCGCATGAAGAAGCGCGGGCAAGATCGATTCAAATCTTAGAAAGGGTCGGGCTCGCTGATAAGATTGACACATACCCTTCTAAATTATCCGGCGGCCAGCAGCAGCGCGTAGCAATTGCCCGCGCACTCGCTATGGAGCCAAGAATCATGCTCTTTGATGAGCCTACCTCTTCTCTCGACCCGGAACTGGTCGGCGAAGTATTAACTGTAATGAAACAGCTCGCCAAAGCCGGCATGACTATGATGGTTGTCTCTCATGAAATGGGCTTTGCACGCGAAGCCGCCAACAGAGTATTATTCATGTATGACGGCGCTATACTGGAAGAGGGCGTTCCCGAACAAATCTTCAGCAATCCTGCAAATGATCGCACACGGCAGTTTTTGCAGAGTGTGTTGTAGAGTCCTCTCAACTCTATTCAATCGTTAGCGGGTGCGGGTTAACGGGGGTTCGATGTATCTGTCAAATATATTAAAGTCTTCCGCAGGCAGTTTATACATCGGGCGCTGGTATTCAGCGTAGTCAACAATGGAAAATCCCCTATGGATGTTTTGCCATTCGTTTAATATACTAGCAGCTTTTTGGGGTACATCAAAACTAACAAACTCGATCATATCTGCAACAGTCAGGAATTGCTTTTCTAACAAATAATTATAGCTGTCTAAGATTGATGCGGTAAATACTCCGTGCCCAAGCGAGCTGGATTCAAGCGAATACTGATCCCCTGTTGTTGCGGTTATAATTGCTACCCGATCTAACTGACGTTGACGTGCAAGTCTTTCAAAAGCGGTATCAGAGGAGTACAGCAAGCTTCCTGATTCGCAGGAGTCCAACAGTATCAGTATGTTTTTCGCCTGAATCGATGTAATCCCGTTTAATATATCATTCGCAGTGATGTTGAGTTCGTGCGGATTCTCAAAAACCCCTGCGCTATCCCACGGGACTATAATAAATTCGCCGTTACGGGTATCTACCAAAGAAATACCGGCAAAGAAAAACACAAAGGTATCGTTTCTGCCCACTCTGGAAGCAGTATCAGCAAAGATGCGGTTAAACCCTTCTCTTGTTATTTCTTTGTCTTTGTATTGATGAATAAAGACATCATTGTACAAGCTCCCTCTTGTTTGCCCTGCAAATAATCTGCCTATTGCATCTGCATCATCATGTGCAAGGTCTGCACTATTCATATTATTATGCTCATACTCTTCGATGCTCATTAAAAGAACATGCAGATTATGCGGCTCGTTATTGTTACCCGCTCCTGCATTTTCGTCAGTCCGTCCGGCAGCAGCGCCTGCGCAGCTCAAGACAATAAAAGCCGCTGCAATCAGGCAAATCGCAGAGATACTTCTCATAATTATCTTTCCTCCGGTAGTGTAATAATTTTTAACCTTGCTGTTATAGAAGGGCTTGTTTCCCTTACGGCATTATCAATAATACCAGTTTCAAGACTATGTGAAGGAACCTCAAAACCCTGTATTACAAACGGTCTGTCATAAGCATTGACAATGATCATTTCTTCACCGAAAGGCTCGCCCATTACAAACCGACCATTGTCGGGAATAATCCGCGTCTGTCCGGCTCCAATAAAGTTGCTGTCTCTGGGATTTGTTGGATAGATTATCTGAGTATTATCATTGACATCAACATGAATCACTTCAAAGTAACTATCCCTCTCTGAATAAATCTCAAGGAAAGCAAGCTCGCCTTCGTAGTAAACCCCATCCGGCTTATCAAGGGTTACGGTGAATTCCCATTTGTCAACACTCTCTTCTAAAATACCTCTGGCGAATACATCGCAGACAAGAAAAGCAGCTAAAATTACAAACAAAACCAATATCTTTCTCATAGTTCATCTCCTATGCTGGTTATTTTACACTATTATCTTTTATCTGTGTAGTGTCTGTCCACAAAGTCGATTACTTTGCGGACAGACCTTGCATTTTCTCGCCAACGAACTTTCAGTTCGCAGGCTGCGAAAATGCTGTTTTTAAGGTAGTCTGTCCATAATGTGTCTACATTATGGACAGACACTGTGTAGTACAAAAGTATGGACGCAGCCCCTTTTATCTTTTTTACCTTTCTGTTACAATACTCCTATGACTAATACGATCGTAGATTCGGCTTTGATTCAGCAGACAGAACTATTCTCCAGCCTTTCAAGTGACGAGTTATCTTTTATTATCTCTCATTCTGGTGTGTTAAATCTTTCCGGCGGAGAGCCGTTGTTTGCTTCCGGGGAAAAGGCACGGCAGTTCTTCATTTTAAAGAGCGGGAGTATCCGTGTTTACAAGACAAGGGATGACGGCGGAGAAGATGAAATGGCTATGTTTACAGCGGGGGATACTATCGGCGACTTTGACTTTGCACGAGGCGCAGAATATGATGCAAGCGCGGCGGCGGCTGAAGATTCAGAGCTGGTTGTGTTCCCGGATTCCGGGCATACGATGGATTCTCTTTCAGCCAAAGACCCCCGTATCGTATGCAATATTCTATTTAATGCAATCATATTGATTACAGGGCGCATAAAGTCTGCAAACAAGGTGCTGCTGGAAAATATGTCATGGGTGCAGGAGATTCACAGACGGGCTTATGAAGATGCCGGTACAGGGCTTTGGAAGCAAACACTGATTAACGATGAGATTATCAAAGTGTTAAAAGACCCTTCGGCATTGATCATGCTAAAGCCGGATAGATTTAAAATACTTGTAGACTCGCGCGGACATTCCGCAGGAGACGAGGCGATGATCAAGATTGCGCTAATCCTGAAAAACCTTACACGTCAAAAAGGGAATGCGTGGGCATTGCGTTTTAAAAGCAATGAGGTCGGCGTTATCATTAATAATTGTGATGCAGATTCTGCGGAAAGAACCGCTAAAGAGTTACACGAATCAATAGCGGCAATGGAACCGGCTCCGGCTTTGAATGATATTCCCGAGTTTAGTTTCTCTGCAACAATTTCATGGGCAGTATGGCAGGCGGATAATCCTGAATGGGACAGCTTGTTTAAAGGCAATTATACTTCATTAATGGACAACTGGAAGGACGGCGGAGACAGAATAATTCGCTATAATGGGACATAACATTTCGCGGTAATATTGGGGTTAACATGATAACAGAAAGTTTTAGTACATTGACAGAATCGTTTTTATCAAACCTTACTCTTTTCTCTGCATTAGACGAGGACGAGTTCAAGATTGTTTCAGACTCATTAAAGGTGATTCATTTAAAAAGCGGGGAGTCCGTATTTAAACAGGGAGATACCGGAAAAGAGATGTATATCTTTTATTCGGGCGCTATGACCGCGTATGCCGAACAGGCGGATGGAAGCCAGAAGAAACTGTTTAATATAACAGTCGGGGATTTCTTTGGCGAGATGTCCATCATTACACATGAACCGAGGTCGGTTACTATAGCCGCGGCAGAGGACTCTGTCTTGATTGTATTCAAAGAAGAAGACTTCTACCGTATAATATCTGAGCATCCCGGTACAGGGTTTAAAATCCTAAGAACCATCAGCGTTGTACAGAACCGGTGGCTTGATCAAACATCTAAGTCGTTTAGCGATCTAATCCGGTGGGGTGAGACAGCCAGAAAGAGAGCAATCACAGATGAGATGACGGGGCTTTATAACAGGCGGTTTCTGGAAGAGTCTATCAAAGAACGCTTTAATGACCCTTCGATGAGTTTGCGCGTAATGTCCCTTCTTATGATGGACTTGGATAAAATACACTATATAAATGACCACCATGGGGCTAAAGGCGGCGATTTGATAATCATTTCCTGCGCTAATATTATCAGTTCCTCTTTGCGCCCGGGTGATATAGCGGCGCGTCTTTCTGGGGATGAGTTCTCTGTTCTTCTTCCCGATACTGATGTAAAAAGCGCCGTTGAAGTTGCAGAAAGGATAAGAGCCGCAATCGAAGAGAAAAAGGTCGAAGTACCGGCAAGCCCCAAACCAAATGAAACGGAAACAACGCTTATCTCTACCCGTACAAGCATCGGAATCGCAATTGCTCCCCTTCATGCGCGAACGCTGGAAGATATTATGGAAACCTCTGATGAAGCTTTGCGCAAAGCGAAGGAATTAGGCCGCAATAGAGTAGAGGTCTTTGGCTGAGCTCTGCTGCCCTGAAAATGTACCACACAATACGCAACACCCATTGGAGCAGCCGTTAGGCTGCTGTGTCGTGAATTGGTTCACGCAGCCTTTGGCTGGCTGCCTATCCATGCAGCGCCAATGTAGCCTGCACGGCTTGGCTCCAATGGGTGCAATGTACTGTATGGTACTTTCTCATAGCCCTAAACAAATAGCCCAGCATCTGGCACGCCGTAGGCGGGCGGCGTGGAGTTTTGGCGTAGACAAAACTCCCTAGCTTAATGTCCGGTGAAACCGGACATTAAGCCCTTTACACATCCCCCCAACCATACTACAATTCCAATATGAGAGCCGTAATTAGAATAAGTGCGCTTGTCCTTTGCTGTTTGTTAGTTGTATCCGGCTGCGATGATAGTGCAGAAACCTCCGGCTCTGACAGCCTCCGTACCCTGCCCGGAACGGTTACCGTAAGCGGTAACCGGTTTGTAGGGCAGACGCTGACTGCCGTATACAGCGGGAGCATCCCCGTTACTTACCAGTGGAACAGGAGCGGAAGCGCCCTGAATAATGCAACCAATCAGGAATATACGCTTGTTGTAAGAGGGGATTACTCCGTAACGGTCAGAGCCGAAGGCTACAAACCCTTGACCAGCCTCGTATTTCGTGTCCCTGCCAATCCCCCCTCCGGCGATGGGCAGGGCAATGAGCCGGGAGACGACCCCGTACACACCCACGAATGGACATGGGAAATAACCACGGCTTCTACCGCAGCAAACCTCATAGGAGTAGAAACGAAAACCTGCCTTGAATGCGGCGATACAGGGGGAACCCGCCGTTACATCGACCTTGCCGACGCCATCGTACATAGCGTAGGCGTTGAATTTGCAGGCTTTCACTTTGAAGTGCTTTCCAGCGGCGCAAACGCCGGCACATACACCGTCCAAAGAATGTCAGACAGCCACACAGGGGCTCTGGTCATACCCGGATGGGCGCGTAATGCCGACGGCGATTCAGTACAAATAACAGAAATCAGGACCAATGCGTTTATGGGTAATAACATCACTAGTGTAACAATCCATGAGGGCGTAACTTCTATTGGGTCGGGCGCGTTTTATAGATGCGAAGAATTAACCAGCGTAACGCTCCCCGCATCCTTAACTGAAATTGGCGAGGGTGCGTTCGCGAACTGCTACAAACTTACCAATATAACAATCCCCGCATCCGTAACGACTATCGGCTGGACTGCGTTCGGTGGAATCGACATGACCAGCGTAACGTTTATGGGGGGTAATACCAGTATTGACAACAGTTCCTTCCCCCACAACAGCGTGGGTGGGGTAAGTTTGCGCACGGCATATACAGGCGCGGGGACATATACCTATGCCTCTGCAACCGGCACATGGACGAAAGCGCAGACCCCCGCCCAGATACCGACAATAGAAGAAGCCGCCGCAGCCGCAGGCCTTGTCATATCGCCCAGCGGCGTGATCGGGGCAGGGGGAGGAGCAGGCGCATCAGGCAATGTCGTGATACCCGGATGGGTGCGTGATGCCGCCGGCAATCCCGTGCCGGTAACAATCGGCCAGGATGCGTTTCCGAATAATAACAATATAACCAGCGTAACAATATCCGAAGGGGTAACTTCTATTGGGAGCTTTGCGTTCTACGGTTGTCTAAACCTTTCCAGCGTAACAATCCCCTCGACCGTAACTTCAATCGAAGTGTATACGTTCTACAAAAACTTCAACCTTACCAGTGTAGTACTCTCCGAGGGACTGACTACCATCGGCGAACAGGCATTTTATGAGTGCAGCAGCCTTACCAGCATAACAATCCCCGCAAGCGTAACTTCTATCGGCAGTAATGCGTTCAATGGCTGCGACAGCCTTACCAGCGTAGTACTCTCCGCAGGTCTCATTTCGATCGGAAATCTTGCGTTCTATAACTGCCCCAGCCTTACCAGTATAACAATCCCCGCAAGTGTTACTTCCATTGGTGATTCTGCGTTTATGGTCTTTGATGAAGCCACCAGCGGCCTAACCAGCGTAACGTTTGAGGGGGCTACTACTACTTTTATTGACAACTCCTTCCCCCCGTCTCCCCTTGTCTCCAGCAATTTGCAGGCGGCATATACAGCAGGCGGCGCGGGGATGTATATACTAAACAACAATACATGGACGAAGGTGCAGAACCCCGATCAGATATGGACAATGGATGCCGTCGCAGACGAAGGTCTTACTATATCGCCCAGCGGCGTGATCACAGGCGGAGCAGGCGCAGAAGTCGATGTCGTGATACCCGGATATGTACGTGATGCCGCCGGCAATGTCATACCGGTAACAATCGGTGTGGGTGCGTTTCAGGTTAATAACAATATAACCAGAGTAACAATATCCGAAGGGGTAACTTCTATTGGGGTCTTTGCATTCCAACAGTGTCTGAACATTTACAGAGTAACAATCCCCTCGACTGTAACTTCAATCGAAGCGCGTGCGTTCTACCACAACGACAGCCTTACCACTGTAGTACTCTCCGAAGGACTGACTACCATTGGCGAAGAGGCATTTATGAATAGCACCAGACTTACCAGCATAGTCATCCCCGCAAGCGTAACTAATATCGGCGGACAGGCGTTCGCTTTTACCGGCCTTACCAGCGTAGCTTTTGAGGGAGACGCTACTGTCTTTAATGACTACGCCTTTCCCCCTCCCCCTAATATCATCCCGGGTGGGGTAAGTTTGCACACAGCATATACAGCAGGCGGCAAGGGGACATATACCTATAACCCTACAACCAATACATGGGCAAAGCAGTAGCCCGCTCTGCGGGTACGCAGCGCAATGGCGGCTACTGTCTGCTACAAGCAGACAGTAGCCCTTTCCTTGACGGCGGGCTTCACCTGACGTATATTGTAAGCTGCTCGCCTGACCACTTACAAGTGGTCAGACGAGCAGCAGGAGGCAGACATGGCAAAGAACAAGATACGGGCGTATTTGTACGGCAATACGCTGACCGCCGGCGGGGCGGGCGGGTACATAGCGAGGGCAGAAATCATGCGGCCGCTGAACGTAAAGGCGGTTTGCGAATCGGCGGCAGCGCGCGGCGGCGCAGACATCTCAGCCGCAGCGATGGAGCACGCAGTCGCGCTCTTCCAAAAAGAGGCGGCATATCTTATCGTCAACGGGTTTGCGGTTAACACCGGCTTGTACCACGCAGCCGCCAGCATACGCGGCATCTTTGACTCGCCGGACGAAACTTTCACGCGCGGCAAACACCACATCGACATCAATTTTACACAAGGCGGCTTATTCGGCAAAGAGATTGATGATGTTGAGGTTGATGTGCGCGGCATAGCCGACACCGAAGCGCACATCGCGCAGGTCGTTGACGTGCGCACGGGCAGCGTAAACGGCGCGATCACGCCCGCGTACAATGTGCGCATAACGGGCGTAAAATTGAAGATAGCGGGCAGCGACGAGCGCAACGGCGTTTACTTCGTGAGCGAAGCTGACCCCGGCGCCAGAACGCTCGTCCCGAAGGACGACATCGTCAACAACAAACCATCCGAATTAGTCGTCCGCTGCCCGGACAATCTCAAAGGCCGGTACAAGCTAGAAGTGGTAACGCAGTATGGCTCTGGCGGTAACCGTTCTCTAAAAGAGCCGAGAACGGCGGTGTTCGACAAGGTGTTGACAGTCGGTGCTTAAAAGTAATATGACAGCGACCCACTCGGTCGAGTGGGTGCGTTGCCCTCAACTGAGGTCAGGCGTTGCCCTCAACTGAGGTCAGGCGTTGCCCTCAACTGAGGTCAGGCGTTGCCCTCAACTGAGGTCAGGCGTTGCCCTCAACTGAGGTCAGGCGTTGCCCTCAACTGAGGGCAGGTGTTGCCCTCAACTGAGGGCAGGTGTTGCCCTCAACTGAGGGCAGACGACCCGCACGGCGGTACGGCCTGACCACTTGACCACTTGCAAGTGGTCAGACGAGCAGCAGGTATTGGTGCGGGGGCGGGCGATAGGGTAGTCCGTATCGGGCAAAGAGCGAGGGCTTTAAACACGGATTATTAGGAACTGGGTAATGTACCATACAGTAATTGCACCCATTGATGTAAAGACCATAGGTTATGTCATACCCATCGGAGTGCTGACCCCGATGGCGGCATTGGTGTGCATGGATAGGCAGTCAGCAGCTGTCCGGCTGACCACTTGTAAGTGGTCAGCCGGACAGGGCTGCGTGAACCAATTCACGACACCGCCGCCGAAGGGGTAGTACCCGATGGGTATACGGTATCTCTTATGGTATTACGGCTGCTCCAATGGATGTTAAGGCGACCCGCACGCTACACAGTTTCACAGCCCCTCACTTTTGCGCTGCCAGCTTATCGCCCTGCTCCCTTAAAAGGTACTTCTGTATCTTGCCGCTTGCCGTCATTGGGTAGCTGGCTGTAAAGAACACGTGCCGTGGGATTTTGAAGCGGCTGATTTTGCCTCGGCAGAAGTCGATGACCTCTTCCTCGCTCATTTCTACTCCGTCTTTCAAGATAATGAATGCGCCCGCTTCTTCTCCGTACTTTTCGCTTGATATGCCGACAACCTGCGCGTCTTTTACGCCGGGCATGGTAAGCAGAAACTCTTCCACTTCTTTCGGAGAGATGTTCTCCCCCCCGCGAATGATCATGTCTTTGATGCGGCCTGTTACCTTAAAGGTGCCGTCAGGGTTCTTCACGCCTCGGTCGCCGGAGTGAAGCCAGCCGTCTTTGTCGATACACGCGGCGGTTGCTTCCGGCATTTTGTAGTAGCCCTTCATGTTGTTGTAGCCTCGGCAGCAGAACTCGCCGTGAACGCCGTCAGGGCACTCATCTCCGGTTTCAGGGTCACGGATCGTAACTTCTACGCCGGGCAATGCGCGCCCTACCGTTTCAACTTTTACATTGATGTCGTCATCATAGCGGGTCTGCGTCATAACAGGCGAGGACTCTGTAAGCCCGTAACAGATAGTAACTTCATTCATGTACATTTGATCGATAACCTGACGCATAGTCTCTATTGGACAGGGAGACCCCGCCATGATACCTGTGCGCAGGCTTGATAAATCAAACATCTTGAACATGGGGTGATTCAACTCCGCGATAAACATTGTAGGCACGCCGTAAACTGCCGTGCACTTTTCTTTTTGAATGGTAGCAAGTACCAGCAAAGCATCAAACCATTCTACAATGGCGGCGGTTGAACCATGCGTAAGGATTGCCATCATTCCTAGCACAAGACCAAAGCAATGAAACAGCGGCACAGGCAGACACACAATGTCCTTCTCTGTAAGGCGCTGGTTTGCGCCAATGCCCCAGCCGTTATTCAAAATGTTTCTGTGGGTAAGCATAACGCCTTTGGGGAAGCCTGTGGTGCCGCTTGTGTACTGCATGTTTACAACATCATTTGTATTGAGAGAGGCTTCGATAGCGAGCATCTGCGCAGAGTCTGTGTGCTGTCCAAGTAACAGAACTTCGTTAAAGGCGTACATGCCCCTGTGCTTTTGCTGCCCGACATGGACAACATATTTAAGGTGCGGGTACTTTGGCGAGTTGATGTGTCCGCGCTGAGAAGTCTTTAGTTCAGGGACAAGTTCGTTTACCATCCCGACATAATCGGAATCGCGCCAGCCGTCAATAACGCACAGGCATACCATGTCCGATTGTTTTAAGACATAATCAAGCTCGTGGGTTTTGTAACTTGTGTTGACAGTAACAAGCACTGCGCCTATCCGCGCACACGCAAAGAGGACGGTGTTCCAGTCCGGCACATTGGTCGCCCAAATGCCTACATGGTCGCCCTTCTTAATGCCAATCTCTAAAAAGCCTTTGGCAAGGTCATCGACCCTTTTATCAAACTCTGCATAAGTGAAATGCAGGTTGCGGTCGGAGTAAATGATAAAATCCTGATTAGGATGCTCGGCGGTCTTTTCCCTCAAAACCTGACTAAGAGTCTTTTCTATATATTCCATATTAATATCCTTAAATTATTATTGGGAGTCGGGAGCGGGTAGTATGGATGTTGTTCTATGATCAAGCATATTGGCAACTCTAACCACTACTCACTAACCACTAATTAAACCGGTGTATAGATTACTGCCAAAATCCTAACCGGATTGGCATCCGCCGAGTAAACACGATGCGGGACAATCGAATCGTAATAAACCGTGTCTCCTGTGTTTAATGTTTGTTTGTCCGTGCCATATTCCATCGCGAGGGTTCCTTCCAGTACATAGATGAACTCTTCGCCTTCGTGTGCGGACTTGTCCTGCTTCGCATCGGCCTGAATCGTTACGATAAACGGCTCCATGTGGCGGCCGTTTTTGTCTGCTGCAAGTGCGCTAAAGCTCATCCCATGATGGCCGGTATCTTTCTCTGCTCCTTCCGGCAGTCCGGTTTTGAAACGGCTTGAAGATGCGGCTTCCCCTGCTCTGGTGATTACAGGTCCTAGCTGCTCATGATCGTCTAGTAGGGTTCCAAGCCTTACGCCTAGCCCTCTGGCTATTTTAATGAGAGGGGATAGTTCGGGAATAAGCCCCTCGTCTTCAATCTTGGAGATTAACGCGGCATTTATGCCGCTCCGTTCAGCCAGAGTCTCTCTGCTGATGCCATAAGTCTTGCGTATTTCGGCGATACGCTCGCCCGGTGTATGCTTTTCCATAGCGACATTTTATTAATATATGTCAAGTTGTGTCAAGTGTTTAATCGTGCTATTGTCATTGCGGCTTTATTTGATTAAACGCAACATTTTACCATATAGTTGACAACATTTAACGATACGAAAGACAATGAAAAGTGTGTAGAATGATCATTGTATAGAAAACAATATAGTAAAGGAGATTGAAGATGAAGAGTGCGTTTTATGGTTTTATCTTTGTTATGCTGATTATGCTTGGTATCAGTATGCCGGTTGCGGCGGAAGATTCTGCGGAACCTTCCGAAGAGCGAGTGACAGTTGAAGCTGTTGCTGCGGAGCAAAGCGCGGGAGAAGAGGCGGCAAGCAGCCCTGCGGCAAGCAGCCCGGCGGCAAGTACAGGAGGGGGCGGGGGAACGATCTCAAGACCTCAGGCGCAAACCGGTGCGCCGGCAGGTGCGCCCGATTGGATCAATATGATAATCGGCTATATATCCCAAATTAGCGCTTTATTCGGGCAGGCTACAGGGATTCGTATCGGCGGGTCAACCGTAACAGGGATTGCAGCGCTGGCTGTCGCGAAGTTTACTCAAGAGAAAGCGCCGTCATGGTTAAAGTGGGTTTTAGGTCTTGCAGGCGGTACGATGCTTGCAGGCGGCGGTGCGAATATTGCACAGCTTGCGATGAGCTATTTGGGCGGCTAAGTTATCACTCCCGGTTTTATCAGCATAGCGTTCAATGCACCGCAGCGGATGCCTTCATTAATTGCCTCTTTAAAGCTTGCGCCTTCATCCAGAGCTGACGCAAGCCCTGCTGTGAAGGCATCACCGCAGCCGATAGTGTTTACAGCATTAACAGGTTGAATCTCGATTTCAAAGGGTCCGCCGGAATCTGCTGCGCGGATTATACCGCCGCCGTCTGTAAGAATAATGCGGCATCCGTATTTCTCAATAACATCCAGCATTGCGGCTTTTACTTGCGCCTTGTCCGTTTCTGTTAGTGCAAATGTATCGGCAAACTCAAAGAGGTTTGGTTTAATTATATCAGGCTGATATTGCAAGCTGTTAATTAAATCCTTTCCCCTTATGTCAAGAATAGTTTTAATACCCTTTTCTTTTGCCTTGCGTACCATTCCCGGAATTAACTCATCAGAATAACCCGCAGCCTTAGTGCCGGAAACAATCATATATGAAGGGGTTTGCTTGTTAATTATTGCATCAAACCTTTGTAATAGGCGGTCTTCTGTGCCGCCGCCAACAGGCTGAGACTCTTCTACCAACTCGGTAATCACGGTTTCTGAATTACCAGATGCCGGACAAGCAGTACCGCTCTTTGTCAGTATCGTG
>Ga0099364_10001387_pt1 | contig 40160 bp, 27 predicted proteins | sample TergutTh196P3_FD_73070 | JGI IMG/M metagenome (GOLD analysis project Ga0099364, IMG submission 73070) | Microcerotermes parvus P3 segment gut microbial communities from Pointe-Noire, Republic of the Congo - Th196 P3 | ecosystem: Host-associated > Arthropoda: Insects > Digestive system > Gut ...
TTTGAAAACTCCGTGCAGGAAATGATATTATCCTATACGGAAACCGATAAGGAAATACCTGATGAATTGAAAGATATTCAATTTGTTTACAAGTACGATATTGCATCAATGTTCAATTATTACGATTGGATCAATGTTTCTAAATTTGCCCGAAAAGCAGGCATTAACCCATCACTAATGCGTCAATACAGGATGGGGAAAACTTATATTTCTGAAAATCAAATAAATAAAATCAAAAACACATTACATTCATTAGGGGACGAATTGGCCTCTATAAAACTTTGATTTTAGTATAAGGTTATCCTTTTATTTGCTGCGAGAGCGGCATTGAGACATATAAGCTTATTGCCGGTTTCATGATATTGTTGATTCTTTCCATTGCTGCGAGAGCGGAAATTGTTTACACAACACTTTAAACTATAAACACAGGGTTTTAAATGATTCCAGGGCTGCGAGAACAGTATCAGGTTTGTTTTAACGCCTTGTTAATTTTGGCAAGGTTGATTTTTGCGTCCAGGTCATCCGGTATTTTGGAATACCATTCCCTGGCGATCGAATAACTGCGGGGAATTGTGTCATTCCCATGCATAAACCGGACGGCAATCTTTTTGATCATTTTTGCATCGTCCGGATTTTTCTTTGCCTGAATCAGGTCCTGATAAATGTCAATGAGGCTGTTTCTGAGTGACTCCAATTCGATTTTTACCTCAACAATCTCTATCAAAATCATCATAAGATCTTGATCCTTCTCAACCTCTGCATAATCCCATATGTCATTATAATCCAAAAACGACATGTTTCCGAATCTGTCCCGAAAATTTTCTTTGATAAAAAACCAGGCGTCAACAATCACGTTTTCGATTCTCTTGATCGTTTCTTTTTTGCAGTACGGGAAGAAATCTTCTATTGTAATATTGTGGGATAGAGGCATTTTGAGATTATTTTTCTTGGCAATGTTGCGCAATTTCCCTGATATTTCGATCAAGGCGTCATATATTACTTTTACCGTACAGGGCAAGTAAGCGACTTCTTTTTCCTCATCCCCTTTTTCTAAACAAATCTCTTTCGACTTCGCCCAATGGATACAGGGCGCAAACAAGGTTGATAATTCCATATCAAGATTAACAGTTTGATAAAAATTTAAGGAATCGGGAAATGCGAATCGCTTAAAACCGGTCATATCGCATTTTCTCACATAACAGCATAAAATCCTTTGTAGCTGTCTGTTCGTTTGTGTGTCCTCTTCGATACGATATCCCAATGCCATGGCTTTTTGATACCATCGCATTGCCCTGTCAAGATTTTGCGGCACATCATGCCCGTCTGTATATAGCATTGCAAGACAGAGAGCGCCAAACTGGTTTCCGCCATAAGCAATTTTTTCTAACCATTCCATCGCTTTACAACTGTCCCGGGATGTACCTATACCTGTGTAATAACAAATCCAACAATCTGTTTCCGACTGTTTATTCTTTAACTCAGCGCCTTTCGACGCCCATTTATACATTTTTTTACCACTGCTGCATGTATGCCATTCCGACGCTTCACACTGAAACAGCATTTCAAATTCAAGGTCGAACAAGCCGGAAAACGCCCCCGGAAAGTCTTGCTTTGCCGCTTTTGCAAACCATCGGCGCGCCGCTCTATTCTCTTTGTCCTTCTGTGCTTGAGAGATGCTTTGCTTTTCATGGCAGGTATTGTAGAGTACGCCGTGACTGAATAATTTTCCCAATTCATACTGTGCTGCGGCATAACCCTGTTTGGCTGATTTTTCAAACCATTGTATGGCAATCTCTATATCCCTTGGTACGGAAATACCGTTCAGGTATAATTTCGCTGTCCTGTACTGTACTTTACCATTTCCTTTTTCTGCAATCTGATCCAAAAAAACACTGTTTCCCATTTGTCCTGACACTATTTTTTAAGCAAAAGTACATTTTTTCAACAACAATCAAAAAAAAACCATACTTTTGTCACTGAAAAACGAAGATACATGAACGACGAAAAAGTCTATATTTTAAAGGACATCAAGGTATATTGCGATACGGAAACATTTATTGGTGGACAAAAGAAATACAGGTCGGTATTTCGCAAGGAAGAGACTGGAAATCTGTATGTAGATGTCGTGTTGCATAATATCCTGTATTTGATTGAAGACTGGGAAGCCAACATTATATTGATCCTGCATGAAGAAGACTCCGACAATTTAAAGGGTATGTCGAAATTTTGCAAGGCTACCGTGTTTGAAACAGATACCGAATGCAGACTGACGACTTGCTTTGAGAACCAGTCGCTCAAACCCGGAGACTATTCCATTACAGCCGCCCATTACGATTTACTTCCGCCTGATTCTACGATCGCCGACGAATCAAAAGGAGATGTTGATTTTCAAAGAATTAGCATACCCGAAGAATATGAATTGGGAACGGTTGATTTTCAAATAGTTGACATTCCAGAAGACTACGGACGCTGTTTTGAGTTGGATAGCTTCGAGTTGTATCGTAAAAACAAAAATGAAGACGAAGTTGATACTAAAAAAAATCCGCTTGGCTGTTTTAACCTGAATGAATTGGAGGCGGTGGCGCTTTATTTTATCGCACGTGACAAACTATCCTTTGCATGGGATTCAGAGTTTATCGTTTCGCTTTTCGACAATACCGGCATGTTGAAGGAACGCGTTGTGCGGTATGGCAATCCATTAGAAACGGATAGAAACAGTTTCCAGTTTTCATTTGCCTTCGGTGAAAGTCAGGAATCATACTGGCGCAGGGGCGACTATCGCATTGAGGTAATTTTTATGAATGAACTGATCATTGTCGCCCCTTTTGTGATTGGCGACAAAGACGTAGAATCAACATTCAACCCGGTAACGATTCAACCCCGGAAACTGTTTGGAGCAAGGAAAATCGTTTCGGCATCGATGTTGAATATCGATCCGATGGAACAGATCAACAACATGATCGGTCTTGATTCGTTGAAAAAAGCATTGAAACTTTATATCGACCGCGTTCAATACAATAAGATCAGACAAGCAGCCGGCTTGCAAGTCAAGCCTGTTGCGTTACATTCCGTTTTTCTGGGTAATCCCGGAACAGGAAAAACAACGGTCGCCACACTGATGGGTAAGATATTTCACGATATGGGTTTGCTTACCAAAGGGCATGTCGTGTTTGAGGAGCGCAATTCGCTCACCGGCAAATTCTACGGAACCGAAGAAGAAAAGACCAATAAAGCCATAGAGCGCGCCCAGGGGGGCGTACTGTTTATTGATGAAGCCTATAGTCTGGTGGTGAAAGGAGACCCCAAAGATCCCGGACGACGTATCATCGAGACGCTGCTCACTACCTTGTCCGACGAATCTAACCGCGACATCATGATCATTCTTGCCGGCTACCCCGACCCGATGATCGAAATGCTGAATGACAATCCCGGTATGAAATCACGTCTCCCAAATGTATATCACTTTGAAGATTACGATGTAAACGAACTGATGCAGATAGCCGAATCATACCTGTCCGCCAACAATTTCACCATAACGGAAGAAGCGAAAGAAACGCTGCGCCGTACGGTGGAAAACGCCTTTAACCAGCGCGACGACAAATTCGGCAACGGACGATATATCATCTCACTGTTAGAGAACACCGTGATTCAAAACTTAGCTTCACGGATAATTGCAACAGCCGATTTTGAAACCGACCGAATCAATATCATTGAAAAAAGCGATATACCCCAGTTTCAGCCTGCATTGCAGGACGATTCCATGACCAAACTCGACGCCATGGTAGGTCTTTCGAACTTAAAAAAGAACATTTCCGACCATCTGAGTTTTGTGCGTTTTGCCAAATTGCGTAACGACATGGGTAAATATACGCCTATCCCACCCCTGCACATGATTTTTACCGGTAATCCGGGAACAGGTAAAACGACCGTTGCCGACTTTATTGGTGAAATATACCGGTCGCTGGGAATACTTTCACGCGGACACTTGGTGCAGGTAACCCGCAGTAATTTAGTAGATACCATCGTCGGCGGAACGGAAAAGAAAACAAAAACAGCGATTGAATCAGCGATGGGCGGCGTTCTGTTTATAGACGAAGCATACGCTTTGCTGGGCGAAGGAAATGATTTCGGACGGCATGTCATCGAAACATTATTGACCACCCTTTCAAGAGACCATATTGATTTGGTGGTGATTCTGGCAGGTTATCCCGAAGAAATGAAACATCTGCTGGCATCGAACACTGGTTTGAAGTCGCGTTTTCCGTACACGTTTCATTTTGAAGACTATTCGCCCGACGAATTGATGAAGATTGCCGATCAGGTGGTATCCAAAAAGGGATTTGCTTTCTCATCCGCAGCAAGGGAAGCCCTCAACACATTGATTAACAGGGAACATAAACAACGCGATGCGCATTTTGGCAATGCCCGCTACGTTACGCGCCTGATTACTACACAAATCATTCCCAAGATGAGCAGTCGCATACTCGGATTGCCTCATCCCCAAATCAAAGAAAATCCGTCGTTGATCGAAACCATTGAGGTTGAGGATATCCCTATAGAAAATCAGGGAATTGACATGTTCCACAACCGAGATTTCGACGAAAAATCAATTGCCGAATTGCTCGCGCGGTTGGATGCAATGACAGGATTGACCAAAGTGAAAGAGGCGATTCACAAATTTGTGAACGTGGCGCGATTCCTGAACAGGCAGGGCAAGCCCGTGATGAAAAGCAAGTCGATGAAATGGAGTTTCACAGGCAATACAGGCACCGGTAAAAGTACGGTAGCCGAAATATTCGCCGGATTGCTCAAGGCGCTCAATCTGCTCAACAAAGGACATTTGGTTGAAATCAAAGCCGAAGAACTGTATTGCGTATCGGCTTACAGGGTTGACGAAACATTGAAACGCAACATGTTATTGTCGCAACAGGGTTTGCTGTTCATTGATGGCGATGCGCCTGTTTTCAGAAATGCAGACAACAGTTTCGATATCGAACAGTTGCGGATACGGCTTTCGGGTTATGCGTCCGTTTTACAAGGACCTTATGCCCTGGTGATAGCCGAACAGGAATCGCCGCGGCAACATTCCGCCGTCAACGACCTTACCTCGTTCGACCATATCTTTGTCTTCGACGACTATACCGAGCAGGAACTGTTGATGATTCTTCAACAAATGCTTCAGAAGGAAAATATGACGATGGACGAAACGGCCTCCCAAATCATGACCGACTACATTTCGGGTTTATGTTCGTCCAGGCACCTGGGTTATGCCAACGCCCGCACCATGCGTATTTCGGCAAATACCATCCTCAACAACGCCTATCTGCGCATATCCCAATCAACCTCTCCCGAAACAAACAACCAAATCATCCGGGACGATGTCGCATCATTTGTTTGGGACAACAAGATAAGTTACTTCCAACGGCGAAAACCTGTCGGATTTGTAAGTAATTAAAAAATGTCTTTGATTTGGATTATTCAAAAAAAATGTCTATTTTTGCTTTGGATTAATGAAGTGGAAACTGTTTTTTTGATTATGAAAAACGAAATTAAATATCTTCAATGGATCATTCAGGTATAGATATTTTTGTGGGGACTAATCCTGATAAAAATATTGACTCTATTATTTGTACAATAGATTTGTTAAAAAAGGATTCTGAAATAAAACTATTAATGGGTTGTACGGAAACAAAAAAAATGGAAATATATAACTTTTTGAATGTTACAGATTTTATGAAGGCAATATTGGTAAAAAGGCAGGAAATATGATAATCAGATATACAGAACATACAGACTTTTTGGGATAATAAGGCATTTGTAAAGTTAGAAACAACAAAAGTGATAAAATTATTAGAATATAGAATTGAAAAATATTTTTTATGAAAGCCTATTTAATTGAAAACCGTCAGATACGCATTTTTATCTCGTCTACGTTTCGAGATATGCAGCCCGAACGCAAATATTTAGTCGAGAAAGTTTTCCCAGCCTTGAAAAAATATTGTCGAGACATAGATGTTACCCTTGTAGAATTAGATTTGCGATGGGGTATCAACGAAGAAGAATCAAAGCAAGGGAAAGTAGCAGAGATTTGCCTGAAAGCTATTGAAAATACGCAACCTTTTTTTATCGGACTGTTGGGCGAGCGCTACGGCTGGATACCTTTGCGTGAAGAAATAACTGTCAATACTCTTGCTTATCCATGGATAGACCAAGATTTGACAGAAGAATTAAGTATTACCGAAATTGAGATGCAATTTGGCGCACTTCGTTCAAAAGAGAATATTAATGCCTATTTTTACTTGCGTGCTCCAGAAATGGAAACACTCGAAGAGTTTAAGGAAAAGAGTGGGAGCAAGGAAGCTCATAAATTGGAACGCCTGAAAAATTCGATACGTTCGCAAAAAAAATATTCCGTTCAAGACTACTTGTCGGTAGAAGACTTGGGAATCAAGGTTGAAAATGACTTTAAATCGTTGGTAAACAATCTTTTTCCACAAGGAGAACTGTCGAGATTGGAAAAAGAGCGACTGCAACAAAAAGCCTTTCTGAAAAGCCGTACAGGCGTGTATATTGACGAACCGGACTATTATGAACGCATCAACAGTTTTATGGCAAGCGATGTTTCTGCATTAGTCATCACCGGAGAGAGCGGGATGGGGAAAAGCGCTCTGATAGCCAACTGGATAGCTATAAATGAACAATCATTTGAAGGAAAACTCATCTATCACTTTGTAGGTAATACACGTATGGCAGGAGATTATCGAATTATAACGCAACGGTTGATAAACGAAATAAGAGCCATTTACGGATGGGAAGAAAAAGAGAATGAATTTGAACCATTCAATAACAATCCTTCTGTCAATTCTGAAAAGCAGAAAGAGGAGTTAGAGAAATTACTCGTTTCGGTAGCCGACAAGGGTACACTTTTGATTGTATTAGACGGCGTCAATCAACTGTCGGAATATGAAAATGCAAAACTTTTGAATTGGTTACCCATATTTCCTGAAAACGTAAAAACCATTTATTCTACTCTTTCTGAAGACGTTACAATGAAAGTGTTTTACAATAGAGGATATGAGCAGTTGGAGTTGCAACCCCTGACGCAGGTAAAACGAGAACAATTGATAACAGACTATTTGAAATTTTATGGAAAATCATTGCTGCCGGAACAGGTCAAACGCATTGCCGAAAACAAGGAATGTAAAAATACGCTTGTCTTACGTACTTTGTTGGAGGAATTACGCGTATTTGGAGTACATGAAGAAGTTGACACACACATTAATACCTATTTAGAGGCGTCGGATATTAATTCTTTTTTCGACAGGGTATTGACCCGATTCGAGAAATCATACAATCAAAACGACTGTATGGTGCAAGAATTGTTATCTTTAATATCGGTTTCACGTGAAGGATTAAGCGAGGATGAACTTTTGTGCATGACCGAAACCCCGCCTCTTTATTGGTCACATTTTTACCATGCTTTTTATAATCATTTTGTTACGAAAAACGGATTGCTTTCTTTTGGGCATCAGTTTTTAAGAGATGCCTCGTGGAATAAGTATATACATAATGTTGCCGCTAAAAAAGAATGGAGTAGTAAAATCATTGCATTTTTTGAACAACCGACAGAAAAAAGCAAACGACAGTACGATGAATTGCCTTATCAATTCCACCAACTACAGGATTTCGACAAACTACATAATTTTCTGCTTGATTTTGATGTATTTGATTATATATACGAAAAAGACAAGTATGAATTAGGCATATACTGGAAAACACTAATCGAAACAAACAAAGAAAAATATAGATTACGTAAATATCTTGAATTGAAAGCTTATGATGTAGTTGAAACGAAACTTGCACGTTTGTATTACAATATTGGATTTTTCGTTTTTTCGTTATTCTACGATAGTTCCCTTGCGTTGGAATATGTTGAAAGGAGTATAGAAATATTAGAACGACTTTATATTGAGGCAACAATTATTGATAACAAACCTGATACTTCTACAAATGGCAACAATCTGTTAAAGGCTTATATAAACCGAGGTGTTTTCTATGAATCTATAGCGAATTATAACAAAGTGATTGAAAATTGTGATAAATGTATTCATTTAGGAGAGCAGTTGCGTATTGAAGGTATGCTGTTTTCTGAAGGAGAATTAGCAAAAGCATTCACGAACAGAGGAGTAGCATTTGATCATAAAAAAAAATATGATAAAGCATTGTTAGATAAGAACAAAAGCATAGAACTCTGGAAACGAATGAAAGATGAAGGCGTTCTTGATGACGAAGATGAAAACAACCTTGCTTTAGCTTATATGAACAGGGGCATAACTTACAGTTCCTTGACTAAATATGAAGATGCTATAGCTGATCTTACGAAAAGTGTTGAAATTTGGGAACGAAGGAAAAATGAAGGTAGGGTGATTAATGAAAGCAATTTAGAAAAGGCTTACTTTATTCATAATCAAATAAGTTATGACATGAAAGCAGAAAAACAGAAGGAATGCCCGGCTGCTGAGATGAAAATTGTCTATGGAAAATCATTCGCAAAAGGAATTATAAATAACCGAAAAAAAATAATTTAAAAAGTAAAAAAAATGGAAGAATTAAGTATGATCTTTAACGAAATGAACAAACGTATCCAAAATCTCAAAGAGAGGAGTAAAGATCCATGGTTTGACAAAGGAGAATTAGCTGCTGTCTATACGATGAGAGGTATGCAATATTGTCAAGTACAATCGTTTGAAAAGTCAATAACGGATTTCGACGAATCAATTGAAATTATTGAGTGTATGTCTGAAGAAGGCAAACAGCGCTATGAAAATGTATTAGCAATTTCTTACGCAGGAAGAGGCACGGTTCTTCATGCTATCGGCGAGACGAACCGTGCATTACAAGATTTAACCATGAGCATCAATATATGGGAAGGAATGTTAGGTTCCGACCGGTATATAGATGAAGGTATGATGTTTAACAGTTACATTCATAGGGGCAACATGCTTAACACAACATACGAATATGCAGATGTAGCCATTTTGGATTATCAGAAGAGCATTATTATAGCGGAAAGACTAGAAAAATCAGGTGAAACATACGATGAAGATAGTTTAGCAACAGCACACATGGGTATAGGCGTTAGTTACGATCAAAAGGAGGATTATGACGAAGCAAATAAGCACTATGACAAGTGCATAGCGATTTGGGAGCGATTACAGGAAGAAAAACAAGAGTTGACATACGATAATTTAGCTTCATCTTATATGAACAGGGGGTCAAATTTATATCAAATGGGATATATGAACAAATCCATTGCAGACCATAACCAATCTGTAAGCATTAGAGAGCACTTGATGGAAAAAGGTGTGGAACAGGATGCTTTTGACGTATTTATGGCTTATAAAAACAGATCGCTACCTTTTGAGGTTACAGGGAATATAAGAGCGGCAATTAACGATAACATTAAAGCATTAGGCATTTTAAAGAATGCGTTTAGTGATCGTTATGATCTCCATGAGACTTATTATGAAAACTTAGGTGAAACGATTGAATTGATTGTTAGTGAGAATGATAAAGCACTTTATGCTACAGTCCTTCAAGATTTCCTATATGACATGCGCGCCGTCCAAAAAACAGAAGAAGCGGAAACGGCGCAGAACCGTATATTAGCACAAATTGATTAAAGCGATGAAAAAAATGCAGAAAAGCATTGTTTCAATACCTTTAAAATGCAAACATACACACCAATTCTGTTTGATTTTTGGAAGACAGAACTAATTTGAAAAATGAAAAATGATGAAAGATTTGATCGTAAAAAGAATGATGTTTATCTTTGCCTCGTTTTCATTACGGTATTATAATTATTTATTAATTAGACAATAACATGAATAATATGCAAATAACTGTAATTTCGTTTTTTGGTTTGGCAGTTGCTTTCTTTATTACAGCCATCTGTTTTTTTGTAATACAACTGAATAAAGGAAAAAGTGTAACTCAACGACTCTTTTTGCCGACAATATGTACGTTGCTTAGTGTTCTGACACTACGATTCGCCATATCTTTTTACGATTTGGAATATGAAGGGTTAAATTGGATCGAAAGACTGCTTAACAGTTTAGTGCGTACTTTGCAGACTTTTAGTCTGGATGAAGGCTATCTCAATGCTATCACCGTTGGTAAAGATTTTTTTATTAACGAATTCGGATGTAGTTTCTTATCTGATTTTTATGGGTTGTTTGCGGCTCTCACGAATATCTGCGCTCCTATTATGTCAGGCGCTATTCTATTGGGATTATTGACAAGCGTTTTTCCCCGACTTCGTCTGTGGCTAAAACCTTACAGAGAAAAGTATGTCTTTTCTGAGTTAAATGAGAGATCAATATATTTTGCGGAAGATATAATCAGCGAAGAGGAAGTTAAGAGACCTCTGATCGTATTTACCGACGCGTATATTGATAAAGAAAGCGAGGAAAGTTCGGAGTTGTTACAAAGAGCAAGAAAGCTTGGCGCTTTATGTATGAAGGACGATATATTACATCTCTGTTTCAGTCGTACTAAAAAGTTGCGATATATTTTGATTGATGATAACGATATTGCTAATATACAAACACTTACTGCCATTACAACAGAAAACCTCGACTGCAAGACGAAAAAAATCAAGTATTGGAACCCCAAAAATGATATAAGGATTTATCTGTTTTCTCAGAATACCGAAGTTAGTTCAATCGTAAAAAGAATCTATCAAAGGAAAGAACAATTGCATCTATCCAACGTTGCGATAAAAGTCGTACAGGAATACACCAGCATCGCATATAATTTATTGGATGAAAAACCGTTGTTCCTTCCCTTGCTCGCTAAACGCGAAGAAAATAAAAAAGAATTGGTTTTAACCATTGTTGGCGGTGGTCTCATTGGAACAGAAGTATTTCTTGGCGCATATTGGTGTGGTCAAATGCTTGATTGTAATTTGAAAATCAATGTGATTACTGAAGATGCCATAAAATTCAAATCAAAGATTAACTTCATCAATCCCGAAATTTTACAAAGCGGAATTGGCGATTGTGAAACTAACCGAGATTTATTGCGGGTATTTCCAAATCAAAACATTTATTCCGACCCTTATGCAAGTTTCGCCTTTTATAGCATTGATGTTGAAACCGGCGATTTTGCAAAAGTTTTCAATGAAAATTCATCTTTGCTTGCCTCCGATTATTTTGTTGTTGCATTAGGCTCCGATGAGCTAAATATGACGATTGCAGTTGAAATCAACAGAAAAATCCAACGAGAAAGGTTGAAAGGTAGCGCTTTAATTATCAATAATAAACCCGTTATCGCATATGCTGTATATGATTCTAAAACGAAGGAGGTATTAAACGATCCGGATACACAAAAAACGGGCGCAAATCTTTTTGCTTTTGCAGCTCTCAGAGATATTTACAGTTGCAAAAACATTTTCATGATTAATATACGTGAAAAAGCATTTGATATCAGCAATGCGTACAGTGAAAAAAACATGCACAAATTTCTTAGAGATGAATATGGTTGGTGGTCTGACATTGCCAGGGCGCTACATGTTAAATATAAAATGTATTCTATTGGTTTGATTGAATCGGAAAAGGATATAACAGAAGAAATCGCACAAAAAGAAAATCAGTATAAGGGAATCGCTGAAAGCAATGATGAAAAACAATGCAGGCGGCTTGCCTGGCTGGAACACCGCCGCTGGAACGCCTTTATGAGAACAAAAGGGTTTATTGCACCTTCCGACAGCCAATGGAATGAATTTGCCTTTAAAATCGTTAAAGATCATAAACATCTTGACTTAAAACTTCATCCATGCATTGTTGAATGTTCGGATTCTAAGACAATCCCGGATGATTACAATTGGGATAGCGTTTCATATCAGGAGAACACGCATTTTGATTACTTAGACATTATATCAATTAAGGCATATCAAAGAAAAAAAGAAAAACTGTTGGAAATCAAAGATAAAGTTGAACAAGAGGAAGAACTTGAAAAATTGGATAATGACAAAAGTTTCAAAAAATGGGATTTTCCTGAATATGATTTTTCTAAAAAATAGAGATATTAAGGTTCTTACATGGGTTTAAGAACATTTTCTATTTCCAATAATCTTTCTTTTGCCACAGGTTCGTAGGGCGCTTGTTCATACAAAGATTTTGCAATAGCATAATATTGCTTAACAGAACTTCCTCTTCGATAAAACTTATCGGCTAATTTGAATAAAGTTTCGTGTTTGTTTTTGCCGAAAGAATTTATTTCTTTTTCATTATCAATGGCCTGTAATTTCAAAAAAAGATCGTTGTTTTGTGATTCAACACTTTCAAGTTCAATATTACATTCAACAATGGAAATCAAAAGCAATACAAAACTATTGGTTTCATGAATTTCAGCAATGTCCAGTATTTCATTATCCATATTAAGGTTTACATCTTGAAGGACAGCATGTTCTTTTTTTAAATTTAACCACAAAACGGCCAATTCTTTACGTAAAGATTTTATTTGACTATAAGAAAGCCACGGAACCATATCAGAAACTTTCAGTACGCTTAATGGAATTTCTTTTTTTAAATAGTTTGCAGAATCTACTAAACCTTTCCATGCTGTGTGAAAATTTTTGACAGAAACGTCAAGGTCTTCAATGCTAACCGATTTGAAGTCTGTCAAATTGATGTATGGTTGGAAAAATTTGTTTATTTTTTCGCTTTTATGACTTTTGTCTTCTACTTCTTTGAAAACCAACTCGACATAATCGTCTATTTTATTAAAATCCGGATATGTTTCCCACTTGCTTATTGCAATGATTTCTTCTGATTGTATTTTTTTCAATTCCTCATTTACAGTTGTGTTTCCTAACGCTAAAGATTCTTTGTACCAATATATCGCCTTTGCAATGTTTCGCTGAATTATTTTACCTTCGTTATATATTTCAGCAATTCGGAAAGAACCTGATTTATTACTTTTATCGTGCGCTTTTTTAAAATATTCAATCGCTTTCTTCGCATTTATGGCAGTTCCAATGCCATTTTTATAGCATTCTCCCAACATAAGCAGTCCCAAAGGATATTCTTTTTCAACTGCATCTGATGCGTAACGGAAACATTGCAATGCCATGTTTTCATTCGTTTTTCCGGATAGTTCATATTGATGTAATGTAATTTCGTACAGGCGGGCAAATGCTTCTTCCAGGTTTAATTCAGCCGCTATTTCAAAATGGATTTGCGCCAAAGCATGGTCTTTTTCTGCCTGCTCATCTGAAACATTGACCAATGGCTCGTCCCATTCTAATAACGGAATATGACAGTGCATTTTAGCATAATTGCAATGCGCCTGCGCATGATTCGCTTTCTCTGCCGCCACAAGATACATTTCTTTTGCTTTCTCTCTGTCCTCAATCATACCGATCCCTTTACGGTAAAGATTGCCGAGTTGACAGGCCGCCCCAAAGTTGTCTTTTTCCAATGCACGTTTTAAATAGCGTATACCTTTAAATTCGTCCGAATAAGACGAATCCAGATCCGTCAGAATGTCGCCATATTTCAGCAATGCAGTAGGATTGTCTAATTCGGCTGCCGTTTTCAACCATTCCAATGCTTTTCTTTCATTTTTTTCTACCAATTCACCTTGGGAATAAATCTCAAAAAGTTTAATCATAGACTCTTCACCCAAATTACCCCCGAGATATGCTGATTCCTCAAAATAACAAACAGCATCTTTTTTCTCTTGCCCTTCTTGCGCATAGCCTTCCAAACACATGATACCTAACATATAAGAACAATTGCCGGACACCATTTTCTCTCCTTTTTTCAAGTATTCCCAAGCCAACGCCTCATTTTCTTCTACATCGTTCCCGTAATAATACATCCAACCAAGCATATAGTAAGCAAACCTGTCGCCTGCTTTAGCCGCTTTTGTAAACCATTTGATGGCATTTTGTGGATCTTTTTTAATAGCGAATCCAGTTAAATAACATTGTGCAATGGACGACAGACAATTAGATTCATCATACTCGGCGCCTTTCATATAATATTCAAACCCACGTTTGTCTTCTTTCGCTTTGTAACTGACAGGTTCATACATATAAAAATTCCCCAATTTTTCATACCCTTCAATATGGCCTAATGATATGGCTTTTTTGACAAGTGTTTCCGCTTTTTCGAAATCTTTTGAGACAGATACCCCTTCCCAATATTGTTGTGCCAATACAATCATAGCGCTTGGATAATCCAACGCAACCGCTTTTTCCAATAAATTCCTTCCCCGTTCCGCATTTTTTTTCCCGCTCCAACCAAACAAATTGTCTTTTGCCAAATATAAAATCGCAAAAGGGTTATTTAATGCGATCGCTTTGCGTATAAGTTCGTTGTACTTGCGCTTATCTCTTCCTGTCCCACTTCCAAGGTCGTAACATTTAGCTAATTGAAACATACCGTATGAATCTCCCTGATCTGCCGATTTTCGGGTATATTCAAATCCTTTTTCGGAATCATTTTCCTTAAACAGGTAATATATTGACATTATGTGTTGTGCAAAAGCATTTCCATTGTCAGCGGATTTTAATACCGATTCAAATTTTTCGTCATCAATTTTCCATACCCTTTCTCTACTTTCTATTATTTGAGCAAAGAGCGCTTGAGAATCTTTATAATTATGCAAGGCCGGTTCAAGTAAATCGGAAAATGCCGTATTCAAATCATACTTGATTAATGCCTGTTTTCCCATGTCATAATCGTTTTGATACACAGGATTTTCTTCGGTTGATGGCGGTATAATCTTCTCTTTTGCTTTTTTCGGTACGATTGCTTTCCCTAATCGTTTTCCTATTTTTTCGCCTAATTCAATGATTTGCGTTTCGTTGAAAGTAATGGCATCTATTCTATTAAAACGCACCAAGCGATAAGCGAGTTTGTAATGTGGCGTAAACTCACCTATTTTGAAAGAAACAATTGTTTTCTGAAAATCAATAGCAAGCGCTATTTCATTAGCGGTGTTTTCCGATTGATTTGAATTTTCCGACCAGATAAAAAGCATTATTTCACTTTCAAAGATTGATTTGGCAATGATTTCGGCAAAATCATCTCCCAAAGCGATTTCGGAACGGTCGATAAAACAAGAAATGTCATATTTTTCCAACTCTTTTTCAATTCGATCGACAATTTGAACATCTTCTCTCGCATAACTAATAAATACATCGTAAGCCATATCTGTGGTTCTTTTCTATTTTTTAATCCTGAATCCTAATTTTACAATCACTTTCAGCGTTTCCATCGCTGTATTTCTATCATACGCTTTTTCGTTTTCGGATAGATCTTCATAAGCTACCAGGCAAGGGTGTGATTTTTCGGCATCGTTACGTTCTGCGCCATATTGCCAACCTTCGGCAATACGTTGAACAGCCCACACTTCATGCGTGTTGAGCGCCAAGAGTTCGGTAAGTTCTACCAAGTCGGCAGAGAGTTGAACATCACGGGTATCAATCGGGTGTGGAATGTATGTTTTCTTTCGTTTCATTGCTTATCATTTCAACTCATATTTACGGCAAAAGTACATTTTTTTTTAAAAATGTATATAATGTTTCACTCACAACATTTTTTTTTGAGAAAAAATCATATATTTGTCCTCTTAAATATGGAAAAGAAATCATTACAATTATGTCAAAAAATATCTCAACAGGAACTTTTATTGACGGCGGTTACTACGCCAAGGTATATAAAGAAGAGGCAATGCTGCATACAGAGTTAAAGAAACTGTTGTCGGAGCGCAAAGAATATATCGCTTTTTTCGAGAAAACAAAATAATTAATATACACTATGAGAAACGTTACCCTACTATTTATTTTAATTTTATGTGCAAGCAGCATATTAGCACAAAATCAGGACATGGACGCTTTGCGAAAAGATTATCCGTTGCTGACAGAACGCTTTGCGCTTGAAATCGAAAGTCAACGGGCTGATTATATTTTTGTTGTTGATGTCTCCGGATCAATGGGCAGATTCGAAAGTGTTGTTGTTCCTGCGCTTCAGAGTTTTTTCGAATCGCTCCAAAAAGATGATTTTGTGTCGGTGATTAAGTTTGGCGGCGAAGCCGACAATGATATTGGCAGTCAAGGGAAAATCACTGATGAATCGATCATAACTTTAAAGGATTACAGCACACGTATATATAATAGACCAACCACCGAATCCGAAAGAAGAAGGTTTTATAATAATACAGACTTGGCTAATATGCTTAATTATCTGGCTGACGATATGAGGCAAATAGGACGCAATCAATTAAAATTTGTCTTTATCATCACCGATTTTTTGCATGAACCTTCACGTGAAAGAGCAGGGCAAGAGAATTGGGAAAATATTAAATCCCGCTTTGAGAACGAACAAAATGAAAATGACGTTTATATGTTTGCCATGACGCTCCCTGGGAATGGTTCCGGTAAGGATTTAGATAAAGTGGAATCGGTTATTCCCGGAAACTTTAATTTTTCTGTCGTCAACGTTCCCAATCAACAGGCTTTGTCGGAATGGTTTGCCGGCAGAAAAAATAAAATACTTTTAGACAAGTTCACCAATATCATCAAAAGGAAGAATACACCCTTGAATGCAGTCCTTGACTTTACAACCGAAATGAATGGCGATGTTTTTGTTAAAGTTTCCTGGGATGAAAACGAATTGTTCAAAGGATTAGTATTTGAAGACGTAACCATTCCGGACAACAGATTCGTTTTTGATAACCTCCTGCCTGTTGAAATCACAAAAACAGGCGATAGAGCCAAACTTGGTCAAATTACGGTTCCCAATAAATGGCTCACTTTCTTTACCACCTTTGATTCGACCATTGGAATCAATTATCATTGGCGTTCCGAATACCTGAACGAGTTGATTAAGCTTGGCATCAAGGAGCAAGATAGTGAGGCAACATACACGCTCAACAAAATGTTGTTCGTATTTGGCATCCCGCTTTGGCTGACTATCATTATAGCGACGATTATTATTGTATACGCAGTTTTGGTAATGATGGCTATTGCAAAAAACAACTCACCCAAAACAAAGATAAGCGGCAGATTTACAGTCGAACGTAATGGGGTAATCATTGCCGATCAACAAGTTAAAAACAGCAATACTGTAGATATAGGCAAAAACGGAGCAACCATTCGTATAGACAATTATGACTGTAACTGGCGTGTGAAGATTCTTGTGAAACGTTTTATACCTTTGATGCTTAAAAAACCTGTCATACAGGCAACGTTAATATCGGGCAAATCAATAAAGATTTTGACCCGAAAGTATAAGCCCCAACAAAAAGCAAACTATTCGAGACACAGAATGATTACCGTCGAAGATCGATCAGGAGAAATCTATGTACTACAATGGAAATAATGAATTAAATAATAAACAAATAATTACAATAACATGGCAAAAAAAGAAAAAAAGGCTAAGCACATTTTTATCGGATTGGGCGGATCGGGCGTCAACATCGTAGCGCCTATTAAGTACAAAATCTATCAACGAACAAAGGCCACGCAAGACATTTCGCGTCTTGAGATTATGAGTCAGGATTATCGATTTATATTTATTGATTCGGACACCAAAGATGTGGAAAAAAATAATGAAATATTCAAAGGACTTTATGAAGATGGTCGTACGAAATTTATTAGTACCGAGTCAGAATTAATAGATATGGGAAATTTGAATCCGCAAATAATCTATGATAATGCAAAATCGGGAAAAAGTCGTATTGAAAAAAGAATTTTAGAATCTTGTGATAATGAAACATCCAATCTTCTTGACAATAATCCGATTAGAAATGGAGCAGGCGCCATAAAATACAATTCCCGTTTTACATTTTCCCGTTTAATTACTATTTTCTCCGATCGTTTAAAAGCAAATATTACACAGTTGAAAGATCTTATTAAGAGCGCTGAGAATGAAGAAATAGTCTATTGGATAGTATCAAGTTGTAATGGAGGCACAGGTAGCGGCATTCTCAACGATGTATTATATTTGGTTAATATGACGCATAAAAGTGTTTTTGGAGAAGGAGATCCATTTGTAGTATTAACGCTATGTATGCCACAAATTTTCATTCAAAAAAATCAGAACAACCCCAAATACACATTAAATGCATTTGCAACGTTGAGGGAGATTGAACAATTCGTTATTGCATCTAAGAGCGAGGATATTAAAATCAAAAAACTGATTCACCGACTTGCTTTTGCAGAAGACTATCAACAATTTGAAAGTTATAAGTATAAACCTTTCGAGTTTTGCATTCCCATTGACAGTCAAACAAGTACGAATCAGATTATAGGCGCATTGGAAGAGATGTATTCGAATACATCGGAGATGTTATATTATATACACCAATCACAAGTTATTTTTTCATGGCGGGATAATTACAAGACAAATGCAGGTTTAGAACCGAAAGAGTTTTTAACGACGATGGGATATGTTGCCTTGAGAAAGCCATTAAAACAGTTTGAAGACTATGTGCGCACAAGGTTTAGGTATGAATTTTTAAGGTATGCAATCATAGGCGAAGACATCCATCCGCAAGACAATAGCGCTGTAATAAAGGAATACTACGACGCTTATATTTATAAACGGCTTCTCTCCGAAAAAGAATCAAATTCAGTGCTTAGGGAATTAATAGACAGAGTATCAAATGATATTGAAAATGAACTACAAGGCACAGGCGATGCTGATGAAGTAAAAAATGAGAAAAATGTCATGCCCATAAGTGAAACTGAAAATATTTATGCCGGAAAAAAACGGTCAATAGACCATTATTTTGCTCAAAATAAAGAGGTGGTTTTAAATGACATTGTATCCAAACTATGGGGAATAGTCAATGAAACAGTAATGAATTACGGATATAAATATGCTTTGACGCTTCTCAGGGGACTGGATGATACCTGCACAACAGAGGTACTAAAATATCAGTCAAATGTTGATAAATCTTCTAAAAGCCAACTTATATCGGACATATTCGAACTGCAAGAAGGGTTGGAGCATTTATATGAACAGGCAACCAAACGAGGATTTTTTGGCAAAGGGAAAAAACAGAGGGTAAGCAATTATTATCAATCATTAATAGGTTATGTTGAGAAAAAGATTGAGCTTGATGTTAAAGACTGTATATATGAGTTGCTAAATGAGCTGTGCATCGGAGATAAAGGCGAGATAGATCACATGATTGACTATGTTGTTTCCGTATATAATGAAGCCGAAACGGCTGCTAATAATGCCCAACAAGACTATATTGGTGTTCGTAAATCGTATACCATTAGCAAATTAGATATAACCTCCATTTTCCTTCCCGATATAGAACAATTCGTTACCGACACAGGATGGAAACCCAATCATCTATTTGCAGAATTGTACGGTCAGTTAATCGAACCCACCAAGGCACTTGTTCCGGATTATGGATATAAACCTCTCAGGAATGGGGATTCAAACAGTAAATCACTCCTGACTTTCATAAAAACTTGCAGTAAACTGTGTGAACAGAGCATGATTTCAAATGGCTATTTATCTGCTAATCTGGAAAACAATCTATTTGTTAACAGAATGATAAATAATCCCAAGAAAATCATAGAGGATATTCAAAACTATGCTTTGGAAACGATTACGCAACTGATTTCTACAAATGAGGTTATCGGCAATGTTTGGTTCAAAAAACCATTGGCTTCATTCATCAATGAATTAGACACAGAGAAATTGGATAAAATCTTAAAAAGAATGAAACCTACGCTGTTTTTCCCTTATGACATAAACAGACACCGAACGTTTACTGAAACAAAAGTGTATGTCGCCTCTGAAGATATAGCGAAAAAGATGTTTGAATATCAAACAGGACACGCTAACCAAAGGTTGGAAACAAAAATAGGAGATGACGACACAGTTTATTCTATTGTAGCTAATGTCGGTATGTCATTTGATTATTACCTTAACTATTCGATTTTAGAAAAACAGTATAATGATTGCCCTGTAAAAAAATATTATCATTTCCATCAAGCAATCGGAGATTGTAATGGAGATTTATCAAAAATCCGGCTTCCGTATGAAGCAGAGCCTCTAAAAATTGATTTTGTGCGATTTTTAATTATGGATCATTACGCTGAAATTCTTAAAGAGGCATACTTTACAAGTGATAATCCGATGGAAAAGGACAGATTTACTTCAAGTCCGCTGCAAATCAAAGATGGCATCGCAACCATTTTAAAACATAGCGCATTTACAATAAATGACGGTAAGGTTTTGCTCGACAAAGGTTTATTAGAAAATCACAACTACGTCCAGATTGCTCCGGGAGAGCAAACAATATATAGCGAAATCTATTCTTTATTCTCGGAAAACTACATCAATAATCATTTATCAAGATTAATAAAAAACCTGATTGCAGAAATGAAAAATAATAACAGAACGATTATGATGCAACATTACAAAGGAACCATTGCTGAAATCAAAAACAATATTACACAACATTGGGAAAAATCAACATCGAGAAGTGAAAAAGATTTTATGCAGGAAATAAATCAGATTTTAAGTTCGGAATTGGATAAATTTGAAAAATTATAACCAAATGAGACAGCCTGTTTGGATTGTGAATTTATCACAAAACACCTCTTTCGACAATACCTGTCTTCTTGGGTTGATAGCAACTCAAGAAGATTATTGGCATTGTACGACTGTGGATCCAATCATAGTCAATAATGAGGACAAATGTAAGCAGTTGATGGGTTTCCTGAGCCAAGAAGGAGAAACATGCAAAAAAATATTTTTAGATAAAAAATATCCCATCAACAATTTTCAGGTATGCGTCATAGGCGATAGTAATGAAGATACAACCTTGTCGTGTTTTTCGATTATTGCAACTCTTTTACGAACAATATTTGTTTCCAAACATACAGAGACAGGAATTGAAATAACAGGCCTACTCTTTATACCCCACTTTATATCCACCAACATCGAAAAGAAGAAATTGGATGATTATGCTCAATTCTTAAAAGAATTAAAGTTGACAGCCGATTATCCGAATGAAGCGTACAATAGAATCGTTCTATACCAGGATATACAGAATCAGGATTCGTCGGCCTATCCAAAACTTGACCGAAATGGTTTGACGGAATTACTATTCCAATACCTGTTAAGTATCTATTTCGTCGACGCCACCAAACCTTCGGTATTCGGATATGTAGCATCGAATCGTTCCTATTTCTATACAATGGGCGCCAGTTCGGTTTTTTATGATTCCCGAATACACAAAAAAGAGCTTATTGATTTCGTATCCGCTAAATTATTCGAGGTTCTTAAATCCGAAGAACACTTCTCAAAACAAGAGGCTATAAATTTTGTGGAACATTTTATACGTGAAAATTCTTTCAATGCAAAAACGACTATCAATGCCATCAATGGCGTTCTGCCAAATATATCTGATAGCGAAAAACTTAAAAAAATGATTGGCAATCCGAATCCCCACCCTGTATGGGATTTGTTCAAATCCTCGCTGATACCTGAATATTTTTTAGATTATTTAAAGTTTTTCCCGGCCCGACTTAAGAAATACTTTCAGGAACATGTCAACCTGTTGGTCACCAATGTGTCGTTTATTTTTGGCGGGAATCGAATGAAACAGCAAGAAAGTATACAAGCTCTTTTTAAGCATTGCATTGCGTTAAATATTAAGAACGGCGTCGCCGAGTATTATACCTATGCCCAAATCATTTCATATTACGAACGATGGAAGGAAAAGATTGAACAGATGAAAAGAGATATATCAGAAACATCATTAAGTGTTGATATACTGCCTGTCCCCGATTTCTTAAAACATTATTATTCGGAGTCTGAATCGGAAAATTCCAGAGACAATATTAACCGGATCGTTGAGAAACTTAAAGAGGAATTACGGACAGAACCAACTGTATTGTCGCTGCTCACGCGAAGTTTCTTTCTGGGAACTGTTCTGGTTTTTATAGTCATGCCTGTCTTTAAATCTTTACCTGTTTATGTGATACCATTATTATTTTTTGCACCTCTTGTTTGGAGTCTATTATTTAAACTGAGGCGGCATTTTAAGTTTATTAAAAAACAAGTTAACAGGGCAATTGCTGAATCAATCTGGCAATCGCAACAGATATTGCAAAAAAGGCTTATCTCAGAAACGAGTCGCTATCTTGACGGATTGCTTGCATTTTGTAAGGCTGAGGTCAAAAAATTACAGGAAGAAAGAGAAAGCGTGATGTATCATGCAATGGAGCAGGTGAAACTCCCAATCCCTCAAACTACATTCAATCAACCATTGATGAACGGCATGTTTTCTGGCGAACCGATCGTTAAAAACAAAAGCAAATTAGAATCCAATATTATGATTGGACAAAAAGCGAAAACACTCTTCGACATCGATTTGAAAGATTATATAGACATATTGGCTGTTTTGGCTAAAGAACGCAAAGAACCGAATGACTTGCAAAATTCACTCCTCAAACCGCAAGAGCATTTTGATGATGAAGAAAAATATGCGTTGGTCAGCGCTAAAATATCTGCGATTTTTAAGCATTATTTTGAGAAAAAAATCATCACTGTTTTTAGTGATACTATCTGTGAATTTGTCAATCGCTGTAAGGATGATGATGTTTTCGACTTTGAAAAGATGATTGCTATGGCTAATATCAATGGCAAATTACATGATTCATACGTGGTTCAAGATCTTTTTGTACGCACAAAAGGTTCGTTTGAATCATTAAACAGGTTTGGGTATAAAAATACAGATGACGACAATTGTCTGTCACATATTTTCTTAATAAGGTTGTGCCGAATGAATACTTTATCAACACGGTTTATTCTCGGCGAATATCATTCTCCTTTGAATCAACCGTCATTTGCTTATTATTTATTAGCAGGTGCTATACGTAAATCAGGCGGTACTGTTGATAAGGAACAGTTAGATGAAAATAAAGTGAATAGCGCTACTGAACTGTTAAATTTATATTTGTAGGTATGAGATTCATTGATGTTTTACGGTTTTTAGGATTTCAACTTCTTGTATTATTGGCCTTTATCTATGGTATAAGCAAGTTTATATCCCTTTTTATCGGGAAAACAATGTGTTACCTGAAAAATCAAAATGAACAATTCAAGTTGTTCGGGAAGGTGAATTATTCACCGTTAAGCGACTTATTCCAAACGCATGATTTCCGTCTTGCTTTTGATTTTCAACAAAACGGGCAATTTGATGTCAAGAATGGCAAAGAATGGCTGTCTCTTATCGACAACTCAAAAGAAGTCAAAGACGAAACCACACCAGAAATTACAGGTATGATTGAACCTGACGGCCAAATTTACGACAAGAACGGATTCAATGTAGGCTATGTAGGCAAAAAAGATGGTACGCCATCTATTCTGGGAGAGCGGAAATGGTATGAACTGTTTCTCAGATGCCATGGTTATGTTTTTATGGCGAACAAACAAGAGAGCATAGTAAACAGTGAAGATGGACAAAGCGGCGAATCAACGCAGCCCACATACACCTGTATTGGAAAATGTATTGAATACGGCAGATTTAAGCGTCCGCAACGCATCACTACACTTGCACGAGGCGCAGCATTTACGCTATTAAGCAAGTTACAACCACTTCCCGAGCAAAACAAAGAGGTGATTCGTCGACGCTATTTATGGCACGATACCATTCTTGTTGCAGCCCTGATTTTCTCATTCGTTTTTGCGGCGATATACCTGTTTGACGATTCCTTCTCGCTTTCGCCTGTTCTGGGTAAACAAATTGGTTTTGGCATCACAATGTTGATCCTGTTTGGATTGATATGGGTCATCATGCGAACAATAAAAATTGAATTATCTCTTAACGGCAAACCCATAGAGCATACGCTTTCGCTATTCAACCGGAATACAGGGGTTTCAGGACTAAGCATAATGATCATTTTACTTTCAGCTTTAGCTATCTTTGTTTCTTTGTTTTTTGCCGGCGGCGATTTCTTTGCTTTGCTGACAGTTATCTGTTTTAGTTTTTGGTGGAATAGAAAACACGCTACCGCAGCGCAATGGGAACTCAAAGACACCTTTGATATAATCGATGATACGGATTTGGATATTGACGAACCGGATTCATTTTCATCAACCAATGAAGGCAAGATAGAAAAGCATTATGAGTGGAAATTAGATGCAAATTTTGGCAATCTGTCAGGTGATTTCTCCATCTGTTTTGATAAAGAACAAATCGAAGAAGAACGAATCAACAACCCTTTCCGAATAAATCCCTTTCCATCTACTTCCCATTATATCAATGCAAAGCTGCTACTCGAAAAAGGCTTTTATTACAGAGGTTATTTGAAAAAGGTGGTACGATATATTAACGCTATTGCTAAAGAAAAAAATCTATTCGATATAGAGAAAATGCAGTTTATTCTTGACTTTGTTCAGATTCCGAATATCGAATTTATCGAAGATGAAGCATCAGACGAAATCGGCAATCTGCTTGAATATGCGCGAACCCCTAACGAAACCCTGTTCGACAAAAGAGGTGATTGCGATTGTAAGGCAGTATTGGCCGTCACCCTGTTCAGGGAAGCAGGATACCCATCCGCTTATATTTTACTTCCCGGACACGCTGCAATTGGCGTCGCTATGACTCCTGATATAATGAATCTAACGCCCGGTAGCGCATCTCCCTATTTAAAATTAGCCGGAAAAAACTATTATTTTTGCGAAACAACCGGAGAGCATTGGATCATTGGAGATTATTCAACAAATACTCCGGACAAGGTAGAACAAGTTATTTACTTAGACGTATGAAAAAAGCGACAAACTGGATTATTGTAATTTTCTTATTTATCACATGGTCTGTGGCCATTCTTTTTATTTACCAACGAGGAAAAGAACGCTCCGGAATAATGTTTGCCGAGATTCCACAGGAAACTGTTGATTTTATTCAGGGTCTTTCCAATCATTTAACGGACGTATTGATATCATTCAATCCAAATCCGAAACCAAAAGATTGGGATAACGGTTCAAATATTGGAGAGGATCCTCAATCAGGTTTATTAAAAATTGAGGATGAGTATTTTATTATTTATTACCACCCTTCATCAGAAAAAGAAGCTCAGTTTGTCAAGGAGTATGCCCATAAAGCTATTCGTCCTTTGGCCGGTATTTGTGGCCGGTATTATTATCCCGAATATGTAAATGGAAGAAAATTACCTATCTATTTGGCAAATACAAAGAGCGAATTCGTAAGGCTTAACAAGCTTGTATCCGGCATTTCAACAGAAAGAGATTATACGAATACTGCAGGGGTATACATATCCGAAGCGTCATCTATGGGTTGTTTAACCAAAGGGATCGTAATCAATAATGAATTGGCGTTTACAAGTACGAATTACGCAAAAGTGGTTTTATGGCACGAAATGACTCATTATGTTTTTTTTACCTCCTTAAATTACACTGTACGTCTTAATCTTCCCATGTGGAGCTATGAAGGAATCGCAGAGTATTGTGCACGAGAAGGAGAAAAAATATCATTTACCGATAGAGAAATCGCTGATATGAGAGAACAATGCGATTTCGAAACATATTATTTTCCATACGTTTATCAAAATTATCGGGGTGGCGAGTCTATTTATCGCTTTATGGAAATAGAATATTCAAAAGAGGGCGTAACGAATTTTTTACTTACTTTATATTCAGAAGGAGTATCAAATTCTTTGGAGAAGAACTTTCGGCTTGATGTGAAGAATTTTGAACAAAGTTGGAAAAACTATTTGCCGAATTTTAGCAATTAATTCCTGATAAAACTGTACTTTTGTCGAATTGTTTATCAAAATAATATACAATGACCAACAAAATTCTAATTGTTGACGACGAGCACGATATTTGCGAAATACTCGAATTTAACCTGACGAAAGAAGGCTTTGAAGTCGAATGTGCCTACTCGGCAGAAGAAGCAATGGATACGCTCACATCCGAACACGACCTGATACTGCTTGACATAATGATGGGAGGCATATCGGGTTTTAAAATGGCCGAGAAACTGCGGAATGAAGGCAATCAGGTTCCCATTATTTTTCTGACCGCCAAAGATACCGAAAATGATATGCTTACCGGCTTTTCCGTTGGGGGAGATGATTATATTTCCAAACCGTTTTCGATCAAAGCAGTGATTGCCCGCGTCAACGCTGTCATCAAACGATCGAAAACAGAAACGGATCAAAGCAATCGGAAAGAAAAGCATCAACTTGTCTTCAAAGATATTGTGATTGATCGTGAAAACAAAGAACTTACCATAGGAACAAACAAGATTATCCTGACAAAAACCGAATTTGAGGTTTTAGTCCTTCTTGCCGAAAACCCCAACCGGATTTTTTCGCGAGAGGATATGATCGAAAAAATCTGGAGCGAAGCCCCTTACACGACTGAACGTACTGTGGATGTACATATCGCGCGCTTACGAAAGAAAATGGGAGGCCATGCATCAGTGATTACCAATCGTTCCGGTTTTGGATATAGATTCAATGCGTCCGAATTATGAGATTGAGCTATAAGAAAAAACTTTTCCTGTATTTCCTTGTCATATTTACGCTGTTCACTGCCGGCATTATCGGCTTGGAGCGGACAAGAGAAAAGCAATTCAAGACAGAACTGCTGGAAGAAAAATTAGATGCATATGCCGAAATCATTCAAACCGGATTAGCTGCCAATCCCGATAATCAAACACATTTCTTAGACAGCCTTGTCTACCTGTTTCCTCCCGATATTCGGCTTACCTTGATTGACAGACAGGGAACGGTGCTGTATGACAATGCAATAGATGATTTGTCCGAATTAGAAAATCATACCCATCGTCCGGAGATAAAAAAGGCGTTTGAAAGCGGAAAAGGAACAAATACCAGACTTTCCTCATCAAATAATCAGAAATACCTCTATTATGCGAAAAGTATGAACGATGATTATTGTATACGGTTAGCATTGCCCTACAATATTCAACTTCTGCGTGTTCTGAAACCTGATAATCTGTTTTTATACTATATCGTCGCTCTTTTTCTGATTATGTTATTGCTGGTAAATATGGTAGCCGAAAGATTCGCAAAATCAATTAAAAGATTAAGGGATTTTATGTTGATTTCAAGAAAAGATGAGGTAAATTTTGTCTCTGTGAGATTTCCGGATGATGAACTGGGAGAGATTGGATCAAAAATCACGGAAAATTATAAACACATGAAAATCAGCCAACAAAAGATAACCCAGGAGCGTAAAAAACTATTACTACATGTGTATAGTTCCGACGAAGGATTATGTTTTTTCTCTGCCGTAAAAGAGGTGGAATTTTATAACGGATTGTTTATACAGTACCTGAATACGATTGTAGATGGGGCAAGCAGTGATCCACGGGTTGTTTTTACCGACCCCGCATTCGACGAATTCAACAAATTCCTTGCAGGCGTTGATTCGAACGGGAAAAAATATTTCGAGACACAAATCAACAAACAAGGAAAATCCTTTTCCGTCGGCGTAAACATCTTCGATGATGATGGATTTGAGATTATCTTGAATGATATTACCCGCCCTGAAAAAACACGTTTGCTAAAACAAGAGATGACCGGTAATATTGCACACGAACTGCGTACGCCGGTGACAAGCATCCGTGGATACCTTGAAACACTTTTAGAGCAGCCTTTGAGTGAAGAACAAAAACGCTATTTTATGACACAGGCTTTTAATCAAACGCTTGTACTTTCCGAATTAATTCAGGATATGAGTTTGATTACCAAAATGGAAGAGGCTCCCCAATCGTTTCATTTAGAATGTGTGAAACTAAACGGGCTACTTGAGGAATTAAAAAAAGACATGGCGCTTTCATTACAGGAAAAATCCATTCGGCTGGAATGGAATATTCCACCTGAATTGGAAGTGAACGGAAACAGGAATCTACTGTATTCTGTTTTTCGTAACCTAACTGATAATGTGATACGCTATGCAGGCAGCGATGTAGAGATATGGATAAGTAAATATAACGAAGATAAAGATTTTTATTATTTCTCGTATGCCGACACAGGCGTTGGTATTTCCGGCGAACATCATCTGAACCGTTTATTTGAACGTTTCTACCGAATCAATGAGGGACGTACCCGAGATACAGGAGGCTCAGGGCTGGGATTGTCGATTGTAAAAAATGCGATTGCCTTTCATAAAGGCACAATCGTTGTAAAAAACAGACCCGGCGGAGGATTGGAATTTTTATTCAAAATACAGAAGAGAATGCGGGGGTAATTAGGATTTTTTTTACTTTTGCATCGTAAATACTAATTACTCGAGAGAATGAATGAAGGAGAACTGAGTGAACAGGAAATCATTCGGCGGAACAGTCTGGAACAATTGCGCCAAACAGGCATCAATCCTTACCCTGCCGAAACGTATCCTGTAAGTGGATATTCAAAGGAAATCAAGGCCTCTTTTAAAGACGATGTAACGCCTCGTCAGGTTACTGTCGCAGGCAGAATTATGAGCCGCCGGATTATGGGCAAAGCCTCTTTTATGGAATTGCAGGATTCGGAAGGACGCATACAGATCTATATCACACGCAACGATATTTGTCCCGACGAAAACAATACGGACTTGTACAACGTCGTCTTTAAGAAACTGCTGGATATCGGAGACTTTGTCGGGGTGAAAGGATTTGTGTTTCGTACGCAGATGGGCGAAATATCGGTACATGCACAGGAATTGACCGTGCTTTCCAAATCGCTGCGTCCGCTACCCATCGTAAAAGAAAAAGACGGCGTAACGTATGATGGTTTTACTGATCCGGAACATCGTTACAGGCAACGGTATGTAGACCTTGTAGTCAATCACGGCGTAAAAGATATTTTCCTGAAACGCACACAGATTTTTAACTCCATGCGTTTATTCTTCAACGAAAAAGGATACGTAGAAGTAGATACCCCTGTGTTGCAGTCGATTCCGGGTGGAGCGGCGGCGCGTCCGTTTATTACGCATCACAATGCATTAGATATCCCTTTATATCTGCGTATCGCCAATGAACTTTATCTGAAACGGCTGATTGTGGGCGGATTTGAAGGGGTGTATGAATTTAGCCGTAATTTCCGCAATGAAGGCATGGATCGCACGCACAATCCGGAATTTACGGCGATGGAAATCTATGTAGCCTATAAGGACTACTACTGGATGATGGGATTTACCGAACAGATGCTTGAGCGGGTTTGCATGGATGTGCTCGGTACAACAAAGGTGAAAATTAGCGGAAAAGAAATAGATTTCAAACCGCCGTACAAGCGGATAACCATGATCGACGCCATCAGGGAAAATACAGGATTCGACATTGCCGGAATAGATGAAAACGGATTGCGCGAAGTATGTGAAAAACTGAGTATCGAACAAGACCCAACAATGGGTACAGGCAAGCTGATCGACGCCATCTTCGGTGAAAAATGCGAGAACACCTATATCCAACCTACATTTATTATTGACTATCCGATCGAAATGAGTCCGTTGACGAAACGACACCGTACAAACCCGGCATTGACGGAACGCTTTGAATTGATGGTGAACGGAAAGGAAATAGCCAACGCCTATTCCGAACTCAACGATCCGATCGAACAGCGCCGCCGGTTTGAAGAACAGCTCCGTCTGTCGGAGAAGGGGGATGATGAGGCGATGTTTATTGACGAAGATTTTTTGCGCGCCTTAGAATACGGAATGCCTCCAACCAGCGGAATGGGTGTCGGGATGGATCGCCTGACAATGTTTCTGACCGGACAAGAAAGCATCCAGGAAGTATTGCTGTTCCCGCAAATGCGTCCTGAAAAACCGATAAAAACACAAGAAGAATGAATATACCCGGTAAAATAGCTGTCATAGGCGGAGGAAGTTGGGCGACTGCCCTTGCAAAAATTATACTGACAACGCAAGACCAAATCAACTGGTACATGCGTCGCCCCGACCGGATCGAAGATTTTGTCCGGCTGAAACACAACCCAGCCTATCTTTCAAGCGTTACATTTGATATTGAGCATATTCGGTTCTTTTCAAATCTCAATCAGGTTGTGAACGAATCGGATACCCTGATTTTTGCGACTCCTTCGCCTTTCCTGAAACAACATCTCGGTACATTAAGCGTACCACTGAAAGATAAATTTATCATTTCTGCGATCAAAGGGATTGTGCCCGACGAAAACATGCTGATTTCCGATTATTTCACGGATTACTATCAGATTGATCCCGCCAATATTGCCGTTTTAGGCGGCGCCTGCCATGCCGAAGAAATTGCATTAGAACGACTTTCATACCTGACAATCGGCTGCAAAGATCCGGAAAAAGCGGCGTCGATAGCCTCCATATTCACTAATTCTTTCCTGAAATGCTCTTGTTCTCAGGATGTTATCGGAATCGAATACGCTGCTGTACTGAAAAATGTCTATGCCATCGTTGCAGGAATCTATCATGGGCAGAAATATGGACATAACTTCCGGGCTGTATTCCTGTCGAATGCAATTCAGGAAATGAAATGTTTCTTAGATGCAGTTCAAGGATTGGAACGCGATATTACTGGTTCAGCCTATTTAGGTGATTTGCTTGTTACCGCATATTCGCGGTTTAGCCGGAATCGTACATTCGGCGCGATGATCGGGAAAGGATATTCAGTCAAAATAGCCAAGCTCGAAATGGAAATGATTGCCGAAGGATATTACGGAACAAAATGTATCTATGAAATCAATGAAAAATACAAGGCGAAAACACCTATTCTTGATGCCTTGTATGCCATTTTATACAAACAAGAACAAGCCTCAACACTTGTCAGACAACTAACTGAAACCTTTAAATAAAAATTCTCACGATGATTAATTTAGACATAAGCAAAATTTTTGATGCTGTTTCGGAAGAACAAGTATATGCACTTGAATCGGAAACTCTCAAAAGCAATGATATGCTCCATCATAAAAACGGAGCAGGTAACAACTATCTCGGATGGATTCACCTCCCATCTTCTATCAAGACACAGCTAAAAGAAATAAAAGATGCAGCAGCCGAACTACGTTCCTTGTGTGATATTGTAATTGTGATTGGTATTGGCGGCAGTTATTTGGGAACAAAAGCAATTCTTGAAGCACTAAACAATAGTTTCGACTGGTTGCAAGAGCGGGAAAGACGCAAAAACCCTGTTCTTATATTTGCTGGTCATCATATCGGGGAAGATTATTTCTTCGAGTTATCCACTCTGCTAAAAGGAAGAAGGTTTGGAATCATAAATATCTCAAAATCAGGAACAACAACCGAACCGGCATTGGCTTTCCGTATTCTGAAAAAACAACTTGAAAAAGTCATCGGACAAAAGAATGCCAAACATCGCATTATTGCTATAACGGATAAAACGCGTGGGGCGTTACGGACGCTGGCTAATAAAGAAGAATATAAAACATTTGTAATTCCTGACGATATTGGCGGACGTTTTTCCGTATTTACTCCGGTCGGATTATTACCGATAGCTGTCGCTGGTGTAGATATCAGACAGTTAATAAAAGGCGCCATAACAATGGAAAAAGCGACAGGGCAAAACATACCTTTCAGCGAAAATGTTTCCGCCTTATACGCAGCTGCCCGGAATGCGCTGTATGCCAAAGGGAAAAAAATTGAGATTCTTGCAAATTATCATCCCAAACTACATTATATCGGCGAATGGTGGAAACAACTTTACGGCGAAAGTGAAGGCAAAGAAAACATGGGTATTTTTCCTGCTGCAGTCGATTTTACGACCGACCTGCACTCAATGGGACAATGGATACAAGAAGGCGAACGAAGTATTTTTGAAACCGTAATATCGGTCGCAAATCCGGATTATAAAACGTATGTTCCCAACGACAAAACCGACCTCGACGGATTGAACTTCCTTGCAGGAAAACGGGTTGATGAAGTGAACAAGATGGCCGAACTCGGAACCCTGCTGGCGCATGTTGACGGAGGCGTTCCAAATATAAAAATCACACTACCGAAAGTAAATGCCTATTATCTTGGGCAACTTCTTTATTTCTTTGAAAAAGCTTGCGGAATCAGCGGATATATGTTGGGCGTGAATCCATTCAACCAACCTGGTGTGGAAGCCTATAAAAAGAATATGTTCGCCTTGCTGAAGAAACCAGGCTATGAAAAAGAAAGCGAAGAGATAAGGGCAAGATTATAAGACCATAAGATTATAAAACCGTAAGATTGTATGAGAAAAATAATAATTTCTCTGTGATACTTTGTGCCCTCCGTATCTCTGTGCCGGAAAATGTATTTCGACTAATCTTTCATAGTTCATAAAAAGATTTTCAATTATCTTTGCAACATGGGAAAGAATAAGTTGCAAAAATTTAGTGAGATGGCGGAATTTCCGCATGTATTTGAATATCCGTATGCTGCTTTATTAGAGAAAGGATGTGCCCTCAAAGGCATTTGGAAACAGGAAATATTCAGAAACAACCATCCGATTGTTCTGGAATTAGGCTGCGGACGGGGCGAATATACAGTGGGTTTAGGACGGATATTTCCGTCGAAAAGCTTTATCGGAGTGGATATCAAAGGAGCACGTATGTGGGCCGGAGCGAAGGAATCGCTGGTAGCCGGTATGGCCAATGTGGCTTTCCTCCGTACCCACATCGAACTTATTCCGTATTTTTTTGCGCAGGGTGAAGTGGACGAAATCTGGCTGACTTTTCCCGATCCGCAAATGAAGAAAACCAACAAACGCCTGACTTCTACGCGTTTCATGAAAATCTATTGCGAAATCTTGTCCGATGGAGGTATTATCCATCTAAAAACAGACAGTCAATTTATGTTTACATACACCTACGAAATGCTCAAAGTCAATCATTTTCCCGTTTTGATTCATACAGAAGATCTATATCATTCCGGAATTACCGACGATATTTTATCCATCCGGACAGCCTACGAACAGCAATGGCTCGACCGGGGAATACCGACGAAATATCTCCGGTTTATTTGTGAACAACGCGACCAACTGTTTGAACCTGAGATAGAAATCGAATATGACTCGTATCGCAGCTATAACAGGAGCAGGAGAAATAATGGTTAATGATAAATGGTTAATTACTGAAAACTACAATATATGTCTCTTTATCCCAAATTAATTCTCGACGCATTGGCAAAGGTGCAATATCCGGGAACAGGTAAAAACCTGATCGAATTGGAAATGGTCGAAGACAATATCCGTATTGAAGGCAACAAGGTCTCTTTGTCGCTGATTTTTGAAAGACCAAACGACCCGTTTATCCGTTCGATTGTCAAAGCAGCCGAGAGGGCAATCACAACCTATGTATCTCACGATGTAGATGTCAAAGGAAATATTTCGGTGATTACCAGGCAAAATGCCCGTCCCGAACCGGAAAAAATACTGCCTGATGTTAAAAATATTCTCGCCATAGCATCTGGAAAAGGAGGCGTCGGAAAAAGTACTACTGCTGCAAATCTGGCAGTTGCATTAGCCGACATGGGTTATAAAACAGGATTATTGGATGCCGATATTTTTGGCCCGTCGCAGCCCAAAATGTTTCAAATGGAAGATGCCCGTCCGTTTCTCGAAAGGGTTGGCGACCGGGACTTGATTCAACCGGCAGAAAAATACAACGTAAAACTATTGTCCATTGGATTCTTTGTCGACAAACATGATGCTGTGTTATGGCGCGGAGCTATGGCAAGCAATGCACTCAGGCAACTGATTGGTGAAACCAATTGGGGCAAACTGGATTATTTACTGGTCGACCTGCCTCCGGGCACAAGCGATATCCATCTTACGTTGGTTCAAACGCTGTCCATCACAGGCGTAGTCATTGTCAGTACGCCTCAGGAAGTTGCTTTGGCCGATGCACGTAAAGGGATTAGCATGTTTACAGGCGAAAAGGTGAATGTTCCCGTATTGGGCTTGGTTGAAAATATGGCATGGTTTACTCCCGCCGAACTGCCTGAAAATAAATATTATTTATTCGGAAATGAAGGAGGGAGACGCTTGGCCGAAGAACTACATATTCCTTTACTGGGACAAATTCCCATTGTGCAAAGCATTTGTGACAGTGGAGATAGCGGGATTCCTGTTGCATTATATCCCGATACAATCGCGGGGGCTGCTTTTCGTTCATTGGCTGAAAATGTGGTCGAAAGGGTGGCCTGGCGCCGGGAACACCTTGCGCCGACCCAACGGGTGATGGTAGGTTCACCGTCTTGACTGTAAGATTCAAATTCTACCTTTGAAGGGAGTTAGGGGGATGTTCTTAAATTCAAAATTTATTATTCTGTTTCTTGTGAAATCTAGAAAAAATGATTATCTTTGTGGCCGCAATGCTTATGGTTCCTTGGCCGAGGGGTTAGGCACCGGTCTGCAAAACCGTCGACGGCGGTTCGAATCCGCCAGGAACCTCGTTAGAAGAATTTCAACTTTAACCCTAACAGGGTTTCAAACCCTGTTAGGGTTAGGCCAAACGGTGTGGGACGGGTACAAGCGCGTTGATAATAACGGTAAGCAGAGAGTTTCGCTTTATCCTCGCCTTTTTCCAAACTTTCGTTCAGATCGGCTGTTGCTATTTGCAGCATCTCCTTGAAAACCGGCTCTTGATGCATTGTGGCGAAATTCTGCAATGCGGAAAAAGGGAAATAAGGAGTACGGAAAAGAAAGGTTTCCAAAGGTTGAACCATACGCTTATATTTTATTCAGAAATGCCGGACATCCCAGTCTGATTTCCTTTTGATATTACTGCTCTTGAAAATTTGAAACTACACGCCAACCCTTATTTTCGACAATACTTTTGTCGCAACTGTCTGCTCCGGGATTTAACATTATCCTTATTTCTTTTGTACTCGAAAGAGTATTATTATGCAGAGTTTCAAACATTGTATTTAACGCTTCAGCTGTTAATTTATTATCATCGCATAACAAAAACTCCAGCACAACATTGTTGCTAACATCCAATTGCGTTAATTGATTGTTGTAGCATTGTAAACCCATTAATAAGATATTCTTACTTACATCCAAACCTGTCAACTCATTGGCAACACAATTTAAAGCGGCTAATGCAGTATTTTTACTTATATCCAGGCTCTTTAATTGATTATTCCAGCAACCTAAATAAGTCAATGCATTATTTCCGCTCACATCCAAGTGAGATAAACTTATATCATTGCAAACTAAGTAAGTAATATTATTTCCTGATACAGTTATGTTACGGACTGAAGAGTTTGCGTACTCATGCGTATACTGAACCTGACTCCATGCGGGAATTACATCAAGTGTTTTATTCCCGTCGCCCCAATTTATGGTTATTGTGCCAGATCCACCCATTTGAAGAGTCACTCTGGTTTGATGGGTGGTCATAGTCATTTGTGCTGTAACTGCATCATCCTCACTTTTATTACAGGAAACAGTAAATACAATAGCAGCCGTTATCATGTAAAATAGTATTCTTTTCATCTTTTTATAATTATATCCAACAAAACTAACAGATAGGTGTAAAACATGACTAACAGAGGAGACATGTAGGGAGACATGTATTGGGACATGTATTATCACAAGTATTTCCATTACAAGAGTTACCTTGACAAGTATAAGGAGCTACAATTGTATAGGGACAATTTTCGTAACAAGTAGGAAGATCATAACAGGTATGATCATTTTCAGAATATCGTGAATAATAAAGCAAAAAACAATAACAGCCCAAATTCGCCGGAATACAAACCATAAGATTGCTCCTGTGTTTTTTTTATCTTGCTGAAAATACATTCAGCAATTAAGTCAACTTTTTGTTTAATAACAGTTCACATCCATCTTTTTTATTGAACCCAAATTACGCATAAAACTCCCCAATCCATTATATAAAAATTATATACAGTGTTGTATAATTATGTATTTGACCTCATTTCTTCAAAAACCGTAAAATATTGTCACTGATAATCAATGTGTTAAGATTTGAAAATACATCAAATTTTTCTAACGCATAATTTAGATTAATATTAACGATTTTTAATTTAACAAAGGTAAATAAAATTTTCGATTTTCCACAAAGATTGAAATAAAAAATAAATTATTAAGATATTTTAATGTTAGATCAACGTAAGAAAACCTCAAAAACATATGGGAATTAATGGGATTATATTTATCTTTACGGTAATAATAATCTCAAAATTAAATTGAGAATTAAATATGTTATGGATTTGAAGGAGTTTGATTTGACGGGGATTCCACAGGATGAATTTGATGTATTGTTCAGTGAGGCAAAAGGGCGTTATCTTGATGGGGAACTGAAAGATGTTTTGATGGAACTTGGGAAAGTGGTGGAAGAAAAAGAGGGATTTGCGACTATGCAGGAATGATTTTTATTTGAGAAACACGTTGTATCTGCTTTAGCCGGATTTTACAATTTCGGTAAAATCGGACCAGTTTTCGATTTTGAAACCCCGTATGTCGCGGACGGATTTTTTGAACACAAATTTCCATTCGATCCGAGCGACTTCGTCCATTTTCGCAAACGTGTTAGGGAGGAAGGTATCGCGAAGATTTTTGCATACAGCGTAAAACTTCACGGAACGGATGTTTCCAAACAAGCGAAATTTGTGTTGTCCGACACGACGGTTCAGGAGAACAACACGACTTTTCCTACCGACTCCAAACTGTGCAAAAAGGTGATAGACAAATGCAATGAGATTGCAGACCGTTCAGGCATCAGTCAAAGACAGCGTTTTACCCGCCAGAGTAAACAACTTGTAAGAGACACATACAACAGCAACCATCCCAAGCGTGCTAAAAATGCCCAAAAGGCCAAAAAACGATTGAAAACGATAGCCAATAAGATGTGGCGTGAGTTAGACAGAAAAATGACCGTTTCTCAAAAGGCGCTTTACGAAAAGGACATTGCACTTTACAAACGGGCAGTCAATCAACAGAAAAATGACAAAGACAAGGTTTACAGTCTTCACAAACCCTTCACAAAATGTATTGTCAGGGGCAAAGTACACAAACCCTACGAGTTTGGCAACAAGGTCGGATTGATAGCAGGCGGCTCAAATGGCAGGAAAATTATTTTGGCTGTTCAGGCATTTTTGGAAAATCCATTTGACGGACACACCATAGAACCATTACTAAATCAAATGAAAAACAACAACCTACAAATTCCCAAAGGCTGTAGTTAAGAATCGTGTTGCGAACTATTCCGTTAGGAATATAATATTGGCAGAAAAATGTTTGCCCCCCAGTTTTACGTGCCGTCAGGTACGTTATATGTCAGCATTTTTTTTATTGCGTACCTGACGGTACGCTGTTTATGGGGGAATGCCGTTTTTCTACCAATATGTTATCCCTATGGGATTATTAATCAGTCATATAAAAATAGGATTCGTTTGCAACACAATATTAAACTATAGCCATTCCCAAAGACCTTGCATACGACAGAGCAGGCAAAGGAAAATCAGAAATTAATGGCGTCAAAATCACCATTCCATCACCACCGGGAAAGACGGACACCGCCTACCAAAAACAGACTAAACGAAAAAAATGCAGAGCCAGAGCGGCCATCGAACCGATCATCGGGCATCTGAAAACCGATTTTCGGATGCAACAAAATTATCTCTGGAGCGAAAAAGGCGTACAAATCAATGCTTTGATGGCAGCAACTGCATGGAACATGAAGAAAATGATGGAAAAATTGAAAGAAAAAATTTGGCAATTTATTTTTCGACTCTTTTTCCTGCATAATGTATATTATCACGCAACCTGAAAATGTGTTTTTAATGGACGACTAAATACTATAATTCTATACCAAATCCCGCCAGCAGCAAGGCGTCTGTCTTTTGCACCCTGTTGGTTGCCGGTCGGTTGTTATATTCATGTTCGTAAGAAAGCCTTAATAATCCCTGTTTGAATATCCGGAAATTAAGATTAAAAATCCCGTATACGATGTAATCATTGAAGTCTGCCAGATTTGGTTTATAGTATACTTCGGCTACCAGATAAACTGTTTCGGTCAGGTTTTGTTTGAATTTTGGTCTGACGGATATGCGCCACCGTTCTTTGTTGGGCAGGTTGGCATCGGCTGTATAGTGTTCAAGGTCGAACAAAACGGCTGCACTGATTGAAAAATCGCTGATGTCGGGTTTGACATAATAACGGTATTTGGCTCCGGCCAATCCGGCATAACGCCCGGTGATTTTTTTAAATGCATTGCTGTAAAACTCAAAACGCACAAAAGGAGAAAAATCAGCATGCGGATGATAATCATATTGTATGCCGGCAATATATTCTCTTTGGTTTATCGCCCTGTTGTTTTCGCCATACAGGAATTTGCCGTTGGCTGAAAACTCTTTGATACTGTCAATAGCCGACACAAAAACTGTTCCTGAGATGTTTGTTTTTTCCGTGTTTCCGGTTTGATAATACCCATCCAGCGTAATCTGTGATGACAATTTTGCTTTCGAAACCCGTTCGTTTTCTGCAGAAGAAGAGCCTGATTTCTGGGCAAAAAGCGTCACGGAAGACAAACAGCATGCGATTATACAAACAAGATTCCTCATGGTTTTCATTTAGTTTGATTTTTTGTTTATTCACTTTCTATTCGGGCAATAATCGCTTCCGCTTTTTGGTATATCTCTTCCGCAGGCTGTCCTACATAGTATTTGCCTTTTTCATACAGGATGCGTCCATTCACCATGGTCATCAGTACGTTTTGTTTCCCGGCGGCATAGACGATATTTTTCACGATATCGTTTGTCGGTTTCATGTTCGGCTGATTGAGGTCTATCACCATCAAATCGGCCAGCATCCCCGCCTCAAGGCTAACGCAATTGTCCAATTTCATTATTTCTGCGCTGTTTTTCACCGCCATGGCAAGGATGTCACCGGCGTCCATCGCCGCGGCATCGTTGAGTAGCAACCGTTGAAACGCCGTAACAAGGTACATCTCTCTGAACATATCAAGCGCGTTGTTGCTTGCCGGACCGTCGGTACCAACGCCAATCAACAGACCCACCTTCATCATATCCCGGATAGGCGCAATACCGCTTGCTAATTTGCTGTTCGACCCCGGACAGGTGATAACGCCAATATTTTTCCGCTGCATGATAGCCATATCTTCAGGCGTAAGGTACACGCAATGGAAAGCCCCTCCCCCATAATCGAGCATCCCCAGCCGATCCAGATAGGCGGTAGGCGTCAGACCGTGCCGCTCTATACAGCCTTCCATTTCCGAAACGCTCTCCGAACTGTGAAAATATACCGGCGTCCGATATTTTTGCGACAGCGCCGCAACCTTTCTTAACAGGCTGTCCGAACAGGTGTACTCTGCGTGAAAACCAAGGTGAAAGTTGACCCTGTCGGAATAGTTGTTCAACGTCAGGTACTCCTGTTCCAACAGTTCCACAGAGCCAACAAAGTTGTTGACTGAGCCGCAAAATACAGCGCGAAATCCTGTCTCTTGTGCCGCCCTGCCCATTTCGGCGGTAAACAAATACATGTCAAACGCAGCCGTAATGCCGCCTGAAAGATATTCCAATACAGCAAGTTTATACAGGTGGTACACATCCTCAGGCGTCAGTTTCGCTTCTCTTGGGAAGATTTGTTCGTTCAGCCACCGGTCAAGCGGCATATCGTCGGCAAGGGAGCGCAAAAAAGTCATGGGCGAATGCGCATGGGCATTTTTGAAACCGGGAAGAATCAGGTTGCCTTTAAGGTCATATTCCATGTCAAACGATTCCGTGTGCTGTTTTCCTTCGCCTGCATAAACAATTTTGTTTCCCTCTATCCACAATTCAGCGGCGATAAGTGGGTTTTCGGTATTGCCTGTATAGATTAAACCGTTGTAAAAGCGTATACGGGTGTTCCCTTCGCCGGGGCCATATACTTTGTGCGCTTTTGCATCTATGCCGCCATTATCTCTACAGCCATAACTGCTGCATAACAGCAAGCAAAAGCAAATCAACGAAAAGGTTACTGTTTTTCTCATTTTTATTTTTTAAAAATTGTCAATTCTTAATCGTCACTCGTTTTATTCCCTTATAATCTACCGCAGGTTGTTTGTCGAGATACCGGATGGTCATTTCAGCAGATGTGATAAAGAGGGATTGACCCGGGTCGGCTTTTTCGTATTT
>Ga0099364_10001388_pt1 | contig 40111 bp, 35 predicted proteins | sample TergutTh196P3_FD_73070 | JGI IMG/M metagenome (GOLD analysis project Ga0099364, IMG submission 73070) | Microcerotermes parvus P3 segment gut microbial communities from Pointe-Noire, Republic of the Congo - Th196 P3 | ecosystem: Host-associated > Arthropoda: Insects > Digestive system > Gut ...
ATTGTCATGCCAAACGCGATGACCCCCGTTATGGAAACGGCCCGCAGAATACCGATAAGATTGGAAAACCTGGAAAAACCCGGCGCGAATAGCAGGCAAAATATTATCATCGCCAGTAGAATTACCTCCAGCGAATGTTTCCTGAAAAAATGATTGGCTTTCGTTAAGACTGTCTTGTTCACGAATAGCTTCCTCCCATACACAATGAATATAACTGATCGATTTCCAATCCCGCGGGATCGACTTCCTGCACGATCTCACCCAACCGCATAATCAATATGCGGTGGCAAATCTCCAAAAGCTCTTCCAATTCTGACGACACGACGACGCTTGAGATACCCTCGCGCGACAGCTGCCAGATTATTTCAAATATCTGCTGTTTTGCGCCGACGTCGATGCCGCGCGACGGCTCGTCAAACAGCATGATTCGGGGCACGGTGTTGAGCCAGTTGCCGATGACCACCTTTTGCTGATTGCCGCCCGAAAGTGACGATACCGGCACTTCGACGCCGGTGATTTTGATGGACAAGTCGTTTACCTGACGCATACAGCTTCCGATATAGGCTTTGGCGTTCATAAATACGCCGGAGCTTATCCTTTTAAGGCTGGCGTTAGTCAGGTTATACCCCACCGGATGTATCTGCACCAACCCTTCGGTTTTTCTGTCCTCGGGAGTAAGCCCCAGCCCGGCCTTTTTCATGCGTACCGGATCTGTTTTCCTGTAAACCTTGCCTTCGATCTCGATTTGCCCGCCGTGAAGATCGCCCGTCCCGAATATCGCCTTGAGCAATTCGGTTCGTCCCGAGCCAAGCATTCCGGCGATCCCGAGGACTTCTCCGCGTTTAAGCTCAAAACTGACGTTGCGGAATGCCGGCTCGTAAGTCAGCCCGCGCACGCTCATTGCCTTTTCCTGTCTTGCAACCACGTCCTCCGAGCGGGTCTTTATTTTTACGTCGCCGAACATCAGATCCAACAGATCTTTATGCGTTGAACTCTCCATTTCTATTTTACCGGCATATTTTCCGTCGCGCAGCACCGCGCAGTTGTCGGCAATCTCCCAAAGTTCCTGCAGTCTGTGAGTAATATATATAATAATTACGTCTTTCTTTTTCAGTTCGCGCACCAAAGAAAAAAGCATCTGAGTCTCATGCTGGGCCAAAGCGCTTGTGGGTTCGTCCAGCAGTATTACCTTGGGGTTCCCGCTCATCGCTTTCGCTATCTCCACCATCTGGCATTGCCACATGCTCAGGTTCTGCACCAGTTGCTTGGGCGAAATATCTATTCCCATGCTATTAAGCAATTTTTCAGCTTCCGCATAGGTTTTTTTCCAGTTTATAAACCCGCCTTTTAACGCGTAGCGGCCGATTAAAATATTTTCCGCGACAGTCAATCCGGGAACCAGACTCAGCTCCTGATACACCGTCATGATCCCATGATCAAACGCGGCGGTCGGCGTTTCAAGACGCAGTATTTCGCCGTCCAGCAGTATTTCGCCGGACGTCGGCGGCTGTGAGCCGTTAATCGCCTTTACCAGAGTGGATTTGCCGCTGCCGTTTTTACCCACCAACGCGTTTACTTTGCCGCTTTCAAATTCCATGGTCACATCGTCTAAAGCGGTCGTTCCGGGAAATACCATTGTTACGTTTCGAGCCTGCAATATCATTTTCTTTAGCCCCGTTTCCATTTCCGTTTCCGCTGCAAATTTCGGATAAATATTCTTCCGTCCCCATTGCAAACAGGCGACGGGGACGGAAGGACAAGATCAAAAATCAATTCATTTTTGTATAACTCAGTTTATTGCATTTTTTCCTGCAGGTCTTGTATATATGCGTCAAGGCCGGTGGGATCCTGGCGGGAGAGTAATATGCCAGGGACGATGAACGATTTGCCCGCCGTGTCGCTGATATCCTCTCCCTTAGCGGCTTTGATAACCGTCTCCATGGTCTTTACGCCGATACCGTAGGGGTCTTGCGAGATGCTTGCCTGCAATATATTAGCCGGATCCTTCAGCAACTGAACCATCTGCTCGGAACCGTCGAAGCCGAACACGAATATCTTTCCGGCGTTGCCGGTGTTTTCGACGGCCATTGTCGATCCGATGGTACCGCCTTCATTGGCTGAGAAAATAATATCGATATCCGGGTTAGCAGAGAGGATATCGCTTACTACGGTGATTGCCCTGTCCTGAAGCCAAGCGTCCTGGTCGGTGGCGATCTCAATGTCGACCCCTTCAAGCGCGTCCAGGAAGCCCTGTGTACGCGCGCCGCTCTGCTCGGGAAGCAGGGATTTAAACTGTACAATAGCTATCTTAGCCGAGCCACCCAGATTATTTTCTATGAACGCCTTGCACGCGGCGCCCGTGGCCTGCCCCAGGGTGTAGTTATCGGACGAAAAGCTTCCGGTCAGGAACGGCTCGTCAAACAGATGGTTGGCAACGCCAATCTTCAATCCGGCAGCAGCCGCGTCCTGCAACACCCTAAACGACGCCACTTCGCTTATCGGCGATATCGCCAGCCCGTCATATTCCTGGGAGATGTAAGTCTGAAGCATTTCCGCTTCTCTGCCCGCGTCTCCGTTCGTGTTTCCGGGTATAAACCTCGCGCCCGCAGCTTCGGCCGCCGTCTGGAATCCAATCTGCAGCAGTCTCATGAACTGGTCTTCCTGAAACACCACGCCCGCCACGGTAAGCTGTTTGTCTGCAGCGGCCGCTGCTCCTGTAAATGCCGCCAGTAATACGAACATTAAAATTACGCCTGCTAACTTTTTCATAGATATTTTCGCCCATCGTCTCATTATTTGATGGACTCTCCTTTCTTTTTGATTTCGCTCAAAAATTCGGTTTTCCATTCCATTTTTATCCACGCATACATCCGGCGCCTCTCGTCTTTTTTTTTGATGACCTCTCCTTTCATTTTCTTTTTTACAAATAGCGGCATTGATATATCCTCCTCGCGCCGCTTATTGTATTATTTATTTAGTTAGTTAGTTAATTTATTAGTTAAATTAAGTTTAGCGTAGCATGATTCTTTTTAGAAGTCAATTTAAAAATCTTCTCGATTAAAAAATCTTCTCGAATTATAAAATAACCGCCCCCTATTGGGATAGCCCCTCATGTTGGCCTGTGAAAGATAAAGACGCCGGTTTTGCGGGATCATATTGGGCAGAGACCGTCGTTATTCATCCGTAGTACGGAAATCGACATTGAATTTTGATTTTGAGAATGCATCGAAGACCAATGCAACGCCTCCGATAGCGCCGCTTTTTTCACCAAAGCTGGAGAGACTTTTTTGCGCGGCTCTGGCACTTGCGGGATATTCCCGCCGTTCGATGTGTTCTGTGATTTTCTCGTAAAGCATGGGACATTTATCGATGAAATCCCCGCCGAAGACGATCTTCTGCGGACTCAGCAGGCTCAAGACGTTGCCGACTGCCACGCTGATATAAAAAGCGCATTTTTTGATCGCTTCCACGCATACAGTATCCCCATCGTTGGCTTTTTCAATCACGCTTGCGTATGTGAGCGGACCTTTGATGGCACATGTCTCGCCGTTCGCGACACTTTCCTGCACATATCGAACTGCCGCGCGCCCATTCGCGTATACCTCCAAACAGCCCTTATTTCCGCAGGAGCACAAATGCCCGTCGAGCTGCACGATCGTGTGCCCGATGTCCATGGACTCGCCTGCTTTTTCCTGAAAGATTTCGCCGTCAAGAACCAGCGCGCCACCGATACCAACTTCACTCAAGATTATGCCGAGAATCCGTTTCTCTCTTGCGGCCTTCCCAAACCAGTATTCCGACAAAACCGCGCAGGATGTTTCTTTGCTCATATAGACCGGCAGCCCTAAGTATTTTTCGAAAATTTCCTTGATCGGAACGTCGATCCAGCCGGGAAAGTTGGGTGGGTTGATCATGATTCCCTTTTCATAATTGCAGGGTCCCGGGACCGCCAAGCCGAGACCTAAAATCTCGTCGTTCTCAACTCTTACTTCGCAAATCACCTTTTCGATCAGATGGAACATTCGCTTGATGATGGCGTCCTTTCCCTGCGCCACATTGATGCTCCGCCGTTCGCTATGTAAAACTTGCGCTTTGAAATCGCTGATAACGCAGACGATCTCAGTCGCCTGGAGATCCAGGCCGATCGCATAGCCCGCGTTTGCGTTGAGTTCCAGCAAGATCGGCTTTCTGCCTCCCTCGGATTCGCCGCTGCCCACTTCGACGAGATACTGTTTTTCGAGCAGCTCCGCCGTGATATTAGTGATCGTTCCCGTCGTCATGCCAGTCTTAATCGACAAATCTTTCCTTGAAATGCGCGCTTCTCGGCGGATAGTGTTCAATACGTTCCTGGTATTGAGCCACTTCATTTTCGCGCTATTGATTCGCTCGTACTCGCTCATCGGTCTTCCTCAATCAGAGGACGCAGTCCCCTGAACCCCTATTAATATGTCAAACATCGAAACAATTATACTGTATACACAGAGTGGTTAATTGCAGGCGGCGTAATTTTTTAATCTCCGTCGCTGAAAATCTCAATCACCCCTGCAATTACTTTCTTCAACTTATCTTCTTTCAAGGCGCCGATTTTATACAATACAATGCCATCGTCGGCGGTAAAGAGTTTGTTGGGGCGAACATTGCTTGCGACGTTCAAAGCGCCGTCAGTTACATCGTTTGAATCAATCGCTATCGACATGCTATCCGAAATATTTCCGCTCGTAATTTGGGCCAAAATCAGATCGTCGCCTAATAAATTCGCAAGGACAATAGCGGGACGACGTTTAGACGCGCTCAAATCGGAAAAAGGAAACGGCACGACGACAATGCTGCCTTTTATAAATTTGCCCACGCTTCATCTTCCTCCGGCAGGAGCCAATCTTTTGCAAGAACTTTCTCACTAGCAAAAGTAATGTTGCTTGGTAATCTATCTTCCATCGCTTCGCGAAACTCCGCGTTGGGCTTTATGTCCTTTTGCCGTTTCATGGCAAAAGGAATTCCATTGTATTCGAGCGCTGCCGATATAAACATTCTAACCGCCGTCGAGGTGTCAAGCCCAAGACTCCCGAACAGGTTTTCCGCCGCCGATTTCGTACTTTCATCTATGCGAATTTGTATGGTTGCCATATTAAACCTCCTATATTTAAAAAATTGTAGCTACATTGAAATGTATTCAATGGCATTTGTCAAGCATTGTCAACGTTGTTCGACGAGTCCCCGCATTTGACCAACCCCGCTTCCGATATTATAATTTTTTACGAATGTATTACGTATCGGGGATGTGACAATTTTGCGGAGCGGTTTTTACGCCTGTTGTAAATTTCTGTCAGTCGTCGTTCTTTTAGCCGCGCTTGCAGGGACAGCGCGCGGGGCTCAGGAAAAATTCGACCTTGCGAACTACGAAGGCCCGAAGATGACTGACCTGTATTATGTCATCATCAGGGACACGGACGCGGCAGTGCTCGCCATGTCCTCCGGTGGGCTCGACATACTGCCCGACGTAATGAGGCCGGTCGACGTCAGAATGCTTTCCGAGTCCGGCGTGGCTGACCTGTCTGTGGTGTCGTCGTTCCACGCGTTTTACGTCACTTTCAACACGCGCAAATTTCCGTGGGATCAGAAAATTTTGCGGCAGGCCGCGTCGCAGGTTGTGAACCGCAAAAAGTGGACGCGTGATCTGTTCTCCGGGTACTGCGAGCCTATCTCGGCTTTCCTGCCTCCCATATCCCCATACGCGGCGGAAGATATTGAGCCGCTTCCATACGATACCGAAGCCGCGCGGCAGCGCTTGGCGGACGCCGGCTGGACGTGGAACCGTTCGGGGTGGCTCGTCGCTCCCGACGGACGGGAGCTGCCAGTGACGAAGATACTCTGTCCTCCGTCCTCGGTGGCCGCCACCTCTACTGAGGTTGCCACTCTGACGGCGGAGGCTCTCAGGTCTATAGGCGTCCCGGCGGAGGCGGAACCCCTGGACTTTCAGACGATGCTCGCGCGGGTGAATGCGAACGATTTCGACGCCTGCACGAATGCCTGGAGCCTGTCGAGGGACCCGGATGTGCTGCACGCGTTTTATCATTCGTCGATGGACGTCGAGGGAGGATACAACAACAGCGGGATAGCCGACCCGGAACTCGACCGGGCCCTGCATGACCTGCGGTACGCGCCCGACGAGGCGGCCGCCCACGAGGCGGCGTACCGTTCGCAGAAATTGCTGATGGATCTGATGCCGGTGATACCGATATACAGCCGCTACTCCATTACGGCTGTGAGCCGGGGCTGGGACGGAGTGTTTACCTCCGAACGGTCGAACGCCGACAACCTGCTTACCCTGATTTCCATGACGCCCAAAGACGGGCCTCCGCGCCCGGTATACTGGAACATATCGGATGAGATACGGACGCTGAACCCGCTCGTGTCCTCCACGGCTTACGACTGGACGGTGTTGGGAACGATATTCGACACGATGATTTCGCTCGACCCCTACACGCTTGAGGAAATTCCGTGGCTGGCGGAGAGCTGGAGCATCGAGACGGGCGAGCGGGGATCGGTGCTTACCTTCACGCTCCGCGACGGATTAAAGTGGCAGGACGGGCGTCCGCTCACAATCGAGGACGCCGCGTACACTATAGAGTTCTTAAAGGAAAACGCAGTCCCGCGATTTTACGACAGAGTTAAGGATGTGGAAAGCGTCGAGTTCGACCTTGACTCGCGGACGCTGAAGGTGACTATGAGCAACGTGAGCTTCTGGCATCTCTCCAACATCGGATTCACGTATGTGCTGCCTAAGCATATCCTCGAAAACGTAGACGACTGGAGGACGTGGCAGCCGACCAACAGCCCGCACAGAGCGGTTGACGGGACCGAGATTACGGAACTCGTCGGTACGGGGCCGTTCACGTTCAGGGAATCACGCACGGGTGAATACGTGCATATGACGCGAAATGAACATTATTTCCTCTACGGGGGAATTGATTGATGAGCGCGTTCGCGAGGAGAGTCGGCGGTTCGATTATCGTACTGGCGGTCGTCCTTCTGCTGAATTTCTTTTTGTTTCGCATAATGCCGGGCGACCCGACAGCCGCCATAATGGATCCGCGCTTCTCACCCGAGGCCAGGGCGCAGCTCGCGGCACAGTGGGGGCTGGACCGTCCGATGTCGGAACAGTTCGTGGTCTACATCCGGGAGATGCTCTCGTTCCGCTTCGGGATGTCAATGATGACCGGAACGCCCGTATGGGACGAGCTTAAAAACCGCGTTCCCACAACCGTCTCGCTGCTGCTGCCGGCGCTCGTCCTCTCGATCGCGCTGGGACTGACGCTCGGGATAACGGCGGCGCTCAGGCGCGGATCGCCAGCCGAGCGGGTTGTACTGCTGGGCGGGGCGGTATCGTTCTCCTTCCCGTCGTTTTTCGTGCAACTGCTGCTATTGTTGTGTTTTGCCTACGCTCTGCCAATATTCCCCCTGAGGGGAACTACGTCGATACCTCCCCTAACCGGCGTCTACGGGTTTTTCGACCGTCTGTGGCATCTCGCGCTGCCGGTCATATCGCTCACCATACTCGGCTTCGGCGGATTCGCGCTCTACATCCGCAATATGATGGTTAAGGCTCTAGGGGAGGACTATATTCTAATGGCTCGCGCGCGCGGCCTGCCGTGGCGCAGGGTCGTGTGGAACCACGCGTTTCGGAGCATACTCCCGCCGGTGCTGACCATCGTGCTGATGTCGCTGCCCGGCGTCGTAAGCGGGGCCGTTATTACCGAGACTGTGTTCTCGATGAACGGGGTGGGCAGATTTCTTCTTGAGGCCGTGAACTCGCACGACTACCCCGCCGCCGGGGCCGCGTTTTTCCTGCTGGCGTTTATTACCGTGACGTGCAATCTGATGGCCGATCTATGCTATGTCCTCGTCGATCCGAGGGTGAGGCGGGAGGCCGCCCATGAGTAAGACGCGGCGTTATTTCAGCGTAGCCTGCCTGTGCGTTCTCGTCGCGCTTGCCGTTGCCGGGCCGGGCGTATTCGGACTGCGCGACGGGGAAACAGCCCCGCCGTACTCGAAACCCGGCTGGCTCGACAGATCCTCCGCGTCCACAATTACGCTGGAGGCGTCCGTTGACGCGTCGCGCGGGGAGGTTTCATCGTCGGAATACCTGGCATGGCCGTATAAATCCCCTATTCGCGTCGCTTTCACCGGGCGGCTCGATTTCGGGGAAGTGCTGTGGAACACGCCGGAGGAAACGTTTCTCATTACGGACAAACCGGGCGAAATAGACCTCGACGCGCGTGACATGCCGTTTAAAAAAGCGCTCGGCATGAACCCCTTCGACGACATGGCGGCGCGGTTCTTCCCCTCGGAGGGAGATTACTCGCTCACCATACGCGGAGGGGGGGAAGTCTCGATGAAAATGGAGGGGGGGCGGTGGGGCCTGCTGGGAACCGACCACCGGGGCCGCAACGTCGCCTCGCTTTTCATCCGGGGTATCCGCGTATCTCTCATCGTCGGCCTGACCGCGACTCTGATCGCCACCGTCCTTGGAATGTCGATGGGCTTGATTTCAGGCTACAGGGGAGGTTTCACCGACTCCCTGATTATGAGAATAGTTGACGTGTTGATGTCGATACCCACCCTGCCGATACTTATTGTTATCTCAGCCATCTGGGGCAAGGGGCTCTGGACTCTCGTAGCCGTGCTGTCCATATTCTCATGGATGGGAACGGCGCGCACAGTCCGCGCGATGACGCTTACCCTTCGCGACGCGCCCTGGGTCGAGGGGCTGCGGGCATTGGGGGCGCGCCGCAACTATATAATCTTCCGCCACATACTGCCCGAAACCACGCCGCTTCTGCTGGCGAATATCGCGCTGGGAGTGCCCGGAATGATACTGGCCGAAGCCGGCATGTCGTTCCTCGGCCTCTCGGACCCCCGCCTGCCGTCGTGGGGAAGGATGCTTCACGAGGCGCACGCGTACGGAGCTTTCACGAGCGGCGCGTGGTGGGTGATACTGCCTCCGGGCCTTGGTATAGTCATGATATGCCTCATCTTTATGGACATTGGGAGAAAACTTGAGGAGCGCGCCGACCCGAGGCTCGCGTCCGAAACAAAAGCCGCCGCTATGGCGGAGGTGACGGAATGAGCGCGCGCGTCCTTCTCGAAATAAAAGACCTGTCGGTGACGTACAGGCGGGGCAATGACGCCGTCCGCGCCGTGAAGAACTGCTCGTTCCCGGTCGCGACGGGCGAGGTGATCGGGCTTGTCGGCGAATCGGGCTCCGGTAAGTCGAGCATACTGATGTCGATCCCGAAACTGCTTCCCCCCGGCACAATCGTGACAGGGCAGATTTTTTGCGATGGGCGGGAGCTTACGAATTTGAGCGAGAAAGAGATGAATCAGTGGAGGTGGCGCAGGATAGCTCTTGTGCCGCAGGGCGCGATGAACTCGTTCACGCCGCATCTGACGATTGAACGCCATATTACGGAAGTGCTCGAACATCACATGCGAATGACCGGATCAGCGAGCGCCGAACGCGCCGCCGATCTGATCAAAACCGTCGGGCTTGGCGACGGCGTGCCGCGCCGCTACCCTCACGAGCTGTCCGGCGGACAGAAGCAGCGAGCTGCGCTGGCGGTGGCTCTCGCCTGCGAGCCGGACTTTCTTCTCGCCGACGAGCCGACCACGGCGCTCGATGTAATAACACAGAAAGAGGTACTTGAGACGATAATTTCCGCCTCACGGGAGCGCGGCATGGGACTCCTGCTCGTCACCCACGATCTGCCTCTCGCCTCGGGCGTCTGCGACAAGCTGATCGTGATGAAGGACGGCGCGATAATCGAGAGCGGACCCTCGCGCGAAGTGACAACCGCTCCCCGCGAGGATTACACAAAACTATTGATAAACGCTGTTACTGATCTGGAGTTACCGTCATGAGCCGGGATGTCGTTTTGGAAGTAAAAGACCTCACAGTGAGTTTTAAGGGACGATTTCACATCCTCAAGGGAAGAAGCGGAAGCGTCGTGGCGTTAAATTGCGTTTCCTGTTCGCTTGAGCGCGGCGCTACGCTCGCGGTCATTGGGGAGTCAGGGAGCGGCAAGACGACGCTGCTCCGCGCGATCCTCGGCCTCGCCGCCCCGGACGGCGGCGGCGTTGAACTGTGGGGGCGGCCGGTATCGGAGATGACGGCAGAGGAACGGGTGACAATCCGCCGCAGGTGCGGATACATTTTTCAAGACCCCTACGGCTCGCTTCCCCCGACAATGACGGTGATGGGCGCCGTCATGGAGCCGTGGAACATCGTTCGCCCAAGCGAGCGGGCCGAGGGCGAACGCCGAGCGCGCGAGCTGCTCGCGGAACTGCGACTGCCGGAGGAATTATGGAACGCGCGGGTTCGTTACTCCCTGTCCGGCGGTCAGCGCCAGAGGGTCGCTGTCGCGCGGGCCCTCATCCTGAACCCCGAACTGCTGCTGTGCGACGAACCGACCGGTATGCAGGATGTATCGACACGCGGCGAAGTGCTTGAAGTCCTCCGCAAGCGCGTCGACGGCGGAATGTCCATGGTAATGGTCACTCACGACCTGATACTGGCGCGCAAGGCCACGGCGCGGGGAATCGTGCTTCGCCGCGGCGAGGTAGTGGACAAAGGGGATACGGCGGCGCTGCTGGCGCATCCCAATCATGAATATACGCGCGCGCTTGTGGCGGCGCTGCCGAAACTTTAACCCCCGGATTTTTATATTCGCCCGGCACGGGCGGCGGCTTGACTGTAAGCCAAGGACACATCTCAAAGGAACTACCGAAAGGCAATAAAGCGCGTACTTTTTTAAACTGTTTTTTTCTCCTCCTTGCATAAATCAGATGAGCTTCCCTCTAAACCCGGAATGCGCGACAGATCGAAACGTTCCTTAGCTTCCTCGTAGTTCTCTCTGATGAAGGTCTTGATTGACTCTTGCAGGAAGCCGGTGAGCGTCATACCCTTCAATGTGAGAATTGCCGACAGGATACGGTTTGTTTCCATGTCGACTCGCACTGTAATACCCACAGTCTTTTCCTTTTCGGATTCCTGTTTCTTTGTCATAAGAACGCCTCCGAATAAATATTAACTTGTGATTTTTTTGAAAAAAGAGCAAGGAAAATGACGAAATAAACATTAACTTATGATTTTATTGAAAAAAGGATCAAGGTCAACACTGATTAGCCAATTCTATCTTCTATGGTTTTACATAAAAAATCTTCCATGTTTTTACATAAAAATATTTAATACGAATGTACTATTTTATTATAAAATCGCTTTATGGTATTATTGTTTTATAGAGCATTGTCTGAAACTTTTCGCAGGGAGTTCGGAATGCCGCGCCAAAGGTTTGCAGCCGCAGTCATTTATATTTGCGAAATTTGAAGAATTTATTAACAGGGGGGATAAAAAATGCCGAGGGTCGGAAGAAGGTTTAATCACATAAAGCTATTCGGGAAGCGTCACGGGTTTTCTTTGTTACTTGTGCTAATCATATCGGTATTGGGGATGACTATGATAGCGGCCGCCATGCAGATTACGGTGCTGTCCTCGGGAAGCGGCCGGGTCGTATCCGCCGGCAACGAGAAGTACAACACTCTCCAGAGCGCGGTACAGGAGGGCATGGCGGCTCTTCATAAGGCAATGGTTGATAATACTGATGACGGTCCCATAAGGTGCGACGGAGACACAATTGAGACGGTTGACTGTTTGCTGGTAGCTCACGATTTTGGCGCGGGTTTGGAATTGGGGATTGTGTGCGACAGGCCCCTGAGCGGAAGCGATCTCGGAAAACTCAGAATAGCGGGAAACAGCGGTACTTTGAGGGTCGCGGTATACGACATGCAATACGATCCCCAAAAAATCTCGCCCACTCTAAGCGGTACCCCGGCTCTGCTGAACATGCTTCCGCCCTCGCTTATCCTGGAAGGCGGTTCGGGCTGGGGGGGGCGCTCCGTAACCACCGAGGCCCCCGACGTCGATCCTAACGCCCACAGGACTGCGTCCTCAAACGCCGGTGTGTACCTTGTGAGGGCGACGCTCAATGTGTCCGGCAGGACGTGGATTCTCGATTCCGCGATTATACAGTCTACTAATTATGAAATATAAAAAATACTTTTTAAGGGGGCTCTTTGATGAGAAATGCCTGTTGTTCGATAACATCAGGTTCGGCGTTCGTAATACGGACGGATCGATGACGTCGTGGAGCAACACCAGTGATCAGTCAAGTTCCGTGCAAGACGGTACCTGGTCTGTCACTGCCGGGGCGGCCGTGGGTAAAGCTCAGAATCTTCAGCGCCGGGCTTCGTTCCATAATCCCTTATCCGGTAAACGTATTCCTATGAGCCGTAAGCATCATATTTTATAATACAATTGTTTCATCAAAATAATTATTTTATAATTTTTTGTGTTTAAACTCTTGGGGACGGAGGAACGCCGTCTAAAAACTATGAGTTTCAAGTTTATCAACAGGGGGGATAAAAAAATGATGCGGGTCATACGAACGTCGAATATAAAGCTCTTAGGGAAGCGTCACGGTTTTTCTTTGTTTAGTGTGCTAATCATTTCGGTATTGGGGATGACTATTATAGCGGCCTTCCTACAGATGACGGTGTTGTCCTCGGGAAGCGGCCGGGTCGTATCCGCCGGCAACGAGAAGTACAACATTCTCCAGAGCGCGGTACAGGAGGGCGTGGCGGCTCTTCATAAGGCGATGTTTTCCGAGGACGATCCCATAAGGTGCGACGGAGACACAATTGAAACGATTGACTGTTTGCTGGTAGCCCACGATTTTGGCGCAGGTTTGGGGATTGTGTGCAACAAGTCCCTGAGCGGAAGCGATCTCGGAAAACTCAGAATAGCGGGAAACAGCGGTACTTTGAAGGTCGCGGTATACGACATGCAATACGATCCTCAAAAAATCTCGCCCACTCTAAGCGGTACCCCGGCTCTGCTGAACATGCTTCCGCCCTCGGTCATCCTGGAAGGCGGTTCCGGCTGGGGGGGGCGCTCCGTAACCACCGAGGCCCCGGACGTCGATCCGAACGCCCATAGGACTGCGTCCTCAAACGCCGGGGTGTACCTTGTGAGGGCGACGCTCAATGTGTCCGGCAGGACGTGGATTCTCGATTCCGCGATGATACAGTCTACTAATTATGAAATATAAAAAAAATTTTTAAGGAGGGGCACGCAAAATGACGCGCATGAAAAAAGGAAACGGTGTATCGGACTCAAAGGCGGGATTTTCATTATTGGGGGCTTTGACGGCGGGATTGGTGATCGCGGCCATGGCCGGCATGATTGCCCTGGCCCCGGCAAAAACCGACGCGCGGATATTACGCGGCGACGCGCCGCTGAATCTGCCGAGCGTGATGCAGGCGGACGACGAACCTGTCAGCGAGGATATTATTGAGGTTTTGTAGGGATGCGGGGAACGGCGCCCTGAGGGAAGAGAACCGTCGCCCAAGCTGCTTTTAATGTAAAGGAGATCGCCATGAGAAAATTTAAAAAAATAATATCGATTCTATTGATGATTGCCCTTTCCGAAGCCTATATCCTCCCGATTGGGCAGGCGGCGGCGTGGCTGAACCCGCTGTTTCAGCCTCCGGGTAAATTGGACGTCGGGGTCGACGACGACGAGAACCTGGATAAAGTGATACGAACCGCGAATGTGCTGTTCCTGCTGGATACGAGCCACCCGATGATGTTCGACGCAAGCGGCCGGATGCCCTACATGGTGGGTTCCGGCAGTACAATCGACCAGACAGCGACTCGAAACCTCCCTATCTATAGCGGTACGGGTTACTCTTTTACGGATATCGTCAATCTGGTGAAACACGCCACGTTCGGCGTGGGCACGTTACTAGTGCGCGACAGCTACTTCACAACCACTGTAAATGGTAGGAATCACCGCGGGCGCGATACCGACCCAACAAACAACCTCCGCAGTACCGACTCTGCCGAGGTTCGCGCGGATAAACTCAGCAAGTATTACTACTCCCCGGACCCGGACAATCCCTACAAGCTGGTTTTTAAAGACGAGAGCAACTGGGGTACTATACCGTCAAGTTTCACGGATGATCATCTCATGCCCAACGACAGTCGCCTGTACCAGACGAAGCTCGTTCTGTGGAAGCTGCTGGGGAATCGCCGGTTGTTCGAGAACATCAGGTTCGGCCTGGCAACATCGTACTCCAACGGATTTCCCGGGCATGCCACCACCGGCTATGGCTCGGGCAACGCCTTTGTGTCCGGTGATCCTCCAGCTCCAGGTAGTCCCCAACGAGTTCCCGCAAGCTTACGGCACATGGCTTATAAAGCCCCAAATTTTGACGAGGGCGTTAATACTACCACCGGCGGTACTACTATCAATTGGCCACACGGGACATACTACATTACGGAAGAAGGTATTGTATGGAACGGTGATAGTACGCTCCGGCAGGTCGGCACCTGGGGTCTTATGTCGAGCCCCTGGGCGAGTGAGCGTGGTACTGTTAGCAGTACTACCAGTGACGCTACGCTACGGAGCAGGCTCACGCAGCACGCCAAACAGTATAATCATTTCCGCAGAGGTTTTCTCAGAGTTCCGATAGCTCACTACGAAACGGAATGGAAGACGATTAATCAGCTTTACAATGAGGCGAATCCCAACGCCGCTCAACGGGCTACGCAGCCCACAATGACACAGACCGCCAGGTTCAGGCAGTGGATAGACGGCGACGAGGACATAGCCGGATATCTCGGTACCGGCGCAACTTCAAATTCGATAAATCACACTCTGAATGGAGGGCAGTTGGATATCCACAGGAATCCTGAGCTTAAAGTTTCGAGTACCACGGCATTGTCCAGGATAATATATCCAAATCCCGGCGGCTACACTTCAACCTCTTTAAACACTATTATTAATGATCTTACTCGCGCTCAACTATCCGGTGATAATCCTTATGGAGAAACGTCAATGGCTGTCGGCCCGTCCCGCAATTGGCACTTAAATAACAGTGGCGTCGGTTACGCAAAAAGAAGCAGTATATTTCATTCTCCATCGGTAAGCCTCTCAAGAACTACCACGAGGGATCTATACAACTTTTACTTCAAGCCGGGTTCAGGCCAGGCCGTCGGCACAGTAATAGATTTCTTCTCGCCGGATTATGCTACTTTCCACGGCGCCCAGGGCAACGGACTTAGCCAAGAGGACTTCTACACAAATGGGAGCAACAGCAGCAGCAGCACAACCAACAGCGGCAATAACCGCAGACAAAGATTTGCCGACATGATCGACGAACAGTTTCCCATAAGAGACACCTGCGACCCGAATTATCTGGTGGTGCTCACGGCGGGAGACGCCATCAGGGATACATACTCCACGGCGCAGGCGATACAAAACCTGTACGAACATACCGACAAAACCAGGACGGGAGCACCACGGGTAACTAAGATGTCCTACCAAACTATTAATGGAACGCGACAAAGAACATTCGAACAAGTACATCTCGACCAGCCGATCAAAACGATAGTGGTCGGTTTCGTGCCTGACGATGGCTCAAACCAAACAGCCGGCCTGCGGGAATCTCTGGTTGATATGGCCAACGCGGGCGAAGGGAATTTTGGTAATGGGAGAAATTCTCCCGGCTACACCGCCGATACGGCACAGTTGAAAAATCTGTTCTTTGCGAGTAACGTGGAACAGCTTATGGATGCGCTGCACGACGTAATGATAATGATCAACCACGAAATACAGCCCTCGAAGGGTTCCATGCTGGAAGACGCTTCGTTCGAGGAGCAGACGGACGGAGGGGATATGGATCTCTACGCCGGAGGGTTCCGCTACAACTTTTTCGACCAGTGGGAAGGAAAACTTACAAAATACGAAACCACCAAGACGATAAAGGCCACCGGCGAGATCGAGATTGTGACCGAAAAAGTCGCCGAACTCGGGGAAAAAATACTCGAAGTAAGGAATAACAGACCCCTGCGCATCTGGGACGGCACAGGGAACAAATTCAACCATTCGGTGCTATACACCCCCGGAACCGCTCGAACCAATCCTGATGCGCATCCTCTGGCGGAACTTGTGGGTCTAGGGAATGTTCGCAATGTAATGGAAACGCCCTCCTACCTGGGGCAGTTAACCCCGGCAGCGGCCCGTACAAGGTTCGAAAACCAGATTCACCCTTCGCGCGCGTTGTTCAACTGGTATTTCGGTTGGGACGTGTCCTATGTGGACGGAAATCCATACGAGAGGCGTTATATGCTTTCCGACCAGGGTAAATCAGGGATAATCAAGGTGGGGCAGCCAAATGAGGTCAAATCTCTGCCGGGTTACCAGGAATTCGCGAAAGAATGGGGAACGAGGTGGACTGCGCAAGCGCAGCAGCCACCGACCAGATTATACGTGCAAACCAACGACGGCGTGCTTCATGTGGTCAATCCGGATACGATGAGAGAACAGCTTGCCATACTTCCGCCGCCGACGCTGCTGCCGGGGCGCATGCTGGGCCTCAAGACCACGCTTAACGACAACGGTTGGTACAAATGGACGGACGTCAAGGACTATAACGCTGTCACCAGCGACGACATACCGATCAGCTCCAGGCCGTTGTACACGCTGGACGGCCCGCTGCAGAAACGCGACTTCGACCTCGGCGCGGCGGGCACTCCGAGCGGCAATTGGCAACACTGGAAGTCGCTTGTCTTCGGCTCGCTGGGCAAAGGCGGCAGCGGTCTTTACGTTATCGACGCGACAGAGCCGGATGATCCGAATTTCTATTGGTACAGGGAAACCGTCGAGCACTTCGACGAAAACGACAGCTTGTCTTTGATTTGGAGAGGGCAGGGAGGAGCCACGCCAACAGGTCACGCTGCAACTCCGTACCACTTTAAGATAGAACGTAGAGATAATACCTACTGGGAAAATGTTTTGAATGTACAACCGAATATACGGCAGAGTCACGCCTATGAACAGCTCGCCTTCAACCCGCCGAAGCCGTATTTCAGCGTGGCGGATCTGGCCGTAGGCAGCGACGGACGCATCCAAAAAAACCTGATAGCAATGTCGGGCGGAACTCAGAGAAAACTGGATCTGATGAATAACAACGGGAAAATGGGCGCCGCGTTCTACCTCGTTGATCCGCACGTAAGTCATCACAACAACAATCTAAATCCGCGCGGCAGTGAGTCTAGTCCGCTTGACGGCGTTCGGGTGTTCAACAGCGGTTCGCTGCAAAACGCCGGAGCCGCATGGCAGGCCGGAACAGAATTGTTCGGGAAGGCCCCGTACATGGGCATGGTCACTTCCGAACCCGCTTTTCTCGCGGCGATCAACGACAAGTATAAAGCGTGGGGTGCGCTCTTCGCGGACAACAGGGGCAGCATATTCTACGTGAACTTCGTAGACCAAAATAACACGCCTTATACATCGTGGAACGACTGGGGTATTCGCACCATCGCCTCTCTCCGGGTGCCGCAGGATGACGTTGATGACCGTATCCTTCCATCGGACTCGATACCGGCTAACTACTCGATACCGGCCGGGTTGATGGGCGACGCCAGGTTCAGCTCGCCCGAGGACGTATGGATTGCGGGCGGCACGGCAAACGTGGCGCGCGGTGAAATTGAAAGGGAACAGTATAACCAGTGGGTCCCGAATGAGAGTCAGCAGATCCCGAACAAAGAGCAGATGATATTCGCGTTCAAGATGCCGGATTTATATAACCCGAGGGAAGTCGGAAATCCGCCGATAAATAAATCGGGAAAAACGACGCGTGATGATTGGACGGAAGTTGATGCCGATGACGCTTCGGGAATCGAACCCGGTGATGAGGGATGGTACATACCGCTGCGGAAGGCCGAGAACGGATATAACGCCGAGTACGCCAGCACAAGACCCTTCTTGTTCCAGGGCGTGCTGTTCGTCGCGACGTTCAGAGAGGATAAGGCAGGCCGCGCGAACCCCGAAGCGTGTGACGCGAACAATCTTTTGGGAGAAACTAGACTGTACGCCCTGTCGCTCGACACCGGGCGGCCTATGCTGTGGGGTAACCGCAGTAAAAAATATCTCGATTTCGACGGTATAAAGGTAACCGGTTTCACACTGTCGGAAGCCGGCGGTACCCCAATGCTGCTGGCTGCGTATCACGTGCTGGACAAAGATAACGCCGGCAGTAACATAGACAAAAATACCGGAAGCGAGGATTCGCTTTCCTCGGTCGGCGGAGACCTTAACGCTCTCGCCATCAGGTTGCCGGAGGAGCCGACCCCGGGAACCATACCGCCAAATGAGGGAGTATTGACATACTGGCGGTATCACGAGAATGTGGAGCAGTAGATCATTCCGGTCATAACAAAAACGCGCGCGGGGCTTCCCACAGAGGAAGCCCCGCGCCGCGCCCCTGCGCCGGTGGATATTGTAGGGGCGCGCATTGCGTGTCCGTTGCTATAAAATTGCGCGTCCGACGCTATAAAGGGGTGTTTTATTTTGACGAGAAAAATACACTTGCAAGTACTCATTATTATATCGCTGCTTTTTTTCCCGGCGCTGATTAACCCTGGCTTCGCCTGGGATTATGAACAGCCGGTGATAGTGGACGCGTATGAGGCCCACGCCCGTTCACTCAGGGACGGCAGGGACGCCGTGGAGGGTTTCTGGGCCATTTTCATGGAATGGCAGCCGGAGAGGGGCGCGGCCATACGCTACCGCATGGCCGTCGTGAAGAACGATTACGGCGTATACGGCGGCGCGGATTACGTCGGAGTCACCACTTGCGACAGGCCGGGATGCACATTGGGAGAGATAAAACTTGCCCTCAAGAAAACGGACGACCCGACGAAATTCGAAGCTACGCTGATGATGGGAGGCAGGGGAATCGCGAGCGGAACCGCCGTGCTTAGCCCTGATAAAGACACCGAGCGCGAGAACAGCACGCTCGACTTGAGCTCCCTGATATACGAGGACAGACAGTTAACGTACGGAATGGTTCGGATATTAAACGGATAGAAAGAAGATTAACTCCATAAAGCGCCAATAGGTACGGCGGTGATATTTTCCCCCAGGGGCAAAACGTTCTCGCCCGTATATAAAACAATGCCAATAAATTCTTTTTTGACGGCAAGGTTTTTTTGAAACCACGCCAAGTGTTTAGCGTCGTCTTTCGAAACGGCTGAACCGGCTTTAACCTCAATGCCTAAAAGATTTCCCCGGTCGTTTTCAACGATAAAATCAATTTCCCGCCCGAGGCGATCTCGATACTGGCTGAGGCTATAACCGTAGTCAAGATCAATTTGCGCTTTCAATTCATTAAAAACAAGCGTTTCGATGATTTTTCCTGATCTGTCGGAATCGAGAAAAACCTCCGTCATATGCCAATTCAAAATTGAGGCCATCAACCCGGTGTCGGTGACGTAGATTTTGTCTCTTTTGCCGACACGGTCATAATCCGTGGCAATCCAAGCCGGTACTCGCTCAAACAGGTAAATCGTCTCCAGCAGGTTGGTATAGCTCTCAAATATCCCTTTGGTAATGGCTAACCCGCCGCAAAAACCTGCGATGTCCATAAATTTTCCCGACCAGGCCATAAGGGACTCAAGGATTTTTCGCATCGCCGCCTTGCGCCTGATATTGGCGATATCTCTTAAGTCCCGATCCAGCAAGGTATTAGCGTAATCCAAGTGCCAAATTTTGCGATCTTTATCGCTCATGGGTAAACACTCGGGAAATCCGCCGCGAAAAGCCAGTTGGATCACAGCTTGTTTGTCGTATCCTTTGATTTGCATCGGCCAATCCCGGCTAAAGGCTTTTGGTAAAAAAAACGGCTGATTTCCAAAAATCTCGCCGCTGCTCAATGGTCTAAGACGGATGGTGGAGATACGCCCGGCCAGGCTTTCAGTGACGGTGGGCAAGTTGTGGAAGTTGGCTGATCCGGTAATCAAAAACCGGCCGGCTCTTTCGTCTTCATCAACCGCCATTTTGATTGACGGGATTAAGTCAGGGGCTTTTTGCACCTCGTCAATAATCATCGTCCCTGATGAGTTTTTGACGAAACCAAGCGGATCATCCAAAGCCACTTTCAAAAGCCCCGGATCGTCCAAAGAGCGGTATTGGTTGTCGTCGCTTATATACTGTCTGATGAGGGTGGTTTTTCCAACCTGCCGCGGTCCGCAAAGCCAGACCACGCGGCGGGTTTTTAGTGAATGGCTGATAGATTCCTTTTGCCACCTGCCATATTCATAAGTCATGGCGTGTCCTTTCCAAAATACCAATTTGACAAAAGTATATATTGAACATTGACAAAAAGCAATGTTCAATATATGCGAAAAGTAATGTTTATATGATGCGAAAAGCGATGTTCAGTATATGCGAAAAGCAATGTTTATATGATGCGAAAAGCAATAAAAAACTATTGACCCTTTACGCCTAAATAAGCGGCTTTGATTTCGGGATCGTTCAGCAGGTCTTTTGACAGGCCCTCTTTCAGCAGGCGGCCCGTTTGCAGGACGTAGGTTCTGTTGGACAGCATCAGGGCCTGTTTTGCGTTCTGCTCGACGAGCAGAATGCTGACGCCCTCCTTGTTTATCAGCCGGAGCTCGTTGAATATGTCGCGAATGATGATCGGCGCAAGACCTAAAGACGGCTCGTCAAGGAGCAGCACCCTCGGGCGGGCCATCAAAGCTCTGGCGACCGCGAGCATCTGCTGCTCGCCCCCGGACAGGGTCCCGGCATGTTGGTTTATCCGTTCTTTCAGGCGCGGGAAAAGGGAGAAGACCCATTCCATGTCCTTTTTTATATCGCCCCGCCTCGCTCTTGAAAAAGCTCCTATCCTCAGGTTCTCGGCAACAGTAAGCGGCGCGAAAACTTTACGTCCCTCAGGAACGAGGGCCAGACCGCCGCGAACCACCTTGAAACTCTTGCTGGGCAGTTTTTTTCCATCAAGGAAAACGTCGCCCCGGTCCCGCTTCACCATGCCCATCACCGCGTTCATGAACGTGGACTTTCCCGCGCCGTTGGCGCCGATTACGGAAACTATCTCCCTCTCGTTCAGCGACAGGGAGAAACCCGCAAGCGCCTTGATTGCGCCGTAACTGACGTGAAAATCCCTCGCCTCAAGCAAAGCGCCCATCAGCTCACCGCCTCCTCTTCCTCGCCCAAATACGCGCTCAGGACCTCCGGGTTGCTCTGGATTTCATCAGGCGTTCCCTCCGCGATTTTCAAACCGAAGTTCATGCATATAATGTGCGGGCAAATCTCCATGATCACATCCATGTGGTGCTCGATGACCAGGGTCGTCAGCCTGAAATCGCGGTGTATGCCGGTGATGAGGTCGTTCAGCGAGATGACCTCTTCGGGGTTCATGCCGGCGGCCGGTTCGTCCAGAAGGAGCAGTTTGGGATCGAGCGCCAGAGCGCGGGCGATTTCGAGCCGCCTCTGCATTCCGTAGGGCAGGGTTCCCGCCGCCTGATGCGCGCGGTCCGCCAGTCCCACCCTGTCCAAAAGCTCCATGCTTTGATCGCGTATGTGTTTTTCCGTTTTTGCCCAGCGCCCCATGTGCAGCAGCGCCTCGATAAAGCTGTAGTGATATTCGGGATCAGGGCGATAGCTCGGCGACAAATGTCCCCTCAGATTCTCGCGGAAGGAATAACGGTAACGGTTCTGGGCGGCGGTCATCACGTTCTCAAGCGCCGAAGAACGGCCGAAGAGCCTCAGATTTTGGAACGTGCGGGCTATGCCCAGCCGGTTGACCTGGTAGGCCATCAGAGGGGTTATATCCTGCTCGCGAAACCATACGCTTCCCGCGGTGGGGTTGTAGACGCTGGATATCACGTTGAACACCGTCGTCTTGCCCGCTCCGTTGGGTCCGATGATACCCATCAGTTCCCCCTCCATGAGCTTAAAGCTCATGTCCCGCACGGCCTGAACGCCGCCGAAGAACATGTCCACATCGTCCAGTTCAAGAAGAACACGGGAGTATTCCATCTCTATCCCCTCCTCCTGTCTTGACGCAGGCCGGGAATGAAAGACCATATCTCCCGGTTGCCGAGCAGCCCTTCCGGGCGCAGCACCATGACCGTGACGAGAATTGCCCCGTAGATCAGCATTCTGTACTGGGAAATATCGCGGAAATATTCCATAATCCACGTGATGAAAGCAGTGCCCAAAATCGTGCCGCTCATCGATCCCAGTCCGCCAAAGACGACGATAGCCGTTAGCTGCGTGGACTTCATCATGTCGAACATTCTGGGCTGTATGTAACTCATATAACCGCCCAGCAGAGCCCCGGATATCCCGCAGTAGAACGCGGAGATCAAAAGCGCCTTCATTCTGGAGCTTGGGGTGTTGAAGCCCATCAGCGAAGCCGCGACGCGGTCGTCCCGCGACGCTTTCAGTTCGCGCCCCAGTCGGCTTCCCAGCAGGTTGAACATGGCGACGCCCAGCACAATGAAGAACGCGACGGCCACCACGCGGTTCGTGTATGAGGGAATACCGGGAATCCCCCGCGGGCCGCGCGTGAAAGACTGCCAGTTGTCAAGGATAAGCCGGATTGACTCGCCGAGGCCGATTGAGGCGATAGCGTAGTAGTCGCCCGTGAGCCGCAGGGTCGGCGTTCCGATCAGCCAGGCGACTATTACGGCGATACCGCCACCCGCAACAATCGCGGGAAACCAATGAACCCCGTAGCGTATGGTCATAATCGCCGTGGTGTATGCGCCAAGCGCCATATAGGCCGCGTGCCCGAGAGTAAATATGCCTGTGAACCCGGTCAGCAGCGATACGCCCATCGCGGCGACGCAGTTTATTGAAAGAAGGACGACTATTCCCTCATAATAATTGGGAAGGGGAACGAACATCAGGCATAGGCCCAATGCTATGAAAACGCAGTTTCCTATAAAATTCTTCATACGCACTCCCCTCCTCTCATATTTTATCGCTGATCTGCTTGCCGAAGAACCCGGCGGGCTTCACCAGAAGCATGACAACCAGCATCGAGAACACCACAAGGTCGCGCATCTGGCTGCTGATAAAACCAGCGACCAGCATTTCGGCAAGCCCCAGTATGAGGCTGCCGACCACCGCTCCGGGAAGACTGCCGAGTCCTCCTATGACCGCGGCGACAAAGGCCTTTATCGTGATTGCCCCCAACTGTGGGGTAAGCGCGTAGCGGTAGGAGAGAAAAATCCCGCTGACCGCGGCGAGAAGCCCCGCCACGAAAAATACGATACCTATCAGAAAGGAGGTGTTGACTCCCATCAAACCCGCGGTACGCAGGTCGCAGGCCGCCGCCCTGATTGCGAGTCCCCAGCGCGTGCGGGTGAGGAAAAATTGCAGCCCTCCAAGAAAAACCACCGCGCATGCCAGTGAAAGCATGTCGGATGAACTCACCAGAACGCCTCCGCCCAGATTGAAAACTCCAGAGGGGAACATGTCGTGGGGCAGTCCTCGCAGACGCCCCCCCAAAGGACTTACAATGAAAAGATTCTCTATTACGATGCTCACGCCCATGGAGGCGATCAAAAGATAAAGCGTCAGCGGAGTCCTCTCCCGTATCGGTTTGTAAGCGAAACGCTCGGTCATGACGGCGACCACCCCGGCCGCCAGCAGTGCGCCCCCGCACGCGAGCCATACGCTGCCGACGGGGGACAGGGAAATTGTGGGGGTGATGTCAATGCCTGTCAGTAATATGTAACAGGCATAGCCTCCCACCACCAGAAACCCCCCGTGCGCGAAATTTGAAAATGAAAGAATGGAATAGACCAGCGAATAACCCACCGCAATCAGCGCATAGACCGATCCCAGCGAAAGACCGTTTATAATCTGCTGTAACAACGTCGATAACTGTATGCCGGCGCCGCCCAAAAAGTATCACCCCTAATCTATAAAGACGGCGGCCAAAGGCTCGCCGTCTTAGTTTAATCGACCTAACTTCTCACAGATTAAATCAGCGGAACTTAATCCGGTCTGATTCTCATAAACAGGAGGGCCTTCTGCTGCTCGGGATCGCAGCGCAGAATGACGCCGTCCTTGTCCTTCGGGTTGTGCTGCTCGTCCATAGTGAGAGTGCAGTGCAGCAGTTTCAGATTCTCGGTTGCCGCAAGCGCGTCGCGAACCATAACGGAGTTAACTTCAACGCTATTCGCTCTCTGAGGCGCGTTCATAACCATATTATAAGCATCATACAGCGTATCGCGAATTTCCTCCGGATCAGCGTTGCCTGCATTCTGGACTGTATCCGCGAATACATTATAGGCATCATACAGGGCTTCCCGGACTACAACTTTGACCGCCGCGCGCTCGATTGAGTCCTTCAGCCAGAACAAGCAGTCGTAAGCCAGCACTGCGTTCATAAATTCTTTGCACTCCGTTCCGGTCAGCTCCTCATACTTGTCGAAGAAGGGGATCAGATCGGGGTCGTAACGATCAACGTGATTTACCCAGTAAGTATCGCGCAGAGTATCGCCGGCGACTTCCCACATGAAATCTCCGTAACCGTCGCCTCCGACGATGACCTGATCGATACCCAGTTCACGCGCCTGCCTGACGGCAAGGGGAAGGGCTCTGCCGAGGAACGGGAAGACCAGCACATCCGCGTCGCTGTTCTTGATATTGGTGAGCTGCGAGCGGAAATCCACGTCCTCACCGCGCATACCTTCCTCTGCCACGATTTCTCCGCCGTATTGCGTGAAGCTCCCTTTGAAGAACTCCCTCAGTCCCTGGGAGTATTCGTCGGCAACGTCGTGAAGGATCGCGGCCTTTTTGAGATTCAGCTCATTGGCCGCGAGGGTGGCCAATATTCTCCCCTGATACGGATCCAGGAAGCATATGCGGAAGTTATAGGGGCGCGTATCGCCGTTCTCGTCCACAGTGACGAGGGGGTTCGTGGGAAGGGTCCCGATGTGTGCGACCTGGGCCGCGTTGAAAACCGGAGAGGCCGCTATTGCAAGACCGCTATAGCTGGGACCTATTACGGCGACGACCTGATCCTGCTCGACCAGACGGCGCGCCGCGTTGACCATGTCCTCCTGGCGCGTCGCGCAGTCGTACATGATAAGCTCGATCTGTTTCCCAAGGATACCGCCTGCGGCGTTGATCTCATCGACCGCGATTTTCATCGATTCCATCTCCGCGATGCCGTACGCCGCCGCCTCGCCGGTGATCGTGGCGATCTGGCCGATCTTGATCGTGTCCGCGGCAAAAGCGGGAAGAGCAAACAGCAGCAACACAAAAACCAAACCAACAACTTTTCTCATTCATTTCCCTCCTGTAATTTTATTGACATTACGTAACGACATTACGTAACGGTGACTTTGCCACTTGCGTATTTTATTCTAAAAAATCCTTCACGTAAAGATGTTTCGGAAAAACAAGAAAACACAATCTGAATTATTTTTCGCGCGCTGAGTATTAAAAATACGCTTTATAAATTACGCGTATGAATTATGCATAATGAATTATGTATTATGTATTTTTACAACACTAATATTCGTGGATATTGCGCTTTGCTTATTATTTTGATATATTCTCCCAATACTATTTTTTGGTGGTGGTAATTTATGAAAAAACGCGCCATTGTTCTGGGAAACGGTCTGGTCGGTTCGGTAGCGGCCCTCGATTTGGCGGAGGACGAAAAATACGACGTCACCGTCTGCGACCACAATGTAGAAGGACTCGTCGCGACTCGGAAAAAATCCCGCGATAAAATATCAATCCGCACGGACGTCGACTTTGCCTCGGAAAGCTCAATCACGGACGCCGTCAAGGGATTCGACGTCTGCCTCGGGGCGGTTCCGGGCTACCTCGGCTACCGTATGCTCGGCGCGGTAATCAAAGCCGGAGTCAACATCTCCGACATGTCGTTCATGCCGGAGGACTTCCGCGAACACGACGCCGACGCGAAGCGCGCCGGGGTCATAGCTTATGAGGACGCGGGGGTTTCGCCAGGAACGACCAGCGTGCTGATGAAATTCGCCTGCAACATGCTGGACGAGGTCGAGGACGCGACGTACTTCGTGGGCGGCCTGCCCACCAAACCGGAAGCGCCGTTTAACTACAAGCTTGTGTTCAGCCCGGATGACGTCATCGAGGAGTACACGCGTCCGGCGCGATACAAGAAGGACGGGAAAATAGTTTCCGCGGACGCGCTCTCGGAGTGCAAGGTATACGATTTCAAGATGCCGGGCGTGGACCTCCCGCAGATGGAAGGCTTCCTCACCGACGGCTGCCGAACATTGCTGGACACCATTCCATCTCCAAATATTGTCGAGTATACCCTGCGCTATCCGGGCACGGCGAAAGACTTGGAGTTTCTGCGCTCCATCGGGCTGTTCGACGACAAGCCCATCATGGCAAACGGCGTCATGGTAGCTCCGCGCGCGGTTTTCGGGGCGCTCGCGTACCCCATGATGAAGCTCGGCGACGACGAGAAGGATTTCACCTTCTTCCAGATATGGGTCACAGGCAAACGCGACGGCAAGAGGGTGCGCCACACGTTCAGCCTCTACGATGAGAAGGACATGGCGAGCGGTTATCCGTCGATGTCCCGGACGACAGGCTTCGTATGCGCCATAGTAGCCAAGATGATAGCGGAAGGCATGATGAAAAATCCCGGAGTCTACCCGCCGGAAGCCATCGGCGACTCCCCTGAGTCCGTTGAGCATCTCATAAAGGAACTTAAGCGTCGCAACGTCGTGATAACGAGGTCGGCGGAAAATCTGTAGCATATCTGCATCAGATACCATATAAAATTCCGCCGCGAATAACCTTGGGTATATTCGCGGCGTTTCTTTTATATATTGCATCTATAGCATCATAAATTTTAGGGAGGAATTGAGAAATGAGTCAAGAAAACATGCCCGTTGAAACCGGGCGCAAACCAACACTTATCGAGGCGCTGGCAGTAATAATAGTTTCAGCTGTGCTGATATTATTTTCGGTGATGATATGGGAAACGGACGGCATCCACATCGCCATGGTGCTCGCCGCGGCAATAGCGGCGGCCGTAGGCATGTTCGTGCTGAAATACAAGTGGAAGAACATCGAGGAAGGCATGCTCGCGTCCATCAATATGGGCATGCAGGCTATTATTATTCTTTTCACGGTCGGAACGCTGATTGGCGCGTGGCTCCAGAGCGGCGTGGTACAGACCATGATTTATTACGGCCTTTCGATATTGAACCCGTCTATTTTTCTAATCGCGGCGCTTTTGATGTGCAGCATAGTATCGCTCGCGACCGGCACATCGTGGGGAACCTCGGGCACGATAGGCATTGCGCTCATGGGAATAGCGGCCGGGCTTGGCGTTCCTCCGGCAATAGCGGCGGGCTTCATTATCTCCGGCGCTTACTTCGGTGATAAGATGTCGCCCCTCTCGGACACCACCAATCTCGCCCCGGCGATGGCCGGCACCGACATATTCCAGCACATCCGCGCGATGATCTGGACGACCGGCCCGACCTACGCCATAGTTTTGGTTATAGGCGGCGTGATGGGCTTAGGCTACAGCTCCGGCACTCTGGACGCCGAACGGGTCAGAGCGATCCAGGAAGTTATGCTCGCCGATTCCGCGTACTCCATTTCGCTGATAGGGCTTATCCCGCCGCTTTTGGTAATCGGGCTGGCCGCTTCCGGCAGGCCGGCGCTGCCGAGCATCTTCGCCGGGGCCCTCGCCGGGCTTATCCTGGGGCTTTTCCAAGGCACGCCGTTCCCCCAAATGCTCGAAGTGATGCAGAACGGCTTCGTTCCCGAGTTCGCGACGCAGATAACGGAACTGGCCGAGGACAACGCGGGGCTGCTGGCCTTCATGGCTGAAAACGGACTGGGCAGTTTCTCCGCCGAGTCAATCGCAAACGCGGCCGAGATACTGGAAAGGCTGCTGGAGCGCGGCGGCTTGCAGTCGATGACCTGGTCGAACTCGCTGGTGCTGGTGGCTCTGTTGTTCGGCGGGATACTGGAGAGGTGCGGTTTCCTGGAAGTCTTCCTCCATACCATAATGACGAGAGTCAGGACTGTCGGAGGATATGTCCTGGCCGTGAATCTGTCCTGCCTGCTCACCAACGCCTTCGCGCCGGACCAGTACGTGGCGGTAGTCGTTCCGGGACGCATGTTCAAAAAAGCCTTTGATGATTTAGGTCTTCACCCGAGGATGCTGTCGCGCTCGCTGGAGGACTCAGGTACGCTTACTTCCGCCATTATTCCGTGGAACACCTGCGGCGCATACCAGGCGGCGACGCTCGGCGTAGGCACTTTAGCGTACGCTCCCTACGCTTTCCTGAACTACCTGAACGCGATAGTGGCGATAGTCATGACGTACATGGGCATTGGGATAACCTGGAAGGGTAAAGACGGCGAGCCGATCATCTCAAAGACAAAACCGGCGGACCTTTAGTATTTTATGCATCAATATGTAAGCAACTGTGCCGGGGAGAAAACTCCCCGGCTTTTTCTATAATATTATTGTAATTTTATGCTAACATTAATAGGGGAATTTTCAGCGGGCGGGGTGAGGAGCTTATGCGATTTCGGGTATATCGGGCCGACATAGTGGATTTATGGAAAAAAAATAAAACGGTGTGCGTGACGGTAAGCCTTGAACTTAAAAAAAAGGATATGTCTGGCGTGGTTGACAGAGGCAGCGCGCATGCGCTAGCTCCTCACGTGCCGCGTCTTGCAAACAAGCTGGGGGAATTTATAATCAAGGGTAAGGGAGAGGTAGGTTTCCTCGACGACAGGATAATTGCCTTCTTCACCAAGCCGAAGGAGGGTAAATTCCACCAATGCATGCCTGAATTGGTGGGAATGTACAGTTGGGGACAGAAAATACCGGGCGGGCATTGCGTGGCCGACCCTGTCATTGTCGCCAGAAGCGCGCGGCAGCTTCTAAGGCTTGCAATAAAAGAACGCCTGCATGATATCTACCTTCCCGTACCGGGCGTCATGAACGGGAGGCTGAACGTGGAGGACATCAGAGAGGCTCTTGACGTACTGAAATACTCGTCGATAGTAAAGCTGATCTCGAATATCGACATTAAGGATGAACTCATCGAGATGCGGAATTTGGAGGAGGCTAATTAAAAACATTAAACGGCCCGAATCGCATCCTTCCGCTGAACTCCTGTCAACCGGCATTTTTCGCCCGCCGGATATAAAACTCACATCTGATCTTTTGACGCTGGAAATCTTTTACCGCACAATTTACACCGGAAATTTTTATTGTACAATATGCGCATGAGGATAACGGATCGGGAGGTAACCTGATGAGAAATCTGCTGACCGCGTCTATGGGAGACGCTCCATGTGACCTCGTGATAAGGGGCGGAACAATCGCAAATGTTCTCTCGATGGAATATGAGAGGCAGGACATTGCTATTAAGGACGGTATCATCGTCGGAATCGGCGGCGATGGCGATTACGACGGCGCGGAGGTAGCGGACGCGAGCGGAGCGGTACTTATGCCCGGGATGATAGACGGACACCTGCATATCGAGAGTACCATGCTCACGCCGTCCATGTTCGCCTCAGCGGTTGTACCGCTGGGTACGACGACCGTGATGCCTGATCCCCATGAGATAGCCAACACCTGCGGTACGAAGGGCATCGAATTTATGTGGAGGGATGCTCTCAAAACCCCTCTCGATTCATATTTTGCGACTCCGTCTTGTGTGCCCGCGTCAGAATACGAGTCGCCGTACCAAAGGATGGGCGCGTTTGAGATGATGGACTGCGTCGAGAGGGGCTGGTGCACACACCTTGGAGAGATGATGAACTTTCCGGGCGTGACAGCCGGCAACTTCGAGGTGTGGGGAAAGATAGCGGCGGCGCGGGATATGGTGAAGGCAGGGCACGCCCCAAACGTGACCGGACGCGATCTTTGCGCCTACCTGCTCTCCGGCTGCGACTCCGATCACGAGAATAACTTCCCTAATGAAACGCTTGAGAAACTGCGCCGGGGAATGTGGATTATGCTGAGGGAGGGGGCCACGGAACGCAACCTGGAGGAACTCCTCTCCATCATCCTTGAGGACGAAACGCGCTTCGCACGATGCATGGCGGTCAGCGATGACCTCACGGCGGACTATATCCTGTCGAACGGTCACATGGACCACAAGATGCGCCTGATGATACGCAAGGGTCTGCGGCCTCTCATTGCCGCGGCGATGGTGACGATAAACCCGGCGGATTATTTCAGGCTGCGCGACCGAGGCGCTATCGCGCCGGGCAGGATAGCCGACATTGTGATGGTGAACTCACTGGAAGAATGCCGCGCGCTTAAAGTCTGGAAGCGCGGAGTACTTGTGGCTGAGAACGGCCGCCCGTTATTCGACGCGGGCGTTCCGTCGCCTCGCGAATTTCCAGATACGAACAATGTAATTCCCGCGCCGCCTGAAGAATCTTTCAGGGTCGCGGCGTACCCCAACAAGGATATCCGCGTAATAGTCGCGATCCCGAACAGCGTACTCACCAGGGAACTGCAGATCCCCGCCCTGATACAAGACGATCTGGTGGTATCTGACGTTGAGAACGACGTCATAAAAGTAGCCGTCATGGAAAAGAACCGAGGCACCGGGCGAATCGCGGTCGGCTTTGTAAAAAGCTTCGGAATAAAACGCGGCGCTATAGGTTCATCCGTAGCGCACGACGCGCACAATTTCATTGTGATCGGGGTCGACGACAGGTCAATCGCGACTTCTATGAAGTACCTCGCGGAAAACCGCGGCGGTCTTGTGGCTGCCGAGGGCGACGAAATAATCGCGTCGCTCCCGCTGCCTATAGGCGGTTTGATGAGCGATATGGACCCGCAAAGCCTTGCATCGGCTTTGAAGAAACTGGCCTCGTCGGCGGCCGGGTTGGGCGCTACGATAGCGCAGCCCTTCATGACGATGAGTTTCCTCTCTCTATCGGTTATCCCGGATTTGAAACTCACCGACCGGGGTTATGTGAACACTTCGAAGGGAGGTGTTCGAGGGCTTTTCGTCTAACCGCAAAATTTTTATGACAAATTTAAGGAGGTAACAATGAAAAAATCGTTTGTTTTTCTTAGTGTAATACTGTTGTCCATCGGCTTGCTGGCAGGCTGCGGCAATGCGGGCGCCTTTGATACCGTCCGCCTGGCCTTTATCCATGTCGGCGACCCTGCCGATATGGGCTATACCTACAGGCATCATCAGGGTACGCTGGATATGATGGCCAAATTAGGCATTTCCGAAAGTCAAGTTAGGAATTTTTACAATGTTATACCCGGTTCCCCCGTTGATACGGCTATACTTGAGGCCGTCGAATGGGGCGCAAACCTGATTTTTGGCACCAGCTTCGCTTTTGAAGACAGCTTAATTGAAGGGGCCAGGGAATTTCCGGATATCCAATTCTTCCACGCGACAGGCAACCAGGCCTTGGCTTCCGGTTTGCCGAATATGCACAACTACTTCGGCGATATTGCACAGGCGCGTTATCTTTCCGGCATCGCCGCCGGTTTAAAAACCGAAACCAATGTAATCGGTTTCGTGGCGGCCTATCCTTTCGCCGAGGTAATCAGCGGTTTCACCGCCTTCTATTTGGGCGCATTATCGGTTAATCCCGATGTTACCATGAACGTAATGTATACCAACGCCTGGAATAATCCCACGCTGGAACAGCAGGTCGCTCAGGCTTTAATCGACCGCGGCTCTGACGTTATCGGCCAGCATGCCGACAGTACTGCGACCCAGACGACAGCCGAAGCGAATGGCGTATGGAGCGTGGGCTACAACAATGATATGATTCCCGCCGCGCCCAACGCCGTTTTGGTTTCGCCGATGTTCGACTGGAGCGTTTACCTGATATATGCGATAGATTCCATAGTTAATGGCCGGGACGTTGAGCCCGACTGGATTGCGGGCCTGGCCGACGGCATGGTTTTGACGTCGCCGCTGAACCACGCCACCGTCGCCCCTGGCACCGAGGAGGCCATGAACGAAGCCAAAGCCCGTATTTTGAACGGCTGGAATGTTTTCACCGGTCCGATTTACGACAGCGCGGGCGAGCAGATTCTTGCTCCCGGCGAAGAATTTGTAGAACCGTTGTCAGCCCCTTCCTGGGCTCACATTATTCAAGGAGTCACGGTTATCGAATAAAAACAATGCGTAAAGAGAGGCTGCTTGTCGCTTGATTCCGGCAGCGCAGCCTCTTTTTATTCCTGATTCCCGGTAAGAGAAGATTGGTGGCGGTACGTTTGAACAAAGCAATAATTCCCGCTATTCAAACTCATAGCCTGACCAAAACATTTGACCGCGTGACAGCAAATGACCGGGTTTCCTTTGATGTGCGCCGGGGCGAAATTTTGGCCCTGCTGGGAGAAAACGGCAGCGGCAAAACCACGCTGGTGAATATGCTTTCCGGCATTTATTTCCCCGACAGCGGCGAAATTGAAGTGGGCGGCGCGACATCGTCCATCCGTTCGCCAAAAGACGCTTTTGATTTAGGCATTGGCATGGTGCATCAGCATTTTAAGCTGGTGGAGGTTTTTACAGCGGCGGAAAATATCGTGCTTGGCTTGCCGGGCAAAGTTTTTTTAGACCGCAAAGCACATAGCGGGGAAATTAGAGAAATCGGCAAGCGTTACGGCTTCGAGCTGGACCCGGAAAAGAAAATTTACAATATGTCAGTCAGTGAAAAGCAAACAGTGGAAATTGTCAAAGTGCTTTATCGCGGCGCGGATATATTGATACTTGACGAACCCACGGCTGTTTTGACGCCGCAGGAAACGGACCGCCTTTTCGTCACCTTGCGCAATATGAAAGAAGACGGCAAAGCCATCGTAATCATCACCCACAAACTGCACGAGGTGCTGTCTGTTTCCGACCGCGTGCATATTTTACGCAAAGGCAAATCAATCGCCACTGTTAATACATCAGAAACCAACCGGCAGGAATTGACGGAAATGATGGTGGGGGGCGCCGTCAGCCTGAAAATCAACCGCCCCGAAACCGAAGATAAGACCGACAGGCTGCGGATTATCGGTTTAAACTGCGTAACGCCGGATGGGGTTAAGGCGCTGCGGGACGTCAGTTTCACCTTGAAATCAGGCGAAATTTTAGGCGTGGCCGGAATTGCCGGCAGCGGCCAAAAGGAGCTTTGCGAAGCTCTGAACGGGCTTTACCCGATAACCGGCGGCTCGATACTATATAATCAGGATACAGGGCAAACGATAGAAATTGTCGGTAAAACGCCGAGGGAAATTAAACAGCTGGGCATAACAATGGCTTTTGTGCCCGAAGACCGCCTCGGCATGGGTTTAGTGGCAGACATGGATAAGACCGATAATGTAATGCTGCGCTATTATGATAAAGGCTGGGGACCTTTTACCGACCGTCAAAACTCCAGGGCTATAGCCAAAAGTCTGATTGAAAAATTGAAAATTGTCACGCCGGGGATCAGTACGCCGGTGCGGAGGCTTTCGGGAGGCAATGTTCAAAAAGTGCTGCTGGGGCGGGAAATCACCTCTGTGCCCAGGGTTTTGGTCGCGGCTTACCCGGCGCGGGGGTTGGACATAAAGTCTTCCCATACTGTTTACGACCTGCTGAATGAAGAAAAGCAGCGGGGCGCGGCCATTCTGTTCATTGGAGAGGATTTGGACGTGCTGCTCGAACTTGCCGACCGCATACTGGTGTTATGCGGAGGACAGGTCAGCGGCATTGTCGAAGCCGCCCAAACCACCAAAGAACAGGTCGGATTGATGATGACGCATGTGGAAGTGAACATATCATGAACCGGCCGGCGAATGCGGACCAGCGCGGAAAACCCCAAGCGCCGTTTGTGCGTATTGCCCAGCGCACTGAAATATCATTGCGCCGGGTCTGGCTTATTCACGCGGGCGGACTGCTGGCGGCGCTGCTGGTATGCGGAGTTTTAATATTGCTGCTGGGGCATAACCCTCTGGCTGTCTATGCCGATATGATTGACAGCGCTTTTGGCGGACGTATCGGATTCAATGAAACGGTGCGCATCGCCGTGCCTCTTTTGGGCGGCGCGTTAGCCGTGGGCCTGGCTTTTAAGATGAGATTCTGGAATATCGGCGTGGAGGGGCAAATTTTAACAGGCGGCATAGCCGCCGCGTATTTCGCCTTATTTCATTTTCAAAACATGCCCAGACCTGTGTTGCTGACGGTGATGGGCATTGCCGCGGCCGCCGCCGGGGCGTTTTGGGGTTTAATACCGGCCTTTTTCCGCGCAAAATGGGGTACGAATGAAACGCTGTTTACGCTGATGATGAATTATGTGGCCTTCGGTTTAATCCTGTATTTGCAAAGCGGCCCATGGCGCAGGGCAGGCACCGACTTTCCTATTATCGCCATGTTCGATACGGCGGCGCGTTTGCCCCGGCTGTTTAATATACATATCGGCTGGGTGCTGGTATTGGCGCTTACGGCGCTGGTTTACCTGTATATTGCGCACACCAAGCAGGGCTATCAGCTCACCGTGGTCGGCCACAGCGAAAACACCGCCCGCTACGCCGGTATCAATGTGGGCGGCGTTATTATGCGCACAATGATAATCTCCGGGGCAATTTCCGGATTTGTCGGCTTTATTCAGGTATCGGGCGCTAATTTTACGCTGAACGAAACCACAGCCGGCGGCGCGGGCTATACGGCCATTACCGTGGCCTGGCTTTCGCATTTGAACCCGCTGATGATGATTCTCGTCGCGTTTTTCATCGCGATATTGCAGCGCGGCGCTATCCGCATCCAAACGAGCTTTTTGATTCCGGCCACTATTGCCACTGTTTTAATCGGCATTATACTTTTCTTTATGCTGGCCAGCGAATTTTTTATCAATTACCGTTTGATTTTTCGCGGAAAAGGAGTTAAGTCACATGGATAATTTAATAAATTTTTTCACCGCAGCTGTTTTGGCCGGCACGCCTTTATTATTCGGCACTTTGGGCGAAATATTGACGGAAAAGTCAGGCAACTTGAACCTGGGCGTGGAAGGCATGATGTTTATGGGCGCGGTAAGCGGCCTGGCATCAGTTTTTCTGCTGGAAACAGGACTGGGCGTTCAGATGTCCGGCGCGGCAGCCGTGCTGATTGCCGTTGCGGGTTCGTTTGCCGCGGGAGCTTTCGGCGCTTTGATCTACAGCGTGCTGGTAATATCGTTACGCACGCAGCAAAATGTTACGGGCTTAACCCTGACTATTTTCGGCGTGGGTTTCGGTAACTTTTTCGGCGAATTTTTCGGCAAATCTTCATCCGCCGGTTTTATGACCATAAGCGGCAGCGCCCGGGGAGGGTTTGCCCCTTTATCGATACCCATAATGTCGGATATCCCGGTTTTGGGGCAGCTTTTTTTTAATTATAATATCCTGGTTTATGTAGCGGTGGCTCTTGTCGTCGCGATGGCTGTTTTCCTCAACCGTACGCGCTGGGGCCTGAATTTGCGCGCGACAGGCGAAAACCCCGCCACGGCCGACGCAGCCGGCATCAATGTTACGCGCTATAAATATTTAGCCACATGCGTGGGAGGCGGTATTTGCGGATTGGGCGGCATGTATATAGCGATGGTGACGACTTCGGGCGTATGGGTGCATAATGGGGTTCTTGGCTTTGGCTGGATTTCCGTGGCTTTGGTAATTTTCGCCACCTGGAACCCGAGCCGGGCACTGTTTGGTTCGTTGATATTCGGCGGATTGACGGTTAAGCGTTTTTATGTGCCGCTGGGCATTCCAATGCAAATTTACGCTCTCTTACCATATTTTGCCACTATACTGGTACTGATAGCCACCAGTATATTCCAAAATAAAGAGCATAGTCCGCCCGCGCATATCGGCGTGAATTATTTCCGGGAGGAGAGATAAAACATTTGGTCTGAGCGTCCCTTGCGGGACATTTACGAAGTACAACACACATTAGCCACATTACGGGAGGTATTATAATGAATAATTGGTTCGAATCACAGTTCAAATTGAAAGAAAGACAAACGGACGTGCGCACGGAGGTCATGGCAGGCATCACGACATTCATGACCATGGCGTACATAATCTTCGTCAACCCGGGCATTCTATCCGAAACCGGAATGCCGTTCGGGGCACTCATGGTATCCACCTGTCTAGCGGCTGCGTTCGCCACCCTTCTCATGGCGTTCATCGCCAACTACCCGATTGCGCTGGCTTCCGGGATGGGACTGAACGCTTTCTTCGCCTTTACCGTGGTCATCGGCATGAACGTGCCCTGGCAGGTCGCGTTGGCCGCCGTATTTATCGAGGGTATAATCTTCATAATCCTTACCTTGACCAGGTTTCGCGAGCATTTGGTAAATGGAGTTCCGATGTCGCTGAAATACGGGATAGCGGCCGGTATTGGACTTTTCATAGCACTAATCGGCTTCCAGAACGGCGGCGTCATAGTCTCACACCCGGCGACGATGGTCGGGCAAGCCTCGTTCAACAACAATCTGCCGGCAATCCTCACAATATTGGGCCTAGTAATCATTGGAGCTCTCGAGGCAAAGAAAATCAAAGGCGCTATACTGTGGGGAATCCTCATAATAACCGCCATTTCGATACCGCTCGGCGTCACCTCGATGCCGACGAGTATAGTTTCCGCGCCGCCGTCGATAGCCCCGATTTTCATGAAGATGGACTTCTCTTGGGTGGGTTTCAACTTTGCCAACCCGAATGTCGCCAACTTCTGGATAATTATGTTTGCGTTTTTCTTTGTAGATTTCTTCGACACGGTGGGAACCTTGGTGGGTGTTTCCGGACGCGCGAACCTGCTCGACGAAAAAGGCAATCTGCCCAGAGCCCGCGAGGCCTTGATGGCTGACGCGGTCGGCACGGTAGGCGGCGCTGTGCTTGGCGTTTCAACAGTGACGAGCTACGTGGAGAGCGCCGCCGGAATCGGCGTAGGCGGCAGAACCGGGTTGGCCTCGCTTGTGACAGGGCTGCTCTTCCTGGCCGCGATCTTTTTCAACCCGATCGTCAGCATAGTCCCCGCGTGCGCCACAGCGCCGGCGCTGATATTCGTCGGAGTATACATGATGATGAGCGTGACGAAGCTCGATTTTGACGACTGGACGGAGCTTCTGCCGGCGATGGTGGCGATTTTCGCGATGCCATTCGCATACAGCATCGCAGCCGGAATCGTATTCGGCGTCGTAACCTTCGTCGCGGTCAAACTTCTCACCGGCAGGGTCAAGGAAGTCAGCCCCATGATATGGGCCCTTGCCATTATCTTCATTTTGAAGGAACTCTTCATTGGTCACTAGCCGGTAGAAGTAAATGCAAATTGAAAAACGCCGCTAATGCTTTATCAGCAAAAGCGGCGTTTTTTGATGAGTTCGATCCGCTCAATAAACTGGTCTTCACAGCGCGTCATATTTTACTGTTGACTGCCAAAACTAACAGTGACGAGATGAATCTGTCGTTACTGTATGTTAATATATGGAGGTTCGCTGATTTTGTATGTGATCGCGACTGTTTTTGAAAAATTTTATCCAGAGGTATTGGTAACAAATCAATAACGAAAAAACACGTTCCATTGACACATTTTAAACATATAGAGGCAAAAATAATGAGTGACAAACTGAAAATAGCAGTGGTAATCCCATGTTACAACGAAGAACAGACCATCGGAAAGGTAGTAAAAGATTTCCAGATAGCGTTGCCTGAATCTGAAATCTACGTGATGGATAACCGATCCACCGACAAGAGCGCGGAACATGCGGAAGCGGCTGGGGCGCGTGTAATTTGGGTGGGGCGTAAGGGGAAAGGTTCGGTCGTTCGGGAAATATTTCGTAAGATAGACGCCGATATATACGTAATGATTGATGGAGATGATACGTATCCAGCTGAAGCAGCTCCCGAGCTTATTAAACCTGTAATTGACGGAGCGGCTGAAATGGTTGTAGGAGATAGATTAAGCAAAGGTCTTTACGCCACTCAAAACAAGCGTAATTTTCATAATTTTGGAAATCATTTGGTGAAAAAACTTGTAAATCTGTGTTTTAAATCAAACCTAAAGGACATCATGAGCGGATACAGGGTTTTCAGCAAGCTTTTTGCAAAGAATGTTCCCATATTATCTGATGGGTTCGAAGTTGAAACTGAAATGACGATCCGCTGCTTGGATAGAAAGCTTGGAATAGCAGAAATCCCTATTGAATACAGAGATCGACCCGCGGGAAGTTTTTCAAAGCTAAATACAATTAAAGACGGTTTCCGGGTCTTAAAAACAATTTTTATTATTCTGAAAGATTACCGTCCATTATTTTTCTTTGGCAGCATATCTTTGCTTTTATTTATTTTGGGACTGATAAGCGGCATTCCTGTATTATTGGAATTTCTAAAAACAAGATATGTGAGCCATGTTCCTCTTTCCATTTTAGCAACCGGTTTAATGCTGACATCTGGATTATCTTTAACTTGTGGTTTTATTCTGGACACATTGGTGGCGCATGAAAGACAACGAAATGAAGTCGACTTGCTAACTACCTGGCAAATTAAGGAATGATTTCAGCGAAAAATATAGATATTAAGCAGGAGAAAGTATTTGGAGAAAACATCTTTGCGGGAGGTGTATTAATATTATTTTAGCAATAGTTTATATATTAGCATCAACATCAGGCTTAATATTTATAAAACTTGGTAATGACCAAGTAAAATCAATTGTGTTGTTTAGCAGCAACGCTATTCAGGTAGAAATAGGATATTTAACGATAATGGGGCTTTTATTTTACATTACAAGCTTTCTTCTTTTTTTAGTGATCGTAACAAGATACAATTTATCATATATTTACCCATTGTTAGCGGGGTGTGTATATGTAGCTGTCTTTATAGCCTCAGTAATTATCCTTAAGGAAAAAGTCTCGTTTCTTACCGTGAGTGGAATGATCGTTATCCTTATTGGGATATTGATATTAAACCTTGAAAAAATCTTATTAAAATAATGTTATTTACATCAAGGAAACATAAAATCCAAAAAAGAAGATGGTATCCTTAAATATTGAGCAACTACTGAGCTCATATCAATGCCCAAAAGGATCTTGCCATGAAAGAAGGATATTAATTAATGAAAGAATATTTGCATGAAGAACTCAAAAAATGTAATAATATTTCTGATTTTTTGCTTTTTTGGTTATCAAATTCAGCAATTCTAAACAATAAAAATACATTTGATATGTACTATAGAAATTTCCTGCGAAATTTTAGCCCACGCATGCAGAAGTTTTATCGATCTCAATCTTCAGAAGTTGTGGAAATGATTCTACAAAAAAAGAAACCAGTATTGCTGGATATTGGCTGTGGTTGTGGAACTGAAACACTTTGGTTTTCCAAACTCGGGGCGAAGTGCATGGGAATTGACGTTTTCAATTCAATGATTGAAGTCGCTAAAGAGAGGAAAAAGTTCCTGGAGGATATTTGGGAAGAAAATATTTCATGTCAATATAAAGTGGCATCCGTATTCAATTTGAACCCGCTCGACACGAAATTCGATATAATATGGATACAACAAGCTTTTCATCACATAGAGCCTCGAGAATATCTCCTTCCATTACTTTTTTCGCTGCTTAACGACGATGGCGTACTTGTTTTTTCGGAGTCAAACGCGTGGAATCCATTTATCCAGTTAAGTCTCCTCAAAATGAGAGGATTAAAAACAATAATAGAAGTAGAGGAAGGCGGCCAGTTGGTCCCTTGGGGTCACGAAAGGATCATTACCCCAATCAGTTTGATGAGAACTTTGCGGCGACATGGATTTACAGTAAGCCCGCCGCGTTATTTTCGGCTATTACCCAGTAACAAAATATTTGAGAAAATATCATTTCTTGAGACAATTTGGCCACGCGCATTATTTCCTGCTTTTACCCACTACAATTTAGTGGCACGGAAACCTCTAACCGTATAATAAAGTATGCGTGACAAACCTTTTCATTCCATCTCAGAAGTAAGGGCGCGCATTGTGTCAAGTGTGAGATAGTTTACAAATTGTCCGGGGACATGGTTTACACATTTCCCCGGAGATTTGTATACCACCGGAAGGCTTTTCTTGCCAAAACGACTCTCTCATCTATGTCCAGTTTCGCGATGCAAAATTGGCGGTAAAGAACTAAAAACACACCTGTTTCGTCCTCTGCTTCCCTTAATCCTATCGTTTTTCCTCCGA
>Ga0099364_10001389_pt1 | contig 40097 bp, 36 predicted proteins | sample TergutTh196P3_FD_73070 | JGI IMG/M metagenome (GOLD analysis project Ga0099364, IMG submission 73070) | Microcerotermes parvus P3 segment gut microbial communities from Pointe-Noire, Republic of the Congo - Th196 P3 | ecosystem: Host-associated > Arthropoda: Insects > Digestive system > Gut ...
GCCTCTTTTTCTACATCTTTTCAATCCTTGTTTAAATTCTTTTTTCTTTTCAATTATATATTTCATTATTCATCTTCCTCATACCAATCTTTATATAGGTCTCTTCTAAAATCTTCATAGTTTGTATAGATTTGACCTTCTGGCTCTGCTATTGCTCTATCCAGTGCAGGAATAGTTTCATATTGATTTAAATCAACATATTTTGTTTTTGGCATTTCTAATTCTAATGTTTCCATAGTTATAGTTATAGTTATATTTATATTTTATTTAATAATTACAAAGATAAGTAAAAGCATATTAAAAAATAGTAATTGGTTGTTATTTACTAATATCTTACTTATATGCTTAATCAATAATCATTATTATTGTAATAATCATTATCTTCAACTAATTCTAATCGGTATCCTTTGCAACCAATTTTTTGTAATAAATCATTAAACTTTACTTCTAATCTGTATAAGTTTTTTTCTTTTTCGAACTCTTTTTGAAAATTAGGATTTTTTAGTTCATTTTCTAATAGTTCTTGGTAATCGATGCAGCAATCGTTTAACATTTATGCTCCTTTTATATTATCTATATCAAATCTTTTTATAAAATCTTCTTGGTATGCTAATGCCTTATCAATTTCTTTTTCAGGCACTAATTGTGTTGTTTTAATAAAAATATGTGTTAATACTATATAATTTTCATAATAAAAAAAATATAATGTTCTTGTATTTTTTCCTTTTAATTGCACTCTTAATTCTCTTATACCATTTCTAAGTAATGCACTTTGTGGTCTATGTAATTCGCTTCCTTTTTCTTTTAAATAATCTATTGCGGTGTGTATTTTTTTTCTTACTTTCTATAGGTAGTGTTTTTATAAAGTCGGCAACGGGGCATTTTCCATCTTTTGTTTTGTATAATATAATTTTCCATTTTTTTTGTTTTATATCTTTTTTCATATCTTTAATTTATTACACACAAAAATAAGAAAAAACATATTAAAAAAATATGTTATGCTGAACTTGTTTCGGAATCTCCTAATTTTATAAATCTTACTATTTAAAGCATTTGCAAAAAGCAAATGCAATTTACCCGCGGCGGTTCGCCGCTGTTATGCTGAAATAAATTCAGCATCCCCTAATTATCAAAACACAAAAAAGGCAGAACAATTATGTTCTGCCTTTGGAATAATTAAAAGAAAATATTATTCTTTTATGAATGTTAATGGAATGATTTTTGAAGCAGAACCTATCTGAATCTTGCAGTAATATATATCGGCGTTGCTATGTGTAGGTTTGAAATTAAAGGTATGAATGCCTTGGATAACTCCATCGTATAGTTCAGCAATTTTCTCACCTAATACATTATATATTGCAACATTGACATTATTTTCTTTATCGGAATCCAATGTAATACTTACATATTCGCTAAATGGATTAGGATAGCAATTAATTATAACGCCTGCAAGTTCTTCTGTAATTCCGTTAATTCTGTCGTCAGTTTTATACTGAATAACTTCGGACCAATCTGTTTCGCTACCAGAAAGCAATGTTGCTTTTACTCTCCAATAATAATTTGTCCATTCATCTAACATTTGTGTTTCAGTTAAATGATAAATGGTATCGTAGATTTCTTTTTGGTCTATTACTAATGCGTTAAAGGTTTGATTGCTTGCAATCTGCAAATTATAGTGCAATGCGCCAGCAACACTATGCCATTGATAATTATCTCTACGAGCAACTTCCTCATTGCCATCAAGAGGGAACACGTTTGTTGGTGGTTCAGGAATTATTTCTTTTGTTTTGAAACTCCAAGCAGGCGAGTAATCCGTTTTAGCATCATCCATATTATATGCAGCAACACGCCAATAATATGTAGCATTCGGAGTTAGTTCGGCTGAATACACAAAAGTTGTATCTGTTATATTATCTTGCTCGAACGCAATATAAGTGAAGGTATTACTAAACGAACCTTCTAAATGATACTTAACAGCATTTTCGGATGTGTTCCATCTAAAAGTGACAGGTGCTTCTACATCAGCGGTATTATTTGTAGGAGCGACAAGTGTTGGAACTTCTGCTAAGGGATTTGGCGGAATAGGTGGCTCATTAGTTAATTTGAACCAGTATTCATAGGTTCTTGATTGCCCATTTACAATAACGTTGGAAATAGTGACATCATACCTAACACTATCTTGCAATCCGTCAACTTTAAATGCAAGTGAGTGTTGAAAGCATCCCCACGCTTTTCCATCGTCAGGTGCTTTGCTGTGAACATTCATATTGTTTCCATTTGGACCTTTTACGACAATTTGTGCATTTGTGAAATTAGTAGCCCCCGGCGACCACCAATTATTAGGATTAGCAATCGGATGAAAACTTAAATAGAATGCTTTATCTACCCAAGCAGGCGGATAGTTCTCATAAGGATAAGCCACGAAATCATTTTCGCAAGTGCTTGGTCCCATTGCTTCATTTGTGATTCCCCATAATGCCGCCATCCCGCCAGTGGAGTTGTTGTAAACATCTCCATAAGCAGTTGAATTTAAGAATGGATTAATTATAAGTCGGCGGTGACCAACGTTTTCAGGTGGATTGTTGTGATTATCAATCAACCAACCAATAATATGTCCTTCTGTTGTCTGGTTCCAACTTGCATATGATAAGTTAGATTGACTTCTTCCTGAATCAGAATCAATGGTAGTGCATTTTTTACCGGGTTTTGCACCGTGTGGGTCAGGATCCCAACCTAGAACGGCTAAACTTAATGCTGCTGATTGTGGACGATTTTCTACTGCTTCGTTCCAAGGAATAGGAGCAATTTTATGTCTTGCTCTAATATCATTAATTAATTTAATGATTTTACTTTTAGTTTCCTGATTGAGTTTCCCGGGAGTGCAGTTATCAACATTCGGCTCGACTTCATAAATGTTTTGTGCGGTGGCAGTATTTACCGCTAATACTATCGCCACCAATAAAAATAAACGATTTAAATAAAACATAATTTTAATATATATAGTTAAACAAATTCTATTTTACATTGCAAAATACGTTTTTTTTGTAAAAAAAAGTTATTTTATGTTTTTTTTGTAAAAAATTATTATTCGTTGTGAATGAAATAGAGTTTTTAATTAATGCTTATATTAATGGCTACTTTCCTATGGCAGATGCTATTACTAATGAAATATGTTTTCATTCGCCAACGTATAGGGCAATATTTCCTATATATGATATAAAACCTCATCGTTCGCTTAAACAATACATAAAGCAAAACCTTATAACTACAACGATAAATAAGAACTTCCCTTTCGTTATTAATGCTTGTGCTAATAGAGAAGAAACTTGGATTTCAAACGAAATAATTAATCTATATATTTCTTTGCATAAATATGGTTTTGCACATTCTATTGAAAGTTGGTATGATGGCAATATAGTAGGTGGTTTGTATGGCATATCTATTGGTGGGGCGTTCTTTGGGGAGTCAATGTTTAGTTATATGAGTAATGCATCAAAAATAGCATTTTACTTTTTGATTGAACATTTGAAAAAAAAGGAATTTGAATTATTAGACACACAATTTATTAACGAGCATACTAAATTGCTTGGTGCCATAGAAATACCACGCAAAGATTATATAAAAAAACTAAAATATGCAATAAAATTAGAACGTTCCTTTGTATAGTTTAGATTATGTTATACCGAACTTGTTTCAGCATATTTTAATAAAGGGGATATTGAAATAAGTTTGGCACGATATTTTAAAGTTTTTGAAACTTATTTAATTTTAAATCGTATTATTTATAAATAAGTTTTTAACATTTTAATATTTTAGATAATGAAACAGATAACAAATAAAACAAATATATTTTTATTAGTCCTATTTTTAATAAATCAAAGTATTGCTTATAGTTATTTTAATAGCAGTAAAATAAAATATGGACTATTTTATAATACAACAGCAGTCAATACAGGAATTAATATAAAAAGTATTGATGATGTTCCAAACTTTCCCAATAAAAGCGTAAATAATGTAGGATATGGGAATTATTATGGCATATCTTTATTATATAATTTAGATACTAATAGTTTAATTAGAAAAAATGTAGATGTGGGTTTAAAATTAGGTTTTGTAAATCATACATCTAATTTTCAATATGATACTAAATTTGCTTCTAATATGAATAATACTTATAACATAAAAAATACTTTTGATTATTTTTCTTTCACGCCTGTTGTGCAAACGGGAATTTATGGTAATTTTAGCACTATATTTGGTATTCAATTTAATGTTCCTATATTATCGGAAGGTATATTTAATAATAACATTCGTGATGTAAAAATCTATCCTACTTCTGTTATTCAGCCGCGTCTTCAGATTGGATTTAACTATTCTTTATCTTTTGGCAAAGAGAGAATATTTACTATAATGCCTGAAATCAATGCTATTTATGGTCTAACAAACGATATTGGTGGCAATTTTAAAGGTAATTGGAATAGCAATTACTTTACGGCAGGGTTCTCTATACAATATAATAGAAATATGCTATCAGAATTAGATGATATGGAAAATATAGAATATGAAGAAATTATAAAAATTGATACTATTAAAAGAATAGTGCGAATAGATGCACAAACAATAAAACAAGGACAGGTCATCACTAATGATACAATAGTTAAAAGAAGTTCCGATAAAGTTACAATCCAATATTTATCTAAAAGAACTGATACGATGTTCATTCCTCGCAATACAATATTTCTCCTTGATATGAATATTACTGCTTATAATAGCCAAGGTTTAGGTATTAAAGTAGATGATGATTTTAATATATCAAGTTACGAAGAATATATGCTATTAGAAGAAATACCTTTGCTTAATAAGATATTTTTTGACAAAAACTCATCTACTATTCCCGATAGATATAATCAAAAAGTTAGTTCAGATGATAACAAAAATTATACAATTATAGATAACTATTATAATATATTAAACATAATAGGGGAAAGAATGAATGAAAATTGCGAATATGAATTAAGATTAGTAGGTTCTAATGATAATAATTCAGATGAAGAAAAAAATAATTTAGAACTATCAAGGGCAAGAGCAGAAAGCATAAAAAACTATTTAGTTAATAACTGGAACATTGCTTACGATAGAATAATTGTAGAAGCAATTGGATTGCCCGAAAATCCTTCATTAAAAGAAAATGAAACCTTAAAGATGGAAGAAAATAGACGCGTTGAAATATATGCAAATAATAGTTCTTTGTTATCGCCTATTGTAAATGAAAATAGATTTCTTTCCTCTGATTTTGAACGACTAAAAGTAGATATAAATATAACATCTAACGAAGGTATAGAAAAATATGTCGTCCTACAAAAATTAGATGACAAAATAGTTAGAGAACTATCTGTGTTAGAACCAGAAGGTGCTAATGGAACATATAATTTAACAGAATATTTGCCAATAGAACTAAACAATATTATGGATGATGCTGAAATGGAAATTATTTTATTAGTTACAACGAGTTCTAATGATGTTAAAATAGAACGGAATAATTTGTCTGTAAAATACTATCCAAGTATTCTATCGGCAGCAAATAAGCAAACATCTAAAACTAATCAATACGGCACTAAAATGTATAAAAACTATTTAGTATTATTTGGCTTAAACGAATCTAATATATCAGACGAAGGATTTAGTGTTGTTTCTAACATAAAAGATATTATTACAGAAGATTCAGAAATACATATAGTAGGTTTTTCGGACATAATAGGCACAGAAAAACATAATAGACGCTTGGCTTTAAATAGAGCAGATAATATCAAGCGAGCCATTGATTTTTACAACACAACGATAGATAATACATCAAGTGTAATGTCATTTGACAATTCATTGCCCGAAGGCAGATTTTATAGCCGAGCAGTAGAAATAAATGTATATTTTAAGTAAAATTAGTAGATTCTGAAACAAGTTCGTAATGGCATTAGGGATTCACAACACATAAAAAACAGGCAGGTGTATAATAACCTGCCTGATTGTTGTGTGGTATTGAACCTTATGAAAGGTTACCAATCTTCCCATTCAAATTCTTCATCGTCATCTTCGCCCCAACCGAAATCTTCGTCTTCGTCAAGATTATTAGGTTCAGCAGGTTGGTCAGATGATACAGGATCATAAAGAATTATAGTATTAGGAAATTTAGAATGCAAATCGTCTATAAAATACCTTGTAAGTTTAGTACCCTTTACATTTATTACTTTTAAGTTTTTTAACTTAAATATTTCATTTGAAATATAAGTTATAGGGTTGTTAGATAGATTCAGATATTCTAAAGCGGTTAGTTCACCAATACTTGCTCCAATTTCAGATAGATTGTTGTTTGATAAATCTAATGTTTGCAATCTTTTTAGATTATTCAAAAGTGGAAATGAGACAATCTTATTATAAGACAAATTTAATACCTGTAAAGTTGGGAAATAATTAATTCTTTCAGGCACTCTTTGTAGTTGGTTGCCACTCATTGACAAATAATCTACTCTATTACCTGTAAAATCCCCAGGAAAATCAGTAAGATTCCTATTATTTAAATTAAGAATATATATTTGATTAATTTGACTTTGATAACTAAATCCTTGGGAAAAATGCAGATTTGCATCTATAATACTTTCAATATACGGATTATCAAAACCGGCAACTGAAAAAGTATTGTTGGGGATGTGCATCGTTCTTTTTCTATTAGCAGAACGAGACGATTTTTTTGGATGATTCCCATAATTTTCTCTTTCGTTATTATTTTTTAACCCGTTTAGCACCATATTAACGGCAACGTCACTGCCGTCTTCGTGTGTAATGATGCGAGAGAAAATTATTCTTGCTTCAGACAATGATGCCTTTGCTCGTTCTAATTCTTTTGTATCTCTATAGTAATATCCAAGATATTCTAACGATACAGCAAACCAATACTGCTCTTCGAAATTGGCTTGTTTTTTGAAAAAGGATTGTCCTTTTTGCAAATATTCTAATGATTTTTCGAATTCTTTTGTTTCTCTATAAGTGTTCCCTAATTTTAGGTAACGTTTCCCTAAATCGTAGTTAGGAATAGAATAACTTGCTCTTTTTGTAGTTGGATAAGTAAACGCCGTTACATTGCAAAAAGTAAAGCAAATTGCAAAAAGAATTATTAAGATACCAAGATTTTTTGTTGACATTTGACCTCCTACTTATAACCACCTGTTAAGAAAAACTTTAAGCCAGCATTTAAAGAAAATACACCTTTACTAAATTGTCCGTTATTAGGTATAAAATCTAATGTTGGTTCTACGTGTTGGTAGATAGTTGATACATACACACCGAATGGGTATCTTGTGCATAAATTACGGTATTCTATTTCGCCTTTTACCGCAACTCCTTTCCAAAGGTGGTTATTGGCGTTGTAATTAGGGGTACTAACGTCAATCCATTGGTAACCTGCCCCTACCTTAATTTTAAGTGGGCAGTACTCCATTCCTGCTAAATGCAGTGGAATTCCTAATAAATCCACATTTGCACCAACAGAGATTACATTCGCATTATGATTAAGCGCAAATGGATACCAATAATCATAATAACTATATAAATTATTGGTCTTAATCTTTAATGCCGAATAATCAAACCAAAGTCCAAGGTGCTTTCCTATTCCACTTGTAATAGGATTAAGCGTTACACCTACATTTGGTCCCGCATTTGAACTGATATCATCGTCCAAGAACAAAAGAGCATTTGCACCTACCGATATTCCAAATATAGGTGCCAGTTTAGGTACTAGTTTGTCTTTTTGTTGTTTTTCCAACTCCTTTAGCACTTCAAGTGACTCATTGTAAAGTTCAGGATAAACTGACATTTCCTTCAGTTTAAGTCGTAACTTTGCAGTATCTGAGCGAAGTTGTAATAGTTCATTTCTAAGTTCATACTCGCTTTTTCGGAGTGATTCAATTTTTGAACCTTCGGCAGCAGCATCTAAACTTGTTATTTGCCTGTTTAATGTTAATGCTTGGTTCATTCTTGAGTTTAGAACTTTTTGTGATGGTTTAGATAATTCATCTAAACTCGGTGCAACAACTCTAATAGTGGGCTTAACTCCCATCAAATCAAGTTGTGCTACATAAGCAGTAGAAATAGTATAGTAACTGATTATTGTTTCAGAATACAAACTCGGATTCTTGCTTATTTTATTCAAAAATTCTTTTGTTGGCTTAGGTGGTAGTTCTACTACCGGAACTGCTTTTGCGCCGAACAACAAGATTGAAAATGTTAATAAAAACGTTAACGTTGCAATTACTTTGCACATAACTTTTTTCCTTAATATGATAATAAAAAATGATATTTCAAATCTATTATGTTAGCACAAATACAAAAATAACTTTTTTATTTCTAATTTCCAATTTTTTTATTTTTTTTATTTTTTTATAAAAAATATTTGTTGATGTTTGAAAATATATAATTTTTAATATAATTTTAGCATACACTAATTAAAAAAGGAGATGCCTAAACAATTCGGCATAACACATTTTTTATTCTGTCATACCGAAAAAACAAATTCGGTGTGACAGAATATGTTTTTAATTTACAAAAAAATCCTTATTTTTGTATTTTATAATTAACAAATAGGAAAAATAAATGTTAACAGTCATAACAATACTTCTAATTATTATTGCAATATTATTGATTGCAGTTGTATTAATACAACCCGGAAAGGGCGATATGATTTCTGGTATGGGAACTATCGGCGGCTCAATGTCTAATATGTTCGGAACAAGAAGAGCAGCCGATATGTTGCAAAAGATAACAATCGGATTAGCAACATCTATGCTACTCATCGTCCTACTTACTAATATCTTTTTAGTAGATAACAGAGGTTCAGTAGAAGTTAAAAGGGCTATTACGGAAGGAATTGAGGTGCCTACTCACACAACGCCGCCTTTAGTTCCACCTACGCCGCCGAATCCGTAAAATAATTTTAATTGCGGATTTATTAAATTGAAAATAGGGACATATTTATGTCCCTATTAGAAATAAATTAAAATGATAATAAATTATTTAAAAGTATATATAATTATGAACATCAAAAGAATATCGTTAGTTGTAATTTTATTGTCAATCTATATTATTAATGTAAATGCTCAAGATGGCGGAGCATTACAAAGTAGAACAAATGATAATAATTTACGTTTCGGATTGCCAAATGATATAAAAACTAAACTTGATAATTTCTTTAATGATCTTGTAGCCAAAAGATATAAAAAAGGGCTAGAAGATTTGCTTATTAATAGTCCTATATCAAGAAAAGATGAAGATTTTGCTAATATACTAAAAGAATTAGGCAAATCTATAGATTATTATGGTGATATAAAAGGATATGAAATAGTAGATTTCAAAACAGCAGGCACAAGTTATCATAAGGTAAAAATACTTGGTCTGCATCAAAAATTTCCTACACGTTGGGAATTAAACTTTTATAACTCGCCTGATTTAGGACTTATAGTTACTAATGTAAGATATGATGATATATCAAATATTTATATAGATTAAGGTCTATTAAGCAAATTGTTCTTTACTACACTAAAGTAGTAATTATTGGTTCGTCATCATTAATTATTATTGTGTGTTCGTAATGTGCAGTGGGGGTATTATCTTTTGTAATAACAGACCATTTATCATTGTCATCAATATATATATCTTTACCACCCAAATGAATCATCGGTTCTATTGCAATAGCAAGCCCGTTAAAAAGTTTTGCATTCGGTAAATTACGGCGTTTAATTAGCGGAGGAACAAAGTTAGGAACAGGCGGTTCTTGATGCAACTTTCTACCTACGCCGTGTCCAGTGAATTCCCTTGTTAAAGAATATCCTGCTGCTTCACAATATGTTTGGATTGCTTTAGAAATATCATAAGTTTTATTTCCTTTTTTTGCTTCTTTAATGCCTAAATACAGCGATTCTTCAGCAATTTTCATTAGTTGTTTTTTAGCATCACTTATCTCGCCAACAGGATAAGTATATGCACTATCACCAATCCATCCATTCAAAGTAACCCCGCAATCAACAGACACAATTTGTCCTTCAATTAGTGGTTTATCGTTAGGAATACCATGTATTACACAATCTTCAACAGAAATACATAAAGCACAAGGAAAATCATATAAACCCTTAAAAGTCGGTATAGCATTATGTGAGCGAATAAATTCTTCTGCTATATTATTAATTTCCATTGTAGTAATACCCGGTTTAATGTATTGTTTAAGCATAGAGAGTGTTTGTCCGCATAGTTTTCCTGCGGCTTTCATATTTTCTATTTGTTCAGAGGTTAGTGGTTTTGGCAATGACATAATTTTACAAAAATATAAAAAATATTTGAAAAAACGTCATAAAGCAAAAAACAAGGGCAAATAATTATTTGCCCTTGTTGGTTGTGGAACTATAAATAATTATAGTTAGCATTCTTCACTTCTGTCTACATAGTGAGTGTGAAGAAGTTCGTGGGATATGTGACCTCCCGGCTTTATAAGATATTTTTCATATATAGAAACAATAGAAGGATTGAGGTGCGATTGCCGAAGCACCTTGCCTTCATCTTCTGTATATATTGCCTTTAGACGCTTATTTCTAACATCGGGGTCACTACTACGTGGTTGTCCGCCACCACAAATACAGCCACTCGGACAGCCCATCACTTCTATAAAATGATAAGGCGAAGTGCCTGCTACGATTTGCTCCATCAAGATTTTAGCACCTGCTAAACCGCTAGTTACGGCTATTTTTACTTCAAAACCTTCAAACATTTTGTAGTCAGGAAGCACGTTTTCTAACTTTAAGGATGCTTCTTTTATCTGTCCAAGTCCTACAATTGCAGGTATATGTAGTTCTTCGAAAGGTAACTCTCTACCTGTAATGATAGCATAAACAGAACGGACTGCTGCTTCCATTACGCCACCGGTGACACCGAAAATATCAGCAGCACCAGTAGAATAGCCCATCGGGTCATCAAAATTTTCACCTTCTAAATTGCGAAAATCAATACCTGCTTGCTTAATCATCTGTCCGAGTTCGCGGGTAGTTAGAACGGCATCTACATTGACGACACCTCTATTTTTCATTTCTTCGCGAGATATTTCGAACTTTTTCGCAGTGCAAGGCATTATAGATACCGTATACATTTTCTCTGGTTCTACATTAATTTTTTCTGCATAATAACTTTTTGCTAAAGCACCTAACATCATATGTGGTGATTTGCAAGTAGATAGATGCGGAATAAGTTGCGGATAGTAGGACTCTATATATTTTATCCAACCGGGTGAGCAACTTGTAATCATCGGAAGCACTGCTTTTTTACCTGAAAGAACCGATATTGCTCTGTGCAAGAACTCTGTGCCTTCTTCCATAATAGTTAGGTCGGCTGCCCAATCGGTATCAAATACGTCATCTACTCCGAGCAACTTAAGTGCAGCAGCCATCTGACCTGTTACAGATGTTCCTACGGGATAGCCGAACATTTCGCCCAAGCCCACACGAACAGCAGGTGCTGGTTGCACTACAACTCTAATATCGGGGTTATTTATAGCATCCCATACTCTACCGATATGGTCGGTTTCTTTCAATGCTCCTACAGGACATACAACGACACATTGACCACAAAATGAACATTTTGCATCGTTTAGTGGTTTATCCATTGCAGGTGCGATGACGGTATCAAAACCTCTATTTTGAGCACCAAGGACACCTATTTCTTGTATATTTTTGCAGGCAGTCACGCAACGGCGACACAATATACATTTAGATAAATCGCGAGTAATTGATGGTGAAATATCAATTTGTTCGCGAATACTACTTGTGTGGAATCTATTTTCGCTGACGCATAAAGTTTCCCCTAATTGTTGTAATTCGCAGGACTGGTTGCGATTACAACTCAAGCAGTTTTTGGAATGGTCGGAGAGCATTAACTCGTATAGGACCTTGCGTGCTTTTAGCACTTTTTTGGAATTGGTATGCACTACCATTCCGTCTCTTGCCTCTGTCATACAGGCAACTTGGAGTGTTCTTGCTCCTTCTACTTCTACGGAACAAATTCTGCAAGAACCGAATTTATGGACACCTTCCATATAGCACAAAGTCGGAATATGTATCCCGTTTTGTTTTGCTGCGTATAGTATAGTTATACCTTTTTCTACGCGGACTTTTTTCTTGTTTATTGTTAGTTCTATCAATTTACCTCCGTTCGCAATGTAGACAGCGCATTGCTTCTGCTATTGCATTAATTTTGTGAAAACCTAAAACTACTTCTGCAAATGATTGTTTTCTTATTTCAGGTGATAACATTTCCATTTCAAATTGTGGATGTGCTATTACTTCATCGTCATCGAATACATTAGGAATATCTATTGGTGCTCCTTTATTTAAAAGACCATTACCGCCAAGATATAAATCTATAGAGGACGCTGCTTTTTTGCCATCAGCAATTGCTGATATTACTGTATCTGGACCACGAACTATATCGCCGCCAGCAAATACACCTTCCATAGTAGTTTTATGTGTATCAGGGTCTACAATGAATGTTCCCCATTGTGTCACCCCTATTTCATCTGGACCAACAAATGGTAAATCAGCATATTGGCTAACTGCAGGTATTACATAATCTACGTCTAATACAAAATTAGAACCTTTAATTTCTACTGACCGCCTGCGACCTGAACTATCAAACGCTCCTAAACTCATCTTAACACATTCTATACCTACTACACGATTGTTTTTCCCAATAAATCTAACAGGTGCAGTTAATTGCATAATTTCTACGCCTTCTTCTAACGCTTCTACAACTTCTTCAGCATAAGCAGGCATTGCATCAATAGTTCTTCTATATACAACAATCACTCTGTCAGCACCAACGCGAATAGCAGTTCGTGCCGAATCAATAGCAGTGTTACCGCCACCAATAATAGCAACAGTGCCACTTAATTTAGTATCATCTCTTAAATTAGTATCTTTTAAGAAATTAATTCCGTGTATAACACCACGTAAATCTTCGCCTTCAATATTTACTTTCACAGGATATTGTGTTCCCGTTGAAACATAAATTGCATCATAATCTTGGCGTAGTTGCTTAAAGTCAATATCTCTACCAATTTCTTTATTTAAATAAACATTTACACCTGCTTGTTTAATTAAATTAATTTCATGCTGTAAAATAGATTTCGGCAGACGATATTCAGGAATACCGAATGCTAAAACGCCTCCCGCAACATTATGTGATTCAAAAACATCTACATCGTAACCGATATTTACTAAATAGTAAGCACAAGTTAAGCCCGATGCACCTGCTCCAATAACAGCAACACGTTTGCCTTTTTTAGCAAAAGTTAGTTGCATCTTATAAGGAAGTTCGTTTTTGAAAGCATAGTCAGCAGCAAAACGTTTTAAGTCGCGAATTGCCACAGGTTCATCAACAGAAGAACGGCGACATATACGTTCACAAGGACGGGTGCAAATCCTACCACAAATAGCAGGGAACGGATTCTCACGCATAACTAAATTATATGCATCTTGGAATCTACCCGCAGCAATGAGCGAAATATAACCCGTTACATTAACATTAGCAGGACAAGTATTTTCGCAAGGTGATGTGAACATAGCAGTGCAAACTCCTGCACGACAATACTTTTTATTTATATGTTCTTCAAACTCTTCTCTAAAATACTTAATAGTAGATAGAACAGGATTAGGAGCAGTTTGTCCGAGTCCGCACATAGCGGTTTCTTTAATTGTTTCTCCTATTTCAACAAGTAGTTCAATATCACCAGGTTTTCCTTTTCCTTCGGTAATATTTTCTAAAATCTCAAGCATTCTTTTCGTTCCTACGCGGCATGCAACACATTTTCCGCAGGATTCATCTCTAATGAAATCCATAAAGAAGCGTGCCGTATCTACCATACACGTATCTTCATTCATTACAATAAGTCCGCCCGAGCCCATAATAGCACCCATTTTGTTTAGCGACTCGTAATCGGCAGGAACGTTAAGATTTTCTTTAGTAATACATCCGCCAGATGGACCGCCAATTTGTGCTGCTTTAAAGTCCTTTTTATTTGGGATGCCGCCGCCGATATTATATATAATAGTTCCAATAGTAGTTCCTATCGGCACTTCAATAATACCCGTATTTACGACATCGCCTGCGAGTGCAAACACCTTCGTTCCCGTAGCTTCAGGCAATCCAAAAGACGCATACCACTTACCACCGTTGCGAATAATTTTAGGAATGTTCGCCAACGTTTCCACATTATTAATAATGGTAGGACAACCGAATAGTCCTTTTTGGAAAGGGAAAGGTGGCTTTTGACGTGGTTCGCCCCGCTGTCCTTCGATGGATGCAAGTAGTGCTGTTTCTTCTCCGCACACGAATGCACCTGCTCCGATTCTTATTTCAAGATCGAAATTATAGTCCGTTCCGAAGAGATTATTCCCGAGCAAGCCATATTCTCTTGCTTGGTCAAGAGCGACTTTTAGTCGGTCTATTGCAATTGGATATTCGGCACGAATATATACATATCCTTTCTGTGCGCCAATAGCATAAGCAGAAATAATCATTCCTTCAATTAGACAATGTGGGTCACCTTCAATAACACTTCTGTCCATAAATGCACCAGGGTCGCCTTCGTCAGCATTACAGACCATATATTTAATGTCACTTTTTTGTGATAACCCAGCACGGAATTTCGTGCCAGTAGGAAAACCTGCGCCTCCACGCCCGCGAAGACCAGAAATTTCTACTTCTTTGACGACATCTTCTTGCGGCATACCAATAATTGCTTTTGCTGCTGCAAAATATCCGTCATGTGCTATATAATCCTCTATATCCGTATAATCAATAATACCGCAAAGTTCTAAAGCAATTTTAATTTGTGCTTTAAAGAACTCTATATCATCAATTTTAGGAACATACTTCAACAACGTTTTATCGTAGAAAGTATATTTTTCGATTGGATTATTTTTTACAAGGTGGCTTTGAACTATCTCTTTTGCCTTTTCGGGGTTAAGTTCGGTATAGAAAGTTCTATCGGGAAGCACAAGCATAACAGGTCCTAAGGCACAAATGCCCATACAACCTGTTTGGTAGACTCGGACATTTTTGTCCATATTTTGCTCTTTCAGTTCATCTTTAATAGCGTTTTCTACGTCTACGCAATTAGATGACACACAGCCCGTTCCACCGCATACCAGAATTTGGTATTTATATTTTTCTTGTTTTTTGAGGAATTCTTTTTTTATTCGCTCAAGTTGTTCGATTGATTTTATTTTGTTAGTCATATAAAAAGTCCTCCTAATACTTAGATAAAATTGATTCTATTTTATTAGGTGTTACGGCTTTATATACCGTGTTATCTATCATCATCGCAGGTGCTAATCCACATGCACCGATACAACGTGCTTGACTTAATGTAAACTTCCCGTCTTCGGTTGTTTCTGCTACATCTACATTAAGATGCTTTTTTAGTCCTTCTACTAATTTTTTCCCACCTCGCACATAACATGCAGTTCCCATACATACCATAATTGTATGTTTTCCTTTGGGCTCGGTTGAAAAGAAAGAATAGAAAGTAACTACGCCTGAGATTTTTGACACAGATATACGCATTTTATCTGCTATAAAACTCTGAACCACAAATGGCAAATAGCCATAAATACCTTGTGCGGCGTGCAATATCATAATCAAATTGCTTTCTTTTGCTTCATTTGCAGCAATTATTTCAGCAATTTTTTCTAATTTTTGCTTATGGTCATCAGGTAATTTTTGTGGTGTTTTTTTTGTTAGGGTCATACCTACCTCTTAAAAAAATAAACATTAAATATTAAAATACAAAATTATTTTAAAATAAATTACGTTTAATGCAATATTTTTTATTAGTAGCATCTAAAAATGTTATTTCGGCATAACACGTTATTCACTAATTGCGAATAAAGTGCTATAAAATAAGGAGATGCCACATTTATTTCGGCTTGATAAATTAATTATAAAAAAGTGTATTTTTGTAAAAATTAAAAATTTTTACATAACGTATTTTAACAGCAGGGCTTCGGTTTTGCTGTTTTTTATTATAAAAAAGGTATTTTTGTAATAGATTATATAAAGTAATGTGGATAATTATTTTAACAGCAGGGCTTCGGTTTTGCTGTTTTTTTTATTTTATATTTATATAAAAAAAAGTGTATTTTTGTTTTTTTATAATGATTCATATTATTAATTTAATTGTTGAATTTTAACAGCAGGGCTTCGGTTTTGCTGTTTTTTTATTTATAGAAAAAAGTGTATTTTTGTAATGAATTAAGGGAAAATATAAACCTTCCGCATTTAAATTAACACTTTAACAGCAGGGCTTCGGTTATGCTGTTTTTTTATAAAAAGTGTATTTTTGTAACATATTGAGAGGAAACATTATTCTATCCGCATTTAAATTAATATTTTAACAGCATGGCTTCGGTTATGCTGTTTTTTTTATTTATAATTTATTTATAGAAAAAAGTGTATTTTTGTGGTGATAGTTATTTTTTAATTTGGTAAACTCCTTACGTTCCTAACAGCAGGGCTTCGGTTTTGCTGTTTTTTTTATTTTATATTTATATAAAAAAAAGTGTATTTTTGTTTTTTTATAATGATTCATATTAATTAATTTAATTGTTGAATTTTAACAGCATGGCTTCGGTTATGCTGTTTTTTTATAAAAAGTGTATTTTTGTAATGAATTAATATGCTTTTAGCTATTGTTCCATATATATTAATGTATTAACAGCAGGGCTTCGGTTTTGCTGTTTTTTTATAAAAAGTGTATTTTTGCGATGTTTATTGATGTTTTTTTTGAAAAACATTAATGTGTATTTTATTTCTAACAGCAGGGCTTCGGTTTTGCTGTTTTTTTTTATTTATTTATATAAAAAAAAAGTGTATTTTTGCATTTGTATAAAAATTAAAATATAAAAAATGATAGATACGCATTGCCATTTAAATAGTAATAAATATAATAAAGATATAGATTTAGTTGTTAAATCAGCAAAATCAGAAGGTGTGGAATATTTTATAGTTCCCGCAACAATGCCCGAAGATTTAGAAAAAACTATAAAAATAGCAGAAAAATTTGCCGAGATATATTGTGCTTTAGGAGTGCATCCACATGAATCTTCAAGGTTTAATGAAAATGTTTTTGCTAAAATACTAAACTTATCAAAGCATAAAAAAGTAGTAGCAATAGGCGAAATAGGATTAGATTATCATTATGATTTTTCAACTCCTGATAAACAAATATCTGCCTTTGAACGTCAATTAGAAATAGGATTAGAAACAAAATTGCCAATAATATTGCATAACAGAGAAGCAGATAAAGATATAATAAATATATTAAAAAGTAATAGCAAGTTAGAAGGAGTATGTCATTGTTATTCAAGTGGCGTAGAAGTTGCCGAAGAGTTGTTAGAAATGGGATTTTATATTTCATTTACGGCGAATATAACTTTTTCACAAAAAGATATGACAGAAGTAGTAAAGGTAGTTCCAATGGATAAAATAATGTTAGAAACAGACTCTCCTTATATGACTCCGCATCCAAATAGAGGAAAACGAAATGTTCCTCAAAATGTAATAAAAGTAGCAGAAAAAATTTCAAGTATAAAAAATATATCATTAGAAGAGGTTATAAAAATGACAACAGAAAATGCAAAACGTCTTTTTAGAATACCAATATTGGTATTATCCTTGTTTTTATTATCAAATAATTTATACTCACAAGATTATTATGATGATGAATATGAAGTTATGGAAGTGCCTGACCCTTACTATCGGAAACTCGGCTTTGGTCCATTATTGGGGACTAATACATTTGTAGATAGATATCCTTCGGGTAATCGCAGTTTTTCATATGAAGGTCTATTTTCGGCTGGTGGATATATCAATTATAGATTTTTAGAGAACTTTATATTCCAAGCCGCATATTCGTATTCAGAAAATACTAAAGCAATAGATCGGCTTCCTGATTCTTTAAAACATACGTTAGATAGAAGCTTCCACAATGCTGTAGAATTTAGCATCATTGGAATGGTTATTCCTAAAAATATGGTTAATTTCTATGCTTCATTAGGAACGACATATTTTATGAACCAAATTTCAGCAAATAGAGGCGCACCTTTGTATAAGCACTATTACGATGATAAAAAGTGGGGATTAAACACAGGAATAGGCATATTTGTTAATTTTTCATTAGGAAATATGGGCACTCTTGTAGTAAATGCTGAATGGAAACTTGGCTTCCGTCTTGATGAAATTCAATTAAATTATGACCCAAGAGAAATGTCAAATTCGCCTAATATCAATATTCCAACAACTCATACAACGATGTCATCTGTTCCAAGAGGCGGGATAATTTGGTATATTCCATTTTTTTAGTTAAACATATTATTTAGTAATACTACTAAAAAATAAAAAATGTCATTCCGAACTTGTTTCAGCATCTCCTTATTTTATGCGAGGGGATGCCGAAACAAGTTCAGTATAACATTTTTAATTTAAGATTGCACGCTTTTTCTTTTACATTTCGGATAAACTTTTTGTTATTTTTCTTTCTTCTAAAACTTTTTCTATTTCTTTATCTGTATCTTGAAGTTCTGTTGTAAGTGTGGGATTAGGTTCGGGTTCTGCAATTTCTACTTCTAATTTTTCTACTTCATCTAATGGTTCTATAACATTATTTTCTATTTTTCTTTCTTCTAAAACTTTTTCTATTTCTTTATCTGCATCTTGGAATTCTGTAGGTTCATTTTCGTCTATTATAGTAGATTCATCTGTTAATACTTTATTTGCATCTTCATCTAAATATTCTAATCCTTTTAATTCTTCGAGCAACACTAAATTAGTAAATTGAAATTGTATCGGAGTCACAGAAACATAATTTTCATCTACTGCAGCGTCATCTATATTTTCTTCATTAGCATCATAAACATACATGCCATTAAACCAAAAGTATTCTTTTCCGAAAGGGTCTATCCTTTTTTCGTATTCATCTTCCCAATACGAACTACTATTTTTAGTAATCTTAATACCTTTAATCTTATCAGAACTAGCGGAAGGAACATTTATGTTCAAAAATATTTTTTCTTTATTGTGCCTTTTCATAATTTCAGATACAATTTTATAGGCGTATTCGGCGGCGGCTTGGCAATCAGATTGTGGATTATGCGAAGATAAAGATACAGCAAAAGAAGGTATGCCTAATAAATGTCCTTCAGTTGCACCTGCAAAAGTCCCCGAATAAAGTAAATTAACTCCCGTGTTTCTTCCGAAATTAACTCCTGAAAGAACGATATCGGGCTTTTTATTTTCTAAAATTGTAAGTATTGCAAACTTAACACAATCTGCAGGCGAGCCATTTATTGCATATCCGAAGAATTCATTTTGGATGTAATGCTTGTTATATCTTAATGGTTTGCCTGTTGTGAGAGAATGGCTTGTAGCACTCATTTGCATAGCAGGAGCAACAACAATAACATCGCCCATTTCCTTAAACTTTTCTGCCAATGTGATTATACCATTGGAACTTATGCCATCATCATTTGTTATTAGTATTTTCATAGGTTATGATATTTAATTCAAATATGTCATACTGAACTTGTTTCAGCATCTAATAATTACATATAAGAAGATACCTTGTTAAATTCGGTATGACAATTATTAAAAGTCCTCTTTATTTAATCCGCAAATCGCAAAGTTTTCAAAAACTCATAAGTAATGTTAGTAGTTATTTTATCGGTTATTTTTTCATCATTGATAAGGTCGTAAATTGCATTTGTTTCAAACTTGCCAATTACTTTGTTTATCAAACCTCGCGGCGAAACAGCAATATCCCAACTACCTTTGCTATTACTTGTTGGATCCATTTTTAACATTACATTGCTAATACCTATAACGCAAGATGAATCATCTACATTTGGATACATTTCGGGCATTTCTGCTTTAATATTAAAGTTTTTGCCATCGTATAAGTAAAACTTCACATCAGCAGTATCGCAACTAAATCTAATGCCTTCTATCGGAATAGTAAATCTCATTTGCCAAGTAGAATCTATAGCAAATCTGCCTGCCCGAATAACATTTTTATTCATATCAGAATAAAAAATTAGATTGTCATCGGAGAATACTTTTTCCCACGTTGCTTGACCGAAAGGGCTAGATATTCTTTCAATATCTCTTCGTGACTCGTCTAAACGGTCACTCTCTATTTTAGCAATCTCAAAATAAGGCGAAATAGTAGTAAAATAGTATTTGCCAGACAAAGGAAAAACTAAATTCATAAAATCATCACACGAAGGAACTTTATCGTCTCCTGCCGATGACCACTTGTATTTATTTTTGCCATCATCATATTTGTAAACGACAGAATCATAAATAGTTCTTACTTCAGCAAAACCATTATTTAAAGACGATGGTCTAAAATAATTAAGAAACACAACTATTTCTCTATTAAATGTTTGTTTAGTATTATCGCTATTAGTTCGCTCAATAGTTGTAGAACAAGTCATTTTATACGTAAAATAAACTCTTTCTGTAAAATCATATTGTATTTTATATTGACGAGATTCATCTCTTTGCGAAAACGCATTTTGCGTAAAAATAGCACCATTTAATAAAAGAAAATAAATTAATGTTAATGTTGTTTTATTCATAATTTTACTATAAATAATTTTATTAAAATTCAAAAATAAGAAAAATAAATTAAAAAAAAGTATATTGATATATGTAATTAAAAAAAATGAAATTATCAGCAGCAATTATAACCCTGAACGAAGAACTTAACCTTAAACGAACTCTACCTACTATTAAAGATTTAGTAGACGAAATAGTTATTGTAGATAGCGGTTCAACAGATAAAACCAAAGAAATTGCAGAAGGTTTTAATGCAAATTTTATATTTAATCAATGGCAAGGATATGGGGAGCAACGAAACTTTGCCTTTGCAAATTGTAGTGGTGATTGGATTTTATGTATTGATGCAGATGAACCGATTTCACCCGAATTATCTAATAAAATAAAAGAAATCGTAAATGGTAAAGATATAAGTAGTAAAGTATTTTCAATAAATCGCCGAGGCGTGTGCTTTGGTAAAAAATTAAAATATGGTATATTTTTCAACGATTATCAAGTTAGATTGTTTAGAAAAGATGTCGGAATGTTCAACAATAATTCTGTTCACGAGAAATTTATAACAGAACATAAAATAGAAAAACTTCCCAATAAGTATTTTATTTCACATTATGCATATAATTCAATGGAAGATTATTTAGAAAGATTTAATAAATATACAACACTTGGCGCAATAGATTGTAAAATAAGAAATAAAAATAGTTCTGTTTTTAGAATCGTATTTTCGCCTTTTTTTACATTTTTTAAAATGTATTTTTTGAAGTTGGGCTTTTTAGATGGATTAGAAGGATTTGTATTATCGGTTATGAGTGCAATTTATCCAATGATAAAATACTTTAAGTTAAGAGAGGAACAGCAAATAGCAGTATCCTCTAAAACTATTTAAAGCATTTGCAAAAAGCAAATGCAATTTACCTGCGGCGGTTCTCCGTCTGTTATGCTGAAACAAATTCAGCATAATGTTTTTAGAAGTTTCATTGTGTTTTTTTATAATACTATAATTTCTAATATATTGAACTATCGCCCATACAAATACCTATTCCGCGTGCAGTTTCTACTAAATTGCAATTAGGGTCTACAAAATTCATTTTGCTTATTACTTCTTTTAATGGAACTGAAACGATATTAGGATAACGATAAGCAACCATATTTCCGAACTGACCATTCTCTACTAATTCAAATGCTTTTGTTCCAAATTGGGCACTGATAATTCTATCAAATGCTAATGGAATGCCACCTCTTTGCAAGTGTCCAAGCACAGTTTCACGAATATCTAATTGGCATCCTGCAATTTTTAGTTCTTCCTTTAAGCGAACAGCAGCACCACTTAATCGCACATTTTCATAACCAATTTCATCATTTATAATTTGCGAAACACATCCATCTTTAGGTTTTGCTCCTTCTGATATTACAATGACTGCAAAGTTTTTACCTCTACTAATTCTTTCATTTATTACGATATTTATTATATTTACATCGTAAGGAATTTCAGGTATCAAACAAACTTCAGCACCGCCTGCAATAGCCGAATTAAGTGCTATCCATCCTGCATCTCTTCCCATAACTTCTAATATAAGAACCCTATTATGCGATGCAGCAGTAGTTACAAGTTTATCTACGGCATCTGTAGCAATCTGCACGGCGGTTTGAAATCCAAATGTCATATCTGTTGCCGCTAAATCATTATCTATTGTCTTCGGAATCCCGATAATAGGCAAACCTTTTTCATAAAGTGCCATTGATATACGCTGCGAACCATCGCCACCAATACTTACTACTGCTTCTATACCTAATATTTCACACTTTTTCACCATTTCATCTGACCTGTCAATTGTTTCCCAAGTCCCGTCAAACCTCTTTACAGGCCAAGCAAAAGGTCCGCCTTTATTTGTAGTTCCGATAATTGTTCCGCCTCTAACATGTATTCCAGATACACTTGCAGGTGTTAAAGGAATTAATTTGGTCGGCTCCATAAGAAGTCCATTAAAGGATTGATAACATCCTAATACTTCCCATTTACCTGATTGATTTGCGTGCTTAACAAATGCACGAATTACGGCATTTAAACCAGGACAATCTCCACCGCCTGTTGATAACATTACTCTTTTCATATTATAAATATCTTTAATGTAAATCAAAAATAAGGTTTTTATATGAATTAATCATAAATCTGCATTATGTCCTGCTGAACTTGTTTCAGCATCTACTAATATGTTTGAACAAGGATTTTTATAAGATTATCTTGATTGCCAAGATAATCTTGGCAATCAAGACAGTATTATACAAAATAATTAAAAAAAAGATGGCGAATTAAAAAAAAAGTTATATTTGTGTTTTTATAATTTCATAAAAGGAAATATATAATGGAACAGTCAAATAAAGGTAAATATAACAGCGTAGAAGTCGCTAAATATATCGCTGCTTATTGGAATGAAAATGGAGCAGAGATAAATATGACCAAATTACAAAAACTTCTATATATTGCTTATGGAACCTGGCTTGCTGTTAAAAATGAGCGTTTGGTAGATGAGCATCCACAAGCGTGGCCTTATGGTCCCGTATTTCCTACAACAAGAAACAAGTTATCAAATATAGATTTAAAAAAAATTAATACAAATGATAATGAATTTCAAATAATTAAAAATGATTTATCTGTAAATAAATTATTAAGTATAATATTTAATACATTTGGAGATTGGAATGCTTCTAAACTATCAGAATGGTCACATAAAAACGGCTCCCCATGGTATTACACAACACAAATGCCTGATTTCAAATGGGGCGATCAAATTGATGATATAACAATACAAGAATATTTTAGTGATGTTTGGGAGTAATATATTTTGGAAGAATTTAAGAATAAATTAAAAGAAGATAGATATGAACAAAACACAAAAGAACGAAATAAATTAGCAACATTAGTAAAAGTTATTGTTTCGCTATGGCTTTTATTTGCTGCTACTATGTTTATATTATATGGGGTGGGATGCTTAAAATTTCCATCTGAAGTTATGTGTACATTACTTGCTACAACGACAGCCAATGTTCTTGGTCTTGGATATATTTTGTTAAAAGGTATATTCCCTGAAAATAAAAATAAATAAAAACTATTTTAAACCTTTTATAAAAAATTGTTCTAATAAAATATTAAATATAATAAAACAATGAATATACAAATACGAGTAAAAAGTTGTTAAGTCAGTGCAAAAATTAGCACGGGGGCTTGCCCTCGTGTTAAAATATTGCGAGTTAATTATTTTTTTCAAAATCTAAAAGCCATTTTTTATTGTCCAAACCGCTTCTAAAACCCACCAATTTACCATTTGAGCCGACAACTCGATGACAAGGAATAATTATTGGTATAGGATTTTTGTTCATAGCATTTCCGACTGCTCTTGCAGCATTAGGACTACCGAGAGCGATAGCAATATCTTTATAAGTAGTTGTTTTGCCGTATTTAACATGTTTAAATATAAAATTTAAACAATCTGCTGAAAACCCTCTAACATTTAATTTTACAGGCAAAGTAAATTCCTTTCTTTTTGCTGTAAAATATTCGTTAAATTGCATTTTTATTTTATCAGACAAGTTATTTTTGGGATATTGTTTTTCTTCTATTATTTCGTTTTCCCAGCGGATTTCGCATATAAAAGTGTCATCATATACGACTTGGCATTTGCCTATTGGTGTATCTATTATCATTAAATTGCTATATAGTATTTTCTTAAAAATAACATTTTTTTTTCTAAAAAAGTGTATATTTGCATTTTAAAATTATAATTTAAAAATATTATGGCAAATTATAAATATCCTAAAATAGTAATAACAGGTGTAGGACCAATAACTGCGATAGGTAATAATAAAGAAGAGTTTTGGTCTGGAATAATGGCAGGAAAAAGTGGTGCCGCACCTATAAAAAGTTTCGATGCATCCAAACATGATACTAAATTCGCTTGCGAAATAAAGAATTTAGATATGCTCCAATTCGCTAATAGAAAAGAAATACAACGAATGGATTCCTTCACACAATTATCTATTGCAGCAGCACAACTGGCTATTGATGATGCTAAAATTGATTTTGAAAAGATAAATAAAAATAGAGTCGGTGTTGTTGTTGGCAGTGGAATAGGCGGAATGTGGACTTCTTATAATCAAATAAATGCTCTTATTGCTAATGATAATAATCCGAGAGTAATATCACCTTTTTTTATTCCTATGTTAATATCTGATATATCGCCTGGATATATTGCTATTCGTTGGGGATTGAAAGGACCTAATTATGGAACGGTCTCTGCTTGTGCTACTTCAGCACACGCAATGGCAGATGCTTTAATGTTAATGCAAAGAGGAGATGCAGATATGATGCTAGTCGGTGGCTCTGAATCTTGCAATACTCCTATCGGTCTTGGCGGATTTAATGCAATGAAAGCACTATCTACTCGTAATGATAGTCCTGAAACTGCATCACGTCCATTTGATAAAGATAGAGATGGTTTTGTTATGGGCGAAGGAGCAGGTATATTGGTTTTTGAAACAGAAGAACACGCTAAAAATAGAGGTGCAAAAATATATTGCGAAATAGCAGGATTTGGCTTAACCGATGATGCTTTTCATATAACTCAACCTGCCGAAGGTGGTGAAGGTGCTGTTCGTTCTATGCAATTAGCAATAGCAGATGCGGGCTTGACTCCTAATGATATTGATTATATAAACGCACACGGAACATCCACTTACTATAACGATTTAAATGAAACATTAGCAATTAAAAAGGTTTTCGGCGTAGATAAAGCAAAACAACTTGCTATAAGTTCAACAAAATCTATGATAGGGCATTTGCTTGGTGCAGCAGGTGCAGTAGAAGCAATAACAACTGCGTTAGCAATGGAGCATAGTATAGTGCCTCCGACAATAAATTATACTACGCCTGACCCTGAATGCGATTTGGATTATACACCAAACAAACCAAAATCAAAAGAAATAAATGCTGCAATCAGCAATAGTTTTGGCTTTGGCGGACATAATGCAACTATTTGCTTCAAAAAATATGTAGAGTAATTAAAATAATAGAACCTAATAAAAATAAAACGTTATGCCGAATTTATTTCGGTATAACGTTTTGGGTTTTAAAAGATACTTCTTGTGATCCTAAGGGGATTCGAACCCCTATTACCACCGTGAAAGGGTGGTGACCTAACCATTAGTCGATAGGACCAAAAATTGTATATATAAATTATATTTTTATCAACTGCAAATAACGAATTACAAAAATAACTTTTTTATTTCTAATTTCCAAATTTTGTTTTTAAAAGTTATTTTTTTATCAACTGCAAATAACGAATTACAAAAATAACTTTTTTATTTCTAATTTCCAAATTTTTTATTTTTTTAATATATTCTTATTCCTTCTGTAAAATATTCAACATTTTCGGTAGTCACTTTAATTACAGCGATGCCCTTCTCTTTTGCTTCTTTCTCTGCATCGGCATCAAAAAAAATGCCGCCAACACCTAAAATTATCTTATAATTCTCGTATTCTTTGAAAAGTTTTCTAAAGTTTTCTACTTGCGTTGTTATAAGTTTTAATATATCTTTTTTTCGGACTTGGTATTTTGTTTCTATTATTCCCGTAGTATCGCCATTGGTCAGCACTATATCATATTCGCCTTCTAAATTAAGTGATTTTATTTTTTTATGTTTATTTCTTTCAATATCATAGAATTCTATTCCCGCAAATTTCATCTCTCTTTCTAATGAATTATAAATCATTTGCTCTGCCATTTTGCCATTACCTTCGGCTATTCCACCGATATTGCGAGTAAGTTCTTTTATTTTTTTATTAGTTTCTGCGGAATTTTCTTTTATCATTCTGTCAGTTTCAGCAGATCTTTTATCTGCCGCTGCAGACATCTCTTTGATTTGTTTGTCGGTTTCAGCGGATCTTTTATCTGCAGCAACAGACATCTCTTTGATTTGCTCGCGAAGTTCATTTGCTTCTTTTTTTGATTCTGCGAACATTTGCAATATGATTTCAGGGGTATATTTTACTTCTTCCATTACGTTCTCGTTTAATTTTTTATGAATGCTTTTACAAAAATAACTTTTTTAAATGAAACAAAAAATTTTTTATTTAAAAAAAACAAAACACGGGGGCAAGCCCCCGTGTTAAAATGTCTTGCACCAATACTACGGCTGTGGTGTTATTATCAGCCGTCCTTTTTTAACGTTAATTTTTTTGATGCGGGATTTCTTTTTGGCATCATCAAATACTGCGGTTAATGATGTGTTAGCCGCAATGTTAAAAATATGTGGATTGGCATTTGATACTATTCCACCGCCGTCATCCCAACCTACAAATTTGTAACCCGCATTTGGCGTTGCGGTCACGGATACACTGCTTCCACAAGTTTCTGATGATACCGAAGAACTTGCCGTCCCCATTGCAGGATTATTGCTACTTACAGATAAAGTATATGTAGCAACAATAAGTGTGAAGTTCGCCGTTATAGTGCTATCTTTTACAACTGCAATAGTTTCAGTAGCATTTGGCGAAAGAGGTGAACCATCTGCATTAGTCCATCCATCAAATTGATAGCAATCATCCGCTGTTGCTGTTAGCGACACAACAGTGCTACAAGGCAAATTCGCTGTTGCTAAAGGAGAGGTAACTACACTGCCCGAACCCGAAATAATTACCGATAAAGATGGCGTTGCAGGGTCGCAATATTCCTCCACTGCAGCAAATTGAGATAGAAATGTTGTTCCCCAACTGGAATGTATCTCATAAACACCTCGCGAGCCCGCAGGAATATGCAGTGTAACATCTGATAAATTTACATACCTAAACACATTAGCTCCTAATGTCGGCGGCACTGCTCCTAATTTTATACTATTTAAATTTGTGCAACCCTCAAAAGCAATTATACCAATGCTTCCCGCCTTCGGGAAATCTACATTTTCTAAATTACTGCAATCCGCAAAAGCACCATCATCAATAGTTACTACAAGTGGAAAATAAGCACTTTCTAAACTAAAGCAACCATCAAAAGCAGCATTGCCAATACTTTTTGCAAGCGGAAAATCTGCATTTTCTAAACTACTGCAATTCATAAAAGCACCGCTGCCAATGTATTCTGCATTTGGAAAACTAACACTTTCTAAACTGCTGCAATTCCAAAAAGCACTGCTGCCAATGTATTCTGCATTTGGAAAACTAACACTTTCTAAACTGCTGCAATTTTCAAAAGCACCGCTGCCTATATTTATTACATCATTACATAAAATGCTAGTTGCCATAGGACATAATGGACTTTGAAATTGATAATTTGTAATTGTTGGGATGCCCGATGCAACAGGACAGGATTGTGCAGATAAGTTAGCGGTTGCGAATGCACACATAATTAGAATATGTATTAAAACTACTACACGGCTTGTAGTAAGAATCCCCCCCCGTATAGCAGTTTCTACTACATCGCTTGTAGTATTTTTACTACAAATGGTGTTGGAGGAGGAGGCGTAATCGGAGTGTTCTATAAGGGCTCCGTTCCCTTGATACTTTGTTGTGTTTAACATTTTAGTACCTTAATATTTAATAAAAAAATTACATAGTTATAAGAATTACAAAAATAATAAAAATATTTAAAAAAATTATACTGCAACTTGTGGTTCTTCCGTTAATACGTCTTTGCTTTTAAAAACATCAGTTATTTGATTTATTATTTCTTTGAATGTATTCTGTTGTTCTTTTAGTTCGGTTTTATTTTCTATTTTAAATTCTTTTAGTTCGGTTTCTAATTTGTTCACTCTATTATTAGTCGCAGTATTACGTTCTTCTACTTTTTGATTAAGATTAGTATATTTATCTTCTAATCTATCAAATTTGGAGTTTAGTTTAGTAACTTCTATTTTTAGGTTGTTAATTTCATTAGCAGTATTAACTTCTAATTTAGTAATTCGGTTATTTAAATCAATTAGAAATTTTACAACAGTGCCAAATCCAATTAGCACTGTAACAAATACTGCAATTAATCCTATAAGTTCAGGCGATAAATTAAACATATTACAAGTTCCTTAATTAAAAATTAAAATACAAAAATAATAAAAATATTTAAAAAAAACAAATTTTTATTTTTTTAGAAAAAAGCAAACACGGGGGCAAGCCCCCGTGTTTGCTTTGTTTGTGGCGATTCCGAACTTGTTTCAGAATCCCCTTATTACTTGTGGGGATGTTTAAATAAATTCAGTAGGGCAATATCTTATAAAAACAAATCTGTAATTAAAGTAGAAATCTTATCTATACTTTTAATATGAATATCAATTTTTTTAATAATTTTATTTATAGTTGAAGTAGGAATTATTGTAGTATTGAAGCCCAATTTAGCAGATTCGCTAATGCGGTTTTCAATATGTGATACCGACCTTACTTCACCCGTAAGCCCAATTTCGCCGATAATACACGTCTTTGTATCAAGCGGAATATCACGCAAAGATGATACTAAAGCCGCAGCAATTCCTAAATCACAAGCAGTATCATCTAAACTAATTCCGCCTGCAATATTAACAAATACGTCATTAGAACTAAAATTTAGTCCTAACCTTTTTTCTAAAACAGCAAGTATCATCTGCAATCTTTTTAGAGAAAAACCTGTCGCAGAACGTTGTGGAATACCATAATTAGTAGGAGTGACGAGTGCTTGGACTTCTAACAAAATTGGTCTTTCGCCTTCCATCGTAGCAACAATAGCAACGCCTGATTCATCTTTATTCATACCTGACAAAAAAACTTCAGACGGATTTAACACTTCATTTAGTCCCTTATCAGTCATTTCAAATACACCAATTTCATTAGTAGAGCCGAATCTATTTTTTAAGCAACGAAGTATCCGATAAGAATATTGTTTTTCACCTTCAAATTGAATTACAGTATCTACAAGATGTTCCAATATTTTAGGTCCAGCAAGAGAACCTTCTTTATTGATATGCCCGATAAGAAAAATTGATTTGCCTGTTTTTTTTGCTGTTTGCATAAACATCATTGCACTTTCGCGAACTTGATTTATACTGCCGGGGGTAGATTCAACTCTATCCGAATAAACTGATTGTATAGAATCAATAATTATAACATTAGAATTAGTATTTTTTATTGCACTATCTATTGCTTCTACATTAGTTTCAGCCAATAGTAGTAGATTTTCATTAACATTAGACAATCTTTGCGAACGATATTTTATTTGCTGCAATGACTCTTCGCCTGTTATATAAAATGGATTGCACTTTTGTATATTTGAACAAAGTTGCAACATTAAAGTAGATTTTCCTATGCCAGGGTCACCGCCTACTAATACCAACGAGCCGGGTATAATGCCTCCTCCAAGCACTCTATCTAATTCAGAAATTTCTGTTTTAATTCTATATTCTTGTTCGGTTGAAATATCTTTTAGTAATATGATATTATTTGATATTTTTTTTGTTGAAACTGCTTGTTTTTTAGAGATGCTTATATCTTCTATAAATGAATTCCATTCGTTGCATTGCGGACACTTTCCTATCCATCTTGGCGATTCGAAGCCACAATTATTACATACATATATTTTTTTTTGTTTCATTTATTGCAAATATAAACAAATTATTTTGAAACAACATATCCTGTTCTGCCAATTTTGTTTTACACGTTATTCCGAACTTATTTCAGCATCCCCTTATTTTAATGTAAGGAGATGCCGAAACAAGTTCAGGATGACTTTTTAAATCTTACAAATACTTATTTACATACCAGTCCGTTAGGGAATACCTGCTGTATAAATTAGTTTGCAAAAATGCAAGTTCTACTCTTGGTATTCTTCCGCCGAACCTATATCTTGCGGTGTAATATCCATCAGAAAGTAATGTATATGTTACGCCACTACTTGTTTGCGAGTGTGCAAATAATCCATTCCCGATGTAAATGCCAACGTGTCCAATCCTTTTGGCTTTAATTCTTCTTCCACTAAAAAATACTAAATCCCCAAATTGTAGGTCTTCCATTTTTTCTATTTTAGGAAAGATAGTGGCTTGAGTAGCAGCACCTGCAGGTATTTGCATACCTAATGCTTCGCCTAATATTAAAGATACAAAATTAGAGCAATCTACTCCATTTCTGCTTCTTCCTGGAAGTTTATATCTAACTCCCAGCCAATCATTAACCCGTGCAAGCAATAATTTCCGTTTGTTAAAATCCTCAAAAATAGAACCTGTATCAAAGTTATTAAGGAATTGAAAATCATTATACGGATAGATTTCTGATAGTTCCCATTGTTCGTATATAGGGAAATATTCATATAATTTTTGTATTCTTTCAGTTTTTTTATTTTGGACTTGTTTTGCGTAACTAATTTTTGGTTTTTTTGCTGATTTTTTCTTTTTATTAGCAATTGATTCTGTTGAATCGGCAAGAAAAACAAAAATTGTAACAATTATAACTGATAGAAAAAGTTTGGATGCTCTTTTTAACATAAGCACAATCCTTATAGTTTAACAAAATAATTATCAATTTAATTTGCGAAGTGTGTAATATTTTTCACACAATCACAACTTTACATTTACAAATATAACAATTTTTTATAAATTAAATAAACAACGTATATAATGCAGAAATAAATACGGGATGATAAGTAACTAAAATGGTGTCATACTGAACTCGTTTCAGCATCTCCTGATTTAGCAAGGAGATTCCGAAACAAGTTCGGAATGACTGCATTTTGGCATAAGATTGTATACAATTTTGTTTGATTGATATTGTATAAAGTTTAATAAATTTTTAGTATTTTTAACATAGAATATAATTTTATAAAATTTATAATTTAGAAAAATAATGCAAAATGTATTTACTCATTCAAAGTTGGCAGTAAAATCAATATGGAAATTTAATTTAAAAACTACAATCCTTATAGCGATAGTGTTTGCTATATTTTCTATAACTGCTACAGCACAAACAACTTATACTGTTACAAGTTCAAACGATAATGGTGCTGGTTCGCTAAGGCAAACAGTTGCAAATGCTACTAACGGTAGTATTATTAATTTTTCTGTATCGGTAGTTAATCTTACTGGTTCCCATATAAATATCAATAAAACCCTTACTATAAATGGTGGAACAGTGAACAAAGTTAGAATAAATGCAGGTAGTGGCAGAATATTTAATAGCACTTCTAATTTTACTATAAATAATTTAATTATAGCAGGTGCAAGTCATGGTTCTAATGCAGGAGCAATAGAGGTAAGTAACGGCACTTTTAGGGCTAATAATTGTGATTTTATAAACAATCGTTCTAATATTGGAGGGGCTTTATGTTTGCATGGCGGTGGAATAATTATTGCTAATAATTGTTCTTTTTCTAATAATACTGCTCCTACTGGTGGTGCAATTCATACAGCTTCTGGCACTTTAGTTGCAATTAATTGTACATTTAGCAAAAATGTGTCTACTGGTGGTGGAGCAATGGGAGGAGGTTCAGCAAGGATATATTTATATCACTGCACAATAGATGGCAATTCTGGAGGAGGAATAGTAAGTAATAAAGAGAATCTATATAGTTTTAATTGTATATACACAGGAAACACTCCATATCAAATATCAAATGGAATTAGCGGCACAGGAAACAATTTAATAGAAGGACAAAATGGAGTAACTCGTTTTTTGGTTTTTGGTAATAACCAATTGCTACCACAAGGTTATATTATGCCACAAAATTATGCTCTTACAGCACAAAAATTAGCATCAATCAATATTGTAACTCCCGCAGGTGCAGGTATCAAAGCTGATGAAATATTAAATATGCTAAACACTGACCAAAGAGGATTATGGCGACCTAATAATCCTCCTGTAACTTATGGAGCCGTGGAAATAGGAGTGCCTGGTGATCCTCCTTCATATAATTTGCAACTTCAAACATCACCTTCACATATAGGTAATGTAACAGGTGCAGGCACATATGATTATGGCGATAATGCAACTATAAGGGCAACAACTACAACCCCTAACTACTACTTCAGCCATTGGGAAGATAAAGAAGGTAATGTAATATCAACACAAGCAGAATATAAACTATTAGTATTAAGGAATATGGTTTTAGTTGCAGTGTTTTCAATAGTAGACTACACCTTGCAATTAAAAACATTACCTTCACATATCGGCAAAGTATCAGGTGCAGCAAAGTATTTATATAATGGGAAGGTAAATATAAATGCCACAACTACAGATTTTTGCTATTATTTCAGGCATTGGGAAGATGCTACAGGCAAAATAGTATCAACACAGCCCGAATATACTTTTAATATAACTACTAATGTAACGCTTACAGCAGTGTTTTCATTAAAAGAGTTTGCTGTTACTATTTATTCAAATCCGACATATATGGGTTACATAATAGGTGCAACTACGGGATTATATAACTGTTCAGAAGAGTTAAAGTTAGAAGCAATAAGCGAAAATCCTGATATATATGGTTTTATAAATTGGACAGATAATAAAAACAATATTATTAGCACAGCATCTGGAATAGATGTTCTAATCATTAACGATAGAACAGTTATTGCTAATTTTATGGATACTACTGGAATAGTAGAAAACGATATTTACGATATTAGCATTGTTCCTAATCCTGCTGAAAATGACTTTAATATAATCTTTAATAATCCCGAAGAACAAAACGTCTCAATTTCTTTAATAGATTTGGCGGGAAGCACTGTTTTAGATATTTTTGATGGAGTTATGCCACCCGATAAACAAATTTACAACGTAGATGCAAAAATTCCAAGTGGCACATATTTTATTAAATTTATTATTGATGGAAAATTAGCAGTTAGGAAAGTCGTTATAAAATAGGTGCATTTTTTATGAAGTTTGAAAATTAAAATTAATATCCGCCTATTACAATTCGTTTCATAATAAATCTTTCTGAACCTATACGCACTTCCGCTATATAGTCGCCTGGTGGCACTTGTTTCCCGTATTCGTCTTTGCCGTTCCAATATGTGGTATAATTACCTGGTTTTTGCGTGCCTGAGAAAATAGTAGCAATAATTTTTGCACTAATTGAATATATAACAATTTCTATATCGCAATTATATTTCAATGTATAAGTTATTTTGGGTGATGTGTCTTCAACTAACCCTAAAAACAATCCAATATCACGCATATCAAGATTGATACCTGTTCCACCTTTATAAAAACGTATAGTTGGAATAGAAAGTGCGTCTTGTTTAGCAATTTGTCGTTGGACAATTTCTACAGGGTCGGGGGCAAAAATATTTGAAGGCATTCTTGCAAAAGATTCCTGAAGGTTGTTAGAAGGAGTATTTAGAAACTCTTTTTTATATATTTGCCATTCATAATCAGTTGTTAATATACTTTTCTTTAACCAATATAAGAAACCAAAATTTAGTTTAGAGTCACGGAAAAAATTAGAATCTTGTTCAGGTGCATATTGCTGATTATTATCTGAAGACGACAAAGATTTAGAAGTGTCATCTACATTATAACATAAAATACTTTCACTATTTAATACTACAAACAATAAGCATAATAAAGATATACGGCAAATATGAATCATATTAAAATATAATTTATTTTTTACAAAAATAACACTTTTTTAGTAATTATTATACAGAAAATATCCATAAAATCATTATGACTTTTTTAGAAGCATATATACTTAATAATTTCTATTTTTATCCGATAATAATATTATCATTTGGTATTTATTATTAAATGGTGCAATAGTATTATGCCATTTCATTATTGAAATGGCTTTTTTTATATAAGGGTTAATCTATATTACGGGAATAATTATTTTTTCTAATATAAGTTTGGCATATTTTTTGACTATTATACAACGTTATAGTTTATGAAATTATATGAAAATAGAAGATTTTTTGTTTAAGGGACGGGTGCCTCTTATGAATAAAGCATTAGATACCTATTCATTAAGAATGACAACTGCTGCAAAGAATATTGCTAATGTTAATACTGTCGGTTATAAGCCACAAAAAGTAGAATTTGAAAGTTTATTTCAGAATCAGATGGCTCTCACAGGCACTAAAACAAATGAAAAACATATTCCTGTTGGTCCTAAGCCGGACCCAAACGGTGAACTTATAGACAGGAAAATTCCTGTTCCTGAGGCAGTTATGTCAGGTGAAAATGATATAAACATTGATAAAGAAATGGCTGAAGTCGCTCAAACACAAGTGAGGTTTCAATTTGTTTCGCAATCAATGAGCAAATACTTCAAACAACTTAATGCCGCTATCACAGGAAATACTAATTATTAATCCAAATATTGGTTACTATTAAATATATGCTTAATAATAGCGTGTGCCGTTCTGTATTTGCACATAAGATACTTATTGAATTGCAGGAACATTGTTATTTTCATTAGTTCCTTTTTTGTTTTTTCGGTCTTATTTTCTGCCGTTTTTTTTACTAATTCAGCCATTTTTATATAAATTAATTTGAATAAAATTCTATTTTTTTTATATAAAAGATTAAGGTGCAAAAATGCCTTGCCTAACTCGTTTCGACATCCTATAATATAATAAGAAGATGCTGAAACAAGTTCAGCATAACAGTTTTTTTGTCCTGTGATGCCGTGCTTGTTTCGGCATCTCCTTGATACCTATCTAATATACGCACTTTACTCTATGTTATCTTGGTTGTAGAATACTTTGAACAATTTGAGAGCAATGTCGGGTGAACCTAAAATGAATGCCATAACTTTATCACGTAGTTCCATTTTAATAAGTTCCTCTTCATTTATTACATCTTCTTGAACGGGCTGTTCTAATGATGATAATGCTGACCTTGCTCTGTCCAATAAACTAATCTCTTCGGACATTTGTTCGGGTATAAGGACATCTTCATCGTCTATTGCTAACCCTAAAAGATCATTTTCATTTAATAAATCGCTTTCAAGAAACATCTGGTCAGCACCAAGTTCGTCAGGCAAATACATTGCCATATTTTCATCGTCTATACCAATTTCGTCAATATCTTCGTATATATCATCCATTATTTCTTGCGTTATGTCATCTTCCAACATTAGTGGCTCTTCTTCTTTTTCTTCTATTAATTCTTCTAAAACTTCTTCTTCATAATGGTCTTCGTCATCTTCGTCTTCTGGCTCCATTTCTTGTGGGAATTCTAATAATTCTTTATCAAATTTTTCTAATATTGGTTTATCGAGTTTAGCAGGCAATCCCATTGCAATTCGCATTTTATCTCTTGCAAATTTAGCGTGAATGATTTTGAACATTACTATAGCGGTAATTAGTAAAGTTAGCAATAATAATATTAATCTTTGGTATTCTTCTTTTTCATACCATTGGATGCTATTTTGTCTGTTATATTCGTTGACTTCTGTTATTTTATCTGCTAATATCTCAACGAAAGGAACGCATAAAACATTTACTTGGTCGCCTCTTTCTTCTTTATAGCCGACAGCATTTTTTATTGAATTTTCTATTCTTTGTAGTTCTTCATCGCTTCTTGGAATAGATACAACTGTATCTAAACCAGTCGGCGTTTTTTGTATTTCTATTTTTTCATTTACTATTGCGGTTATTGTTAATCGTTTAACTGCCCCGATGCCTTTTACGAAATGGCTATCTGCACTTGATATTTCGTAGTTCTTAATCTCATTAGATTTTAGATGCTTCATATCTGTTCCGGGAACAAATGATGTGTCTAAATCAGTTAAATCATCTGTTGATGTTTGCTCGCTTCGTTCTACTTGCCTATCAGGGTCCCAGTCCTTTATCTTTACTTCTAATTGGTCAAAATCTATGTCAGTATTTAGTGCTATTTTAGAATTGCCTAAACCAAATACTGGATCAAGTAACTCTTGAACTTTATTCCCTAAATAATCTTCAAATTGTTTTTGTGTTTTTTGATGTGTTGAAGAAAGCCCTGCAAGTGAATTATGGTCAGGTATATCTTGTGACAATATCCTACCATAATTATCTGTCACAACGACATTACTCGGCGACATACCTTCTACACTCATCGCTACTGAATTTTGAATGCCTTCTACACTAATTCTACTTAACGAATGCCCACTCTTTAATTTTAATGTTATAGCCGCAGTAGGTGGCTTTTGGTCTTGTTTAAATAATTTATCTTTTGGAATTACCAAACGAACTTTTACATCACGAACTTCGGGATTTGTTTTAATTGTCCTTTGCAATTCACCTTCTAAAGCACGCCGATAGTTAAGTTGCTGCACATATTCGCTTGTGCCGAGATTAGTCTTATCAAATAATTCATAACCGACAGTGCTTTCCTGTATTAAATCTTGCGTAGCGACTGCCATTCTTATTTCTTCTACTCTGCTTTGTGGAACAAGGATTGTCGTAGTATTATCTAATGGATTATTTTTTGTTTCATAAGCAATCTTTTGTGACTTCAAATAACCAATAACGTTCGAAGCATCTTTATACTCTAAATTATTATATAATACGGTCTGCTCAGGCGGGTCATAAATAGCAACTATTAGTGCTACAACCCCAATAAGAACTACTGATATTAGAGTTCCGAGTATCCATTTTTGATTCTTACTTAACTTATTGGCTAAAGTTTTTGCCTGTTCTAACACATTCATTATTTTACTACTATTTTTTAGTTCTTTATTTTATATAAAAACTTTGCCAAAAAACTCTTTTGCAAAAACATTTAGTATAAGTTCTTTATTTATAGGTAATAGTTTTAATTTTCAATTTTGATTAAATTTGTTAAATATTATATTTATTGCTAATAATATTCACAAATCTATTTTTAGACAAAAGGGAACTTCTAAAATGCTGTCTTGCTGAATTTATTTCAGCATAATAAAAAAATCTAAAAAATTAAAATTTTGTTTTATTTCATTAAAAAAAGTTATTTTTGTAAAAATAAAAATAAATTATGGAAGAAATCAAATACACACCAGAAATAATATTGCAAATGTTCGCAGAATCAAAAAAAGAAGCAAATGAACTTCGCGAGCAAATGAAAAAAAATTCTGCTGAAGCAGATAGAAGGTCCGCCGAAACCGATAAACAAATTAAAGAGATGTCTGCAGCTGCAGATAAAAGGTCTGCCGAGACCGACAAGAAAATAAAAGAACTTACTCGCAATATCGGTGGAATAGCCGAAGGTAATGGCAAAATGGCAGAGCAAATGATATATAATTCATTAGAAAGAGATATGAAATTCGCTGGAATAGAGTTTTATGATATTGAAAGAAATAAACATAAAAAAATAAAAATTCTTAATTTAGAAGGCGAATATGATATAGTTCTAACGAATGGCGATACCATTGGAATAATAGAAACAAAATACCAAGTCCGGAAAAAAGATATATTAAAACTTATAACAACGCAATTAGAAAACTTTAGAAAACTTTTTAAAGAATATGAAAATTATAATATAATTTTGGGAGTAGGTGGCATTTTTTTTGATGCCGAAGCAGAGAAAGAAGCAAAAGAGAAGGGCATCGCTGTAATCAAAGTAACCACCGAAAATGTAGAATACTTTACAGAAGGAATTAGAATATATTAGAAAAAATTTATTATTTTTGTATTCTATAACATTGATTTTTTTATAATAATATAAAGGCAAATAAAATGTATAACGAACATTTTAATTCATTTTCAGGCAAAAAAGACCTGACAAAAAACACCTCCTCCTATGCCGACACTTGTAGTGCTATTACTACAAGCAATGTAGTAGAAACTGCTACACGGGGGGGGTATTTCTACTACAAGGCGTGTAGTAACCGCTAATAATTTTCATATTGTTGACTGCGATTCAGCAACTCATTCACATTATAATAAGTATAATAAGCAGAAATCCAAAATCTGTGAGAACAAAATTGGACTACAACGACTGCAATTTGCAATAATAAGCATAATTTTAGTTGCTTCTATAAATATAGTGTTGTTTTCGCAGGATAATAAAATTAAACAGAAAGTACAACATTCAACAGTTAGTCGTGAATGGAATACGGGGTTACCTACTCCACCAAGTAGTGCCAAAAATAAATTAGTAGGAAAGTGGCAGCAAGAACAAAATATTGGATGGAGTGATGGCTCTAATACTCGTACTTTTTATGAATATATTTTTAGAGAAGATGGTTCTTTTGTCTTAACTACATTGGGTAGTAGTAACAATACTTATGAAGGAATATATGTAATAAGAAACAACAACAGGTTAATACTAATTGCAGATGCCCCTATTTTACTGGGTTGGGATGATAATTATAAAGAAATTATAGATATGTATACAGTTGCAGAATATTATTTTGATATAATGCCGGGTAATACAGAGGAAACTGATACTAAATTGATAGAAAAAAGTGATGTTTTAATTATGTTTACCGTTTCAAGCTATAGGGCAAAATATGGCGAAAAATGGATAGAATATGCAAAAGAAACTACCCAAAAATATTATGAAAAAGATGGTAGTTTGTTCAAATATGAAAGGTATAAGTAGATAGAATAAAATAATTTCTAAAATGGAATGCTGAACTTGTTTCAGCATCCCATAATTGTTAAATATATTGCATATTCATCACGGGGGCAAGCCCCCGTGTTAAACAATTGTCTTTTTAACAAGGGGGCTTGCCCCCTTGTGGTATAATTGCATATAATAGCATATTTGTTGGTAATACAGCCGGCGGAACTGCGACTGCGGACAACCAAGTTGTAGTTAATTCTTCTAATTTGACGGGAAGTAATTTAGTGCAATGCTTAGTGCAAAGCACTTTACCCGATAACAGTAGAACACTTGAAACAGTATTTGGAAGTGTGCCTCCAGCACTAACAAACGGCAAATTCGTGTCGCCACAATGTATAACCACAAAAGCATTGACGAATACAATACAAACCGCCACAGGAGTTACGGCTGATTTTGTGTTGTTGCATCTTGCCAAAGACCAAGCAGGAAATTCACGCTCAAACACAGGAAATGTAACCTTCGGTGCAGTGGAAAACCAAGAAACATTTGCTTTGACGGTTGCGAGCGATAATGAAAATATGGGAACAGTGAGTGGTGGTGGCACTTTTGCTTGTGGCTCAAGCGTAACAATAACGGCAACTCCTGAAGAAGGGTATAAGTTTTCACATTGGATGCAAGGCGGCGTTGAAGTATCCAAAAGTGCGGAATTTACTTTTAATTTGGTGGAAGACAAAACATTAACAGCGGTTTTTGAAGTCCGAAAAATAACACGCATTAATAACATTAATGTTAAAAAAGGCAGGTTAATATATAATCTCTTTTAAAGATTTACAATAAGATTGCATATATTTTTGATTTTTTCTTTATCAATATTATTGCTCCATTTTTCAAAATCGTTAATCCTTTCTTCCATACTTTTAACATATCTGTTATG
>Ga0099364_10001390_pt1 | contig 40097 bp, 34 predicted proteins | sample TergutTh196P3_FD_73070 | JGI IMG/M metagenome (GOLD analysis project Ga0099364, IMG submission 73070) | Microcerotermes parvus P3 segment gut microbial communities from Pointe-Noire, Republic of the Congo - Th196 P3 | ecosystem: Host-associated > Arthropoda: Insects > Digestive system > Gut ...
AAGCCTTGCCGAAGAAATGACGACGGAAAACCCGTCCGTCAGGTTGTATTTAGATTTCATCCTCGGCCGCGTGCAAAAATGCGAGAATATAAATGAACTGCGGCGGCACAGGACATCGATCACTGACGACGGTATGCTGTATCAAAACTTCGTCGTGCGGGCTATGGACCCTAAACGGTGGGCAGCGCCGGCAATCGGACGGGCGGGCGCGCGTCTTCGTATGGAAGCGATAATAAGGGAGCTTGACGATTTGTCGCAGAGGATTCAGGCATACGCCTCTTTGTCAAATATGCTTAACGAGGCCGAGAATATGCACCGCCTGAGCGACTCCGACGCAGAGCAGGCCATAGCGGCATCGAATGCCCTGTTGGAAATACCGTCGATAGAGGAAACGATTGCGCGGCTCAAAGCGGATGCTGATATGATCGACAGGAGCGAGGTTGAGGAGCTTAGGAAACGGCTTGAGAAAAGGGAAATAGAAATCGAGGAACTTTATGTCGAAATCCGAGGCATTGAAAGGCAGAGGGGCGAATCGGAAAGCCGGCTCAATGAAATCGTGAACGTGACGATTCCTGCCCTTGAAGCAGAGTTCGAACTGCTGCAGAGCGTGTTTGAGACAAGTTACTCCGCAAGCTATATCGACGATATCGGAAAACCTCGCTATGAGCGCGAGTTGCTTTCCAGGGGACATGCCGAGGATATCCGTCAGGCGTTTCCACGGGAGCAGACACGCTCGCGCAACGCAAAGGATGAGACGTGGACGCTCACCCGTGATCTGCGTGGTAAATACAACGAAACATATAAAATGGGCTACGATATATCCGCGGACCTAAACGACGTTTATGCACAGGCGTTTAACGAGTTTTCGGAAAACAAACTCCCGGAATATGAAGCCAAAATAGAAGACACTCGTAACAAAGCGTTCCTGCAGTTCAAAGAGGATTTTCTCAGCCGTCTCCAGAGGAATATATTCAACGCTAACAATCAGATAGATGAACTCAACGCCGCGATGAAAGGCTCATTTTTCGGCGAGGATACATATCGTTTCCGCGTTTCGGCAAATCCCGAATACAAGCGATACCACGACATGATCGTTGATAAGATGACGCTTGAGGGCGGGTACAATCTGTTCACCGACCAGTACGAAAACAAGTATGCCGAGGAAATGTCAGAGCTCTTTGACCTAATCACCAATGACAATAATTTAGGCGGAGCCGCAGTCTCGGAAGATTATGAGAAACGCGTTGCGACATTCACAGATTACAAAACGTACCTGAGCTTCGATCTGGAAGTCGTCAAGCCCAATGGCGATACCGAGCGTTTGTCGAGAACGCAGGGCAAGAAATCCGGCGGCGAGACCCAAACGCCTTTTTATATTGCCGTGCTTGCCTCGTTCGTGCAGCTGTATAGGGTAGGACGGGACAAGAAGCCAAACACGGCGCGCTTGATACTCTTTGACGAGGCTTTTTCAAAAATGGATGATGAGCGCATACTTCAGAGCATCGCCCTGCTCAAACGCTACAACTTCCAGACAGTGCTAGCAGCCCCGCCGGGCAAGGCGCATGAAATCGCGACGCTTGTGGACCGTAACCTGTGCGTTGTCAGGGAGGGGAGAAAAACCTACGTCCTGCCTTTTGACATAGAACAGATAGAGGAGCTGGCAAATGAGTATGGACTATAAAAAGAAAATACTTACTCAGCTTGTCAACTGGTATGAAAATAGCCCCGCATATGTGCGCGGCGAACCGCCGCCGCGCAGGCGCATCATGAGGCTGTACGATAATGGAAAGACTGACTTTTCCATATATGACATTGAAAACCATATCGCGCGCAAAGATATAAACCAAGCCGTGCTTGATATGGCTGAAGCAGGCCTTGTTGGATACGAGTGGATGCGCGGGCAGCGTGACCATATCATCGCAGGAGTCTGGCTTTGCTTCGACAAGATCGATCATATATACGCTTTACTGAAACGAACACCAAAAGACAGCGTGGCCGAGGAAGCCGCCGCGGCGTTGGAGCGGCTGCGTGACTCGTCTGCTGAGCAATGGGTCGCCGATTGGGCCTTTGAGACACTCCAAGAGATAAGAAAAAAACGATCCATAGGGAATGCTCTTCCCTCGGATGCGTCGGAACGGGATGATTTGCTGAAAGCCCTGTCGCGCCTGGGCGGCGAAACGGAAACGCTGGAGCGGGTATTTTCCATCAGGTGTTTCGGCGATTCAAAGCGGTTTGAACGGACGGTCAAGAGCCGTTTGATCCGAATAATAAAGAAGCATCTTGCGGTGGAAGAAAACTGTACGGACGAGGCGGCCTTGCGTTTAGCGGGGCTTTCGCGATATCCCGAGCAGTTCGAGTTTTCCGGAGCGATTATGATTAAGCTCCCTAGAGGGGATATAGACTATTCCGCGCTGCCTTACGGCGGTGCGCTCACGAATGAGGATGTCAATATCGGCAGCTTGTCTATAGCTCCGAGTATCAAGCGAATATTTTCGATCGAGAACAAAGCAAATTACACTGAATACATCCGCAAAGAAAAGCCGGTTGACGAGCTTGTGCTGTTCCACGGCGGCCAGTACAGCCCCGCAAAGCGGCTTTTCCTGCAAAAGATAGTTGCCGCGATGCCCGAAAACTGCTCGTTTTCCCATTGGGGGGATATAGATTTCGGCGGGTTTTCGATGCTTGTCAGATTAAGGCGGGAGATTTTCCCAAACGTCCGGCCATATCTGATGGGCAAATCGGAGCTCATAAAATACGCCGGTCTGTGCGCCAAGTTCGATAAGCGCTATGCGGATAAACTTTCCGCCTTGCTGCAGCAGCCCGAGCTTGCCGACTGCGCGGAGTGTATCGAATACATGCTCGAAAACAATATCCGCTTGGAGCAGGAAGCGATGTTGGTGTAGGAACGTTGTGACGAGACAAAACTGATAAATGAAGTTGTCAGAAAAATACTTGGCTGAGCATAATCAATCGACCTATACTCTTTTCGTCCTTTGCAGCTTTATGAATTCAGCGTATTCAGCGAGCTTGTCAATTTCTTCAAGCGTCAAACCCTCGAACTCGCTGCGGCTGAAAGCTTCCTGCGCGTCGCGGCGAGCGTCCGTATCATATTCCGCTTTAGCCTCGCTGGCTACTGAAACGGCATCAGCGAGAAGCGGCTTGCAGGCGTCAGCATAAAGCGCCCTGTCTCTGATCACTTCCCATTCAGCGATGTCGCCGCCAAGAAGGTAATCTATAGGGACAAGGAAGAATCTGGACAGTTTTCTAAGGGATTCATTATCAGGCTCATATTTCCCCATCTCCCAATAGGAAAGCGTGCTATCTGCAATCTGCAAATGATTCGCCAATTCTTTCTGGGTCATTTTTTTTTGCTTACGCAATTCCCTGATGCGATTCATACAGATTACCTCTTTTCAACGTGAATTGTATCAGTATTATGAGGCATTTTAAATATCATAAGCCTCAGCCGTTCAAGCGCCGGTCAGCATTCTCTATGCGGTTTACAGAACAGGCAGACAGTGTCGTGAGGCGTCAGATATTCAACAGCTCCGCCAGAAGATGCCTCTTTTCTTTTTTCTCCGCTATTCCGAGTTTACGGTACACACCGGACAGACAGGTTTTCACACGGCTTTCGGACAAATAGACCTTGCCGGCTATATCTTTGTTAGTCATGCCTTCTGCGGCGCAAAGCGCGATGGATAATTCCCTTTCGGACAACAAGGTCGACATCCTTGTTGAACATATCCTCCGCGTCTTGACGGAATCCACAAGCCTTATAAAGCCCATCACCCTCGCACGGAACTCATCTATGTCATAAGGTTTTGAAATATAGTCATTTCCTCCTAAGGTAAGTCCGGCAAGAACGTCCGCACGTTCAGCTTTCGCCGTCAAGAACAGCACCGGGGCATCGCATACTTCCCGCAATTCGGAGAAAAAATCAAGACCGCTGCCGTCCGGGAGCATGATATCCAAAACTGCCACATCGGGGATGGCAATCTTAATACGCTCCCTCGCTTCCTTGATAGTTTTTGCGGCGAGAACCATCAAGCCTTCCTTTTCCAGCATCCGGCGATTGAGGTCAAGAATTTTCAAATTGTCCTCCAGAAGCAGAACAACGCCTTTCTCAAACATCGAACCCCTCCGCTTTCCCTTTCAGCGTTACGGACACACAAGTACCGACGCCGAATTCGCTTTGCACAGTTATGTCCCCGCCGTGACTCCGCGCTATATCGCGGCAAATGGAAAGTCCTAAGCCGCTTCCGCCTTTATCATCGACTATCCCCCGCTCGAAAATATGCGGCAATAGTTCGGCTTTGATCCCTTCCCCGTCGTCTTTGACCGTAACGGCTACCCCTGTTTCATCCGCATGGACAGCCAGTTCAATAATGCCGCATGAATGGGTAATCGCATTTTGAATAATGTTCCATAAAAGCTGAGTCAACTCGTCCGCGTTGCCATGTATTTCAGGCAGATCGTCTTTGATCGATATCGTGAGCTTTCGGTTCTTTTGCATGGCGAAGGGTTTTAGCAAATGCGTCAAACGCTTCGCCAAATCCCCGATATTGACGGGCCTGACCGCGCGCTCATTTGTTTCGCCGGGATCAGAGGTTGACAACAAAATTTTTAATGTGCCGTCCGCCATTTCCGCAAGGCGTTTGGCCTCTTCGCTTATCGTGGAGAGGTCGGCAAGGGTTTGCTCATTCACTTCGCTCTCACGGATTTGCTCCACTGCGAACTGCGCATAGGCGGACATTACGGTAAGCGGGGTGCGCATTTCGTGACTCATTCCCGCAAAAAGCTCACTTTTAATTTTTGCGTGCTCTTCCGCTTTCTTCCGCGCGGCTATAAGCTCATTTTGCTGTTGATTATATAGATTGAAATGCAGCGCCATGGTAAGGCCAAGCACGACGCTTACGATTAGAAAGCATACTATATTGTCAATCAGTTCAACCGTCTCGTTCGTAATGCGCTTTACTATTTCGGGATTATAATAGGCGAATACAAAGAGCGATGTGTATAAAATCAATTCTAAGCCGGCAAAGATATAAACCTTTTTCCCCTCAATCATAAATACCGTGAACAGTACGGCGAAAACAAAGAACATGGGTATTCCGCCGCTATACCCGCCTAAATTTAAGAAAACAGCCGGGAAAAGAATAAAAAACACGACGATTATCGTGATAACATAGCAGCGTTGATAGTTTCCGCTTTTGAGAGAATACAACAAGAGCGATGCGGCAAATACCGCCAAAACAGCATTGAGCAGCAGAGTGTTCACGCCCGCTTTGATGATAAGCCCATAGACGATCCCCATCAGGCTCGACAGCATCCCGCCGCATGCCAGAATATTAAACAGCCTGACGCGAAACTCCAACTGTTTTCCAAAAAGTACATTCCCCGTTTTTTGCATAAACAAATACATACGCTTGCCTTTCCAAGTATCTGTTTTAAGCGCCTTTGAGGTTCACTCTACAGCAAAAAAAACGAAAAGTCTACAAAGGGTATCGCCGGACAGCAAAACTTGATACCCCGGCGATACTTTTTTGATACCTTGAGCCATTGGAAACTTTGATAAAATAATAAGATGACTTAGGAGGCGTGCAGGAATAAGGTTTATTGCTTATTCCTGCACACATCATTGCGGGAGGGGAAGTATTATGGAGCAAAGAAAAGCAAAAAACAGCGTGAGCCTAAGGATGCAACTGATTGGCGGGATAATTCTGGCGATTCTGCTCACGGTGGTGGCAATCAACATCGTATTCATAATTATCAGCCACAACGATGCGCGGGACGCCGCGGGACGGGTTTACCAGAATTTATCATACAACATAGCGGATCTCGCCGATAAAAACATAGCTTCCGTATATAATCAACTGTCCGCGTTCAGCCAAATCTCCGAGATAGCAAACCCCGCGATTCCGGTTGACGAGCGCGTCGCGGCATCAAGGGCCGCCGCGGTAGGGCTTGGAAGCAGCGTGCTTAGCCTCAAAATGACCGATATGGAAGGCAACGAGCTTGTGATGTCGGATGAGGCTGAAATCGATTTAAGCGATAGGAATTATATTCAAGCGGCGCTGAACGGCCAAACATTCGTAACCTCGCCTTTTTACAGCCCTATTGTCAACCGCATGGTGCTTGTAATCGCCCAACCGTTAGAATGGGACAAAGTGATTGTGGGCACGATATTCATGCTCTTGCCGGGAGATTTTCTCAACGACGCGATTGAAACGGCCAAAGCCGGGTACGAGGGCTACGCAAGCGCTTTTGATTCAACCGGCGCCCTCATTTCACATGCGGACATCATCGGAATACTGGAGCGGGGAGAAAACCGGTATATCGAGATGGCTAAAACAGACAAAGCCTACGAGGGCATGGCTGAAGCCGTTCAAACCATGCTGGCCCGAAAAAATGGAACCCTTATATATTCAAATCCTGAAAATGAGCAAATGCTGGGCGGGTTCAGTTCAACGGCACAGGGATGGGTCGTGCTTGTGTGCAGCACCGTCGCCGATGTGCTGACGGATACAAACCGCGCCATCCAAAATGCGATCATCGCCAGCATAGTATGTATGCTGATAGTGATCATATTAGCATTTTTCCTGCTTGGGAGGATAGTCAAGCGCATATCGTTTGCCGCGCGGCGCCTTGACCAAATGGCGCACGGCGACCTTACCTCACCGGTGCCAAAAACGAATAGCGGAAGCGAGGTAGGGGTGCTTGTCCGTTCGCTTGGGGAAGTTGTAAGTATGATAAGGGCCTATATTACTGATATTACAAACACTTTAGTGGCCATCGAAAACGGGCGGCTCGACCATACATCCGAACAGGAATACAAAGGTGATTTCTCCGCCATTAAAAATGCTCTGACAGGCATAACTTCCAGCCTTTCGTCATCAATGGGCTCCATCATGGAATCCACCGTGCAAGTGTCCTCAGGGTCCAAGCAAATAGCGAACGCTGCCCAGGCCATCGCGCAGGGCGCGACCGAACAGGCCGCATCCATAGATGAACTGTCAAGCTCCATCGCCGAGATAGCGGACCGGACGAAAGAAAACGCGGCTATGGCTGAAGATGCGGCAAAACTTGCCGATACGATCAAAGGAAACGCTGAAAAAGGAACCCGTCAGATGGATGAAATGATTTCGGCGGTGAATGAAATCAGCGACGCCAGCGGACAGATAGGCAAGGTTATCAAAGTAATTGACGACATAGCGTTCCAGACGAACATACTGGCTCTCAACGCCGCCGTTGAAGCGGCGCGGGCCGGTCAGCACGGAAAGGGCTTCGCGGTCGTCGCCGAGGAGGTCAGAAATCTCGCTGCCAAGAGTGCGGAGGCGGCGAAGGACACGGGCGGCCTGATTGAAAACTCGATTGAAAAAGCACAACTTGGCGTTCGGATCGCAGGTGAAACTGCCGCAAGCCTTACCGAGATCGTGTCCGGAATAAACGAAAGCAACCGCCTTGTCGGGGAGATTTCCAAATCGTCAGAGGAACAGTCGTCCGGCATTGCCCATATCAACATAGGAATCGATCAAGTGGCACAGGTCGTTCAGCAGAACAGCGCCACCGCCGAGGAAAGCGCCGCCGCGTCCGAAGAAATGAGCGGACAGTCGGCCATGCTTGAGGAATTGATTTCGCGGTATACGCTGGCGGGAAGCAGTTCGGCTAACCGGAGATTGTCATCCCCCGCAGGTCTACCGCACCATAGTATCGATATGCCAAACACTGCGGTGCCGCCACCTGACAATACAAAGGATTTTGGAAAATACTAACGCAACCCTAAAAGAAGTCCGCGATTGTTGCACCGCAACATTCGCGGACTTTGCGATGGGTTAAACAACTGTTACGTAATTGAAACGCCAAATCCGCCCCGCTCGTCCCCGTCCAAAGGCTCCTTTAGCAAAGGAGCTGTCAGCGAAGCTGACTGAGGATTTGTCTGCGGCAATGCTTGATTTACAGCACTCATTCCCGTTCTTTTACGATTTGTGCTAAACCGTCACTGCGGTTAGGTATCTTTCTTACGAATAATTATGATCACCGTTGCCGTGCCGGCGCCGGCTACTAACACGCCAATCGAGATACCCAACGCAATCGTGAGTATTGACGACGGCGCACCCTCTTCGCGCAGTCCGTTTTCCTGCGCCTCCTCTTCGGGGCCGGTCTGCCGGCGGCCCTCGCGGGCGGCGTCATCGGCCCGGCTTCCCGCGCCTCCTCCCGACGAGAGCGGCGTCATCTCCACGGCTACGGGCGGAGTCTCGTAGAGAAGCAAGAAGAGCCTGTAAAGGATCGTGGCGGCCTCCGCCCTCGTTATGTCGCGCCGAGGCGCGAAGTTCCCGCCCGTTCCTATTATGCCTTCTCGCGCCGTCAGCGACACAGGGGCATGCGCCCATTCCGAAATCTCGCCTGCGTCGCTGAATGCCGCCAGATATTCCGCCGGCGCGGCAGGGAACTCATATCCTTTCTGGTTGGCAAGGGCGCGCGCCGCCAACGTGACGGCCTCCTGCCGCGTCATGACTCGTTCGCCCGCGAACAAGCCGTCGCCGACCCCGCCTATAAGCCCCGCATGTTCGCCGGAGGCTATGTACGGGTAATACCTGCTGTATTGCGGGATGTCGGAGAAACTCGTCGTCAGGTTGCGGTCAAGCACGTAGAACATACGCACAAGTGTCTCAGAAAAATCGTAGCGGCTCACGGTCCCCCTCGGGTCGAACTGGCCGGCGTCAAGGATTAAGGGGTTTGTTTTGAGGTGGTTGATAGTTTACCATATCCACAACGGATTATTGTTAGCAGCAGGGTTCTTTGACCGGTTTCAAGAACTCATTTATCCAGTCATATGCTCAGGAGCCAACTCAAAAAGCCCAGCATACTGAGGTATGCTACCACCCTCCGGGCTTTAGTGAACTCTTATCTCTGTGTTGTTCTGTTCGTGTTGCCGTGTTGCTTTTAATAGTTCGTCACCTCAATGAATCTAACATTCTGTAATGGCGTGTGCCATCTTCGGTATAAATGGCATTGCCGACTATGTAATACATATATATATATCCGTAGGTATCAATGCATGTAATAGTATCTCCTGAAACTTCATATCTTCCAGTAATTTCAAGACCGAAATCGTCCTGCACGCCTAGAAAACAGTGCATATAGGTACCATCTTCGTGAAAGAAAATATAAGAATCGAGGCCATCAACTCTTGCGAACCAAGCATCACCAAATAGATTAATACTTTGGTCATGTGTGTTTTCACCAGTCGCATAAACCATAAATGCGTGTGAGACAAGCGTTTTTGTTACAGCCTCGTCAGTAGCTATGATTACGTATGTCTTATATCCAGGCGTTAAACTATCAAAAAGAATATCGTAATCAAGAGCTTTAATATCGTACGAATATGCGTTAGGATAAGCTGTTGCTCCAGTTTCAGAAATTCCTCTATCGTTGTAAACATCAACAGTTACCGAGCGTATTATGTAGTTTGATTCAATGACCCCTCTTACCCCAAAAATAGCTCCGACGTTTTGGTCGGGCGGCAATGAGTGACCCCTGATTGCCATAGTGGAATCGTTGCGGCCGTTAGTGGCTAAAGGCTGCCAGTTTAGCGAATTAAGAAGGTTTGGCATCGGATCAAAGCTTTCTAAAGCGGTAAAAAACTCTCTTTCAGATATAGCTTCCACCCCGTCTACTGAAATGTGCGTAAAAATCGGATAATTCACCTCCCACGCCTCTATTGTGACAAGAGACGTGCCGTCTGCGGAAATGCGCATTATATGATAGCTTGAGTTGGCAGCGCCGCTGCTGCCTTCATTATACAGGTTGCCGGATTGGTCGAGAGATAAGCGGCTTCGACTCCAAAACTCGCCTATCTTGTTTGTTTTGCCATTGGCGTAGGTATACAGATGTATGTACTCATCTAAACGATCACTGTAGCGGATAAGCAACTCGTCAACGCCATCTGAATTAATATCATAAAACGCATAATCGCAATAAATATAATGTTCGGCGGCATATAAATCCAACACGTACGCAAATATGTCAGTTGGATCTTCGGATTCAGTGGAAAGCTCCCTAGATGTCAAGAGCTGCCAATTGAGAGAATCAATAAAGTGCGGGTTCGGATCAAAGTAGTTGTCTAATGCTATGCTGTACTCGCTTGAGGAAATAATTTCCATTCCATTTTTTGAGGTGTACGTGTAAACTTGGCTAGCGTCTGTTACTTCCATAGCCTCGGTTAGGTTGAAATCAGATGTTCTTTCCCAAGCCTCGGTGGTGAAAAGAGTCTCACCATCAGCGGAAATACGCATTATGCTATTCAAGCTTCTGAAAAGATTAATATCTCTGCAATATAGATTTCCGGAGTCGTCGAGCGATACCTCACTAAACGGCGGCTCAAACTGACCCAATTTTCTTTCCTTTCCATTAGCGTAGGTATAGATAACAGTGAGCACTTCAACGTCGCTTTCATAACGTAAGAAAAGCTCCTGCACGCCATTTGCATCAATGTCATAGAAAGCATAATCGCATCTGAAAAAAGTTTCGTTGCCCGCCCATGCTAATAGCGCGTGTTCAGACAACACATTTGCATACATGTCAATAGAATCTCCAGATGCAGTATTCGCGACAAGCGTGGGTTCCGATTGTCTTATGAAAATAAGTGCATTAAAACTGTCAACACTTGTTAAAACAAGATTGCCATCAATAATTTGATACAAAAACTCATGCGGTTCCTCAAGATGGTCGCTGTCATCAAATGGTGTCGCAATCAGCTTGTCCCTCTCAATCGTATAGATCCCGCTTCCTATCTCAATAATTGGCGTGTTAGCATCGAAAAAAGAAAATGTTCCATCGTTGCGAAAGCAATAGATTTCTTCATTTATAATAGCTTTCCATACCCCGACCAACTCGGATTCTGATGACGGTAATATACTATTATCATCTGCAACATAAGATGGAGTAGTATTTCTGTTGCTTGACGGGAGTATAATGCTTAAACCGTAGACAATGCCGAAAATCCCAACGGCTATAACTGCTATACATCCTATTATCGCAACCGCTTTGGGTTTCTTTTTCTGTTTCTCCACTGGCAGCGGGGGCAAATCAGCTTCGTCAAACTCAGGTTCGAGAATACCGGACGCAGACAGCGAAATCCAAGCTTTCATGCCGGCCTTGATCACCTTTGTGTCGCCGTTGATTTTCTTTTGTTCATAAAACGATATCAAGGTTTCCTCACTAACAGGACCGAGTCTTTTGCCTTTCGATAGAATGTACCAGTTTTTTACTTGAGAAGGCATTGTGAACATCACTCTCCATTAAGCCGTTATAAGAGTAAATGGAATCATATTCAAGGTGATCCATGACCGATTTTGAAACCAACTACGTATTTTTGCGTCATTATAACAGAATTCCAACCGATTATCCATAAAAAAGGAAAACAACAAGTAGATTTCACCTCTTGACATTTCATCACTGACTCCTTGAGCATCGGCGAACACAATACGATAAGATAGCGCGACTGCTCAAGGGCCGCCCGTATGTCGGCGCCGAGGTCGTTGCTAGTGGGCAGCTCGGTTTCGTCCCTGAATATGCGGGTTATGCGGTCCGTGTTCTTCTTACTTTGTTTGTTCCTATATGACACCGTCCAAAAAAACTCCGGCGGGCGGGGTCAACCCCACCCGCCGGGTTTTCCCGGAAAGGCCATAACAAAAAGCGCGCAGGGGCATCGTTGCCTAAGCATGAAATGCTTTGCCTACGCGCTAAAAATAATTCCTTTAGCGTATCAACACGCTCAACACAGCCTCTATATTTACAAAATCAGCTTGAATGAACCCCGAAAATCGGGTATACTGATTCCGCTGTAGCGGCGGGTTTTCCCGTGTTTGTAGGCATTAGCTTTAACGAGTTCCCTACATTCGCCGTGATGGTGCGCTAACACCTCACGGTCGCTGCGGCCCTCTAAATGGCCTTTCGTGCGAGCATAATACCATAGAACGCGCGCACATTCAATAATTTTTTAAAACATGTCATTCGTCTGTGATAATGTGCTCAATTGCAAAAGTAACTGCAACCGTGTTGGGGGGCGAGGGTGGCAATAAGTCTTGCAAAATGAGGCAGTAGATACGGATGGCAATAAGCCTTGCGAATACTCTTTGGGTATTAGCACATTCTGTATGAGAGAAGTAAAAATTTTGTCGCAATGTGATCGGCGGATTCTTCGCACGAAAATACCAAGTTTTTTCCTACTCAAAGACGCGCTGTCTGTGTTTGTCGTGCTTGTCGGCCATTTCTTCACTATAACAAGTGGACGGAATGGGAAATAGGGTTAAAATATACATCAATGAAGTAATAATAGGTTAGAGAACGGGGTTGCGATAAGGTTTGCGGAAAAACTGGTAAATCACAATGCCATGTGTTGTTGTGTCAAAAAACCTTCCGCGCTTAAAACCAACAAATACTAATAGTATTAATAATTATAATTTTATAACATAAGGCAGCCAAATAAAAAGTTTTGACTGCCTGGATTATACAAGAAAACAATTTTGACCTTTGCGATTGCACAGCTAAATGCGACCCTCTCTATTTCGGTTGCAGTTACCCTTGCAAAGTTGCAATTACCTTTTCAATTGACCTAGTTTTCAACGGTGAAAAAGTCTTTTAATCAACCGGCGCGAAACTCCGATAATCCGCCGCCGAAGGCGGCGCAATCCCGTCCCACAGGGGCGGAATCAATGCCGCGCTAAGCGCGGCCGAGTTGGACGCAAATAGCCGGTATACATTTTTATGCAGGACTTGCCTGTGCGGTTAGCGCTCTTCGGGCTGGGGAATACTTATAGGTTTGGGGTTTTACTTTTTGCCGAGCTGTGAACGGAGTTCAGCTATGATTGCATCTTTTTCTTTCAATGCGCTCTCTGCTTGTTCTGCTCTGCGCTTGTAGTCGCTAATCCGTTCATTGTACAGCAAAATTTCATCTTGTCTTTTTTGATACGCTTGCCGTATGACTTTATCCTCGCTCAATCTTACCAAATCTGATACAGCCATGCCAATCTCCTCCTGTTCCCTGCAAATATTTTTGATTATTTTCTTGTCCTGAATATCTTTTTGCGTGATGACCGCAAGCCATTTTGCAAGTGTGGAATCCTGCATTTCACCTTTGCCGATACAGCCTGCTTCGTTTATTGTTTTTACAAATGCGTTCATGTCGATATAGTGCAGTTCCAAAGCGTCTGAAAAAATCGTGCGGTCGTCAATATCCATTATTTTGCAGCACTTATGGATTTTTTGGCTTTCTCCATCGTCGAAAGAGCCGTTTGCAAAAGTTACGCAAATTACCGGGGGCTGTTCAGAATATCCCGCGCCCGCTTTTAGCTCCTCGCCGTATGCCCTCGCCCAAGAGCGTATTGTCTTATATTTCAGGTCGTCTATGTCGTAAAGGTGCATCTCTATGAGTATGGTCGAGCCGTCGTCCAGCTGCGCCCTTATATCCAGTATGGAAAGCTTATCCTCTCGTGAGTGTTTTTCCAAATAGGGGTTTACAATCGTGAGGGATTTTATAATACGCGGAATTTTTTTGTCGGCGAATATGGCGTTAAGTAGGGAAACCAGAAACAGAGTATCGCCTTTCCCGAAAATCAGCTTAAAGGCATAGTCCACCCTTAAATCCATCAGTTGGGAAAAGTCAATTTCCAGTATCCAGCGGTCTTGTTTGCTGTTTGTATCGTTCATGCGGCTAACACTCTCTCATAGTTTTGGCCGCAGAAATTTTCATTTCCTCTGCGCCTGCTGACATTTTAGCAAATAAGGGGTTGCTGTTCAATCGTTATAACGACAGGAAATAAGGGGAAGTATGCAGTATGCAGTGTTTAGTTTTAGTTGGAACTTAAAATCTCTTTTAGTATTTCTTCTATTCTCAAGCGGATTTCCTCGTCGTTCTCAAAGCACGCGTAAAGAGAGAAAAGCATGGCTTCCTTTTCCTCGGCCGAAGGATGGTTTTCGATTTTTTCGATGAACGGAATTATTCTCTCCGGTTCCAATGCAAAAAATATTCTTACGGTCTCAAAATCTTTGCCTTCATTTTCGCGGGCATACAGAAGCTTGTTCATTATCAGTATCTCTTTATCGGGAACATTAACGCCGTTAACGCGGATCCTCGTTTCCCATAACGGCCAGAGCGGCGGTAAATTGTAATAATCGTCGAGCACGCCTTCCGGGTGTCGCGGATCTGCGATTAGAATATCGATTTCTCCGTTTTTTCCGTCCTGAAACGTTGCCCCGATATTGGAGAACCCCTTTTGCCTTAAAATTTCGGCGCATTCACGCGCGGCGGAAACATTCGGACATAAGACGTCGAAATCCGCCGTGGCAAACATCATTTTTTTCGTGTTTCCGGATGAATATATATAATTTAAACTGTTTCTGCCGATCAACACGCATCTGTCTTCATTTTCGTTGAGTATTTTTAAAATTTCAAACATTATTTTCCAGCGCCCCTTATTCCGATTACTCCGTTGCGGATGCGCGCGACTTCGAGATCGACGGTATTCTCTATTGATTTGAACCGTCCGAAATCAACCTCGTCCAACAGGACGTATGTGAACGGAGCCGAACAGAAGCCGAATTTTTTTTCGTTTATGACCAGTCCCAGCGCGTTTATTTCCTCGTATGATATTTCACAGGAGCCCACGGCGACCAAAAATTTTTTTAAAGCGTCGATCCTGTGCTTGTTCCCCGCCTGGACCATGGCATGTCTCACTGCGGGAGATCGGAGACCGCCGGCTTGTTCCTTAAAATTCTTCGTAATATTCATCGTATATTCGCCGCCGTTCCGCGTGTTTTTGACAAATCAGCGTTTGTGTTATAGCCCGGATTTAACAGTTCCGCGAGAAAAAACGGGCGCGGATGAGTTTTTCAGTTGCGCCTTACCTCGATTTCGCGGTTGATGTCAATATCCGGAATATCGAATCGTTTTTGCAGATGGCCCACGAAAATGCGAAACGCCTTTATCGCTTCCGGTGTATTCTCACGAATCAGCTCTTCTCGTGTTTCCATCGAATAGCCATGAATGTCCCAATGTCGATAACTTAGCATTCCGCGAATGGCGTTTCTTATTTCATCCGGAATAAGCCCTTCTCCAATTCCTTTTTCAAGTAGTTTTTGATGCCATTTCTCATCCTTTGCCATGTCCTTGCCTGAGATTTCTTTGATGATGTTATTCAAGGAATGCTCCACGGCCTTATAAATATCACCGAGTGCGGATGCCATGCCACCCGTTTCCATTACGTTCCAGGCATCTCCTTGAAGCATTTTTTCCATTTCTTCAATGGTGAGATAAGCGATTGCCCAATGTTTACACAGAAATCGTTTCGCGTCGGCGCTCAGCAACACGCTCATAAATAGGCACTCCTTTTTCCGCATAAACCATTATCGGCGGATCGTCTTCAGCTCTTATAAGATCGACCGGCTTACTATCCAGTTTGGGAGTCCACATAATTTCTCTTGCCATATCCCAATGCTGAAAGGCGTCCAGCCCGTAGACAAGAAGGTCTATATCGTTCGCTTCTTCTTGTTTTTTTTGCAGACACGACCCAAACAGGATTATTTTTTCAGCGCCGAACCGTTCCGCTACTTCTTTAATATAAGCGATACTTTCAGGTTTAAGCATTTTTTCCTCCAATAACGGTTTCCGCGCCGGCTTGTTCCATAAAATTTTTCGTAATATTCATCGTATATTGGCCGCCGTTCCGCGTGTTTTTGACAAATCAGCGTTTATGTTATAATGACACATTATCTTAATAATTGCCATAGAGAAGGCGAATGGTGATGTTGATGGTTGATTCGGCGTTTGATGTCCCCGGTACGCTTGGGCGTCTGGCGAATAATAAAAATCTTTATAAACGGCTTCTCGATAAATTTGTCGCGGGCTATAGCGATTATGAGGAAAAAATATCGGCGGCGTTCGAGGCGGATGACTTCGAATCGGCCGTTCAACTGTCTCACACTATGAAAGGGCTGGCGGGCAACCTCGGCGCGGAACATCTGCATGAAGTGAGCTTGGCGTTGGAGAAAATCGCCAAAAGCGGGAGTAAGGCGCCGGAATTTGAGGATGTTTTTGAAAAATTTCTGTATGAACTGAGACGGGCGTTGAAGGAGGCGGCAGACGGGGTCGATATGGGGTAAGCGCGATTCCCGCATACAGCATGAGAGTCGATATTCTAAAGAGCCTGACAAGTTTCACGTCAAAAATAACGAAGTCCGTGTTCTGCGCGACGTCAGAGACGTGCAGTTCCGATCGGTATGAAGGGTTTGAAGCGGCAGGGGCAAACCTTTGCGCGTCGGGTTCGCGCATAACGGACGCCGATTCCGCAAGGGAGATAATCAGGTACACGAAGACCAATATCCTGTTCAGAGCCGCTATGTCGGTGTCCGGACAAGCCAATCAATCTCAGAGAGACGTCATCAGTCTGATTCAATAATTATTTATCGGCGCGTCTCCTTCGCTAGTCGGTCATGCTTTCCCTTGGGGGGCGTATCTTTCTTCTTGTGCCGTAACGCGGCAGCACGATGCTCGTCGTGAGCCTGCCGTGGCGCGCGAGAGCGTCGAGCAGTTCCTCAAGGAATTCCAGAGACGGCGCGTGCGCTTCCACCAGAAAATCCGAGGCGCCGGTCACCGACCAGCAGGCCGTGATTTCCGGGTTCTCCGCGAGAGCGTCGTTGATGACCTGGTCGTGCGACGTCCCGTCGGTCGATATGCTGATGAGCGCCGACAGTCCGTAACCGGCTTTTTTGTGATTGATCTCCGCGCGGTATCCCGTGATCACGCCGTCGTCCTCCAGGCTTTTCACCCGCGTTGCCGCCTCGTCTTCCGTGAGGCCGAGCTTCACCGCAAGCCTTTGCGTGGAAGTCCGCGCGTCGTCCTGCAAAATGTCCAAAATCCGCCAGTCGGTTTCGTCGATATTCCTTGCCGCCATAATCCTTTCCCCTCTCTTTGATCTTCGGTAATTATCCCACAGGAAACCCAAAAATACGCGTATGCCGTAAAATACGTTTATGTTTTATGGGAAGGTGGTCTCGGTTTGCGGGAGGAAGATTTTTCAGACGGGATAACAAGGGCCGGAGGCAGGGCGTACATCGTGGGAGGCTGGGTGCGCGACGAGATTCGCGGGGCGGAGCCCAAGGACAAGGATTACGTCGTCACCGGCGTCGGCGAGGACTCGTTCGAGTCCCTGTTCCCGGCGGCGCATAGAGTGGGTCGGAGCTTTCCGGTCTATCGCCTCCGCATAGACGGCGAAACCCGTGACGTAGCCTTCGCGCGAAGCGAGAAAAAAACCGGCTTGGGTTACAGGGGGTTTGACGTCTGCTTCGACCGCTCGATCTCCATCCGCGAAGACCTGGAACGGCGGGACACCACCATAAACAGCATGGCGTTGGAGGTCGGGTCGCGCGAGTTGATCGATCCCTTCGGCGGCGCGAGGGACATCGAATCCCGCATAATCAGGGCGACGTCGGAGCGTTTCAGGGACGATCCCGTCCGCGCTCTACGCGCCGCCCGCCAGTCGGCGCAGTTCGGTTATTCCATAGAGCCCCGTACAATGAAAATGATGAACGAGTGCCGGGGCGAACTGGAGGGCGAGCCCTCGGAACGGATAATGCAGGAATTGTCGCTCGCGCTCGGCGTCGAATGTCCGTCCGTTTTTTTCCGCGCGCTGCTCGACGCCGGGTTGCTCGAAGTAACCTTCCCTCAACTGTACGCTCTCGTGGGGGTCGAGCATGACCTGCGGCAACATCCCGAGGGCGACGCGTTTGCTCACACGATGCTCATGACGGATCGCGTGGCGGCGGTTTCAAGCCGTCCCGAGGTTCGCTTTGCCGCCCTGGCGCACGATATAGGCAAAGCGCTCGTCCCGGCGCGGGAACGCCCGCACTATTACGATCACGAACGGCTGGGGCTCGCCGCGCTGGCGGAGTGGAACCGCAAAATGACGCTCCCTAAACTCTGGATGCGCTGCGCTAAATTCGCGATAAGGGAACACATGAGGGCGAGGACCATATCACGCCCCGGAAAGATAGCCGATTTCCTGACGCGCCTGGAGCGGAATTCCATAGGCACGGACGGGATATCCGCCGTGATGATGGCCGACGGGGGCTGGGTTCCGTCCTTTCTGCAATTCGCCGACCTGTATTACAGGGCGATGAACGAAATAACGGGAAACGACATCCCCACAAACCTCACAGGCCCCGAAAGAGGCCGCTGGCTGCGAGCGCAGCGGATAGAGGCAGTGACGCGGCTGAGGTGAGGCGATAAAAAAAACAAAACCTCGGGACTCTGCCCCGAACCCCGCGAGGGGGCGCAGCCCCCTCGACCCCATAAAGGGGGTCCAGGGGACTGCGTCCCCTGGCGGGTCCGGGCAGAGCCCGGGGGTTTCGTGTTATTTTTTTATCGTTCTTCTGAGAATCGTTTCCAGAATCGTTTCAGGCGTTCGGCCAGTTTTATCTCGGCGCCTATCTTGCCGGGGAAGTAAAAGCGCGACGGTTTTGGCAGGTAACTTTGCGGAGTCCAGTGCCTTGGGTCGTCGTGCGGGTAGACGTAGCCCTCGCCGTCGTTCCGCAGGTGCCGCGGCACCTCCATTATATTGCCTGAGAGAACCGATTCTTCTGCTGCTGTTATTGCCAGGTACGCGCTGTTGCTCTTTGGGGCGGCGGCGAGGTAGATCACCGCCTCGCCGAGTATCAGTTTGGCTTCGGGCAGTCCCACCCGGTCACACGCGGCGGCGGCGGACTCCGCTATCACAAGCGCCATCGGATCGGCCAGCCCGATGTCCTCCGACGCGAGAATGCAGAGCCTTCTGCATATGAATCTCACGTCGTCCCCGGACGCCAACATGCGCGCCATCCAATAGAGCGCAGCGTCCGGGTCCGAACCCCGCACGCTTTTGATGAGCGCAGATATGACGGCGTAGTGGTCCGTGCCGGTCCTGTCGTACCTGAGCGACTGGCGGCCTGTGGCTTCGTCTATCGCGGATTTCGTGAGCAGCGTTCCGCCTCCGACGGCGACGCCCGACGCCGCCGTCTCCAGCCTTGTCAGTGCCTGCCTCGCGTCACCGCCGCAGAGCGTGGCGATGTGCTCCAGCGCCCCGTCCTCGCACGTCATTCCGAGACGTCCTAAGCCGCGTTCCGCGTCTCCAAGCGCCCTCCCGAGCAGTTTCACTATGTCCTGTTCGTTCAAAGGCTGGAGGGTGTAGACGATCATGCGTGACAGGAGGGTTTTGTTTATCTCGAACCAGGGATTCTCCGACGTCGTGCCGACGAGGATTATGTCGCCGCGTTCCACGGCGGGGAGCAGAACGTTCTGCTGTTTGCTGTTCAGGTGATAAATCTCGTCCACGAAAGCGATGGATGTTCTGCCGGAGTCGGCCTTGCGGACAACAGCCTCGTCCGTCATTTCGCGTATCCGGCTCACATTGGAACTCACGGCGTTTATCTCAAGCAGCTCCCTGCCTGTTTCCGCCGCCATGACGCGCACGAGCGTCGTCTTGCCCGTGCCGGGATTGCCGTAGAGTATGCAGCTCGGGACGCGCCCGCTTTCTATCAGTTCGCGCAACGGCTTGCCCGCGCCCAGAAGATGCTCCTGCCCGGCGTACTCGTCCAGGCCGCGCGGCCGCATCCTCTCCGCAAGCGGAGTTTCAAATCGCAGTGAATTTTCTTTTGAACTCATGGTCGCACCCACCGCCACACCATAAAAAAATCCCGCAATGCCGTGAACGGATTGTCTTGACCCGCTCCTAAAAAGGAATTTAGGGCCCCCGGGCCTTGGCTTGCGCAACCTTTGTCGCTTCTGCCGGTCCGGAGCGGCCCTGCGCGGGAAATCAGCGTTGGCTCAAGACATAGCCCGTTTCACGAACACCGCAGGAAAATTTATTACCGCCGCTTTTATTATATGCGCGAGCGCAAAATTTTCAAGGGATAAGGCGAACTTTCGCTTTCACTCTTTCCCGGCTGAAGAAGATTAGCGCGATAACCGTGGCAATATACGGAACGGATTGTGTCAACTGGCTCGGTATGGTGTTTTGGGCGATGATGGCGCCGGCGTCGCAAAGGCCGAAAAACAGGCTGGCAAGAATAATGATCACGGGGTTGCTGCGACCGAGATTGCACGCGGCCATACCGATAAAACCGCGCCCGGCCGTCATGTTTTCCGTAAAAAGGGTTACCTGTCCCATAGAGAGCGATACGCCGCCGAATCCGCACAACAACCCCGAGCATACGACCGCAATAATCTGGGCCCGCTGGGAATGGAGCCCCATCGATTCCGCCGCGTCCGGTTTTATGCCCACCGAAATTAAATGATACCCCTTTATGGTTTTGAACAAAAATACGAACATGCCGATTGCCGTCAAATAGGCCAAATAGTCCATCACGGTCAAATTGCGCAGCAAAACCGAAACAAACGGAATATCCTTCAAAATGGGGATCTCGATCCTTGGAAGCGCAAGCAGCGCCGGATTTTTGAAGCTCCCCCTGACGCCAAACAGGATAAACAATAAAATGGCCGTCAGCGCTCCGGCCAAAAGATTTACCGACGTGCCGACAACCAAGTCGGCAGCCTTGTAGCGCACCTGAAGGATACCCACCAAAGCGCCGACGGCGCCGCCCGCCAGAATGCCTCCGAGTACGGATAGAATGATACTTTGCGTGAACCAGTTGACGGCGATGGCGCAGAACGCGCCGATGAGCATCTGACCCTCAAGGGCCACGTTGAAGACTCCCGCCCGGTTACAGATAGCGCTTCCCAGCGCGGCCATCATAATGGGCGTACTGGAGCGGATAGCCGAATTAATTGTTACCGCGACAAAATTGGCGTCCATCAGGCATCACCTTCCGTTTTTCCGTTTTCTTCGTCCGCCGGGGGATTTGCCGCCTGTAAAGCCCTTTTGTCGGCGCCCCACCACTGGGCAAAAAGGCGGATGGATACGAACAGCGTTATGGTTGCCTGAATTAGCGTGGCAACTTGCAGGGGTATGTTTAACGTCCGCTGTATGGCCTGGCCGCCCACTTGCAGCCCCGACAGGAAAATGGAGGTCACAAAGGCGCCTATGGGATGAAGGGAAGATATAAGGCCCGCCATCAGGCCGGTCCACGCATAGCCGGTGGAGGTGAACATCGCCTCCGCAAAGCGGTACCTCACGCCGAAAACCTCCAACATACCGGCCATGGCCGCCAGCGCGCCGCTGATGAACATGGAGGCATACATCACTTTGCGCCGCTTTATTCCTCCGTATTGGGCAAAGACCGGATTTTTTCCCGTCATTTTCGATTCATATCCGAAGTTTGTTCTGTTGTTGACGAAAGTGAGCAGCAAGATGATGCCGACGGCGATAATAAAACTGACGCTTAGGGTGTTGCCCTCGATCAAACGGGGCAGGCGCATGGCAAGGGGAATCTCTCTCGTCTGTATGGCAAGATCGTTGGAGGTGTCCCGCAGCGGAAATGTGATGAAATATGATGTTATGTGAGAGGCTATATAGTTCATCATCAACGTGGAGATTACAATCGAAACATTGAATTTATCATGGATAAAAGCGGCGAAAACAGCAAGGAGCGCGCCCGCGGTCATACCGCATATGAGCGCAAGCGCGAACGAAAAGGGGGTTGGCAGCGGCGCGTATATCGCGACGATCGTACCGATGAACGCGCCCGTTATCATTTGCCCCTCGACACCTAGATTGATGAATCCGGCGCGCCACGCCATGATAATCGCCGCCGCGCATACGGAAACCGGCACCGAACGCGTAAGCGTCTGCATAAAGTAATACAAGCCAAAGAAAGACCGCTCGAACATTCGTACATAGGTGGAAAAAGGGTCGTTCCCGGTGACGAAAATGACGACCGCTCCGACCGCGAGCCCCACGAAGATCGCGACGAGCGGTTGTATCAACACCCGCGCTCTGCCGGCGGCGGCCCGTATGATTGCCAACGGGCCATTCGCGCTATACCGCTCTTTCATGCGGCGCGCCTCCCATCATCAGAATACCGATGCCCTCTGAATCCGCTTCTTCGCGCATGACTTCCCCGTTGATCGCGCCCTTATACATGACATAGATTCTGTCGGATAATTTGAGTATCTCCGAAAGATCGGAAGATACAAGCAAAATGGCCGCCCCGTTGGAACGCTGTTCGATCAGTTGGTTGTGGATAAATTCCATAGCTCCGATATCCACCCCGCGCGTGGGTTCGGAAGCGATCAGCAGTTTTGCGTGATGGCTGATTTCCCGAGCCACGATAAGTTTTTGCAGGTTGCCGCCGGAGAGTTCGCCCGTTTTCTGCCTGAGTGAGGAATAACGGACGTCATACTCCTTCAAAAGCGCCGCGAAACGGTTTTCAGCGGTACGGTAGGACAGGACGCCCCACCGGTTCATCCCTCTTTTATATTGATGTCCCATCAACAACGTTTCCGTCAGTATCGCCTCATGGGCGGCGCCCATCGTATTACGGTCTTCCGGCACATAGGCGCAACCGGCGTCTCGTATCGACCGGACGTCCATCGCCGTGGTGTTTTCGCCGTTTAATCGTATTTCTCCTCCGTCTGCCTCAAGCAGACCCACAAGCATGTGGAGCAATTCGGTTTGTCCGTTTCCCGAGACGCCCGCAATGCCTACGATCTCGCCCGAATCGACATGCAGGCTGCAACCGCGGAGTACCGGCTGTCCATAGGCGTCGGTAAGGGATACGTTTTTCACGTCCAAAACGCAGCCCCCCTTTTCCGCTTGGGGGATAACTTTGTCGGTAAGCATCCGCCCAACCATAAGGGAGGACAATTCCTGTACGGATGTCTCGCCTGTTCTAAGGGTTGCGACCTGCCGCCCTCCGCGCATTACTACGCAGCGATCCGCGACAGCCATCACCTCATGCAGCTTATGGGTTATGAGTATGATACTTTTTCCCGCCTCAACAAGCAGGCGCAGCGTCTTGAGCAGACGATCCACTTCCTGAGGGGTAAGCACGGCGGAAGGCTCGTCGAAAATGATTATACCGGCGTTTTGGTAGAGGACTTTGAGTATCTCGCAGCGCTGCTGTATGCCAACCGAGCAGTCTTTTACGATCAGGTCGGGATCTATGGCAAGCCCGTATCTCTCGCTGAGGGCCCTCACTTCTTCCCGCGCTTTTTTTCTGTCGAAGAAAACGCCCCATTTTCGGGGTTCGTTGCCGTAAACCACGTTCTCGGCAACGGTAAAGGGAGGCAGCAGCATGAAATTCTGCTGAACCATGCCGATCCCCTGCCTCATTGCGCCCTGGGGGTTATGAAATACCATCGGCTTGCCGCGGATTATTATTTCGCCGCCGTCGGGTTGCTCCAAACCGTACAGGATTTTCATGATTGTGGATTTCCCCGCGCCGTTTTCTCCTACAATGGCAAGGATTTCCCCTTCGGCAAGATCGATGCTGACGTCGTCGTTTGCAAGCACGCCATTTGAATAACGCTTGGAAATATGCTTCATCCGCAATAACACGGCAGATCACCTCTTGATAATTGAGAATGGAGAGTTGATAGTTGAGAATTAAAAAACGCCGTTCAGTTGGGGCTGAAAATTTTCAGCCCCTGCCATTCGCGCAATTTGAAGTGATTTTTTACTTAATTCTCCATTCTCCACTCTCAATTCTCAATTGTCCTGCGCCGCCTTACTTAATAGTCAGTTTCATCGGGCATATCGGTCAAATTCAACGCGCCGGAGCGGATATCCTCCGCAGCTTGTTTGATTGCCGCCAACTCCTCGCCGGAAAGCCGGTCGCTTATCGGATTGGGGCTGTCATGGGTGATGTGTACAGCGCCTATCGTGCCTTCGGCGACGCCCCATACCTCGTTGTCATGGGTCCATTCCTCGGTGAAGTATTGCCCCATAAGGTATTTAACCGTCGCTTTGGTGTCCTTTATCTGGCTGCTGACTATAAAGGGATTGTTCGGATCGGTAAGGTCCACGTCTTGTCCCGAGGTGTAGAAGCCGCGTTCCTGCGCCGCTTCGAATACGCCCGCGTCGCCGCCCGCTGCCGCCGCGTTGATGAAGCGCGCGCCCTGCTCGTATTGCAGGGTGGCGAACTCTTTTGCCCTGACCGGGTCGTTATAGTTTCCGACATAATTGAAAACGAACGACGCATCGGGATGGCCGGTCTTTACGCCTTCCATGAAGCCGTAGCGCCATTTCCAGGATCCGGGCCCCTGATTCACATGCACGCCTCCGAAAACTGCCTGGCCGGGGTCGCTGACGCCTGAGGCAATCATGCCGATGAGATATGCGCCTTCCTGCTCCCTATAGGCAATACATTTCACGTTTTCGGCTTCCACCGTCGAGTCGATAAGCGCGTAATGCGCCGCATCGGGGAACTCTTGCGCGATCCTGTTCAGGGCGTCGCCGCCTACCCAACCGCCGACGATGATCAAATCGACCCGTTCTTCCACCAGGGCGCGGATGTTGTCCTCGTAAGCCGCCGAATCAGCGCACTCCACGACGATAGGCGAAAAGCCGTATTCCACCGCGGCTTCACGCAGTCCGTCGATCATCATCAGCACAAACACCTGCGTCCCCGCTATGTCCGTCACCAAAGCGACGCTCTTGCCCTCTCCCGGCGCCGCCGCCTCGCCGCTGCCGGCAAACATCATCATCAGGAGCAAGCATGACAGAACCGATACCAATTTCCTCATCATAAACCCTCCAGTACTGAATTATTGCTGCGCGGTTATTATATCATCAGGCAGACAGATTCGACATCGCCCATATCGTTCTTTCATAAGCCCCGCATTCCGTCCAGCGCTTCTCCGATCTGATCCCTTATCCACAGGCCGACCTCCGTCGTCCGCAGCAGCTCCCTGTCTTCGAGCGCCTCGACCAGCTCCTCCGTCGAAAGAGAGAACTCCTCGCCGTTCACGCGATGGGCGTAATTCCAATTTATCTCGGGATGACCCATAAAGAGCGCCATCATCGTCGCCGCTATGTCGCCCATCGGCGGGCGATCGATGCTGTCGAGCGCGAAGATCGCCTCCGTGTGGGTACCCCGCCCCGGCTCGGAGCGCAGAATGAACTCGCCGCCGCACAACTCTGCCGATTGCTTCAGGAACGGAAGGCCCATGCCGACCCTCCGCGTCGTTCGCGTCGTCGTGAACGGATCGGTGACTCGGCTTAAGAACTCGGGCGACATTCCTCTGCCGTTGTCCTCGATCATAATCGACACCCTGTTGCCCGCCGCGTCCTCTACGATCTCGACCGATACGTCCGCCGCTTCGGCGGCCACACTGTTCTCCGCTATGTCCAGCACGTGCTGTGAAAGATCCTCCAGCATAGCTTCACCTCCAGTATCGATTGAGCAAAAAACCGGATATTACAAAAGTTATAGTAATTATATTATAATGCCGACGGTATTCCTACTTTAACATTACTTACCAAAATACCTCGGCTTTACGAAAGGGAGGTCTATTGTATGGGCGAAACAAGGAATCTGTCTCATGACGCTTATAACACTCATAATTACGATATATCCTGGCATTGGGATCAGGATGTTTGCGGAAGGGAAGGGCAGGGGAGCCGCAAGGCGGGCATTCTGATGCACGTATCCAGCCTTCCGGGGCGTTACGGCTCGGGGGATTTCGGAGAGTCCGCCTTCCGCTTCGCGCGAATAATTTCAGAGGCCGGTTTCTCCGCGTGGCAGATGCTGCCCCTCGTCCCTACGAGCGGCGCGTTCTCGTATTCCCCATACAGCAGCGTCTCGGCGTTCGCCGGCAATGTCATGTTCATAGACCCCGACAAACTGGAATTCGCGGGCTTGATAGGCCGCGCCGAGTTGGAGAAGTTGGCCCGGTCGCTGCCGGCCGGTGCCGATTTCAGCCGCGCCGAGGCCCTGAAACGCGACATCCTCAAAATATGTTACGGCAACTTCAGGAAAGACGAGGCGTACAGGACCGCCTTCAGGGAATTATCCGACAAATTCTGGGACTTCTGCGCGGAGGAGGCGTACTGGCTTGAGGACTATGTCTTGTTCTGCTATCTGAAGGAGCTTGAGGAAGGCAAGCCCTGGAACGAATGGCGCGACGAATTCCGCCGCCGCGACTGGGGCGTGCTCGACGCGTTGAAGATGACGCCCGACACGGCGAAGGCGCTGGACGAACGCCGGTTCGAACAATTCCTGTTCTTCAGCCAACTGCGCGAGCTGCGTGACGAGTGCGTGAAGCTCGGAGTCGAAATGATAGGCGACCTGCCCATATACGTGGCTTACGACAGTTCCGACGTATGGGGGCATCAGGACCTGTTCGAACTGGGCGATGACGGCGCTCCCATATCGGTCGGCGGAGTGCCGCCGGATTATTTCAGCACCACGGGCCAACGGTGGGGAAATCCGATATACAGGTGGGACAGGATGCGCGAGGACGGCTACGGCTGGTGGCTTGGCCGCTTCCGTCACGCCCTCAAACAGGCCGAAATAGTGCGCATAGATCATTTCAGGGGCTTCCTGGGATATTGGGACATCCCCGCCGAGGAGCCGACGGCGGTGAACGGGCGCTGGGCGCGCGGTCCGGGCTGGGATCTGTTCCGGGCAATGCGCGGCGTATTCGCCGAAGGGTCCGGCAGGATGCCGTTCATCGCGGAGGACCTGGGCGTCATGACGGAGGACGTCGTGAGAGCGATGGACGATTTTTTGCTCCCCGGAATGAAGGTGCTCCAATTCGCTTTCGACAAGAGTATGCCGGGCAACCCCTACGCTCCGCACAACCACAGGCGCCGCTGTGTTGTATACGCCGGCACTCACGACAACGACACCACCTTGGGTTGGTGGAAGAAAGACGCGACCAAAACCGAGAGGGAGAACTTCATGAAGTATGCCGGCGTCAAAGACCCAACCGACCGCGAGGTGACGGACGCGATGATGCGCCTTGCGCTGTCGAGCACGGCGGATCTTGCCGTGATAACGGCGCAGGATGTCCTGGCGCTCGGTACTGAGGCGAGGATGAACACGCCCTCGACCACGAAGGGCAACTGGACATGGAGGGTGAATGGCCTGGACGCGCTGGAGCGGGAGTTGAAACGCGTGGGGGAATGGAACGTGATGTTCGGGCGGCGCGGTCCAACGTAAGCTCGGCGACCGGGATAATATTCACGAGCTCCGCCAACCACGGTGAACGAAACGAGATTCACTTATGGCAAACGCATGAAGCGTTTGTCAATATACGCATTTGTCCTGTCCAACCGGATTACATAATACTTAATTAAATTAATGAATAAATCAATTGACATAATTAATTTTATGGATTAATGTGGTCATCACACTTGGCTGATCGAAACTGTGTTCCAAATTTGGAAGGGGTATCGCATGGTTATTACCACGTTGAATCTTGAAGGCGTTTCCGAACTGAATCGCTTGACGGTGTTTAAGCTGCTGATGCGCGGCGCGGCGCAAACGCGTGTGGAGTTGGCCGGGCAAACGGGCTTAAAGCAAGCGACCATCACAAACATAGTAAATTGGTTTCTTGAAAATGGCGTTGTGAAGGAAAAGGGCCTGGTGCGCGGTAAAAAGGGGCGGCGCTCGATAGCGCTTCTTCTTAAGTCTGAAAACTACCGGATTATAGGGATTCGCGTTACAAAACGGCGGTTTCTGGTCGCGCTCCACGACATAGGCGGACGGGTGTATTTGGAAAAAGAATACGCCCTGGATTACACAAAGGGGGGATCCTGTGCGATTAACGAAATAAAATCCGCGGTTGCCGATGTAATTAAATCCGGAAAGAACGGTCGCGTCGCGGCGATCGGGCTTGCGATTCCGGGCCCTTATTTGCAGCATGAGGGGCGTGTTGCGTTTATGTCCGAGTTTCCCGGCTGGGAGGATATATATATCGGTAAAAAACTCGAAGAAGAATTCGGGATTCCGGCTTTTGTGGAACACGACGCGCACGCGGCTGCCTTTGCCGAATGGACGAATTTGAGACACCCCGATAAAGGCACGCTGCTCTACATAAACGCAGGGTATGGCGTCGGCATGGGCGTCATCATCGATGGTAAGACTTATTATGGAGCGTTGGGGATTGCGGGCGAGATCGGTCATATGTCCATCGATTTTAACGGGAAAAAATGTATCTGCGGCAATCGGGGCTGCCTTGAGCATTATTGTTCGATGGTGGAGATCGAGGCAAAACTTGAAAAATGGGCCGCTTCCAACACCGTAAATTCAAATGGGTCCAAGTTTTCATTCGATGACATCCGAAACGCCATACTCGCCGGGGAGAAATATCCGTTGCAGCTCATCGAGGAGTCGGCCGAGTATCTCGGATTTGCGCTGGCAAACATCATCAACATGTATAACCCTGATACCATCGTCATCGACGGCTATCTGGCGAAAGCTTCCGATAGTTTTATCAAAGTAGCGCGAGAAACGGCGCGAAATCTCGTTCCCGAACTTGTTTTCGAAAGCGTTGAGATCAGAGGCTCCTCGCAGTCTGTCAATCAATTTCTGTTCGGAGCGGTCAAACTGGCTATTGAAAACATGCTGGAGACCTATGACGGTATGAATCGCATACTTTTCGACGGGAGGTGAACTATGTCTGACGGCATTCGGAAGCAGCGAATTTTAGACGCGATCCATCATCGTTGCGAAACCCGTTTCCCAACGCAGCTGATTTTTTCGCCGACGCTGCTGGATCGGGTGGCGGGTCACTTTGGCGTGCCTGTCGCGGGCGAAGACAATTTAATGGAATTCACCGATTCTCATTTCGTTTACGCGTATCCCAACGATGCGTTGGGCAAACTAAGAAGGCGCGTCCTTACCGGAGAAAAAATCATATTCGACGATTGGGGAGTCGGCTACGACATGGGCCAGGAGGTGATTCGTCTGGAGGACGCGCCGCGTTTTGTGCCGATAATAGCGCAGCACCCTGAGAAATACTTAAAAGTGATCGTCGATCTTACATAAGGGTAAGGCTATGCCGAATGGAATTATTGCAATTTGACATAACGAATAATATGTATAGCGGACGCGCAATGCGCGCCCCTACGCGTGTGGTCCCTGCGTTGATGGATATTGTAGGGGCGCGCACTGCGCGTCCGTTGCTTGCTGAAACCGGATGAATAAAAACAGGGAGCTGCATTTGCTTCTCGGGCCCGCGCTGTTTGCCGCGGCGCTGCTATTACCAAGAGAGATTTTTTCTTTTGAAGCCGCCGCCGCGATCGGAACGATCGTATGGATGGCATGTTGGTGGATATTGCTGCCGGTGGAGCCCGGTATCACCGCCTTTATTCCTGTCGTCGTAAATTCTTTGTTCGGCGTTGTTTCCATGCCCGAACTTATGAGCAAGTATGCCACGGATACATTCTTCCTCTTGCTGGGCGCCGATTTGATCGCAATCTCCTGGGAAGTTACGGGATTGGATAAACGGCTGGCGCTAAAATCCCTTAAATTGATAGGACCGTCGCTGAACCAGCAGGTTGTGGTTTGGTTTGTCGTCTCCGCCCTGCTTTCCTCATTTTTGCCAAATGTCGTAGTCTGCGCGATGCTCGCGTCAATTGCCGTATCCATGCTTCGCTACGTCATGAAGGATGATTTTGCCCGGAACAAAGCCGGGATGATTATTCTGCTGGCAATCGCCTGGGGCGCGGGCGTAGGCGGCCTTGGCACGCCTCTCGGCGGAGCGATGAATCTGGTGGCGGTGGATTACATTCAAAAGCTTATCGGCGCGGAGTTTATGTATACGACCTGGATCGTAAGAATGTTCCCGTTTCTGATCGTTCTTATTTTGCTGGGCGCTGTTTGCCTGATGCTCATGAAGCCGAGGGGCGGGCGGCTCGAAGGGACGAAGGAATATTTCCGCAGTCTTTATCGCGAACTTCCGCCTATGAGTCGGGATGAGAAGATCAGCATGATACTGTTTATCGTTGCTGTGGCGCTTTCATTTTCGCGGGAACTGTATGCGTCGCTTTTGCCCGAACTCAAGCCGGCTTTGGTGTTTATCGTCTGCGGCATGATGACGTTTATCCTTCGCAAGCAGGACGGCAAGCCCATGCTGGAGTGGAAGTACGCGCAGAAAAAAGTTCTCTGGGGCTTAATCTTCATGTTCGGAGGCGGCATTGCCATAGGATTCATGATGAGCGACACAGGCGCGGCCGAAGCTATTGGCGGTATTATTTCGAAATTGAATTTTACCGGTGAATTTACCATGATACTTGTTATAGTCACATTCACGATGCTGCTTTCGGAAATCTCCAGCAACACTTCCGCCGCGGCAATTTCGATCCCGGTCATAATCAGCCTTACTCAAGGCATGGGCCTTAATCCGCTCCCGTATATCTACATCTCGATAGCCGCGTTCAACTGCGCTTATATGTTGCCCACCAGTATCAGAGCGATCCCGGTCGGCTATGGATTGGATCCCAAATACATGTTTAAGAAAGGGTTCCTGCTTTTTACCGGCAGTGTCCTTGCGGTGAGCGCCCTTGGCTATTTGCTGCTCCGAATGTGGCCGGATTTTCATTAGGAGGGATTTGCTTTGACAATAACAATCGTCGCTTATTCCGAGCTGAAGGAATTTCTTGGAAACAGCGATACAATCAATTTGGAGGTCGCTCCCGGGACGACTCTCGGCGAGATTGTATGCAAACTCGGCCTGCCGAGGGAGCGTATTATGAGCATCGTCTGTAATCAAAAACTCGAAAGCTTGGACTCCGCTGTCAAAGACGGGTGCGTCTATCAGGTTTTGCCGTTGATCGGCAGCGGTTAACTACAAGGCTGAATTTGCTTTATGAGATTGTATTCTATCCCAAAGTGAGGAAAGTGAGCTTAACTATGATGTTTATAAGAATCAATATGACCGAAAAAACAATTTCAGAACATCCTGTTCCCGAAAAGTATAAGCAGCTTGGCAATCGGGCGATCGTTGCGCGCATAGCCTATGATGAAATACCCCCGGCTTGCAGTCCTATCGGACCGAATAACAAGCTTATTATCGCCTCAAGCCCATTTGAAACACTCGGCATAACCTGCACGATGAGAATCTCCGCCGGAGGCAAGAGCCCGCTGACAGGTGGGATCAAGGAATCCAATGCCGGAGGTTTTGCGGGTCCATGCATGGCAAAACACGGTATTCGCGCATTTATTATCGAGGGTAAGCCTTCCGACGGAAAACTTTATGTTATTCACGTCAATAAAAATGGAATGGAAATTCTCGATGCTGAGTATATGCGCGGCAAAGGCACATATGAAACCACAACCTCTCTCCTTGGAAAATATGGCGATAAATCTGCCGTTATCAGTATAGGTACGGCGGGAGAACAGCTTTTGAACGCTTCGGGGATTTTTGTTAACGATATGGATGGCGATCCCGAACGGGCGGCCGCCAGGGGCGGTTTAGGCGCCGTAATGGGCTCGAAAGGAATCAAAGCAATAGTCATTGAAGGTGACGGAGATTTTCGCAGTCCCGTTCACGACGAAGAAAGGTTTAAGGAAGCCAAAAAAGCATTGCACGAAGCTATCATGGCCAGTCCAGGCAGAGAGGCTTTGGTAAAATTTGGTACTTTGGGCGCTATGATGACCGTCCATGCGCTTGGGGGAATGCCGACAAAGGGTTTCACAGCGGGAACCTGGGAAGAAAAAGTTGACCGGGTTAATATTGACAAACTTAGCGAAACGATCCTTCACCGCGGAGGAGACGGGACCATGAGCCATTCCTGTGCGCCGGGATGCATTGTGAGGTGTTCAAAAATTTTGGCCGATAAAAATGGCAGAAAACTCCTTGCATATGAGTATGAACCGGGAGAACTTTTTGGGCCGAATCTTTTGATCGACGATCTGGACGCTATCGCTCAGCTTAATTTAAAATGCAACGACTATGGCCTCGACCTGATAGAGACGGCGGTAACTCTCGGCGTTCTTTGTCATGCGGGTATTATGGATTGGGGAGATTCGCAAAAAGCAAATGAGCTTATCGACGAAGTTGCGAAGGGTACGGCGCTGGGCAAACTTATCGGCAGCGGAGCGGCAACTGTCGGCAAGGTGTTCGGCGTTGACAAAGTTCCCGCGGTTAAGGGGCAAGCGATGGCCGCATATGATCCCCGCGGCATAAAGAGCTACGCGATAACCTACGGTACGACTCCGATGGGAGCCGACCACACCGCGGGAGTTACCTTTCGGGCGGACGCGGATCACTTTACCTGGCAAAACGCTGTTGAGCTCTCGCGGCCGGCTCAGATAACCGCCGCGTTTTACGATGCTTATTTCTGCTTCTTTCTCGCCCGCTGCGTAGCCGCAAACACCCACCTGCTTAAAGACCTGTTTAACAGCGTTTTCGGAACGGCATATCAAGACGCTTCATTTATGCAGGAAATCGGAAAGGATATCATCAAACACGAACGGATGTTCAATATCGGAGCGGGAGTCACCGAAGAATGGGTTCCTGAGTTTATGCGCGAGGAACCGCTTGCCCCTCATGGCAGAATCTGTGATGTTCCGGAAAGTGAATTTACCGGATTTTGGGATGAAGAGTTCTGGGGATCATTCCCACCTGTCCCCAAAAGGTTTTAATTCAAATTCCAAATCAATATACTTCGCATATAGATTTGGAAAAAACCACAACGCTACACGTTGGCGTCGGGTTTGTTTCGCATTTGTTCGAGAGAGGTTATACTTGAAGGGAGAAATGAAATTTAGCGCTATCAGCTTATTTAAAACGAGAGACTCAGGAATGTTAAAAACATGAATAGCGCCTTGCATCACCTTAACACGGCGTCAATGGAAAATCTGCTTGCCAGGGGAGCTTCGCCCGGACTTGCCCTCGTCACGAGCTCGCCTGAGGGCGGCAATGAGTTCGCGTCCGGCACATATTCCGATACAGACAGGCGCGAAGCCGGAACTCGCACTCCTTACGACGTCGCGTCCATAACGAAACTTTTCACGACGGCTCTGATACTTCGCCTCCGCGACGCCGGCAGCCTCGACCTGAATGACAGGATGGGGCGTTTTCTGCCGCGCTTCGCGGAGAGTTCCATAACAGTGACGGATATGCTCACGCATCACGCCCATCTTGAGAGTCCGCGGCTCTCTAAGATTGCTCCGGACACCCCGGACATTGAAGCTCTTGCCGAGCGCGTCCATGTGCCCGCAAACGCGAGCGATCGCTTCTATTACCAAAACTCAACGTTCCTGTTCCTTGGAATACTGGTCTCGAAACTCATGGGTAAAAGCCTGGCGGAATGTATGACGGACCTCATCTCCGAACTTGGCCTGACCGAGACGTACATAGGCTCCGATCCGAGGCTGGACGCCCCGCCTACCGAAATTCGGGACGGCGAGGTATGGGTGAACAGGACGCACGACGAGTCGTCGTATCTTTGCGGGGGCGTAACCGGATACGCCGGGATATTCGCGTCGGCGGGGAACCTTGCGAAATTCGGACGGGCGTGGCTGGATTTCAAAATAGCGTCGCCGGAGACCACAAACATGGCGTTTTCGTGCCGAAGCAATTTTCCGGGTGAGGAACAGGGGCTCGGCTGGTACAACACCCTGCCGTACTTCCCGATTTTTCCCGACTGGCTGTTCTGCCACTCGGGCTACACGGGGCCTCTGCTCGTCGTGAACCCGAAGGCCGGAAGGGTTTACGCGATGACTATGAACCGCACGTATTACGGCAGAGGCAACCAACTGTACCGCGAATTATGGGTTTGGCTGCTGGAAAACGAATTGCGCGAAGCGATGACGACGCCGACGTTCATCAGGCGGCTGGAACTGAATTTGAGCAGGTATGCCAAACGCTGAGATAATTCAGCCAAAACGACGCCGGCCCGGCAGGTTTTTGCCGGGCTTTTTTATTCGAAAATACAAAAACTTTCATAAATTGACATGTGGCGCTACAATTGGAAAAAATAAAATTCGAGGAGGATACATAACGTGAGTAAAATCGAGCTGGAATTTCTCAAAACAATCCAGGGCTTGGATATTCCCAAGGACATGAGCGATAAAGAATCGGCGGATTTTTACGGCAATTTGGATAATTTCGTCGATACGCTGTCGGAAAAATCGCATGAATTGACTAAGCTTTTCGTCGCGAGCGATTATTTTTTTTTACGTAAAAAACTCGTTGAGTTGGAGCTGTTATTGGGAAGAATTCGCGCGTCAGGCGCGGCGGCAAAGTGTCATGACTTGATCAACACTGTTATTGAAGGAGAAAATGATGAGATAGATATATATTTGGGAAAATTAATCTCCGAACTCAATACCCTTTCAATCGACATCCAAATGGCGCAGCACAAGAGCAAAGAAGAACGTAAAAAACGCTGGGATCAAACGACCGAAACGAGAAAAAATATTTTGGCGGTGGATGACATGCCCGTTTTGCTCAATACGCTTAAAGGAGTTATCGACGGCGAAAAATATAAATTCAGCGGCTTAACTTCCGGCAAAGCGGCGCTAAAATATCTGGATACCCATACGCCTCCCGATTTGTTTATCGTGGATATAGAAATGCCGGAGATGGACGGTTACGAACTCGCCAAAAACATTGCCGCAAGAGGATACAACGCGCCGATCATTTTTTTAACAAACAACGCGACAAGGGATGCCGTAATCAGAGCTCTGAAAGCCGGCGCCACTGATTTTCTTGTTAAGCCCGTCGATGAAGAGTTGCTTTTGGAAAGGCTGGAGCAGTATTTGGGTTGAGAATTAAGAATTTAAGAATGCAAAATGCAGAATTAAGAAAAAAAATCGCTCAAAATTTTACGCAGAAATTCGCGGTAATATTTTTTAATTTTCAATTCGACAGACGCTTCACGCGTTTGCCGCGCAACGGCGAGGGAAGTTTTTATTGATTAAAGGGGGATTTATATGATAAAAACGCTAAAAAACCGTTTGGATTATTATTTTAGTTCAAAAAACAAAAATAAATCTCTCAGTGTGATTCTGAATGACAAAAGACTGCATATTGAAATGGGGTTCGTTATTTTTTTCGTTTTAATTATGATTGTAAATAGCGTTATAGGTTGTGTAATCATCCTGCGGAACGTAAGATATTCATACGAAGAAGAAAAAATTACTGTCGCGGCGCAATTTATAAGATCAGGTTTTCTTTCATCCCAAATGATTCTTGATGAAATCGCGCTTGTTTACGAGGAACGTATTCCTACGAGCATCCAGCCTGAATATCTCCGAGATGAGGTAATGGCAATATCAGGATGGGGCGCCGCAAGGAGAAACAACTTAAAAGCAGAATCGATTTCAGGCGGCTTTGAGTCGCCGGAACCATGGGTCAGGGGCGCGGTTGAAAAAAAGGGCGAAATTTATTATTCAAAACCATTCTTCGATCCTGAAAAAAATAATTTCTTTGTAACCATATCAAGGCTTTTGTTTGATAATGCCGGGAATACGATCGGGGCAATAGCACTGGATATTAACATGTCCGATCAGTTAATCGCGAACGGCATTGACGTCTTAAAAATGTTCGGCGTCTACGGAGTTTTGCTGGATTCCAACCTAACCATAATATCGCACGAAAATGATTCGTTTATCGGCATGAACCTCCTTGATGATTCGGATCATGCCTTGAGTTGCTATTCCGGTATCGTCGATATTTTGGCGGAAGGGGAGGCGCCGCAGTTCAGATTACGCTTTAATGATTATAACGGCGCGCACAGCGCGGCGCTTTTTCACGAATTATTTAACGGTTGGTATGTAGGCGTAATTGTGACAATGGGAGTTTATATCAAAGAATATATAAATTTGGGCGTAACTCTTGCCATAAACGGAATAATTATCATCCTGCTGATATGCGGTATGCTTGTCGCGGTGCATATCAAAAAATATTTTTCCGATGAAGCGAGCAGGGTTAAATCATCATTTCTGGCAAATATGTCCCACGAAATCAGGACGCCGATGAACGCAATCATCGGTATGTCCGAACTTTTGCTGAACGAAAACCTGAATGACAGGCAGACGCGGTACGCAAGCGATATAAAATTATCCTCCGCCGCGTTGCTGGATATTATTAACGACATTTTGGACATATCAAAAATAGAGTCCGATAAACTTGAGTTATCACCGTTTCACTATGATTTTTTTGAAATGTTGAAAAATATAAACACTATTTTTGAATTTACCGCGCAGAAAAAAGGCATTGCTTTCACGCTGCAAATTGAAGGCGAAATCCCCCAATACATTTACGGCGACGACGTGAGATTAAGGCAGATATTGGTCAATATTTGCGGCAACGCCGTAAAGTTTACGGAACAGGGCGGCGTAGCATTGAAAGTTTCCGCAGATGATGAGTTCATTGTATTTAAAATTGAGGATACGGGGATAGGCATACCCGAGGCTTCGTTAAAAGATATTTTTGACTCATTCGCTCAGGTCGACGATACCAGGAGGCACAGAATAAAGGGAACGGGGTTGGGACTTTCCATCAGTAAACAGCTCGCCGAAATGATGGGCGGCAGTATAGAGGTAAACAGCGTGTACGAACAGGGTTCGGTTTTTACCGTTACTGTTCCAAAGGTCATCGGCAGCGGCGATTTAATCCCTGAAAGCAAAGAAACCGCTATAGAGTTCTCCGCGCCGTCCGCCAGAATACTTGTCGTTGACGATAACGAAATTAACTTGAATGTCGCCGACGGTTTTCTAAAATTGTTCGGCATAGAAACCGACAGGGCGTCGTCGGGCGTTCAGGCCATAGATATGGTCAAGCAAAAAGAATACGACGTCGTGTTTATGGATTATCTGATGCCTGATATGGACGGCGCGGAAGCGACGCATGAAATAAGAAAGCTCGGCGGCGCATATGAGCGAATGAAAATTATCGCCTTTTCCGCTAATGCGGTGTCCGGCGCAAAAGAAATGTTTTTTTCAAGCGGATTTGACGATTTTCTGTCCAAGCCGATTGAATTTGACAAATTAACGGAATTACTTTTGAAATGGCTTCCCAAGGAAAAAATAGAAAATCCCCCAAGCGCTCATGCAATAAAGCGATCTGATGCAGGCGAAAATATTATTTTGCGCGACGGATTTATTGACAAGTTGAAGAAAATCAACCTTATCAATGTGGAAAAAGGAATGGGCAATTTTTCAAAGACGCCGGATTATTACCGGGAAACATTGCATATATTCTATGCCGCAATCGTTTCGGAATGCGAAAAAATGGCCTCTTTTTTAACTGACGAAAATTTGCGCGGATTCGCAATCTCGATACATGGCATGAAAGGGTCGCTCCAAACGCTCGGCATAACCAAACCGGCGGCAACGGCCTATGAACTGGAAATGGCGGCAAAATCGGGGAACTTGGAGTATTGCAGGTTAAATTTTCCGGCTTTTGCCGAGCAAATGAGGGGCCTTAACGAAGCGCTGGCCGATGTCTTCACGGAAGAAAAAAGCGGCGGGGTTCTCCCAAAAGAAAACGCTGAATTTTTACTCCAAAAACTGCAAACGGCGATAGCGGCGGCGAATGATTTGGACGGCGATTCAGGCGTCGAAGCGCTGACGGCTTTGTTGGGTTTCGATTTCAGCGGAGTAGTGGAGCTGCAAATTAGAAACGCGATAAATTCAATCAAAAACTATAATTTTGACAAAGCATTGGATTCATTAAATAAAATGGTTGAATTGTATCAATGAAGGCCACTGGAGAATAGCAGGCCGAAAAAACTTGACAGCACTCGCCAGACATTGTAGGATTTTGATTAAGGGCAGGAATGCCCCGAAGTCGCTTACCACAGGCGAAAAAAATATGTGGTTTGATTGAATACGCTTACCGTCTGGCGTGACAAATAAACGGTTCGACAGAATACGCCTACCGCATGGCGTGATAAATATGTGGTTTGAAGGACGCCCCCTTGTTCACCACAAGGGGGTTGTCTTTTAATAAGAAGGGAAGTCATGAAACCAACCGGATTCTATAAGCTCTCGCAAGACTACTTCGATATCATAAAACAATTAAGCGGTACATACAGAGACAGTAAAGAACGGCCTATATATTGCTGTATGCAGGATAAAAAATACGCAGATATATATTGGGCTATTCCGACAAGCGATATATCGCATAGGCTACCTGAGCAGCTTGAACGGATCAAACGTCTTTGCGCGTTGCCGGAAAGGGATATCCGCTCTTGCTACTATCATCTTGGCCATACGAACCGACCGGCAATTTTTAGGATAAGCAGTGTATTGCCGGTGGTTGAGGAATATATTTCAGGCGAATATACTTCGCAAGGGATACATCTTGTACTGAGGAACACTAACCTGATAGCTGAGATTGAACGTAAATTATCAAGGATTCTATTCGACGAAGAACGCCACCCCAACAAGTACGAGCAGAACATCACATCGCTTTACTCTTTCCTAAAAACAGAGCTTGATGATTACAATTCTATGGCAGCTACCGACTTTCTGTTGTCCAATCCGGCAAACGCCGCGCATATCAGGGAAAGTTCGCAACAGGCTGAGGAAGGGAAGTTTGCCAAAATTGAGCTTGCGGATCTATAAATTTACCGTTAAAGCCGGCGAAGATTATGAGTACTGGAAGCAAACGGACGTTAAGACCCTGCGCAAGATTAACGCCTTGATTCGGAACATATTGGAATCTCCTTTTTCTGGAATTGGTAAGCCGGATATAGGATAAAATTAAAGCGAGAGAATTTGAAGTCGTTATTTCCGACGTGGTTGTAGTGGTATGGCAGAGTTTCAGGCGTATATGAAAGAAATACGCGCAACCCGACGTGCTAAAGAGATGGCCGTACTGTAATTTACGTACGCCTAGGACTCGCCGTCTTCTTTTGAAATTTCGGATAATTCCTTTTCAATAGCCTCGGCTTCCTCCAATGCCCATTTTAATATTTGCACAACTTTGGCGCGATCTTTCATTTCTGTATATTTTACTCCTTCCCTAACTGATTTCAGAGCGGCATAAACAGTATCTAAGTTTATCGGTTCTCCACGTTTATTTTTTTCTTTGACAAATTCCGTTGTATCACTATCGTTGAAAGACAAGTCAATTTGATTTGACTCTCCGATGAGGAAGCTCAAAGAAGTGTTTAAAACATCAGCAAGTCTCTCCAAATCATAAATTGAAGGGATACGTTTAGCTGTTTCCCAATTGACTATCGAAGCTCTCGAAACACCGGCCAGCTCAGATAGAACCACCTGAGAAATTCCCATACGCTCACGTGCCGCTTTTATTTGCTTATAGATAATATGTTTTTTTGACATTGTTAAATTCATAGTTTTATTGTCTAAGAATGTGGGTAAAATACAAGGCTAAGAAAGCGTACATTGCTTGTCGATATATTTATATATGATAAAATACTATTGTCTTTTTATGATTACGAATGTCGATTTTTGAGGAAAATATTATTTAATAAATGTTAAATATATGAGCAAAAACCAATATGTAACGAATTTAATTTGCTAAAAATAACTTGCCTGGTAAAGTAAACGTTTGTAAACTATAAATTGAAAAATGAATCTCTTGTGTAGATGACCTTGAAAAAATCACAGAGGCACTTGAGATCAAGTAGTAGAGAGAGCAGGTGAAAAGTGTGCAATTATGGTGTGAGCCGATGCCTTACGGCAGCGTATTGATTGTAGATGATATGAAAATAAATATATTAGTTACCCAGGGACTTCTAATGCGATATGAGTTGAAGATAGACTTGGCCAACAGTGGTTTTGATGCGATAGAAAAAATTGAAAGCGGCAACGTGTATGACATCGTGTTCATGAATCATATGATGCCAAAAATGGACGGTATTGAAGCGACGAAAATTATTAAGAGCATGGGGTATGAACATCCCATTGTGGTACTGACTTCAAATGCTGTTATGGGGCAGACGGATATGCTTCTTGCAAACGGTTTTGACGATTTTATTGCTAAACCTATAGACATACGCAAATTGAACACCGTTCTGAACAAGTTTATACGTGACAAACAGCCGTTTTTAAAAAAAATACGCTCTTAAAAAACTGAAACCAACGCACACCCACAATTTTCAATGGAGCGGGTTCGGCGACGCTGAACCCGCTCCATTCTTTTCCAGACGATTTATTGTTTTATTTTCCAACCATTATATTTTTCAAAATGTAAGATTTTACGTGAGTCAGTTCCGAGAGCGTACAGCAGATTC
>Ga0099364_10001391_pt1 | contig 40094 bp, 36 predicted proteins | sample TergutTh196P3_FD_73070 | JGI IMG/M metagenome (GOLD analysis project Ga0099364, IMG submission 73070) | Microcerotermes parvus P3 segment gut microbial communities from Pointe-Noire, Republic of the Congo - Th196 P3 | ecosystem: Host-associated > Arthropoda: Insects > Digestive system > Gut ...
GTTTTCTTTTGTCTCTTAAAAGAGGCTTTTGTAAGAAAAAAATCGAAATCGACGATTTGATTGTGAAGTTTTGAAACATTGTTTTTGAGAAGCGGCAAAAAAAGAAATTCATCTTTTGCAAATGGTCGAAAAGACGGATCGGATAAGCCAAAATGGTCTAAAAGCCGGCGGCACAGCTCTCCGTCTTTTTTAAATACCTGAAGGGCGGGGCGAACAGCGAAATCAGAGTCTGCCGAATCGGAATAGATGGCGTCGGTCTTGGTAAGATCGGTATCTGAAAAATCCGATTCAATGAAATCGATTTCATCATCTTCTGCTGTAAAAGGTAAATCAGACATAACGGCTCATTCTTTTTTCAAACGGAAATATCTTTTGGCGATGACGTCTTCTTTGGAAATATCTTTGCAATGGTATCTGCGGTGTCTTTTTGTTACAGCTGTCCAATTAATCGCTTTTTCCGGACACCAATTGATGCAGGAAAAACACATTTCGCATTGATGATGGAAGACCGGCTTTTGAGCGTCCAGCGTGATGTTTTGAACCGGACAGACGTCGCGGCATATGCCGCATGAAACACAGCTGCTGTTTACTTTGAAGTGTTTGTCAAGCGTTGGAATGATGCGGTGTGCGTGGTTAAAAAGCAAAAACGAAATCGGTTTTTGAATAATTTTCGGCGTATCTTTATCGAAATGGAGTGCACGGTTTTTAATATTGACCGCAATGGTCTGTGTCTTTGCCTCTGCCTTTTTGAATACCTTTTCAACACCTTTTTGAGATTTCGTATTTGGGAGAAACACGAAGCTGGTAACAAGCGGAATAACATAGCCGGCGGAGAGGGTGATTCCTCGATTGAGCAGAGAATTTTTAAGAACGGTAAGAGTATTTCCTGAGTTTTGACCGCATGTTGCAATAGCATAAACATAATCCGCATTTGGCAATTTTTGAGCAAAATTCATTATGATATGCGGCGGCTTCATCATATAAACAGGGAAAACCAAACCGATTGTATCCGGCTTTGTTTGAGACTCGGCTTCTTCAAGTTCAATCGGCAAATCTTTGGTGATCGGAATCAATTCAGCTTCAGGAAAAGATTCCTGCATTTTTCGAGCAACCCATAAAGAGTTTCCGGTGCCTGAAAAATAATAAATTCTGTGGGACATATTGAGACCTCTGATTTTTTTATTTCATCTTTTTATCATTTCATCTTTTTATCGTTTCATCTTTTTAATTGTTCCGTCTTTTTATGTGTTTGTGTAAAAATCGGAAAGCGAATTTTTAATATAGAATCCGATTCATTAAAAAATCAATGACCACAAAAATTTCTGTGTTGGTTTCGGGCAGAGGCACAAATTTGCAGTCCGTGATTGATGCAATTGAAAGCGGCGACATTTCAAATGCTGAAATTGTTTGCGTCATCAGTGATAAAGCGGATGCTTTTGCTTTGGAGCGCGCAAAAAAACACAATATCGAAGGAATTTTTGTTGATCCCAAAGACTTTTCGTCACGTCAGGCATTTGACGACAAAATTTTGGAAATTTTGAAAAATAAAGAAACCGATCTTGTTTTGCTGGCAGGGTATTTGAGAATCATCAGCGATTCGCTGACTTTGGCATACAAAAACAAAATGATTAACATTCACCCGTCTCTTTTGCCGGCATTTAAAGGACTGCACGCTCAAACACAAGCGATCGAATACGGCGTCAAATATTCCGGCTGCACCGTTCATTTCGTTGAACCGGCGCTGGACAGCGGGCCGATTATTTTTCAAAGAGTTGTTCCGGTCATGGATGACGATACGGCTGAAACGCTTGCGGACAGAATTTTGGTTGAAGAAAATAAAGCTTACAGAGACGCTGTGAAATTGTTTGTTGAGAATAAGATTGAGATTTGCGGGCGTCATGTTAGAATTAAAAAATGATGCCCTTCTTTAAGAATCAACAACAACCCCGATGAAATACCCCGGCGTGGCTTCAACGATTTTTGCACGAACAGTATCGCCTGGCTTCAAATACGATTCATTCAAAACAATCGGCTTATAATCAGCCGTTCTTGCCAAAACACCGCTTTCCTTACCGTATTTTGAAACAAAAACGTCTTCGATTTTGCCGATGCGTTCGTTTTTTGAAAGCTGCTTCATAGAGTCAGTTATTTCCGTCAATTTTTTAGAACGGGCTGTCAGGATACGGGAATCTAAATTTCGAAGCTGAAATGCTTTTGTTCCCGGACGCGGGGAATATTTGGAAATGTTGATTTTGTCCGGCTTATATTTTAAAACCCAGTCCACCGTTTTTGAAAAATCGGATTCGGTTTCGCCGCAAAAACCGACAATGATGTCCGTAAATAATGTCAAATCCGAAAAGCGCTCTTTAAAGGCTGAAATGATTTTGTCGGCATCATCCATTGTATAATGGCGGTTCATCGCTTTTAAAACATCTTCCGATGCTGATTGGATCGGCAAATGCAAAAATTTGTAAACTTTTGGGTGATCAAAAGCATCGACAAGCTCCGCCAAAATAGGCAAAATCGAGAATGGGTTCATCATGCCGACTCTGATTTTAAAATGGCCGGGAATTTCTGAAATACGGCGAAGTAGTGCCGGCAGCCGTATCCCAAAATGAGGAGAGTCTTTTTCAAAATCCATACCATATTGGCTGTCATCTTGAGATGTCAGCCAGATTTCGCTGCATCCTTCTAAAACAGCAGCCTCGATGTCTGAAACAATCTCGTCCGGCGAAAATGAAATCAAATCGCCGCGTGCCAGACGAACAATACAATACGAGCAGCCGAATGAACAGCCGTTTGAGATTTGGCAAATATGAATGTTGGAATGGTAGCGGATTTTTGGAACATTTAAAAAGCCGCCGGGCTTGTCCGAAAAAATGCGAACGGGAACGCCTTTGTTGGAATTCAGCTGCTGCAAGACATCTAAAAGCCTGTCAACAGGGCGGACACCCAAAATGCAAGCACCCGGATGTGCATTTAAAATCAAATCCAGCTGAACTTCCGGCATGCAGCCGCAAACAACAACATCGCGGCCGCTGTCGCCGAAAGATCGGATTTTGTGAAGAATCTTCTGCTCGGTGGTGTATTTGACTGTACAGCTGTTACAAATGTAGACATCCGCCTCGTCTTCGCCTGTGAGTTCAAAACCTGCAGAGCGAATGAGTCCAAGCATCGTTTCGGCTGACGCTTGATTTGCAGAACAGCCAAATGTTTCAAAATAAATTTTCATGGAGATCGGCGTTTTGAATTAATTCATAAGATTTTCGACATCCGTTTCAACTTTTTTAAATTAAATTGAAAAAGATTTGTGTTCTTTATCAAACACATAAACGCTTTGCGTTAAGCGGACAACTCCGGAACTGCCGATTAAAAGGCTTGTCAAATAAGCATCGCCGTCATCAAGAAGTTTGGCACCTTTCATAAACGGATTGTCTGTCACCGCAGTGGCTGCAAAAATAACATCCTTGCCCGGAACCAAATCGTTTGTGTTTCGGATTTTGCTGATTTCGGATTCTTTGATGCCCATTTTTTCAAGGCGCGGCAGCTTTTCAGCCAACTCTTTTTGAACAGCATCGGCGGATTTTCCATTGGCGGCGCTTGGCAAAACAAGGCGTCCCGTAATTTTTCCGCCAAGGCCTTTTAAAGCGGCGGCTGTCAAAACAGCTTCTCCGGAACCGCCGGCACCCATAACCATGTCAACGCCGGAGCCGTCAAAGCATGTCAAAACCCCGGGAAGCAAGTCACCGTCTTGGATTAAACGGATGCGTGCACCAGCGTCTCTGACGTCTTGGATTATTTTTTTGTGCCGGTCGCGGTCTAAAACGACAACAACCAAATCCTCGATTTTTTTGCCAAGGGCTTTTGAAACGAGGGCCAAATTCTTTAAAATCGGAGCATCGATATTGATTTTTTCGTCGGGGTGTTCTTTTTCATACAAAACAACTTTCGGACCGACAACGATTTTATCAAAATAAATATCAGGTCCGTGGAAAATGCCGCCTTTTTCTGCCATGCACATGACAGCGATGGAGCCGTTTACGTCTTCGGCGGCCAAATTGGTTCCTTCGAGCGGATCTACTGCGATTTCAACTTCGGGTCCGATTCCGGTGCCGACGGCTTCTCCGATGTAAAGCATCGGCGCTTCATCACGTTCCCCCTCGCCGATTTTGATCGTTCCTTTGATGTCAATGTGGTTTAAAACGCGCCTCATGGCTTCAACGGCAACATGATCCGCATATTTGCGGTCACCGCGACCGACTTGACCGGCGGATGCAATTGCGGCAGCTTCCGTAATTTGAAGCAAAGAAAAAGATAAAGTTTTCTCAATCGGGCCGGCGGCAGCCATCATATTTTCAGCAGATTCGAGGGGAGGCATATTAATCACTCAAAATAAATCAATAATATTCAATGAATTTTAAAAGAGTTTGACATAATTAAAAGTTTTCAAAATCTTTCAATTAAATTTTAGGTTTTCAAAATCTTTCGATCAATTTTAAGTTTTCAAAATCTTTCAATTAATTTTCAAAATCGTTCAATTACCTTGTGACGCCTGTCAAAGCAATACGTTCCATCACCAAATCTTTTAAACAATTTTCACCAACAGCATCCAGCTCACTTTCTGTAATATTGAACTGAGCCATTAAAAACGGCTTCTTTTCATGAAGAGATAATGAAATGCTTTCTTTCAGCCCAAAAACGCTGCAAAACTCTTTTTGAATCTTTTTCAACTGTTTGTCTGATTCCCCGAAGAAAATGAAAATTGAATCATTCTCACCCTCATATAAGCCCATTGAAAATGCCTTGTCAATTTTTCTTTGACCGGAAGAGAAACGCAAGACTTCAAGACCGATATCTTTGGCTTCATTTATGCCTTTTGAAAAAGCATCCTCGGCTCTGTAAATTGAAAAAAGCAAATGATCGTCATCAACAATTTTTCGGGCGTCAAACCCTTGAATCTTAACAGAATGCTTCTTTGAAAAATCATGAAGTGATGTCAGAAAAGAAGAAAGGTCAGAAACATGAAGCTTTCCCGAAACGAAAAAATACGCCGTATGAATCATGAAACACTCAAAAAATAAAATCACATGCGGGGGATGGGATTCGAACCCACGAACTCCTACGAGACTAGGCCCTCAACCTAGCGCCTTTGACCGGCTGGGCAACCCCCGCATAAAGCAACCCTCAAAATACGATTTATCGTATATAAAGATGTTGTTAGATGGTTTTTTCAAAAAAATAAAATTAAAAGCAAGGATAAATAAGAAAATCTTATAAATCCTTAGCGATGCGATCAATGTTTTATAAATCCTTGACGACCGATGCCTTACAAATCTTTAATGATGTCGGAGAATTCCTGCGCACGTCCTTTAATGACCTCAGCGGCCTTTAAAACCAATTCGGAAGAGGTATAAGATCCGTCAGATTCCGTTGAGAAAATAAAAGAAGCGGGATCATAAGAAACGTGAATGGAGTCGCCTTTTAATTCACAGACACGTTCACACAAGCGGCAAAGAGTACATTTTAATATGTTTTCTCCGGACACTTGGGCTTTGCCGCCAACCAATTGAATGATTTTCGGCGGACACTCGCGGATACAGTTGCCACAAGCATCACAGTGATTCACGGTCACGATCGGGTAGTTTTTGTAACCGCATGCAACGCCGGCTTGCCAGCGAACATGGTCGCGCCCATAGCCGACATGGGCAAGGGCTTCAAGCAAAATTCTTTGTCCGTCTTTCAATTCGACAATCGGAATTTTTTCTTCAGCCGGCTGCACTTTCGGGTCTGCTGAGATAAAATCGCCGGAATACACCATGCGCGGACCAACAGCATCTAAACGCAATGAAACTTCACAAGCCGGACAGCCTGCATTGTTGCAAGTACATTCAGACTGTGGAATATAATCCGCATCTGTGATTAAAGGAACAAGGGCAAGACGGAGCCCAATCTGTTCATCGTAAAGAACAGATGTGTTGTCATTTAAATTCACATATTCAATTGCAAGAGTCGGGACATCTGCAATCATGGCGCGTCTGATGCCGTTTGTAAATGCTGCATTTGTTCCTGAAAGGATAAACTTGGCAGATCCTTTAGACAACTCGATAATATCAATATCCATCTTAATTCACCTGGAATTCCAAAAATAGGGAAAAAGAAATAGAAAAATAATCAATAAAAATATCAACTATTTTCTATTATTTGCTAATTACTCTTACTTTTAAACCTTAAACGCGGTGTTTGCCGCCTTTTGGTCTGGTACCGTCGTGTGGGATTGGTGTGACATCTTCAATTCTGCCGATGCGAATGCCTGCACGGGCAAAGGCACGAATTGTTGCCTGGGCACCCGGTCCGGGGCTTCTTTGTTTGTTGCCGCCGGGGGCTCTCACTTTGATGTGAATGCCGGTGATGCCTTTGTCTTTTAATTGCTCCGCAAGCTGATTCGCCATTTGCATGGCTGTGTACGGAGAACTCTCATCACGTGCTGCTTTGACAACCATACCGCCGGAGGATTTGACAATTGTCTCGGCGCCGGTTAAGTCTGTCACTGTGATGATGGTGTTGTTGAATGACGATTTAATGTGAGCGACTGCCCATTTCATTTCAGACATAATTAGTTCCTCCTTGGGCCTTTTTGCGAGTCGCCGCCCGGAGCGTTACCGTGCGGAGCGCCTCTTGGAGCACCTCTCGGACCACCTCTCCTTTGACCGCCTTTTTTGGAGTCACTTTGAACACGTGCTTTTTTACCGCTTTCTGCGGCTGCTCTGAGTGTGACACCATCGGCGATGGCAGAAGCGATCTGAATCGGTCTTTCGGGATGGGATTCTGTGGTCAGTGGAGAGTCGCCATAGTATGAAATTCCCATTTCATTTTCTCTTGAAATGAGCATACTTGGGATGGTGGTTCTTCTGCCGTCAATGGCAATGTGACCATGTGTGATAAATTGACGGGACTGGCGAATGGTTCTTGCAAGGCCGAGTCTTAAAACTTGAGTTTGGAGTCTGCGTTCAAGAACGTTTTCGGTTTTCAAACCAAGGATATCGTCAACACTGGAGTCCGGTTTTAAGATACCGTAGCGGATTAATTTTCCGAGAATTTGGTCTGCTTCAATTTTGGCATGGCCTTTTAATTCGCCGTCTGCTTCGGCAGCGACGTGGGCCAAGAGGTTCATGGCGTTTGTTCTGTAAGTTCTCAGAAAACTTTCAGCTTTCCAGACTTCTCTTTTGTTTCTAAGGCCATAGGCTTTAACTAATTCCACTTCACCAACCATTCTGGTCTGCTGCCATGGGTGGTTTGGGGTTTCATAAGCTTTATTTTTCTTACCTGGATATACCATTTAACTCACACTCACTTCTTTTTCTTGACGCCAACAATAGAACCGCGTCTGCCTGTGGATTTTGTTCTTTGTCCTCTGACTTTGAGACCTCTTTCGTGTCTGAGACCTCTGTATGCACGGACTTTCTTTAAGTTGTTGATATCTTCTTTGAACGTCAGATCAATATCAACACCGAGCAAGTGTTTGTTTTCGCCGGAAATCAAGTCTTTTTGTCTGTTCAGCATCCATGTCGGAGCAGACTTTTCAATTCCCGTAATTGCGGCATCGAGTTTTGCGATTTCTTCATCAGAAAGATAACCGATAACAGCTGTGGGTTCAATGCCTGCATCTTTGGCGATAATTTTAGAAATGCGAAGACCAATACCGTCAATACCTGTTAAAGCGTATTGAACTTGGTGGGCACCTTTCAAGTCCGTATTCATGATACGAACAAGGTGCTTTATATCATCCTCTACCGGTGCTTCCTGTGCAACCGGTTTTTGAGGTGCTTGAGTTGTTTCTTTTGCTTGTTTTTTTGCCATAAATTCCCCTCCGGGAAAACGCATCATATAGCCCGATTCGAAAGAATAGCGAATGCGAGCAGCCCATAAAAAACATCAAAGGCTACAATAAATGAATGCCTGAAACCTAACGGATTCATCTTATATAATCTTTTCAGGTCAAAAAATAAAAAAACAAAATATCAAAAAACAAAAACAAAACATAGAAAATCAAAAGATAAAACATAAAAATAAGAAGCGCAGAGAGGGAGACTTGAACTCCCGAGGGGCTGCGCCCCACAAGCTTTCCAGGCTTGCGCCCTACCACTAGACTACCTCGGCATGAAGCAGAATCTATAAAACTGATTTCTGGTATATATTTGTTTTTCTACAATTTGTTTTTCCTCAAAGTTTCGGGTTTGCCTGCTCAGCCAAAATTATTTCTTTTGACCTTGCTCGTCTCGTTCCCTATTCTCCTCGTTCACCTGTTTGCCTCATTCACCTGTTTGCTTATTCGCTTGTTTGCCTCATTCACCCGTTTGCTCATTCGCCCGTTTTCCTCGTTCATTTCTATTTTTCCAAGCCTTTGGATACCGCCCTTTTTCCATCAAAACAGCAATCGGCTTTGCAACAAATCCTTTATCAGAAGATTGGATTTCTTCCGGCGTCATTAAAGCCGACGACAAAGAAATGATTTCTCCTTTTTGAGAAAAAATGGCAGCCATTTCTCCTTTTTGAATATCGGCAGAGTAACCGGCGATACCGGCGCGTGCCAAAAACGCACCCGAGCAAAGAGCTTCAACCGCTGTATCCCGAACAACAATGCGCGGCAAATGTTCAAAAGCTGCTTCCATCGGAAGAATCAATTCCCTCAAACCCGATTCATCGCCGGTTTCTTTCCACAAAACATAAGCATCTTTCAACTCTTGCAGCGTCACGAGGCGTTTGTCTGTAAACGGTCCGGCTTTTGAGCGAACCAATTCCTGCATATGCGCACCGACGCCGAGAGCCAAACCGATGTCATGGCAAAGTTTTCGGATATAAGTGCCGGCTTCGCAGCCGATTTGCATTAAGACTTCCGTATCTCGAATTTCAAGAATATGAATGTAATAAATCCGGCGTGTCCGCAAAGCGCGCTTTACGGCGGAGCGAACCGGCGGCATTTGGTAAACGGAACCGACAAAACCGGAAACAACGGATTCTATTGCTTTTTTAGGAACGGAGCGATGCAATTTCATCAAACAAACGTATTCTTTGCCGGACAAACGAAGGGCTGCAACGGCGCGCGTTGCCTGACCGATCATGACCGGCTGCGTTCCTGTCACCACAGGATCGAGTGAACCGGAATGACCTGCCGTTTTGACTTCTAAAATATCTCGGACAAAGGCGGCGATTTCGTGGCTTGTCGGACCTGACGGCTTGTTGATGACAACAACCCCTTTGTTGATATATTCCAAAATCGGACGCTCTGACGGAGCCGTTCCGTACTCTTTTGGCGACAGGGGTGTCAAAAAAATAAATTCACCTTTTTCAGTGAAAAACCAATCATTTCTGAATAATTCTTTTGCCATTCAAAAATAAAAACGGAAATCAAAATTAAAAAGGTAGCGATGATAAAAAATTAAGATGAAAAATACGACAGGGCAATTCCGCTTAAAACATCCTATTTTCGATTCGGCGGTTTGCAGAATTTAAAAACAAAACATTGAGTATTTTTAATAAAGCGATATTCAAAATAGCAGATACAAATAAATTAAGCAATTCCGGAAAATTAGGATAATCGAGTAATTCTTGAAAATTCGGATTTTGAGAAATAATAAGAGGATAAACAGCTTCATATAAAATGATATCAGCAAAAATGATAGATAAAATTGAAAAAATGATGCTGAGATAAAGTAAAAAAGATATTCTAAGCGTCTTTGTGAGCGTGTTGCTTTCAGAAAAAACATAAAAAAAGGGTTTTTTGATTAAAAAGATGACATTAAAGCAAAACAAAAGCAAAAATGTAATTAAATAAATGAAACCCGATTCTAAAACAGACACTCCTATTAAAAACGTGATCAGAAAAGAGATTAAGCCGAATAAAACGATCAAATAATTTAAAAATAATTTTTTCATTTCTGTGTTTAAAATTGAATCATCTTCCTGTCGTTTCGTCATTAGCCCCGCCAACATTGCTAAAGATGGCAAGAATGAAATTGCCAAATAGCAATATTTTTCTTCAATTTGAAAAAAGAAAGATATTGCCCCCCCGATTGGATAAACCGGCATTGTTAACAGACTTTCCCAGCGGATATCAGATGCAACAAACATTGGCGCCAAAAGTATAACAGGCAATCCGATGACTGAAAAAACATTTATCAGTATATTTTGTGTGTTGCCCAAGAGCGATTTCCCCGCAAAAAAATACAGAAAAAGAGCAACGATTGTGTAAATCCCTACTGTGAACCAGACAAGTATATCATCGCCCCAAGAACCGGCGCCATACAAAAAGAGAAGAGGAAAAATAAAAGCAATGCACATACATACATGTACAGCAATTGCAACGATATTATTCGTGATTAAGGCAGACATATCTTTTTGCATTTACACTTCCTCTTTATAAATCAGAAATTTTAGAGCGAATTCGTTTTTTTCTGTTGTATCATCATGGTTTGAATATCAAATTACTTAGTTGTTTCCATCATGATCCATTCTTCGGTAACACTCTCCCCGCTTTTGGTGGAAAGAGCCAATCGACCAATATTTTGAAGGTTTTACATACCATAATCAATTTTCAGAATCGTACCGTTTTGGTGTACTTAAAATTACTCACTAATTAAATGTATTGCCAAGTCCTTTTTTGAATCTTCAGTCAGAAAAGGTATTATGGCATCGAAAAAAATTCTATTTTCTTCAAACTCAACCCCGTTAATAAAGACATTGCTCTTGTAGCTCCACATAGCAACATCGAATAGCTTGCCCTCTTTTTCAGATTCAAACACATAATAAACCCGAGCATCTACACGAGAGGTCTTTTTCACCGGAATTAAATCATCCTTGCTTATCTGCTTGAATAAGTCAATATGCTCTTCCACGTCACTACCGTCAACGACAATTTTACCGCTATGAAATTCAATTAAATCATCAACACTCAACGGAGTGCGAGTCTCAACATATACACTTAGATAGTATATAGTTAAGCTAATATCATCAAAATCTTCCGCTTCAGTTAGTTTTGAAATGTCGCTTAATGCTTTTTCTGACGGCGTATCCTTCCATCCATAACCAACTAAAATGACGAGTACAAGTAATATAAATATTGAAAATCCTAAGATTATGGTTTTTTGATGGTTCATCTTTGTTCCTCTTCTTGAAAAATTCATTTTTATTTTTTTGAAAAATTAGGTTTTCGATTAATTTAAAAATATTCTTATTTTTTCAAATTCAGTTTCATCCAAGTCTAACCGTACGACTTAAATATGTATACATTTATCAACAATAGTATATAGATGTTATACAATTGTTTCATTATTATTTATTTATGCTAAAAGAGTTGAAATATATGAATCTTAAAAAAATCATCGTTGTTTGTATCGCTTTAATGATTATCACCCCTTCTTTTTCATTTGCGTTTGAGGCAGAACCTTCAGAAACCTCATCCGGCAGTTTTTCAATCTCAGAATCAGAAAATGTTCAAGATGTCAAAGATTTCACGACTGAAAATTTTGACCAAACTTCCGATTTATCAGATTTAGAAGAAGCAAATTTAGACGCCGCACTTCAAGAAGAAAATCTTGAATCTCTTGATTCAGAAGAAATGATGACCATGGCTGCCACCACGACAACCGATCCAAGTATTGATCCTTCTTCTTTAACCGCAGTACAATCTCCTGATTTAGGTTTTTCAAAAGATGCTTATTTGACAAGCCTTTTTTCAGGGGCGGCAGTTTATACATATCCGATTGAAGTTCCCAAAGGAATTGCAGGTTTTCAGCCAAATATCGCATTGACTTATAACAGCCAGAGCATTGGCGGAACATACGGATGGCTTGGTGACGGCTGGTCTTTAAATGATTATTATATTTTGCGAGACGTCAATTTTACACCAAATGACATTTCAGATGATCGTTTCAAATTGCTTTTCGATGGACAAAGTCATGATTTGATTTATTCCGATACAGATGGTTTTTATCATACCGAAATTGAAACTTATATGAAAATTCAAAAAGAAATCGGCGGTTCCAATCAAAAAGGAGAATATTGGACTGTTACATTGAAAGATGGAACAGAGTATAGGTTTGGTTATACGGATGATTCTGAACTTTTGAATTCTGTTTCTACGCGTGATTATGTTTCAAAGTGGAAGTTAGATCAGATTAAAGATGTTAACGGGAATTTAATTGAATATAATTATGTTAAAAATCCGGTGGCGGGTGAGGTTGGTACATCTTATTTGAAAAATATTTCTTACAATAACGGGTTTAATGTTATTGAATTTGAACGAGCTGAAAGAGTTTTTTCTTCAGATGTTGTTTTAAATGGCGGTTATTTTGATGGAAATTATGTTGTTGAAAAATCCATTTTATCAAAAATAAAAATTTTAGCGGATACAACTCCTGTTTATGTGTATAATCTAGATTATGACTACACAAGCAATCGTTATTCTTTAAAATCCGTTACTTTGACCGGAAGCGATAATTTAGAACTTTATACTTCTTTTGAATATTCACAAAATGAAATGGATTTGATTTTTTCTAACGGCACTGTTGACTCTTCTGCCTTCCCACCAATATCCAATTCAACGATTATTGATTTAAATGGAGATGGTTTATCGGATTTTGCTTTTTCTTATATCCAAAATAACTCAATTTGGGTGAATAATGGTGATGGTACTTTCACTTATTCTAAGTATAACACCTCACAATCATATTTTTATGGATACAAAAAAGTCATTGATTTAAACGGAGATGGCTTCTCAGATCTTGTTAATTCTTCTTTTAATTCAATGTATCCTATTGCAGGCGAAACTGTTCGATATCATCTTTTGATGAACAATGGCGATGATACTTTCATTTATTCTAACGGTTCTGCTGACGCTACCGTCTTTCCACCATTATCAATATTAGGTCCTTTCTCTCAAAAAGATATTGCAGTCATTGATTTAAATGGTGATGGTTTACCTGATTTTTTATATTCTAAAGGAAATGATTATTATTATATTTGGATGAACAATGGCGATGGTACTTTTACTTATTCTAACGGTACAATTGATTTTAATACGGCCCCTTTCCCACGATTAGATGATGATTACAACGAAACAATCATTGACTTAAATGGTGATGGCTTACCTGATTTTGTTTATTCTTATTCTTCTTTTCTTCTTACTCATGCCGACCAGAATACTTACTATAGTATTTGGATGAACAATGGCGATGGTACTTTCACTTATTCTAACGGTTCTGTTGACTATACTGCTTTTCCGCCAATAAAACTAATCATCTATGATGTTGGTAAAGACGACTATTCTTCGATTATTGATTTAAATGGTGATGGTTTGCCTGATTTTGTTTATTCCAAATATAGTAGTGGATATCATTTGGTAAACTATTATATTTGGATGAACAATGGCGATGGTACTTTTACTTATTCTCATGGTTCTGTTGACTCTACTGCCTTCGGTTTCCCACGATTAGATATTAATTCCCGCATAAAATTCGTTGATTTGAATGGTGATGGTTTACCTGATTTTGTTAATGCCACTCACAGTAATGTTAATATTAGCAGAAGTAACACCACCTATCAAATTTGGATGAACAACGGCTCCATTCCCAATCTCTTAACCCAAATCAATCACTCTTCTGGTGCCACCACAAAAATCGACTACGGTCCTTCCACAAAATACAACAACACCAAAGAAGACGGTCTACCAGGCCTCCCCACAATACTCCAAGTCGTCACAAAAGTTGAAACCGACAACGGCATGACAAACTCCCAAAACACCCTCTCAACAATCACCTACGATTACAAAGGCGGCTTCATGCACATCGAACCCAAAGGCAAAACCGAATTTAGAGGCTTCCGTGAAGTCACCGTAACCGACGGACGTTCCATCATAGAACACTACTTCCACCAAGATGAAGTCAAAAAAGGAAAAGAACACTTAACAATTACAAAATCAACAACCGATACACTTTATTCAATAACAGAAAACAATTACACCGCAAATACCGCCGAAGACATTCACGAAATCTTACTCAACAACACATCAACCTCCCTTTATGACGGACAAATAACCCCCGTCATCTCAAAAACAAACTACGAATACGACTCCTATGGAAACGTCATCACCATCTTTAACGAAGGCGACCTGTCAATAGCCGGTGATGAAAACACAATAACATTCGACTACACCTACAACACAAGCAATCGGATCCTCAACAAAGTCAAAAAAGAAACAATTAAAGACTCAAACCTTCAAAAAGTCGCAGAAGCCGAATTCTATTACGACGGACACTCCAACATAAACACACCCCCGACAACCGGCTTGATGACTCAAACTGTCGCATGGAACAACAACGGAAACGACATCGTCAAGGAATTCACTTACGACTCCTTTGGAAACCTGATCTCACAAACCGATGGCAACGGACACATAACCACAATAACCTACGACACAAATCCGATTTTCCCGATTTCCTTTACAAACGCTTTGGATCAAACAACATTACTGGAATACAACCCAACCATCGGAAAACTCGAAAAAACAACCGACCCCAACGGCTTTGAAACATCCATGACCTACGACGGCTTTGGAAGAATCACAAAAGTAATCAAACCCGGAGACACACTAAACTCCCCCACAATTCAATATCAATATTTCATGGACGGCACCGCCCCCGAATACATCCAAATCTCCACAAAAAAGCAAGATAATGATTATTACAACATGTGGAACTATTACGATGGATTATTAAGAACCATTAAAACGGAAGCAGACTCCGACACCCCCTATCAAAAAATTATTTCTGAAACATATTACGACAACTACGGCGGTGTTTCAAAAATTATTGCCCCACGAAAAACGTATGAACCGGCATTGGAAACAGTAAATCAATACGATTCCTTCGGAAGACTAATCCAAACCACAAATCCCGATGGCTCTTCAAGACAAATCGAATACAGCCAGCTAAAAACCACCCTCTTTGATGAAAACAATCATAAAATCCAAATGGACAAAGACGTTTTCGGAAATATCATCAAAGTAACAGAGTTTAACGGCAACGAAATCTATGAAACCCATTATGAATATGATACATTAGACCAACTCATTAAAATCATTCCAAACCAATACTATGATCAATCAAACATCACATTTCTTGTCGAAAATTCAAGCGTCACCGCCGGGAGTTTAGCAAACACGGAACAGATCAATTTGAATTTAAGTTCTCTCGGCGTTGCTTCTCCAATCAATACCGCCTATAAAGTTGAAAACATAACCTTCACATATGACTCATTAGGCAGACAGATCGAAATGGACGACCCCGACTTGGGAATCTGGACATACACCTACACACCTACCAATAAACTCGCAACCCAAACAGACGCCAGAGGCATTGTTACAAGTTATGGATATGACGCACTTGATCGCCTGATTTTGATAAATTACCCCAACGACGACAATGTTTTCTATGAATACGACAACGGTACAATCGGGACTTTATCAACAGTCAATTCGGGAATCGTGACAAAATCATATTCTTATGATTCAAGGTTACGAGTGATCGAAGAGGCTGTTTCAATCGAAGGTGCAGAAAATGCTATTTCTTCTCGTGGAGCTTTGATTTTGGGCGAACCGTCAAAGGTTCAGTCCAACACAACTCAGAACGAGGAATTAAATCTTCAAAGCAGCAAATCAATTTTGGATTTGAATCTTGAACAACCCATTTCAAGATGGAACATTGATCCTTCTCAGGTTCTTGAAAAATCCGAGTTCAACCAATCGCTTGACCAATCATCTGATCTCACATTTGATCGATTTGGAAATATTCTTGAAATGGATTATGAAACCAATACGTTGACAGAGAAACTTTCAACCTTTAATCAGACAAACAGTTTAAAAGAAGTGGAATTTGAAAAACAATCAAAATCAATAAATGAAATGGAGCCGGAAATTATTTCTTTATCTTCGTCAAGTTCAGGAATACGTTCAGGAACAACGATTTCGGATTCTTTTTCAAATCAACAGGATATTACACTTCAACTTGAAATGAGCGATTATCGCGTTCAGGAATTAGATTTAACAAATCTGAGAGTTTCGATGGGTGCAGGGGATGTCGGTTATATCCATCTCAATGACCGCGAAATTTTAAGATTTGTTGATTCAGGCTCTGGCGGAATCCTCTACATCTTTGATGAAAACGGCACTTTGCTCGGCGGCATACAAAAAATAAACGGTAAACCGACAGCTGAAAATATGACTTTTGACGTTTCTTTTACTCACGATGGAACTGAGATGAATATCGAAATTCAAAAATATCGAAATGGTGTTCTTAACGACACTTTTAATTATTTCTATCCGACAGACAGCGAAATTACAACATTGAGAGCATATATGACAGGTTATCAATCCGGCGTGGAATATATCAGCAGCGAATACACTGTTTATTATGAGCCGTTGCCGCCTTCAACGGTAATCACATTTGAAAATGAAGAGCATAAAGTTATTCCGTTCTATCAAAAAGAAATGGATTTGACTGAACTTCATTTCACAAATTTGAGAGTTGCAACAGGAGCACACGATGTCGGATATGTTTATTTGAATGATTTGGAATTTTTAAGATTCATTGATACACAAAGCGGTGGCATGTTGGTTGTTTTTGACGGCGATGGAAATGAGTTAGACACAATTCAACAAGCCAACGGTCGTACTGATTGTGAAAATGTGACATTTGATGTGTCATTTGTTCGTTTGGATGAATCAAACCTTTCAATAGAACTCAAGAAGAAAGAAAACGGAAGCCTTGTTGATGTTTATTCATATGTTTGTTCTTTTGAAAATTCGATATTATACACACAGATGTATCTTTATGGCTATGAATCAAATGTGAATTACATTAGCGGTGGATGTGATACTGTTTATGTTCCCTCTTTTGAATTAACAAGCGGCTCTTTTTCAAATGAGGAAGACATTACAATTCCATTTGAAAAAGAAGGTTTTTATGTCGAAGAATTGAAATTGAACGATTTGAGAGCTTCGATGGGTGCCAGTGACATCAGCTACATTTATTTGAATAATCACAACATTTTGAAATTCGTGGATTCGAGTTCAGGCGGGATATTATACATTTATGATGAAAACGGTACAGTTCTTGGAACAATTGCGCCGGTGAATGGTAATCCCTCTTATGAAAACAGGACTTTTGACGTCTCGTTTATTTCAATTGATTCTGATGTTACGATTAAAATTGAAAGGTTTTGGAAAGGAGCACCAAACGGCACTTACTATTACTCCTATCAAACGGATGAACAAATTGAAAGCATGAGAGCCTATATTTATGGTTATCAATCTCTTGTCAATTACATTAATTGTTCATATGATGTTGATTATGGGGTTGTTATTCATGATTTGCCGATATATGATATTTCAGAAAATTCCTTTGAAAACGAAGGCGATATTACCATTTACATGGAAAATATTGAGAATATGACTGTCAGGCAGATTGAACTGACTGATTTAAGAATGCAGTCGAATGTGACTGAAAATGCTTATGTTTCCATTAATGATGAAAATATTTTGAGATTTGAAAATACACAGTCAGCAAAATCATTGGTTATCCTTGATTCAAGCGGCAATGAAATTGATGTCATTACTCCTCTTAATACGTCATCTTCTTATGAAAATGTGAGTTTGAACGTGACATTTGCTTTTGATGATTCTAATATGTCCATTCAAATAGAAACGAATGAAAAAGGCACTATTATGGATTCATATCAATATTCTTACAGTTCAAATGATCCAATTTCAAGTTTGAGAGCTTATGTTGATAATTATGAATCCGGCAACAGTTTTGTTAGCAGTTCGTATGATATTTATTATGGCGAAGTAAATCCGACAAATGACCCACCAGAAGGCTCATCTACTTTCATTACAACGTATTCTTATGATTCGATGGATAGAGTTGTTCAAAAAACGCTTCCGAATGGAAAAGTTATCAGTTATAACTATAATGATCAAACTCTCTTGTCTTCGATTCCGGGAGTTATTGACAATATTGAGTACAACTCAATGAACTTGATGACAAGAAAAGAGTTTTCAAATAACATTGCAACAGATTTGACTTATGATGGTTGGACGAAGCGTTTAGAACACATCAGCACGCTAGGTCTTCAAGACATTGATTATTTGTTTGACCCAAAAGGAAATGTTCTCGGTATAACTGATAACATCATCAATGAAAATCAATATTTCTTCTATGATGATTTAGATCGGTTGATTCTTGCCGGTAGTGAAAATTATTCACAGTCGTTTGCTTATAATCCGCTTGGCAGTATTTTGGCTCATCGAAACAAAGATGTTGTTACCAATGAAGAGGTTATTTTTGGATTTGAATATGGCAATAATGCAGGTATTCACGCTCCAACGAGAGTTGATGATACATCGCTTTTGTATGACGCCAACGGCAATTTAATCGAAGATGGTAGCTTTGTCTATGTTTATAACGATGCAAACCGTTTAACAGAAGTTTTGAAGAAAGCCGATAATAACAGGAGCATTGCTCAATTTGTTTATGATTCATCCGGCAGCAGAATTAAAAAGACAGAAGAAGGTATTGTTTCTTACTATATCTCCGCAGATTACGGTATTGACGACGGCGAAGAAACTGTTTACTATTTCGCAAATGACAATCGTATTGCAAAAGAAAATTCAGAAGGAATATTTTGGTATTTGGATGATCATTTAGGTTCAACAAATGTTATGATTGATGAAAGCGGTCAATTAGTTGAAAGGACACTGTATTATCCATTTGGCAATCATCGTGAAGGCGGTACTGAAAAGTATACGTTTACGGGAAAAGAATTTGATTCTGAAATTGGTCTTTATTATTTCGAGGCTCGGTATTATAATCCCGAAACTTTTGTATTTACACAAGCGGATTCTATTCTCCCAAATATTTATAATCCGCAGGAGTTGAATAGGTATGCTTACTGTTCTAATAATCCGATTAATTTCATTGATCCAACGGGTCATTGGGCAATAGATGTTCATTTCTACGAAACATATAAATGGGCAAGAGAAGCAGATTTCACACGTCGTGAAGCCTTTATAATTGCAAAAGCTAACAACGGTGTTGATTTAGCTCGTGCAACATTTCCAAAAGAAATAAATGTTTCTGGACTATCTATTGGAGATAAATCATGGCATATAAATACAAACGGGGTCGGTGAAATAGATTCAAGACAAGCACACGCAGATCAAAAATTAAATGATGCTATCAATCTGTGGAATCAGGCAGATACAAATTATAACAATGCCAGAGATGCGTTCAACCCACACGATTTATCATCTTACTTAACATTAGGTATGGCAACATACCAACGCAATGCCGATAGAGAACTCGCTTTAACATATTTGGGGCAAAGTCTGCATCCGCTAATAGATATAGAATCACATGGAAATATAATAGGTCCTGAACACACTAGCCAGTTTGATAGTAGGGGGTATGATTGGGCAGATGAATCAAGAACAAGTGTTATAAAATCCAACGATCAGCAAAGGTTAAATGATGCCAAAGAAAAAACAAATAATTTCTTTAACATCTTTAAAGCTAATACAGGGCGAAACTAAATTAATAAAATTCAGAGATTAGAAATATTGAATTTTGAAATAGATAGGAGATGAATCCATGCCAAATAATATGATGTCCTTAATTACGAATAATATAATCGCAATTGTTATTCACATTTGTATGCTCTTCATCATGTTTTACTCTTCATTTTTTATAATTACGGGGTTATTAGGAACTTTATTTTTTTTCTGGTTAGCAGCAGGAATTTACACAATAATTGTGTTAAGCTTGTATTTTTTAGCCGGGCGCTTATTCCTGTATCACACAAAAAATTCATTAACGGATGCTTTTTCTGTGATTATGTTGTTTATTATATTGCTTGTGGGGACTATATGCTTTTGGAGTGAAGGAGCAGATTTCTTGTCTTTACCAATTTATCCTCTTGGGGATGCGATATCTCATACTTTGGGATTAACTGATGGGGCAATTGAAAGAAAATATATATTTATGATTCTTTCTCCTCTTCTTCCTTTATCTATGTGGACCGGACTCAGAGCTAAACAGTATGTAGGTATCTTGCAGGTTCAGCAACAGCCGTCAACATTAAAGAACAGATTGATGTTAGTCATTAGTAAAAAAAAGCAATCCTTTATTCTTTTTATTGCTCTAATTTGTTCTGCATATCTTTCATTGGTATTTATATTAGTGATCATGTTTATCATGTACGAAATTGGATTTTATTGAAATGTTGAACTCTATTGATAGATTGCATTTAAGGGAGTACAAATGTCAAAGAATACGTCTGCCCTAATCACGAATAATATAATCACGCTTATTATTCATGGTTTTTTGTGTATCATTTTATACGTTCCCTCTGTCTATATTAATGAAGGATTATCTCTCAGTACATTTTATTGGTTCGCAGGGCTTTATGCAATAGTCCTATTTGGCTTATATTTTTTAGCTGGACGCTTATTCCTGCATGGCACAAAAAATATGCTGACGGATGTTTTCTCTGTGGTTATATTACTCATTGTATTACTCGCAGGGGCTGCATATTATTGGATTGGCAGTACAATACTTTTCCTATTTATACCATATTATCCATTTGGCGAGATGCTGAGAGTGGCTATATCACACATTTTTCAAATGCCGTATTTGGATGTTAAAATAAAATATATGTTTATGATTCTGTCACCACTGCCATCTTTAGCTTTGTTGTCCGGGGTAAAAAGTAAACAGTATGTAGACACCTTACAAATTCAACAGCCGCAATCAACATTAAAGAATAGGTTATTGTTAATTATCAGCAAAAAAAAGCAATCCTCTATTCTTTTTATCGCTCTAATTTGTTCAATATATCTTGCATTGGTGATCAATCTCATAATCATGCTCAGTATAAATGTCAAATAATACGGCTGCTTGTGATTTATGAAGAGGAGTACAAATGTCAAATAATACGTCTGCCCTCATCACGAATAATATAATTTCTGTTCTTATTCACATATTCATATGTTTAATTTTAGCTCCGCCAATTCTTATTATTCATATCGGATTACCTGGCGGATTCTGGGTGGCAATGATACCTTACACAATAATTGTGTTTGGATTGTATTTGTTCGCAGGACGCTTATTCTTGCGTAACACAAAAAATATGCTATCGGATACCTGTTCTTTAATTTTGTTAGCCCTCATGTTTTTTATTAATGTTGCATATTTTTGGGATGGCGGTGCAATAGAGTTATTATTTTTACCACTTTACCAACTGGGGGAGCCGATATCTTATATATTCCAATTGGCAGACGGGTCAAACGAAAGAAAATACATATATATGATTTTGTCACCACTACTGCCTTTATCTGTGTGGGCAGGACTCCGAGCTAAACGGTATGTAGAAGCCTTTCAATCTCAACAGCAACAATCAACATTAAAGAATAGGTTATTGTTAATCCTCAGTAAAAAAAAGCAATCCTCTATTCTTTTTATCGCCTTAATTTGTTCAGCATATCTTTCGTTGGTGATCATATTCATAATCATGTTTATCATGTATGAGATTGGATTTTATTGAGGTGTTGAACTCTATTGATAGATAGTATTGGTTGAAGGAGTACAAATGTCAAATAATACGCCTACCTTAATCAAAAATAATCTAATTGCGATTGCTGTACACATATGTTTGGGTTTTGCCCTATATCCTCTTCTTATTCTCATATGTTTTGGTATGGGAGGACATAGTCTGGGGGGAGATATATTTGTATGGTTAGCAATGGGACTTTACACAATAATTGCATTTTGTTTGTATTTTTTGGCAGGGATGTCCTTCTTACACAACACGAAAAATACACTAATGAATGTTTTTTCTGTGGTCGTGTTAGCTATTGTACTTTTCGCGGCTGTACTTTTATCTTTTATGTATAATTGGGATAGCCTACTGGTTGGCTCGCTAGTTGCGCCGTTTTACATACTTGGAATGATAATATCTTACATCTTTCAAATCCCATTTGATGACGCAGCCGGAGCAAAAAACATATTTGTGGTTCTGTCACTACTGCCATCTTTATCAATATGGGCGGGATTGAGTGCAAAAAAGTATGTAGATGCCTTTTCCCTTCGACAGCAACAATCAACATTAAAGAATAAGTTGTTATTCATTATCAGCAAAAAAAAGCAATCCTTTATTCTTTTTATCGCCTTAATTTGTTCAATTTATCTTTTATTGGCGATCATATTCATAATCATGCTTATCGCGTATGCAATCGGATTCTAATAATACGTTGAACAGACAGGTAAAATTGTTGAAGGAATAAAAATGTCAAATAATACGTCTACCTTAATCAAGAATAATCTAATGGCAATTCATTTTGTATGCGATAGGAATTGATTAAGATTTAAGACAAATACAAAAGATAGCGTTTTGAGGAAGTAAAAAATAAAAGAATTGAAATTGAACGATTTGAGAGCTTCGATGGGTGCCAGTGACATCAGCTACATTTATTTGAATAATCACAACATTTTGAAATTCGTGGATTCGAGTTCAGGCGGAACATTATACATTTATGATGAAAACGGTACGGTTCTTGGAACAATTGCACCGGTGAATGGTAATCCCTCTTATGAAAACAGGACTTTTGACGTTTCGTTTATTTCAATTGATTCTGATGTTACGATTAAAATTGAAAGGTTTTGGAAAGGAGCACCAAACGGCACTTACTATTACTCCTATCAAACGGATGAGCAAATTGAAAGCATGAGAGCTTATATTTATGGTTATCAATCTCTTGTCAATTACATTAATTGTTCATACGATGTTGATTATGGGGTTGTTATTCATGATTTGCCGATATATGAACTTCCTGAAAACTCCTTTGAAAACGAAGGTGACATTGCCATTTACATGGAAGATATTGAGAACATGACTGTCAGGCAAATTGATCTCACTGATTTGAGAATGCAATCGAATGTGATTGAAAATGCTTATGTTTCCATTAATGATGAAAATATTTTGAGATTTGAAAATACACTCTCTGCAAAATCATTGGTTATTCTTGATTCAAGCGGTAATGAGATTGATGTTATTACTCCTCTAAACACATCTTCATCTTATGAAAATGTGAGTTTGAATGTGACATTTGCTTTTGATGATTCTAATATGTCTATTCAAATAGAAACGAATGAAAAAGGCACTGTTACGGATACATATCAATATTCTTACAGTTCAAATGTTCCGATTTCAAGTTTGAGAGCTTATGTTGATAATTATGAATCTGGTAAAAGTTTTGTCAGTAGTTCATATGATATTTATTATGGCGAGGTAAATTCGACAAATGACCCATCAGACGGCTCATCTACTTTCATTACAACGTATTCTTATGATTCGATGGATAGAGTTATTCAAAAAACATTGCCAAACGGCAAAGTCATTACTTACAACTACAATGACCAAACTCTCTTGTCTTCGATTCCGGGAGTTATTGACAATATTGAGTACAACTCAATGAATTTAATGACAAGAAAAGAGTTTTCAAATAATATCGCAACTGATTTGACTTATGATGGTTGGACGAAGCGTTTAGAACACATCAGTACACCCGGTCTTCAAGACATTGATTATTTGTTTGATCCAAAAGGAAATGTTCTTGGCATAACTGATAACATCATCAATGAAAATCAGTATTTCTTCTATGATGATTTAGATCGGTTGATTCTTGCCGGCAGTGAAAATTATTCACAATCATTTGCTTATAATCCGCTTGGTAGTATTTTGGCTCATCGGAATAAGGATGTTGTCACTGACGATGAGGTTATTTTCGGATTTGAATATGGCAATAATGCCGGCATTCATGCTCCAACGAGAGTTGGTGATACATTGCTTTTGTATGATGCAAACGGCAATTTAATAGAAGATGGTAGCTTTGTTTATGTTTATAACGATGCCAACCGTTTAACAGAAGTTTTAAAGAAAGCCGATAACAATCGGAGTATTGCTCAATTTATTTATGATGAAAATGGTCAAAGAGTCATAAAAACAGAAGAAGGTATTGTTTCTTACTACATCTCAAAGGATTATGGCATCGACGATGGAGAAGAAACGGTTTACTATTTCGCAAACGGCAATCGTATTGCAAAAGAAAATTCAGAAGGAATGTTCTGGTATTTGGATGATCATTTGAGTTCAACGAATGTTATGATTGATGAAAGCGGTCAATTGGTTGAAAGGACATTGTATTATCCATTTGGCGGTCATCGTGAAGGCGGTACTGAAAAGTACACGTTTACGGGAAAAGAGTTTGATTCAGAAATCGGTTTATATTATTATGGGGCTCGATACTACAATCCAGAAATTTTTGTATTTACACAAGCAGATTCTATTATTCCAGACTTTTATAATCCACAAGCTTTGAACAGATATTCTTACTGTTATAACAATCCATTGAAATATGATGATCCCGATGGGCATCAACCAGTAATTGTTGCGGCAGGTGTGGTTGATACTGCAATTGTACTTTATGCTAAGGCAGTGGCGGTTGTAACAGCAGTGGGTGGTATAGTAGGATTGGTTGTAGGCATTGACAATGCTTTGGTTAGGTATTATGAAACAGATAATGCTCAGCTAACCGATTATGCCCTTGATATAGCAACGCCTACAATAGAATACAGTCTGAATTATGGGGGAACAGCAGCATCTTTGGGGATAGGACCGCTAATGCAAATATGTGGGGGTATTTATGTAAGTCCTGAAACCACATTATATCTTTCATATGGTGGTACTATATTGACAACTGGTATAACAGAAAGCATATCAGGTATGGCTTCCTCTTCCCTAAATGGAAACAATGTATTCGAAACAACAAAGGTAGGAATTAATTGTTTAAAGGATGGTCTTGGAAATGGCACAATGTCTGTCATGGGGATGCCCGCAGGAGATATTCTGCTCCCCGACTTTGATGAGTTTGGAAAAGGGTATCATTATATGTATGAGGAAGCAAAAGAAAATATCGAAAATAACTGGGAAAATTCGAAAGAAAACAACCCATAAAGAGGAGAATATGAAAAATCAAAATATATTAGCTATTATACTTGCAATTATAATGTTAGTTCTAATGATAAAAGGTGTATCTCCTATCATTAGTTTCGTATGTATTTGGATATTTATTTTCTTTTGCATTGCTACAGGCCTTCTAAAAAAATGGCTATAAAAATAAATAAAGGTCGCGATTGGAACACCCAAATATTTATGGTGTTCCAAATCTTGATCCAAAAAATTTTATTTTTTTAAAAAATGATACGACAATATATGAATCCACAGTGGGAATATGAATTATAAGACTAAAAATTATTTATTTGTCACTGTATTTCTTTTTATAGCAATGTTTATGAGAGTGATAATGGGCGTGCCCTACATTTATGTACTTTTATTTGTATTTTTTTGTGGATTTTTTGGATTTGCTTTTGGAATATTCACGTTTGTGCCGCCAAAAAAAGAATAAAGTATGGTCATGATAGAGATAATGCAACAATTCGTATACCTTCTCCAGCATAAAATATTGAGGAAGTGAAAGGATGAAAAATAAAACATTAGCCCTGTATTTCATTATCGCAATCCTTTTAGTTGGGAGTGTTTCCTATTTTTGCTGGAATAACTCCAGCCGTTTATTTTCAGATGCGGTTCCAGATGAAGAAACAGCATTAAAAATCGCTGAATCTGTTTTGGCATCATATGGCGCATGGGGGTTGTCAAGACAGCCTTTTGTTGTGACCTATGATGAGTCTAAAAAAGCTTGGATTGTTGAGGGGAGCCTTGCAGAAGGCTCTTTAGGGTTTGTTCCTGAAGTCATTATTAGGAAACATGATGGAATGATTATGACAATTGGTTATAAGGAGATTTATAATCCGCCAAAAGAAGGTGTGAATTAAAATGTCAAAAAATATGTACCCTCTGATCACGAATAATATAATTGTGATTTTTGTGCATATGTGCATATGTCACCTTTTCTATATTCCTATCATCTTCATGTGGGAGCTTTGGTCCGGCGACATAACAAATTCAGGACTAATGAACATTCTGTTTGGTTTGTTGATGGTAGGGACTTACACAGCAATCATTCTTTACTTGTATTTTTGGGCAGGAAAGAAATTTTTAAAAAATACACATCATCTGTTGACAAATATTTTTTCTGTAATAGTACCGGCGATTATAATACTGGCGCTTCTTGTGTATAAAGGAACATGGATATTTCTTTTTCTGATACCGTTTACCCCACTTGGAGAGATAATATCTTCCTTTTTTCAAATTGGAGAACCTTATTCATTAATTCCATACTTCTTTTTAGTGGTATTTTTGCCCTCTTTAACTATGTTGGCAGGTATGATGGCGAAACAATGGAAATGCCGATTACCGTGGTAGGGAGAAACAGTCTCAGAATATGTATTATTAATTTCAAATAATGCCATTGCAATTGCTGCACACATATTTTTATGTTTTATTTTTTTGTCTCCGATCAGTCATATATGGGGGAACATTCAGATATGGGGAAGCACCATTTATTTTTTTTCCGTATCGTTTTATTCCATATTTGATTATTTAACAGCAGGATTTTTCACAATAGCTGCCTTTTTCCTGTATTTTTGGACAGGAAAAAAATTATTGCGATAGACAAATAATGTGTGGATAAATGTTTTTTCCACAATGATGTTAGTTATTTTAATTGCAATAACGACATTTACTGCATATGGTAGTTTTGGAGAGATTATATTAAGCCTGCCTTTTTATCCGCTTGGGGCGTTAATGTATGGAGAAAAGTATGTTTTTATTGCTTTGTCTCTCCTCCCATCATTGGTTATGCTGGCAGGAATGATGATTAAACAAAAGGAGTGCTTATTGCCACTTTGGAAACAGCTTAAAATGCCAAAGAATGCAGTAATCATGAACAATTTAATTGCAATCGTTGTATTTGCATTCTCACTATTTATCCCTATTATATTTATTGGTATTCTTGTCCTTCTTCCACCTATAAGCGACACATTTTTTTTGTTAATTCTAGGGTTAATCGCAGGGCTTTGCATAACAACTGTTTTTCTTCTGTATTTTTTGGCGGGTCAATTCCTCTTGAGCAAGACGCCTAATACACTGACGAATATTTTTTCTGTATTAAGTGTGGTGATTTTGCTTATCATAATGATTGTATTTTATCTGCGAATTGAAGGAAATTATTATTTGTTATTGTTTTTGCTACCTTTAATTATGTTGGCGGGGCTGGTGACTCAAAAACAAAAGCGTCGCTTGCTTTGGAAGGAGAGAGCAGAGCGACGGTTGTCATTTTTGAAGAAAATTAAAATTTCAAAGAATGGATTAATCGCGAACAATGTAATTGCAATTATTATACACATATGCGTGTGTTTTGCATTTGTCGTTCCTCTTTTCGTTCTTAAAATTGGATTATTTGTAGAGAATGAAATAATTTTGTGTTTATTCATAGGGTTTTACATCATAACCGCTGTTTTTCTGTATTATTCAGCAGGCCGATTTCTCCTGCATATCATGCCTAATACACAAAAAAATGTTTTTTCTGTGATCGTGTTGGCTATCATACTTATAGCGACTGCGATTGCATATGTTTTGGCGGGCACAAAAGATCTACCGTTTTACTTCCCGGGAGGACTAATATTTGATTTTATTTTTTACATACCATACATGGGAGCCGAAAATAAATTTGTTTTTATTGCTCTGTCTCCTCTTCCCGCTTTAATTATGCTGGCAGGGATGATGATGAAACAGAAGCAGTTCCGATTGCCATGGTATAAGGAAGTGAAAGAGTGAAAAATAAATCATTCATCCTATATTGCATTATAGCAATTCTTTTAGCGGGCAATGTTTTTCAATTTTGTTGGAACAGCTCTTTATTTCCCGATGCAGTTCCGGATGAAGAAACCGCATTAAAAAGAGCCGAAGACGTGTTTGTTGTCGTATATGGCGAAGAGGCGTTATCGGATATCTCTTTTACTGTGGCCTATGATGAATCTAAAAAAGTTTGGTTTGTCATTGGAAACCTTCCGCCAGGTACGGTTGGGGGCGCCCCGGAAGCCGCTATCCGAAAGCGTGACGGTATGATTTTGAGTATTTTTCATGGTTATTAATTTTTTTAGGACAAATACAGGATGCCAAGATAACGAATAAAATATTGAAATAAACAATACTTTTGTTGTAAGATTTAGGGGAGAATTAATATGTCAAAAAAAGTACCTACTTTGATCACGAATAATTTAATCGCGATTGCTATTCATATTTGTTTGTGTTTTGTTCTGTTTTATCCTCTCCTTTTCATACATACCCATTTGAACGGTATATTTTTATGGTTAGCAATGGGACTTTACACAATCGTTTCGTTTGGTTCATATTCTTTGGTCGGAGGCTTCTTCTTACGCAACACAAAAAATGCACTCACAGATATTTTTTCTGTGATCATGTTGCCGTTTGTCCTTTTGATAACTGTACTTCTGGTGTTTGGTTTCCATTGGTTTGGTCTGATATTTGGCTCCTTGGTACTTTACATACTTGTGATAATAGCCTCCCTCTTTCAAATTTCGTTTGAAGGAGCTGTTTGCATACTTATGGCTCTGTCGCCCCTGCCATCTTTAGCAATGTGGATAGGGATGAGGGCAAAAAAGTATGTAGACACCTTTATTCCTCAACCGCAACAATCCACATTAAGAAATAGGTTGTTGTTAATCATCCACGAAAAAAAGGAGCCCTTTACTCTTTTTATTGCTTTAATTTGTTCAGTATATCTTTCGTTGGGAATCATACGCACAATTATGTTTATCGTGGATGGGATTGGGATGTTGCAATTCTATTGGGAATTGTTATCTTATTAAAGAAGTGAAAGAGGCATATGTACACTTGTGCCACCAAAAGAAGAACAAAAACAGAGGTCATGGTTTGGCACAACATTATTTAAATGCTCTCACCATGATCTAAAAATCAACTCATTTTTTCCGCAGCAACCGAAATCATATCCACAATAGCCTCAGGCAGCAATTTCTCGGAATCAATCACCAAATCGTAAATAGAAGTATCTTCGAGATGAATGAAATAATATGTCTGATAACGAATGCGTTCTGATTCCTCGCGCTCTTTGGTTTGTGCCAACTCGAATTTAAAAGAAGATGTTTGTTTTTCGCGTTCCATAATACGGCGAACACGGGTTTCCAATGGCGCTTTAATTAAAATGCGCAATACTTTTTTGCTTGGGGGCGCTGCCAATGACATGTGACCGGCAAGGCGACCTTCTAAAATTAAATTGTCTTTTGTTTTGACAAGGTCTTTTTGGCGTTCATCAATCTGACGATCATAAGACGGATCGGACTCTGCCAACTTTCCGAAATCCGCCAAAGGCAAATTCAATTCTTTGGCAATTCCCCGAAAAATTTCACCCGATGAGATTAAATCCATACTCAGCCGTCTTTGTAAAATTTGAGAAACCGTTGTCGTTCCGGCTCCCGGAAGACCGCTGATTGTGATAATCATAAAACACCTTTTTTAAAACTTTCAAAAAATGAAAAATAGGGAACATTACATGCCGGGGGCACGAATGTTCATGAGTTTGCGAAGCACTTGACTGAAAGCCAAGGAAGACAAGAAATACCAAAAAATCCAATATGTGAACATGAAAAAGACAGGGTCACTCAACAGACGTTCTCCCCAAAACGGAAAAACAATCGAAGCGCCCGGATGAGCGCCAATATAATAATATGCCCACATGAAAAACGGAATGGAAATGACCACAATGTAAAACATCGGCTTAAATTGGGATTTCATCATTGACATTTGTTCCTGCATGATTTCTGTCTGCTGTTCTTCAAGTTTTTTAAGTGCATATGTATTTTGAGTTTTTTGAGCTTCTTTCATTTCCTTTTGGAAATTCTTCATTTTTTCTTGGGCAGCGATCATTTTAGATTGATCAACAACATATTTCTGAATGAGAGAAGAGTAAACTGCTGTAATGATTGCCATCGCTGATAAAAGAAGAAAGAAATTGGATTCGCCGACAAGCATCAGTACCGGCGACATGACAACATCCATAATTTTACCGATAGCTGTTCGGATAGATGGGAATAAGACGCCGATGAACATGAAAGCACCGACTGCCAATACAACATTATTAATAACTTTTTTTAAATCCATTCCTTGTTCCTTCAAAATAAATCCGACCTGAAATTTTTGATCATTCAATAAATAATTGAAATATGATAAATGCAATAAATAATGTTACCCTTAACTTGCGATTTACTTAAATAAAGCCACATGTTTATTAATTTCGTCAAAGACAACATCAATGTCCTGCATACCGTCAATGTCTCTTAAAAGACCGAGGTTTTTGTAATAATCGATGAGCGGTGAAGTCTGTTTTTGATAAACAGCCAAACGCTGACCGATGGCTTCGGCGGTGTCGTCTGCTCTTTGATATAATTCGCTGCCGCAAACATCGCAAACATCAGCCGATTTGGGGGGATTAAATAAGACGTGATAGCTGGCGCCGCATGTGCACATCCTGCGACCGGAAATGCGCTGTATCAAAATATCATCCGGAACCATAATGTTGATGACGCAATCAATCGGTTTTTTGATTTCTTTTAAAATATTAACCAAGGCGTCTGCTTGTGGAACTGTTCGAGGGTAACCATCCAAAAGAAAACCGTTTTTACAGTCAGCTTCAAGAAGCCTGTTTTTGATAATGCCGATTAAAATGTGATCCGGAACAAGGGTTCCTTGATCCATATAATTTTTGGCCTCCAATCCCAAAGGGGTTTTTTCTTTGACATTTGCACGAAGAATATCCCCTGTTGAAATTTGAGGAATATTGTATGTTTGAGATAATTTTTGGGCCTGGGTACCTTTGCCTGCACCCGGCATCCCGAATAAAATAATATTCATAACCATTCACCAGATATTTCATCTGTTAAAAAATCAAAATAACAGAATTAAATTGAATTGATATTGTTGTTATAAAAAGAATTCCATACTCAAAAAATCGAGTTCAAATGAAATAAAAAATGAATTGAGTGATGATGAATCACTCGAAATTCTTTATTTTTTAATCTTTTTCTTATTTTTATTTTTAATCGTTGCCCAGGAAGGAGCGCAGCAATGGATGCATTTCCATCATTTGCTCAGACGCTAAGTCTTCATATAAGCGGTAGACAATACTGACCGTCAGCAAAAGACCTGTACCGCCGGCACTGCCGATTGTACCAAGCATGCTGGCAAATAACGTCAAAATGCCGATGAAAGCACCACCGATGATTGTGACTTTGGGGATGTAGCGCAGCATATATTTTTCAATGGACGCAACGCTGTTTCTAAACCCGGGGACTTGCATACCGGAATTGTAAATCTTTTGAGCGGTCTTTTTGGCACCCATACCGGATGTTTCAATCCAGAACAAAGCAAAGACAATACCGCCGACAATTAAGAGAAGCGCATCAACCACGACGTGAAGACCGATTTGCCATACAGCGGGCGCTGCAAATCCCATGGAATTGAAATTTTGAACCACATAAGCCGGAATCCAGTCCGTCGGGCTGTTAATAGCCGACAAATAATACATGATGCCATTGACCGGTGTCGCTCCATGATATTCTCCTAAAATTGTAATTCCGCGACCGGCTAAAAGAACGCCGACCAATTGAACATTGGCTTGAAGCGCACGGACAAGAATCATCGGCAAAACGGATGCATAAATCAATTTGACCGGAAATTTGCCGCGGGCGCCGCGAACAGTCGTATGTGCCAACGGAATTTCGATGCGGACACTTTCCACATAAACAACAACTAAGAAAATGATAACTGTCGTAATCAGCGATAAAATACCCGCATTAATTAGAATATACATTATGCCTTCTGTTGATGATAATAAGCCGCCGACCTCGCCTCTTGAAATCAATTCAATCCACTTTGGAATAATACCGATAGCAAAGCCGTCAGCGCCCGGAACCCAGTTAATAAGGCCGGTCACGATTTGTTGTGAAATACCGGCAACGATGAATAAACTGATACCGGAACCGACGCCCCATTTGGAAACGACTTCGTCCATAAACATAATCAAGATGCCGCCGATACAGATTTGAATGAACAGGAAAGCTGTGACGACCCAAAGTTCAACGCCGAGCGCTGCTGCGAGTCCGGCATCAGGTTTGATGAAACCGAAAAGCTGTGGCAATGTTTCAAGAACAATCATCACAAGGACAAGGAATTTTTGAGCGCCTTGGAAAAAAGATTGATCTGCGGGGTTGGACAAATCCAGTTTAATAATGTCGCCGCCGACCAATAACTGAAGAATAATGGAGGCTGTCACAATCGGACCGATACCCAAAACGATCAAAGATCCTGTGGATCCTGCGAAGAACGCACGATAATGCATAAACAAATCGATCGATTCAGCCGACATCCCAAACAAAGGCACGTTTGATAAAACAAAGTAAAGCGCAAGAATGATAAGCGTCCACGTCACTTTGTTTTTAAACAAGACTTGTTTTTCGGGTCTGGCGACAGAAGGTAACCTGCTAAAGAAGGGCTCCAAAACACTTCTGATACTCATTGATGACACCTAAAAAAGCTGTTGCAGCTTATTTGAATTTTAATAAATTTTTTAATAATTATACTCATCAATTTCAACAAAGGACGAGAATTATTAAACTACAATTGAAATTAAATTTTAAACTAAATGGATATTGATAGCGATTAATAGTATTAATATATTATTGTATTGAAAGACGATTAAAAAAAATTAAAAGAGAAAGCAAAATGCTTACTCTTCATCTTCTTTGCAGTCGCAGTCATCATCACAGTCGCAGGAATCATCGACTTCGATGCATTCTCCGCCGGCTGCTTCGATTTTTGTACGAGCAGATGCTGAGAAGGACTGGGCTTTAACGATCATCTTTTTGCTGACACGGCCTGTTCCTAAAACTTTGTCGATTCCGATGCTGTAAAGGTCAACGACGAATGTGTCGCCGTCTTGTGTGATGTAGTCCGCTTCATTTTCAAAAAGGAAGGAAACCAATTCATCGAGTTCGCCGACATTGACGATAAACACGGGAATGTCAACGGCAGACGGGCGGGTAAATCCTTTGTAGATGTAGCCCGGTCTGTAACCTTCGCGCATGGCACGGATAAAGTGGTGAGCATTGCCTCCGGCGCGTCCGCGGCCTCCGCGATTGCCGGCACCTCTTCTGTTCTTGTGGGTACCGCCGCCGCAGGTGCGGGAGCCTCTAAATTTTTTAGTTCTGATGTGTCCCATATAAACCACCTTACCTCATTTTGTGCAAAAGCACTGCAATTTCTTCGCCGTGGTTGCCGAGAACGCCGCCTTGAGAAGCGGTTCTCTTTAAACCGGCGTGTCCTTTTCTTGGCGGATGAAGTCTGAAAACCGGCTTTAAGAGCGGAACATCTTGCAATAAGGCATCGCCGTCAATAAATGCTTGAGCGAATTCCTTGATTGTTTTGTAAGACGTCGTTTCTGCAATATATTCATCGGTTAAGTGTTCGCCACCTTCCAAACGACCGCGCGTTTCAAAAATTTCAGCCACTGCATCAGCACTCACTGTACCAAAAGCAATATAGTCTTTTGATTTTTGAATCATGCCTTTGTAAACATCGTTTTCCGGAAGGAAAACACAATGATTCACTTTGTGGAGGCGAAGCATTCTAAGAGTGTCTGCAATCGTATCTCTGACACCGACAGATCCTCTGATTCTGATAACGGCGTACATGTTTAGACACCCCCGCTGCCTTTCTTAGGCATACGCATTGTGCTGACATTGTTTAAAGCGACAAATGTGGCTTTGGCAAAGTTGAGTGTTGTACGGGTCGTTCCAAATGTTTGTGTCCAAACATCTTTGATACCGGCTTTCTCAAGCACTTTTTTAGCTGTGTTTCCTGCCGCAATTCCAAGACCTCTTGGTGCAGGAATTAATGTGACAACGACACTGCCGATCTTTCCTGTTGCTTCAAACGGCACAGTATGTTCCTTGCCGCAGGCGCATTCCCAAGAACCGCAGCCGCGTTTTACATATTTAATATTTAATTTTGCTTCGCTGATTGCTTTTTTAATCGCGGATCCGACTTGAACATCTTTTCCTTGACCAATACCAACGTAACCGTCACCGTTTCCGACAATAACTGTTGCTCTGAATTTAACACGTCTGCCGGAGTCAGTCATTCTTTGAACCATATTGATGTCAAGAACTTCATCTTCGAGTCCCGGCAAGAGTGTATCCACAATTTGCGGTTCTCTTAACGGAAGGCGAGATTTAATAGCATCTTCCATTGTTGTGATTTGTCCGTCTGCGACAAGCTTTCCGAGTCTTGTCTTTGGAATCCATTCTTCTTCATTGTAAGCCATATTTCTCACCTGAACTCCGCATTAATTTTTTCAACAGCGGCATCGAATTGTGCCGGCAGGTCAGAGCCGTTGTATTCGGCTGCGATTTCTCCCCGAATGCGTTCATCGGACGGGAAAACTGATTCATCGTGCGGGATTTCAACGCCGGAATCGACAATACCTTTTAATGCAGCGTAGACGCGGGATCCCGGTGTAGAGGCATGAAGCCCGATATCGAGAATTCCGTATTCATATCCTTTTTGGATGCTGCGAAGTCCGAAAAGCAAGCCGGTTAAGTAAGCGGCGGTTGTATTTCCGGTCGGTCCGTTATAGCCGTATTTTCCAAGTTCGGTAGAGATGGCAGATGAAAATGTGACATCGCCGACTGGTGTTGGGGCTATAAGCTGTATTTGTATATTTCGTGTGCTTTTACGCACAACGATTCGGTTTTCCTTGGACAAAAGAAGTGCAAGACGGGAATAATAATTCGTGCGCCCCTCTCTTCTTCTTCTCATAGGAACCCGATATCTTGGTCCTGTTGCCATAACTAGCTCCTCAACATTTTATTAAAGTTTAAGTTTTAAATATTATTTCTGTATCAGCAGACATGTTTTAAAAAAGATTCAAAACCGAATTTATTGCTGACCAGAAAGGTTCCAATATACAGATTTTTGGTATATAAAGATTCTGAAAAATGAAAAATGAAAAAAATAATGTGCAGGTTTTTTAATCGTTCATTAAAACAATGACTTCAAAATAATCCAACCAAATATTATATATTTTAAACTGCCGTATAATTTTGAGAGTATTGAAGAATAAATATTTTGGTAGGAAATTCATTAAAAAAGGGGTTAAGAATGTATAAAAAATTGATTCAATGTACATTTGTTGTTTTGGTGTTGTTATTATTAACATTGCCGACACTTGGCGCAATTGGAGAAGATCAAATCAAACAAATCGCTGAGCCATATAGGTACAGTGATGAGGGCGTGTTGGTTTATGGTCCGTACACATACAAAAATGAACCATACTATCTCGTGGATTTCTATCCGGAGAATGACGAAAATCTAACAACGGGCGTATTAATAATAGATGCTGAAACAGAAAAAATTGTAAGTAATAAAGAAATAACAGATAAAATCATAATTGCACACCGTATCGCTTATTTTGTTTCTTCGCAGTCTATAAGTAATTTGGAAATCACCTCAAAATATTATGGAAATTATATTGAGTTTATAAAAGAGGATATAAAAATTACTGAAGAGTCTGCAAAACTCATGAACCAGCAATCAAATTTTTCGAGTATAATAGAAGCAAACCGAAAAGTTGAAAATTCCTCTTCGGCTTTAAAGGAGAATATCGATCAACAAATCATAATTTCAAAAAAAATATACGCAGGTGAGCGCTCATATGAAAACGCCATCGAACTGAAAACCTTGAATGAAAAATATATTTCATTATTGGAAGAATGTTTAGATTTAAGAGTGGAATACAGAGCACAATCTGTACGCTATTATGATTTGGGAAACCAGATGGGCTACAATTCAAACAGATATGAATGGGAAAGCGGCAGAGAACAATATCTGGCAGGAATTGACGCAAATACAAAAATCATTGAAGATGAATTAAAAATGGTAAAGGATGATAAAGCAGTAGACGATGGATACATCAACTTCACATCAAATTCAATTGATTCAAGATTAACAGGCGCAGCAGCAAAAACACCTGGATTTTCTCTTTTAGTCTCCGTTTTTGCTCTTTTGATTGTCGGAATTTTCATTAAAAAGCAAAAGAAATGAGTCTGTTCATTTCTTTCTTTTTAATTTTTTAACAGGGTTTTTACCATATTCACAAAAGGAGTGAAAAGATGAATAGAATAATAAAAATGATTTTTCTAACGATATTAGCAATCTCTATTTTAACGGCTCCTGCTTTGGGTACAATAACTGAGAGTGAAGCGTTAACGACTGCAGAAAAGTATTCAAAAAGTTCTGAAAATATAATTGTTTATGGTTTGTACACATACCAAAATGTTCCATATTATTTTATCATATTTTCTCCAACATACGCTCAAAAAATGACGAGCGGATGTGTGGTAATCAACGCGGAAGACGGGGAAATTGCGAGCAAAGATGTTGCGGAAAAAATCATTATAGCAGAATGTACCGAATTTGCGGTGGGCGATACATATATGGAATTTTTAGAAAATGAGATCGCTTATTACAAAGAAAGGGATGAAATTTTAAAAACGGATATTATGGCACTTAAAAATATGTCGGGTCTTGTTCAAGAAACCGCCAAGTTCGACAAAATAATAGAAACAGTTCAAAATGTTGAAAAAATAAATTTAGCTGTCGTTGAAAGTATGGAACAAACTGAAACGGCTGCAAAAGAATTCAGAGCCGGAAATAAATCATATGAAAAAGCAATGGAATACCAAAATGCATATAATAAATATGTTTCAGCACTTGAAGAGTTGGTTGCCATTGATGATGAATATGTAAATCAGGCAATGGTTTATTATGAACTTGATACAATCAATTATGATTCGGGCAGCTTTTCTTGGAAGATAGACAAAGATGAATGGCTTTTTAGACACCGGACAGAAATGACGACAACAAAAGATGTATTAGATCACGAAAAATGGTATCAAACCATTTATGATGGGGATGTTAAGTATTTTACGGAGAACAATCGTACAACCGAAAATAAATCTTTGATACCCGGATTCAGTCTCATCGTTGCCGCTTTTGCTCTTCTGATTGTCGGTCTTCTCATTAAAAAACAAAAGAAATGAGTCTCTTGTTTCTTTTTTATTTAAAAACGGATTTTTAACCAAAAACGGATTTTTTAACCAATCACAAAAGGAGTGAAAAGATGAACAGAATAATAAAAATATTATTTCTTTCGATATTAGCAATCGCCCTCTTGACTGCCCCTGCTTTGGGTGCAATAACTGAGAGTGAAGCATTAAAAACCGCAGAAACTTATTCAAAAAGCGGGGAAAAGACAGCCGTTTATGGTCCGTACAAATCTGAAAATAAATCGTACTATTATGCAGAGTATAGAACCGGTGGAGATATCCCCCCATTAACCGGTGTTATTGTCATTGACATGGGAACAGGCGATGTTGTGTCGGATGAAAAAACACTTCGTCAAGTGTTATTTACAGTCTACCGCTTAATGAGTGTCAACAATGAATCAATTGCGGTTTCAAACCAAACGGCTCAGAAATACAGATCAGAAGCCTTACTTTATACAAGCAATCCAAATATCGCAAATATTTTCAACGAAATGGCAGAGACCTATGACGAAATTGAAGCCGTTGAGAAGGATGTTGTTGTGAATTTGAATGTGTCCTATGAAAACGCCATGAAATTATCGCTGCTGTTTAAAGATTTAGAAGAATCGCTTAAGTCACTCTCTGCATATGAGAATGATCTGGCAGCAAATGCAGGCATCACAAAACAATATATCGAAAACGCGATTGAAGAAATTGAAATCAATTCCCAAAACTTTCAAGCACGTGAGGATATTGGCGTCAATTATTCAAACGAAAGAGTTGGAAACGAAAAAGCCGATACAGAAAGCACGCCCGGATTTGGTTTGATCGCCGCCGTTTTTGCTCTGGCAGCCATCGGATTTTTCATTCAAAAACAAAAGAAATAAGCCGGCTTATTTCTTTTTTCTTTTTTTTGAGACGTTTTTGATTTTTGGAAAAAGGTTTTTAGGGTTCCAATTCTATTTTTTTGCTTAAACTCGAAACATCAATTTTATTGAAGCGATTCAAAAACGGGGTACGTTTTTCTTCAAAAGCGCTTGAAGTTTGGGGAAAGGGGTACCCCCGTTTTTATTGAGGTGATACAAATCGATGTTTCGTTTTTCTTTTTCTTACACGAAAACCCGAATCAACCACCGTTCGATCAGTCGCCAAAGGCGGCTGAATCGAACGGCTTCGGTTTTAAAAAAATAAAATAAAAAAATACGAAACTGTTTTTTTGTTTTGAGATAATAGCGATATCGACAGCGGTGGCAATAATCATCGTAACAATATTTTTTTTGAGACAATAGCGATATCGACAGCGGTGGCAATAATCATCGTAACAATATTTTTTTTTTGAAAACGCTCAAATTTTGCTTTCATCCGCTGCGCTACTGAAAACAAAATTTGAGGGGGTTTAGATGTTTTTGGTAGAAAAGGTTGTTAGGATTTTAGTTTGGAAAAAAAGGATAATGGGATTTTGGTTTGGAAAAAAGGTCAATGGATTTTGGTTTTGTTTTGTCTTAAACCCGAAACATCATTCTTCTTGAAGCGATTCAAAAACGGGGTACGTCTTTCCTTAAAAGCGTTTGAAGATTTGGGGAAAAGGGTACCCCCATTTCATTAATGTGATACAAAAATGATGTTTCATATTTTTCTTAATTTGATTTAAAATGGCTTTTGCTGTTGAATCTAATAGCAAAAAAACGAATCAAAAAACGAATCAAAAAACGAATCAAAAAACGAATCAAAAAACGAATCAAAAAACGAATCAAAAAAACGAATCAAAAAACACGAAAACAAAAAAAAGAAAAGAAAAAGTATGCTTACTGCATACTTTTAATGTGAGCTTCCAAGTGAGCCACGTTTCTGAACTCTCCGCCTTTTGCTTTTCTGTAGAAGCGGCAGTAGGCTTTTTTGTCAAGAGTTTCGTCGGCACGCATTTCTTTTAACTTCTTTCTGAGTGCGCGAATCTTTTTCATCCAGAGTTCTTTTGAAGGGGTTCTTGCGCCTTTCTTACCTTTTCTGGAACCGGGGCCTTTTCTGTGACCGTACTTTTGCTTTTCAGCAAGAAGTCTTGCACGACCGCGGCTGACGCCTTTAATTCTCTTGGCTTTGATCACGCCTTCGGAAATTAAACCGCGAATGTCTTCACGGGTGATGGCTTCAGAGATTTTGTCAGCAGCTTCAGGATCCATCCAAACACGGTCATTGCCGCAGTTGAGGATTTGGGAGGCCATTCTTCTTTGGTTTTTTAAGTTTGCCATGATTATTCCTCCTTTCCGGGATTTAACACTTTGATGTTAAATTCAGCTGCTTTGGCAACGATGGCTGCACGTTTTTTACCGCCGACACCGCTTGCAATTCTGACAGCTTCAAATTCGGAGTTAACAAGCACTAAGTCATCAACATTGCTGACCAAGACTTCATCAAAACCGGAGGGGTGAAGGCCTTTTACGAGGGCGGGACTGCCATAGCCGACAGTTGCCACAGCGCCTTTGCTCCAAAAACCGGCACGCTGCTTGCTTTGTAAGCCGCGCGGACGTCTCCATCTTGTGTTGAGTCTCCTAAACTTGTGGTGGCAGTATCTGTTAAAGGCAGGCTTTTTGCCTTTTTGAACTTTTCTGACATTGAACAAACGTCTGACTTCGGGATCAGCGTCCAACAAATTGGTTTGAGGGATGCTGAGGGTTTCAGAATCTTCGACGTCAACATTTACGTTTTCTTCAATATCAGGAGTATTGTCTTCTGTTGTCATTGAGATCACCCTGATTTCTCCACCACATAAATTCCGTCTTGGAAAACACGCGGGTCAAATCTTTTGATTTTGGTTTTCTGTTCGATGTTGGCTATTGTCTGCCCGACATCTTC
>Ga0099364_10001392_pt1 | contig 40080 bp, 41 predicted proteins | sample TergutTh196P3_FD_73070 | JGI IMG/M metagenome (GOLD analysis project Ga0099364, IMG submission 73070) | Microcerotermes parvus P3 segment gut microbial communities from Pointe-Noire, Republic of the Congo - Th196 P3 | ecosystem: Host-associated > Arthropoda: Insects > Digestive system > Gut ...
CTGCAATGACCATAACAGTTATGCCGCTTGGCGGGGATAGACCAACTGTAAAAAATGTCAGTGTGCAATCAGGCGGGCTTGGAACAACAAGTCCTGCGGGAACTATTTCACCTGCTGTACGGCAGGGGTTCCCGCTTAATATAAGTATACAACCTGACTCGGCATATTTTTTCCGAGGTTGGCAAGCTGTTTTCAGTAAGCAGGTAGTAGATGATGATACTGGGCAGGTGTCTCAAGAGCAGATAGCAGTTTCGGAGTGGGAAGTTGGGAGCGGCATACAAACAGATACAGATACTGGTGTTGTTTGGCAGCCTAGAAATGCGTCCGGGACAGAGATTAGTGTTACTATTGAAACTTTTCCTGATGGTTTTGATTTTGATTTAGAAACAGGAACAATAACAATAATGCCGCTTGGTGGTGACGGTGGTAGTATAACCGTAGTAGTGTCTGTTCCGTCTGTTGTAGCATGGGGAATAGTCAACGGAAGCGGAACCAGAAGACAAGGGTTTCCGTTTACCGTAAGTTATAATCCTTCCGGGAATTATGAGTTTAGAGGCTGGGAGGCAACTTATCAACGGGAAACAGGTAGCGGTGAACAGGAAACAGTAAGAAGCTACTGGGAGCCAAGTGATGGCTATGGTGTTGTTAAACCTTCAGAGAATATTCTTTGGTATCCAAAGAATGCTTCCGGAACGGAGATAGATGTTACAATTATTGCACCCGATATTAAGGATTTATCAATACGGCCTATAGGGTCTAATAATTCTGGGCTTGATGTATCTATTGCATCAGGGAATCTTGGAACTGTAAGCACCACAATAAGCCCAACGGTTTCTGCAATACAGGATTTCCCATTTAATGTAAGTTTCCAACCAGACGCGGCATATCCGTTCCGTGGTTGGCAAGCTGTTTTCAGTGAAGAGGTAGCAGGTGTTAGTGAGCAGATAGCAGTTTCGGAGTGGAAAGTTGGAAGCGGTGAACAAACAGATCCAGATACTGGTGTTGTTTGGAGTCCGCGTAATGCGTCCGGGACTGATATGAGCGTTACTGTTTTAACTCTTCCTGATGATTTTGATTTTGATTTGGAAAAAGGAAAAATAACAATAATGCCGATAGGCGGAGACAGTAAATCCATAACAGTGGAAGTGTCTGTTCCGTCAGTTGTAGCATGGGGAATAGTCAATGGAAGCGGAACCAGAAGACAAGGGTTTCCGTTTAATATAAGTTTTAATCCTTCTGGGAATTATGCATTCCGTGGCTGGGAAGCAACTTATCAGGCAGCAGGCAGTACTGAGCAGGTAACTTGGGAGCCGGGCGATGGGGTGGTTGAAGAAATAGACGGAATTAGCTGGTCACCTAGTAATGCGTCCGGGACAGAGATGGAATTAACCGTTACGATGACTGCTGATATTGGAACACTGGCAATACGGCCTATAGGGTCTAAGAATCAGGAGCTTACTGTAACGGTAAACGGAGCGGAACTTGGAACTGTTAGCAGTACTGTAAGCTCTGCGGTTCCTGTGTATCAGGATTTCCCGTTTAATGCAAATTTCCAACCTAACGCAGCTTATGCTTTCTTGGGCTGGCAAGCAGTTTATCAGGTAACAGGCAGCAGTGAGTATAGAACAATTTCGGAATGGAAAACCGGAAGCGATGCAGAAAAGATTAACGGCATATCTTGGAGTCCGCGCAATGCGTCCGGGACAGAGATGATCGTAACAATACAAGACCTTCCTGCTTCACCATTCACTCCTGCAATGACCATAACAGTTATGCCGCTTGGCGGGGATAGACCAACTGTAAAAAATGTCAGTGTGCAATCAGGCGGGCTTGGAACAACAAGTCCTGCGGGAACTATTTCACCTGCTGTACGGCAGGGCTTCCCGCTTAATATAAGTATACAACCTGACTCTGCATATTTTTTCCGAGGTTGGCAAGCTGTTTTCAGTAAGCAGGTAGTAGATGATGATACTGGACAGGTGTCTCAAGAACAGATAGCAGTTTCGGAGTGGGAAGTTGGGAGCGGCGTGCAAACAGATACAGATACTGGTGTTGTTTGGCAGCCGCGCAATGCGTCCGGGACGGAGATTAGTGTTACTATTGAAACTTTTCCTGATGGTTTTGATTTTGATTTAGAAACAGGAACAATAACAATTATGCCGCTTGGCGGTGACGGTAATAGTATAACCGTAGTAGTGTCTGTTCCCTCTGCCGCCTGGGGAATAGTAAACGGAAATGGAAACAGAAGACAGGGTTTTCCTTTTACTGTAAGTTTTAATCCTTCCGGGAATTATGCGTTCCAAGGTTGGGAAGCGGTTTATCAGCAGGAAACAGATAGCGGTGAGCAGGTAACAGTTAGAAGCTTCTGGCAGCCAAGTGACGGCTATGGTGTTGTTAAACCTTCAGAGAATATTCTTTGGTATCCAAAGAATGCTTCCGGAACGGAAATAGATGTTACAATTATTGCACCCGGTATTGAGAATTTAACAATTCGTCCTATAGGGTCTAATAACCATGTGCTTGCTGTGGCAGTGAACGGAGCGGAGCTTGGAACTATAAGCAGCAGTGTAAGCACTGTGGTTCCTGCAGTACAGGGATTCCCGTTTAATATAAGTTTCCAACCTGATGCGGCATATCCGTTCCGTGGTTGGCAAGCGGTTTTCAATGATCAGGTAGCAGGTGTTAGTGAGCAGATAGCAGTTTTGCAGTGGACTGGGAGCGACTCAGATCCAGAACCGGATAGTTATGTTGTTTGGCAGCCAAGGAATGTGTCAGGGACAGAGATGGGTGTAACAGTTCTGACTCTTCCTGATGATTTTGATTGGCAAACAGGAACAGTGACAATAATGCCGATTGGCGGAGACAGTAATAGAATAACTGTAGATGTGCCTGTTCTCTCTACTGCTTGGGGAATAGTCAATGGAAGCGGAGCCAGAAGACAAGGGTTTCCATTTAATATAAGTTTTAATCCTTCCGGGAATTATACATTCCGTGGTTGGGAAGCAACTTATCAGGCAGCAGGCAGTACTGAGCAGGTAACATGGGTGCCGGGTGATGGGGTGATTGAAGAAGCAGACGGAATTAGTTGGTCACCTAGTAATGCTTCCGGGACAGAGATGGAATTGACTGTTAACAGGTCCGACATTGGAGCGCTGACAGTACGGCCTATCGGATCAAATAATCAGGTACTTACTGTAACGACAGACGGAGCGGGTCTTGGAACTGTAAGCAGCACAGTAAGCCCAACGGTTTCTGCAATACAGGATTTTCCATTTAATGTAAGTATTCAACCAGATGCGGCATATTCGTTCCGTGGTTGGCAAGCTATTTTTAGTGATCAGGTAGAAGATGATAGTGGGCAGGTGTCTCAAGAGCAGATAGCAGTTTCAGAGTGGGAGACCGGGAGCGGCGAACAAACAGATACAGATAATGGTGTTGTTTGGCAGCCTAGAAATGTTTCCGGGACAGAGATGAGTGTAACTGTTAAAGCTCTTCCTGATGATTTTGATTGGCAAACAGGAACAATAACAATAATGCCGCTAGGCGGTGATAATAATAGTACAACTGTAGTAGTGTTTGTTCCCTCTACCACCGCATGGGGAACGGTTAGCGGAAGTGCGTCCAGAAGACAAGGTTTTCCGTTTACTGTAAGTTTTAATCCTTCCGGGAATTATGCTTTCCAAGGCTGGGAAGCTGTTTATCAGCAGGTAACAGATAGTGGTGAACAGGTAACAATAAGAAGCTTCTGGCAGCCAAGTGATGGCAATAATGCTAAAGGTTTAAACGGTATTCTTTGGTACCCAAAGAATGCTTCCGGAACAGAGATGGATGTTACTATTACTGCATCTGATGTTGAGGATTTAATAATTCGTCCTATTGGATCAAATAATACTCCGCTTAATGTATCTGTTGGATCAGGGAATCTTGGAACTGTTAGCAGCACTGTAAGTCTTGCGGTTCCTGCAGTACAGGGTTTCCCGTTTAATACAAATTTCCAACCTAATGCAGCTTATTCTTTCTTAGGCTGGCAGGCGGTTTATCAGGTAACAGGCAGCAGTGAGCAGATAAAAATTTCTGAGTGGACAACCGGAAGTGATGCAGAAACGAATGACGGTATTGTCTGGAGTCCGCGCAATGCGTCCGGGACTGAGATGAGCGTAACCATACAAGATCTTCCCGATTCACCTTTCTCTCCTGCAATGACCATAACGGTTATGCCGCTTGGCGGGGATAGTCCGCCTATAAATGTTAGTGTGCAATCAGGAAGGCTTGGCACAACAAGTCCTACGGGGACTCCTTCACCTGCTGTACGGCAGGGCTTCCCGTTTAATGTAAGTTTCCAACCTGATGTTGCATATCCGTTCCGTGGTTGGCAGGCGGTGGTTGGCGGTGCAGTAATATCGAGTTGGAATAGCGATGTTCCTGTAGGGACACCTACCGGCGATGTTACATGGAGTCCGCGCAATGCGTCCGGGACTGAGATGGGTGTAACAATAACAAATAATATTTTAGAGCAAGTAACAATTATGCCGATTGGCGGAGACAGCGGTGTTGTAGATGTAACGGTATCCGTTCCTGGCAGTTGGGGTATGGGCAGCGGAAGCGGAAACAGAAGACAAGGTTTTCCGTTTACCGTAAGTTTTAATTCTTCCGGGAATTATGAATTCCGTGGTTGGGAATTATTAGTGAGTAGTGGGCAGTGGGTAGTGGATAGTGAAGATGTGGTTTGGGAGATTGGCGATGGGGCAACAGAGAAAGGGTGGATAAGATGGAGTCCTAGTAATGCTTCCGGGACTGAGATGGAATTAATTGTTAAGATAGATGATGATGCTGGTGCTGATTTAGAACTGACAATACGGCCTATAGGGTCTAATAACTCTCCGCTTGATGTATCTGTTGCATCAGGGAATCTTGGAACAACAAGTCCTGCGGGAACTCCTTCACCTGCTGTACTGCAGGGCTTCCCGTTTAATATAAGTTTCCAGCCTAATGCGGCGTATCCGTTCCGTGGTTGGCAAGCGGTGGTTGGCGGTGCAGTAATATCAAGTTGGAATAGCGGTGTTCCTGTAGGGACGCCTACCGGTAATGTTACATGGAGTCCGCGCAATGCGTCCGGGACTGAGATGAGTGTAACAATAACAAGTAATATTTCAGAGCAAGTAACAATTATGCCGATTGGCGGAGACAGCGGTACTGTAGATGTAACAGTATCTGTTCCTTCTGCCGCTTGGGGAATGGTCAGCGGAAGCGGAGACAGAAGACAAGGGTTTCCGTTTAATATAAGTTTTAACCCTTCCGGGAATTATGAATTCCGTGGTTGGGAAGCAATTTATCAGGTAGCAGGTAGCAGTGAGCAGGTAGATTGGAAGCCTAGTGATGGTTCGATTAATAAAGGCGGAATTAATTGGTTGCCTAGGAATGCGTCCGGGACTGATATGGAATTAACTGTTACGATGCCTGCCGCTGCTGCTGCTGATGTAAAGCTGACAGTACGGCCTATTGGATCAAATAATGATGAGCTTACCGTAACGGTGAATGGAATGGGGCTTGGAATGGTAAGCAGTACTGTAAGCACTGCGGTTCCGGCAATTCAGGATTTTCCATTTAATGTAAGTATTCAGCCTGATGCGGCTTATCCGTTCCGTGGTTGGCAGGCGGTTTTTCAGAAAACAGGTGTTAGTGAGCCGGTAGCAGTTTCAAAGTGGAAGACACCCGGAAGCGACTTAGATGACGACGACGACGACGACGATGACGATGACGACTTTAAAGGTGTTGTTTGGCAGCCTAGGAATGCACCCGGGACTGAGATGAGCGTTACTGTTGCAACTCTTCCTAGCGGCTTTGATTTTGAAACGGGAACCGTGGCTATTATGCCTATTAATGGTGACAGTAAAAGTATAAATGTGACCGTGTCTGTTCCATCTGCTGCTTGGGGTACGGTTTTTGGAACGGCGTACAGAAGACAGGGTTTTTCTTTTACTATAAGTTTTAATCCTTCCGGGAATTATGCATTCCGTGGTTGGGAAACGGTTTATAAAAATGCAGATGATGATGATGTCAGAAGCTTCTGGCAGCCGGGTGATGGCAATGAAAAAGTTAAAGGTTTCAACGGTATTCTTTGGTATCCAAAGAATGCTTCCGGAACGGAGATAGATGTTACTATTATTGCAGGTGTTGAGAATTTAACGATTCGTCCCATTGGGTCTAATAACCCTGAGCTTGCCGTAACGATTGACTCAGGGGAGCTTGGGATTATAAGCAGTACTGTAAGCCCTGCGGTTCCCGCGGTTCAGGCTTTCCCCTTTAATGTAAGTTTCCAACCTGATGCGGCATATCCCTTCCGTGGCTGGCAGGTGTTAGTTGAAGGTGAGACAACTCCACGATCAACTTGGAATACCGGTATTGCTGCAGATCCAATAGAGACTGATCATGTTATATGGAGTAGGCGCAATGGGTCAGGAACTGAGATGAGTGTAACAATAAAAAGTCATATTGAAGAACTCATAACCATTATGCCGATTGGCGGAGATAGCGGGCCTGTAAGCGCGGCGGTTGTGCCGGAGGGCAGGGGAACTGCTTCTCCGACAGGGACTTTGCTGAATCGCAGACAGGGGTTCCCTATAGCTGTTGAGTTTACTCCTTCGACAAATTGGGTGTTTATGGAATGGCAGGCTTATCGTAACTATGATAATCCTATTACTCGTGAGCAGGTTACTTCTGTTGCAGAAGTTGCATTTGCAAACAATAAAGATAGTAGAACGCAGGTGACTATAAACACAGACGATGCTATAACGATTGTCCCGTATTGTATGCCTCGGCCTCGTGTGGAGATGACTAATCCGCCGTTGGTGAGTACGGGGGCTTTTTATCCCAAACAGCAGTCTGTGATGATTGTTTTTACAGAGACGATGCGATCCGATACGATCAGGTTTGGCATTGGGTTTATTGAGATAAGCGGGGTTGATCTTAAAACTAATGAACCGATTGACAATATGCAGCAGTACTTTGCCAATCCTGTGTTAAGCGATAATAGCCGTGTTACTATCAATGTGAGTTCTATTGAGTCGCCGCCTGAAAATACTCTGGTCAATATTACTTTGGGGACGGGCTTGCTGACGGCTAACGGGTTCGGTATGGCTTCTCCTGCAAGTTTTAACTACAGGGTTGGAGAGCAGGAAGTAAAGCAGGTGTACAATGCGGACAGTGTCTGGGCGGTGCATAATCCTGTGCCGGGTACGGCGACCGAGGAAAGTTTTTTCTATCGGGGGGCTTCGACTTCCAGAGACAGAAGGCTTCGCAATGATGCGGGCATTGTAAGCGCCAGCAGCAGCTACGGTGTAACTCTTTACTTTGGCATAACACACAGCGGCGATATAACTAACGCAACGCCGTCACATATAAAAATAGCGGAAGTTCACTATGCGAATTTACAGGGAGGGGAGGTTGGCGCTTTAAAGAATGAAAAAACAATAGAGCTTACATCGCCGGCAAACAATGTGGAAACTGCGCCTGGGAGCGCAGGGCTTGCGTACCGGCAGAATAACAATATCAGCACCATTTATTACAAGGCGGAGTATACATGGACTGACCATCAGCCTGAACCGGGGATAACAAGACTAGTCGTTCTGCCTTACCGTGACGACGATGATCCGACGGACGCAGTAGACCCGGACACATGGCAAGGCGCAGTTGCCGAAGGCCGCTTCGTGGCGGTGGTGTTTGACAATCAGGCGCCGGGGGGGACAGCGGTACTGGCGCATGATGCGGGGGCGGCATCGGTGAATGGCGTGGTTTACAATTACTCAAGCGATGAGGCTTACAAGACGCTGACGATAAATGCCGACTTCTCCGGCATAACGGACAATGTTACGGAGGGCGGGATCAGGCAGTCGGCGGCGACAAGGGACAGGCCGTGGACAATGGACGAGCCATCGGCTTTACAGTGGCAGTATCGGATTGCAAATGCGGGAGGGACAGCTTCGGAGTATCATGTTGAGGGTACATGGTATGAGTTAAGCGCTAACGAGCAAAGCCTTGACTTGACGGAGACAACATTAACCAGCTTGACAGCAAACAGGACATTGCAGTTCAGATACCGGGACAGCCTTGGGAATACAAGCGGGTGGACTACGGTCAGAACGATACGGTATTACAACAGCGCAAGGGGCGTAATGGCTGTGTTTTATCCTGATGAGAATACCACTAAAGAAGATTTCTTTTGGCAGGGCGCGCCTCTTGACCGCGACAGACGGCTGAGAGCGTCAGGCACAACTGCGCTTACAGCGATTAACGCTACGATTACGCTTTATTATTACATACCTCCCAACACTACACTGCCTACAGGCGAGCCTTATATTGCGGAGATTGATTACGCAAACTTGCAGGGTGGCGATGTTGGCACATTGAGACGGCAAGTATTGGGCGTGACCGGAAGCTATGCAAAAATCAATGATCTTACAGAACCCACACCCGCAGACCTTCTGTATATCGAAATGATGGAAGATGCAGGAGCCCCTGATGGTTCGACTTATTACAGAATGAATTATCGCAATTCCGCCGGGGCAAATCCCGGGATAATCCGATTTGCGGTTATGCCTTACGGCATTGCTGCGAGTGTTGATAGTTGGCAGGCGGCTGTGGAGGAGGGGCGTTTTGTTACGGTTGCGTATGACAATCAGGCGCCGGGCGGCGGTTTTAGCGCAGGTATTAGCGGCGAGGCTTTAAGGGACGGGAATATTCTGATTTTTAACGGCCAGCATAGGAACATAACGATAGAAGGCAATTTTACAGGGATTATTGACAATAACGGCGTTGGCATTCCCTTTGCGGCGGCGACTCAGGATAAACCCTGGACTATGGAAGACCGATCAAAGCTTATGTGGCAGGTCAGATTCATAACCGAGAGTACGGGAAATGAATCTCAATCGGCTTCCGCTTCGTTTTCGATAGATGATAATATTCAAACTATACCCCTTACTATGTCCTCCTCTACAGACTTGGTGCGGAATCCGCAAATACGGTTCCGTGACAGTCTGGGGAATCTAAGCCCTTGGACGTCGGTGGGAAGGCTCACCTTTAGTACGGCAAGCTTAACCCCGATAACTAATTGGGACGCAACATACAATGAAGCGGCAAACGACATCAGCCTGACATATACATTCCCTTCGGGCCTTACGACAAGTACCGTATTAGATGTGGAAGTATATGTGAATGATACATTGAGGGAAACTGTACGGACAGCATATGTATCTGCTGGATACCGATATCCGGTCAGGATTACGGGTATCCCGCGTGTGAGTTATGCAGGTTTTAGGAACGGGGATATTATCAACGGTGTAAACGAATATGAAATTAAACTTGTCGCCGTTTATCCCAACGGCAGGGTGGAGACAGAGCCATTAAAGATTTGGAACATTCCCGGAATGGTGGCAAGCGTTTCTTCCGGCACTTATTTACGGGTTGAGGAAATCAGTACGCAGAAAACGATTAGGGATGATGATGGGAATGTGATTCAGTTAGGGCTTGAGGACATCAGGTTGGGCAATTCAAGTGTTCGGTACATTCTTACCTCTGACATTGAACTGGAAAACTGGAAGCCCATAGGTTCCGGCGCAACCTCAACAGTTACTACTGCCTTCCGAGGCAGGTTATTCGGCAACGGGCATACGATAACGATTAAAAGTTTTCATCCTGATGTGTTTGATCCTTATGCTGTTGATGATGAAGGCGCAGCTACCGCACTTCCGCAAATAGGGCTTTTTGGCAATGTGAACGGCGCTAATGATTCAAACCCTGCGATAATCCAGGACCTTCGCATTGTGTACGATAATGTTACCATACCGGCAAACAATGTTACCGTCCACTTTGGCGGTGTTTCCGCTCATGCTTATTCCGTGGCGAAGATACGCAATGTTATTGTCGAAGGAAGCGTGAAGAGCGAAAACCTTTCCGCCGGTAGCACTAAATATATAGGCGGTATTTTAGGGTATCTGAATTGGCAAACGTTAGCGTCAATCATCAACTGTATATCTAATCTTGATATGGACTTTAATGTCAACGAAAATTCCGTGTACTTTGGCGGTATTGCCGGTTATACTTCTGCCAACGCCAATACTCTCCCTGAATTCATAACGAGGATTAACTCAGGGGGGAATCTCAAGCTGACTCAGAGACCGGCGGACGGCGTTATATCAAATGGAATGTATGCGGGCGGTATTTTTGGGGATATGCGAGCCAGAGGGGTTCAGCGGGACATTGAATTTTCAGGCAGCCTTACCGCCGTCAAAATTCTTGGCACTACCACTAGCACTGATACGACATCTTACATAGGGGGCATTGCCGGATATGCTGCCGGCTCAAGCAACACCGTCAGAATCAACTATTCGAACTTGCGGGTTACAGGGCAGATCAATGTCCCAGGCGAATTTACATCAAACTGTATTTTATATCTTGGCGGTCTCATGGGGATCAGCAATTATGCCAATTTAAGCGATTCATGGGCAAGGGGCGATGTACGAAGCGACAAAAGCGGAACCAACACTCTTTATATCGGCGGGCTTATCGGGTCTACAACATATTCAACGATTAACAACTGCCGGTACGAGCAGGGTTCGCTTATTTCTGACGGGCAGGGCGCTCTTTATTTAGGGGGAGCGATTGGGCAGATATTGAACGACACAGAATTGGCCAACAGTTATTCCGCTGCGACTCTTGTCAGCGGTTCAAGAAGCGCATCGGCTGTTTACGCCGGGGGTTTTGTCGGCTATCTTCAAACCGGAAATATAAACGGGTGTTATTCCACTGCCGAAGTCCGGGCTTCAAGCGGCACCTCGACATACGCAGGCGGTCTTGTCGGATATTGGTATTCTTCTGCTACTGTTGGCGTCGAAAATACTTACACAATATCAGAGTGTTATGCAACAGGGAATGTCAGCGCCTCTAATACCTCCGCTAGCCTTAACAGCGTAGTGGCAGGCGGTCTTATCGGGTACATTCAAAGATACGCAACGGACTACGGTTTTTCCGTATATCATTGCTACGCTCTGGGCGATGTTACCGCAGACAAGAGAGCCGGAACTACGGGAAGTGATTATGTTATTGCCGGGGGGCTTATCGGTCATCTTACTGATTCTTATACTGGCTCCATTCGTCCCTATCATATCCGTTACAATTTTGCACGGGGCTCTGTCAGCGCAAAAAATGCGGGGACGGGGAATGTGCGCGCAGGGGGTATTATCGGGCGTTTCAGTGTCTTAGATGGTTCGCTCAGCTCTCTGCAAAGAAACGCCTCTCTTTCTCCCGCCATTACGGCTATGAACACTTCCACCAACGATGCCACCAGAATTGTAGGGCGTATTTTCAGCTTTTCCAATGCGTCTAACTCCTACAACTACGCTCTTGCCGATATGTTCTTGGGGCGCGGGGGCTATTCGCTTAATCCGTATCCTTCCTTGGAAGGGGGCGTTGTCCTTGCTACTGACACTTCTATCACTGGTAACAATGCGGGCGGGCTTCATGGCGCTAACAGAACTTGGTCGGAGTTTACTATTGCCAATAGTTCGTGGTCTTTGTCCGATGTGCTTGATTTTGCGAACACGACAGCGATTATTCCGCCAACGATTGCGGGCGGTGTTGTAACTGACCCAGGGGTTGTTGCGCCGAGTGCGGCTTGGGATGTTAATGTTGTGTCGCGGGGGTTTCCGCGGTTGAGGAATGTGGGTGGACAATGAGTTAGTGGGTAGTGAGTAGTGGATAGTGGGTAGAATTGTTGTTTGTAAGTATAGCGGGTTGCCAACACGTATTGCTTGCGGACATCGGTCTTGTCTAATCACTAACCACTAAACACTAACCACTAGATTAGGGGTTCCCGAGGTTGAGGAATGTGGGTGGACAATGATGAGGTGAATTTATGAATCGCAAAGGGCGCAAAGTGAAGACAGCAAAGGGCGCAAAGTTTGGATTTATTGTTTTTTTCTTTTTCTTCCTTTGCGGTCTTAGCGTATTCACTTTGCGGTCTTTGCGCTGAAATGAATTTGTAGTGGGGAGTGGGTGAATTTAAGCACTAGCCACTTTTTTGTTGGTTTGTACAACTGCTTGCATTTCTCGGACAATGGCACTGAGGGCTGCAAGACGGACTTCCATCGCTTCCTGTTGAGTCGCTTTACGGTATTTTCCCTCTTCGATGGCGGATTCGATTATCGCCATTTCTTCTTCTACATTTATTTCGTTATAATTCATACGATGTTTCCTCCAGTAAATAGTAATACTGCGGTCTCAATTTCATGGCGTGAATAACTACCAAATGGTCATCATCATCTCCTAAAACGGCAATCTCCAAAGCGTTTCCATTGTGGTCAAATCCAGCAAACATTCGTTTCAATGGATACTCGGTTAGTACGATGTAATTATGAAAATGCAACAAACAGAACATAATACTCTGCCTTGTTACGCCATGCTTTAACGCACTGTCTAGTATTATAAACTCCATACAGTAAATTGTACCGTTTTTATCAGAATTTTTCAATCCCAAGCGAGTACTCTGGATCGTGGTGCGTTGATGTTGTTTCTAGGGGGTTTCCGAGGTTGAAGGAGGTTAGGGGGACAATAAGAGAATCGCAAAATTTTCTCACTGAGATCACGGAGCCACGGAGCGCACGGAGAATGAGTTTAGTTTTTATTCTTCCTCCGTGTTCTCAGTGGCTCTGTGTTCTCTGTGAGAGGAAATTCTTGAGACTTTTCATTTTTTCATTTGTTGTGGTATAATGGGGTAAATGAATAAAACAATGTAAGGAGATAAAACAATGGGATTAGTAAGAACAGAAATTACATTAAAAAACGCTGCGGATAATATAAGAGCCGAAGACGGCCATATTACTGCACAGGAAATACGGCAAAAGACCGTTACATCGCTTGTAGACACTGGAGCGTGGACGCTCGTAATTGATGAAGAGACCCGCGATGAACTCGGTCTTAGAGACATGGGCAGAAGCGTAGCCACACTCGCCAACGGCGCAGAAGATGTGTATCAACTTGCGGGGCCTTTGGAAGTAATATGGAAAGACCGCCGTGTTGTATGCGATGCCCTCGTTCTGCCGGGAGCAGATGACATATTGCTTGGCGCAATCCCTCTTGAAGCAATGGACTTGATAGTTAGCCCTAACAAACAGGAAGTAGTCGGCGCGCATGGCGACCAGATAATGCATAAGATTTATTAGTTTATTTGGGGGCAGTAGACAAAAACCCTCGCGCAGAGGCGCTGAGACGCGGAGATATTGGATAGTTAAGATAAATATATCTACCCTAGAAATCTTAAAAATTTTAAAATTTTAATATAGCTAGGATAGGATAAGAAATCTAAGCTCTCATAGCTCTCCGCGCCCCCATGCCTCTGCGCGAGGTGAATTTGTAACGAGGAGCGAGAGATTTGAAAATTCTTGGGGGTTATGTTATAATGAATCATGACCCTTGTATTTACTGAATTTTCATGCCATGAGATGCAGAAAAAAATATTACAAATACCTGCCAAGGAGATGAAAATGCCATTATTAACAGAACAGGAAGCATGGGAGCTTGACAAAGAATTAACCGAAACAACGCCAGAACTTACCGAAGTCGAAGGTCCGTTTATAAAAAATTACCGCAAAAATATGATGATCGCACTGGACACCTTATCCGCCAATTATGTGCAATCTGTTTCCATCGGCACACATAAAACGCCGTCAGAAGTCATCAGCGAACTAGTGCGGGAAAAAATCGCCGTAGCAATGTAGATGCGAGCGCAGCGTCGGGGGCGTGGGCTGTTGGGGGGGGGGCAGTGATGAGGTGAATTTATGAATCGCAAAGGGCGCAAAGTGAAGACGCAGAGAACGCAAAGTTTGGATTTATTGTTTTTTTCTTTGCTTTCTTTGCGGTCTTAGCGTATTCACTTTGCGCTCTTTGCGCTGAAATGAATTTGTAATGGGGAGATTAATCTGAATCAAAGATGTATCTGATGCTTTCGTTAATTTTAGTTATGTAGTTTTTAGGCAGCATTGACACATACTCAATAAGCCTTTAATCATTACCAGTCTTCTCTGCCTAGTACCTCGGCTTGAGCCGCCATTAAACATGGGTCAAGGAAAAATGTCTTCTTTGGCTTGGGATGTTAATGTTGTGTCGAGGGGGTTCCCGAGGTTGAAGGGGGTTGGGGGGGCAGTAGGGGGAAAACCCTCGCGCAGAGGCGCTGAGACGCGGAGGACGCGGAGGACGCGGAGATATTAGATAGTTAAGATATATCTAACTTACATTTCTTAAAATTTTAAATTTTTATTATAGCTATGAGAGGATTAGTTATCTAAGCTCTCATAGCTCCCCGCGCCTCTGCGCCTCTGCGCGAGGGGATTTGTAGTGGGGGGGCGGGTGAATTTAAGCAAAGACAAGTTCCTTGTTTTTTTGGCGCATTGCTTTGTATTCGGCGATTTCCCTGCGCATTTCTTCCATTTCTTCTTCGGTACGCTCTCTTTGTTCAAATTGGATTTCTTCGTTTTCAAGAGCGTTCAAAAACCAATTAAGTTTTTCTTCTGTGTCTATTGCGAATAATGCCATTTTATTCTCCTTTGAAATAATGATCTATCAATATTTGAGCGTTTTCTTCAAATATTGCCATTTTATTACCGCCAAGGTGTACTGCTCCAAGTGTCTTTTCATAATGTGAAATAAGTGCGGTTTTAGAATCAAAAGAAATAACTCCGTCAAAGCCATATTCTGCCGACAATTTACAACCGTAAGCGGTCAAATTACCTGCCACTCCTAAGTACTTCTTACTTTTCCCTCTGTTAAACGGTGCGCTTTCTATAAGAAGCATATACACAAAACCTTCGTCTATTTTTAATGATACTAAGCCATGAATTGTTTTTGGTTCTTTTTCTTTAACTAGTTTGAATAGTTGCCGTTCCGGTTGAGAAAACTCAAGTTTCCAGTCGAAAAGCCAGCCGTTTTGTTTTGTAACTTCTTTTAAGTCTGCTTGGGTTACTGGCAGAACAAGGGTTTTATAGACTTCGCCCGTCTGGACATCTTCGATGGATTCTGTTATTTTGTCTATTTCAAAGTCTAATTCCATAGGTATATTATAACACATTTGAAAGAGAAAAGGAAGGTCTTGTTTGGGAGCTTTGACTTGGGGTGTTAATGTTGTGTCGAGGGGGTTCCCGAGGTTGAGGGGGGTTAGGGGGCAGTGAGGCAAAAACCCTCGCGCAGAGGCGCTGAGACGCGGAGATATTAGATAGTTAAGATAAATATATCTAACCTACATTTCTTAAAATTTTAAATATGGCTATGAGAGGATTAGTTGTCTAAGTTCTCATAGCTCCCCGCGCCTCTGCGCCTCTGCGCGAGGGAATTTGTAGTGGTTTATGCGGAAGCAGCGACAAGTTCCTTGCTGACCAACTCATCAATAATTTGCACAGGGCTTTTGTTCATTGCTTTAGCTTTAGTCAAAAGATAGTTGACCGTCATATTTTGCAACCCCAAGTGCCGCATTTCCCATTGGATCAGCCAGCCAACGCCATTAGTATTGATTTTTGGCGGACTGCGGGCAAATTCATCAGAGAGAGCTTCATATTCTTCATCAGTCATGTCAGTATAAATGCCGTTTTGGTATTCCATAAATTTATTATACTCCTAATGTCAGCTTCCGTTACCCCATGCTTAAACGCCGAAGGCACAAAGATAAATTCAGGCATAATGAGGTAAGCATAATATGAAAATGAAAAAAAGCAAGCGACTAAAGTTGAAGGGGATTGGGGGGCAGTAGGAATTAGTGGGTAGAATTGTTGTTTGTAAGTATAGCGGGTTGCCAGCACGTATTGCTTGCGGACGGCGGTCTTGTCTAATCACTAACCACTAGATTAGGGGGGGGCCGAGGTTGAGGAATGTGGGTGGGCAATAAGAGAATCGCAAAATTTTCTCACGGAGATCACGGAGCCGCGGAGATCACGGAGGGAGAATTTAGTTTTTTATTCTTCCTCTGTGTTCTCTGTGCCTCTGTGAGAGGAAATGAATTTGTAATGGGTTATGCGGAAGCGGTTATTTTTTCATGTACCATTTCACCAAGTATCTGCAATGGCATTTTATTAGTTGCCGTGGCAAGAGTCATGATATAATTGGCGCTTGTCCGATCTAATGAGTCAAGCAACTCTCGTTGGCGAGTAAATATGCCGCCTTTTCCTAATGTAAGCGTTATATCAGCATTGGTTATTTCTTCATCCAGAGCATTTGCTTCTTCTTCTGTCATTCTTGTATAGATGATATTATGTTTTTTGAAAAAGAGCAACTGCTCGGGGAATGTGTATGTAGGTTGAGGTGGGGTGGGGGGCAGTGAGGCAAAAACCCTCGCGCAGAGGTGCAGAGAGCGCGGAGATATTAGATAGTTAAGATAAATATATCTAACCTACATGTATTAAAAATTTAAAATTTTAATATAGCTAGGATAGGATAAGAAATCTAATCTCTCATAGCTCTCTGCGCCTCTGCGCCCCCGCGCGAGGTGAATTTGTAATGGGGAGCGAGTGAATTGAAAATTCTTGGGGGTTATGGTATACTGTAGTTAGTAAATAAGACATTTTAAGGAGATAGATATGGGATTAGTAAAAACTGAAATAACTTTAAAAAACGCCGAAGACAAGATGAAGGCTAAAATTGGGCTTATACCCGCACAGGAAATACGGCAAAAGACCACTACCGCGCTTGTTGACACCGGCGCATGGACGCTTGTTATAAACGAAGCCACTCGTAAGGAAATCGGGCTTGATTATGACGGCAAAAGTCCTGGCACTCTTGCCGATGGGGGAAGAAACGAATACAACATGGCAGGGCCTGTGGAAGTTCATTGGAAAGACCGCTTTACCGTGTGCCATGCCGTCATATTACCCAACGCTGATGACATTCTACTTGGCGCAATTCCACTAGAAGCAATGGACTTGATCGTAAATCCAGGAAAACAAGAAGTAGTCGGCGCCCACGGCGACCAGATAATGCATAAGATTTATTAATTTATTCGGGGCGCTGTCGTTGCTCCTTAACCCTCGCGCAGAGGCGCTGAGACGCGGAGATATTAGCTAGTTAAGATAAATATATCTAACCTATAAATCTTGAAAATTTTAAAATTTTAATATAGCTAGGATAGGATAAGAAATCTAATCTCTCATAGCTCTCCGCGCCTCTGTGCCTCTGCGCGAGGTGAATTTGTAACGAGGAGCGAATAGATTAAGCAAAGACAAGTTCTTTGTTTTTCTGTCGTAGTGCTTTGTATTCGGCTATTTTTCTGCTGGTTTCCTTGTGGTCTTCTTCTGTCAAATGTCTGCCATCAATAAAGATTTCGCCGTTTTCAAGGGCTTCAAAAAAAACATCCATATCAACTTCTTCTTTGGTGTCTAAGTTATACATATTCATTTCCCCCTGTTAAAAATAATTATCTATTAATTTTTGCGCATCTTCTTCATAAATACACATTCTATTTCCGCCTATATGAACTGCTCCGAGTGTTTTTTCATAATGAGAGATAAGGGCTGTCTTAGAAATAAAAACGATAACTCCATCAAAACCATATTCATCTGACAATTTGCAACCGTAAGCAGTCAAATTACATGGTACGCCAAGATACTTTTTGTCTTTCCCTCTGTTAAACGGTGCGCTTTCTATCAAATTCATAAAGACATGGTCTTCCAGTTTTTTGAGCGATACCAAACCGTGAATTATATGTGGTTCATTTTCAGCTACCAGTTTAAACACTTTATTTTCGGGTTGAGAATACTCTGATTTCCAATCAAAGAGCCAGCCGTTTTTCTTGCCGGCTTCTTTCAAGTCCGCCTGTGAAACAGGCAAAACAAGGGTTTTATAGACTTCGCCTGTTTGGGCATCTTCGATGGATTCTGTTATTTTGTCTATTTCAAAGTCTAATTCCATAGGTATATTATAACACATTTGAAAGAGAAAAGGAAGGTCTTTGTTTGGGCGCTTTGGCTTGGGATGTTAATGTTGTGTCGCGGGGGGTTCCGAGGTTGAAGGGGGTTAGGGGGCAGTAAGGCAAAAACCCTCGCGCGGAGACGCGGAGAACGCTGAGAGCGCGGATCTGGAGAGCAGACGAATGTCTGCGGTAAAATAATTTCCACACCAGCGGCGAACAAAGTGAGCCAGATATTAGATAGTTAAGATAAATATATCTAACCTATAAATCTTAAAAATTTTAAAATTTTAATATAGCTAGGATAGGATAAGAAATCTAAGCTCTCATAGCTCTCCGCGCCTCTGCGCCCCCGCGCGAGGTGAATTTGTAGTGAGGAGCGAATAAATTAAGCAAAGACAAGTTCTTTGTTCAAACTGGATTTCCTCGTTTTCAAGAGCGTTCAAAAACCAATGAATCTTTCCTCACCCGGTGAGGTTTGTTCTCTGTTGCTAAAAAAGTATTACCTCCGATAATCTAGTAAAATACTCTGCCGGAACCGAGGGCAGCAAGGGATAATCAAGGTGTCACGAGATTTCAAATCAATAATTATCTTTCTTGCATTGTTCTCTGTTACCTGCTACCTGTTACCTGCTCTCGATTTCCACTTCCGCCCCAAGGGCTTTGCCTCTCTTCCAATGAAAGAGGGCAATATTGCAAAAGACGGCAATGAGCGATTTAGTTTGGGCGGCGGCGGTGAACTTGGGTTTGAGATCGATATTGCTTCCGTTTTGCCTAATCCACTGGGTTTGGGATTTACATTAGGTGTCGAGGGCGGTATGCAAATTGCCCCGACATTATCTGATAATGAAAGCAATTTTTCTTTTTATTCTGCGGGCGGTGTTTTGGGCTTGTCTTTTTTCCCGCTGTCAAGATTGTTTATGAGAGTTGACGGATCTTTGGGCGCGTATCAGGCCGCTTATAATGAAGGTGTAACTAATCCGGGGCTGTTCTGGAGAGGCGGCGGTGAGATTGGTTTACGCTTTACACCTGGCTTTACACTTGCAGCTAACGCAGGGTGGCGGCAGTTTATAAGCGGCTATGATCTTAAAGAAGGCAGCCCTTCTTATTCCGGTGCGTATGCAGGGATGACGGCTCAAATTACTATTCAAAGCGGCAGAAGTATAGGGCAGGGAGTGAACACATCGCTTGATCAGTATGGGGATATATACCCTGCTTTTATGCAGTTGTACCAAACCAACCCGATTGGGAATGTTGTTATACGCAATACAGAAAGTGCAGAGATTCGCAATGTGCGGCTTTCTTTCCGTGCCGCAGGTTTTACGGCTTCAGAGTTTCCCTGCGGCTCTGTGTCAATAATACCTCGCGGACGGAGAGTGCAGCTTCCGCTCTATGCGGATTTTTCGCAGGAGATTTTACGCTTTACTGATACCGGTAGGATTGTAGGCGAGCTTGTTATCCGTTACTCTTTTTTGGGGCAGCAGCGGGAAACTGTAAGGGCAGTTACTATTGCTGCGCATAACCGCAATAAGATTACAGAGGGTGATGGCGCATCAGTAGATTCGACGGCATTGGCGGCGTTTGTTTCAACTACTTCGCCTGAAACTTTGAATTTTGCCCGAATGATCGCCGGGCTTGCCCGCGCAAATTCTAGACCCGGATATAATCAGAATATGCAGTATGCAATCTGGCTTTTGGAAGGGTTACGCGCAAGTGGTATCCGTCTTGGAGAGACTTATTCCGGTGGTGATGAAGTTCAGTATCCTGCAGAAACTTTGGCGTTCAGTAGCGGTAATAACCGTGATTTTGCAATTCTGTTTGCCGCCGCTCTGGAATGTGTTGCAATACCGGCGGCTTTTATCCAAACAGATAATGATTTTCTTGTAGCTGTTAATCTTGGGGTTGGGACGGCTGCGGCTGAAACTTTGTTTAATGGGACTGACAAGATTTTAATTATTAATGATGAAGTGTGGCTGCCTCTTTCAATGTCGACTTTTAATCAAGGGTTTATGGCTTGCTGGACGCAGGGGGTAGCTGTTCTTAACAGGGTTTTTGCTGATGGGAGTGATGCAGAATTTGTTATTGTGCAGGATGCGTGGGCTTCTTATCCTCCTGCGCCGCTTCCTGAACTTGGCAGAAATACTGTAAGGATAAATAATAATGCGGCAGTTGATCAAGTAACCCAAGCTGTAAGAGCGTATATTTTGCAGGAAATTAATCCGCTTATTCGCAGGCAAACAAGTGTTAACACGGCTGCCGGTCAAAACAGACTGGGGATTTTGCTGATTCGTGCAGAGCGTATTGCTGAGGGAAAGACGGCATATGAAAGAGCGGCAGGTATGGGTTCAATTCCTGCTATGAATAATCGAGGCAATCTTGCATTGATTGAACAGGACTTTGCAACTGCCCAAAGGTGGTTCAGGCAAACCTTGCAAAGAGAGCCGGAGAATAGGACAGCATTGCGTGGAATGGAAAGGGTTCAGGGAGCGAGATAGCAAATGAAATTAAAATTTGGAATTATTTTTTTTCTGTTAACTATTAACAATTTGTTTGCTGAACATGATTTTTCTTTGCGGGTTGCGCCTGTGTTGGTCTCGCCGTTGGGGGCTGAACAATTGAACACTGGTTTTGGGGCGGTTGTTTCACTGGATTGGGCGTTTGTTAATTTAAGATACTTTGGCTTGGGGTTGAGTGCAGGCGGGACTTTTTCCAGCGTGCCTATGCAGGCGGGCGAACCGCTTATGCTGATGGAAGGTAAGGGCGGTTTGTTTCTCCGATTGCTTCCTTTTGACCGATGGGCTTTTCAATTAGGGGCGGGTGGCGGAGTATATCAGTATTTAAGGGGAGAGGATAATTATATTTTTGGTTTGTTTGGTTTTTCTTTGGGTATGCAAGTTCATCTGTCGCCATATTTTTCTTTGTCCGTAGATGGGGGTTATACCTACCGGACTTTTTCTTCCAAACCCTTGACCTCTCTTGATTTTGTCCTTGGTGTCAGGATTAACTTGTCGGAAATTATGGGCGGCAGGGCAAGGGTGCAGGTTGAAAAAACTCAGCAGTATAGGGTGTTCCCTGTTTCTTATGCCTGGTATGAGGACAATCCCGTTGCATCTGTAACTATTACCAATGATGAGCCTAATGCGGTCAGGGATTTGCAGCTAACATTTTTTATGGAAAGTTATATGAGCCAGCCGTGGACTTTTGCTGTTGTGCCGTTTCTGGCTTCCGGCAAAAGCATTGAAGTACCTGTTACTGCTTTATTTAATGAGGCATTGATAAATCTAAATGATACTGTTACAGCTAACGGTATATTGCAAATGCAGTACCGCAGTTTAGGGGCAAGAAAAGAAGCTGCTGCCCCTATTCAAATGCCAATTTTTAACAGAAATATTTTGTCATGGGATGATGACCGCCGTGCCGCCGCTTTTGTTTCTCCTCGTGATTATGCTGTTAGGGTTTTTGCGCGTAATGTAGCAAACGGAGTAGAAAGAACAATTAACAATGATCCGCAGAATAATAATACTCCTTCTAATGTGATTTATGCATCGGCTTTATTTGATGCTTTGCGTCATTATGGAATTTCTTATGTTGTTGATCCTTCATCTTCATATACTGTTTTGTCTTTGGCTGCAAGCAGCCAAGATGAAAGTGCGCTTGACAGCCTTAATTATCCGTATCAAACACTTTATTATCGCGGCGGCGATTGTGATGATTTGTCAATTTTATTTTGCTCCCTGCTTGAAGCTCTTGATATAGAGAGTGCATTTATTACTGTACCCGGACATATTTATATTGCGTTTGATGTTGGTGATGAAAGATGGCAGATCAACAACCCTGATATAATCACAATAAACGGCCAAGACGGAATCCGCCGCCGGTGGATGCCTATAGAAATTACTGTTCCCGGTCAGGGATTTACAAGAGCATGGCGTATTGGGGCTTCGCAATGGCGTAATGCCGGCGATGAGGCGGAGCTTTTGCCTATCCGTGAGTGCTGGGAAATTTACCCCTCTGTTACTGTTCCTGCTTCAGGTGATAATCCGCCGGAAATACCGGAATGGGCATGGAGATTTAGATTGGAATAAGGAAAATTCCCCTATAACCCAATTGCCTTTAGAATAACGCTTTTCTGCTCAGCTTGATTATCGGGATTTACATCGATTTTTTCTGTTATCTGTCCCGGTGTGCCGGTCATGATATACACCGTGTCCGACAAAATTAACGCTTCTTCTACATCATGAGTAATAAAAAAGGTCGATACTTTTATCTTTTCCGCAATTTCCGCGTACCATTTTTGCATTGTGCGGCGTGTGATGGCATCCAGTGCGGAAAAAGGTTCGTCAAGTAAAATAACTTGATCACTTTTGGAATTGGCAGTCAGGTGAATCAGGCAGGTGCGAAGCAGAGCAGCGCGCTGCCTCATGCCGCCTGACAACTGATACGGATATTTTTTTTCATAGCCGGCAAGCCCAAACATGGGGAAAAACTGCGCTGCAATTTTCCGCGCGGCGGTTTTTTTTTCTCCGCGAATGAGCAGGGGAAGGATTACATTATCAATCACTGTGCGGTGTTCAAGGAGCAGATCTTTTTGCAGCATGTAACTTACCTTTCCGCTTGTCCCGGTAATGTCTTCACCGCTTAAGCTCACCCTGCCCGCATCCGGTTTCTCAACCCCCGCAAGAATATTGAACAGGGTAGTCTTCCCAACCCCCGAAGGACCAAGCAGAGAGACAAACCCCCCTTGAGCAAGTTCCAGTGAAATATTTTTTATTACTGGCTTACCTTCATAGTTTTTTGTAATATCATCGCAATTAAAAATCATTTGTTTTTCCATTTTTTTTGCGGCAAGGAATGTGTAGTGGCAGAGATTCCTCTGCCGCTACTACCGGGTTATGGTAAATAAGCATTTGTAAAGCCGCCGTCTCCAATATTCATTTCAAGTAAACCTTGCTCATACATCCATTTGTAAAAATTTCCCCATCGGTTTGCATCAATTTCGCCCCAGCGGTTTGCATCGCTTTGATAACGGCTTGCTAAATATTCCTGGCTTTTCATAACAAGTTCACGGTCAAGTTCAGGTGCGTGCGCTAATAGAATTTCCGCAGCTTCTGCGGGATACTCCATTGCATAATAATAACCCCTGCTTAGAGCTGAAAGAAATTTTTGTGCTGTTTCAGAATTTTCTGCTGCCCATTTGGTGTTGGTAACAAAAACAGGCGTGTAAAAATCCAGTACGCTGTCAATGGCTCCAAGATCAAGAAAATTAATTTCTACACCCATAACATTTGCGGCAATACCATCCCACGCATAGTAAATCCAGATGGTATCAACATCAGTTTGAAGTGCGGAAAAAGCGTCTGTGGCAAAATTTGGAATCATTCTTACGGCGTTAAAATCGCCGCCGTCATTTTCTACAATATACTTTACAATTGCCGTTACTAATGGCGTATCCCATGAAGCAAACCGTTTTCCCTCAAGGTCTTTTGGTCTTTGGATGTTGGTTGTTTTCAACGACATAATCCCCGATGTATTGTGGCTGATGATAGCCGCAACAGCCGTTACAGGCATTGCATCGCGTTCTTTTGCAATTGCAGGCCCCATTGATTCCTGAAAGCTGACTGCAAATTCCGCTCTTCCCGATGCAAGCAGTCCAAGTGCTTCATCTTCCGGCGGCTGGGTAATGACGATGCTTAAACCCTCTTCCGCAAACCAGCCCTTTTCAAGAGCGACATACAAACCTGTATGGTTTGTGTTAGGCGTCCAATCCAACAGTACACGGATTGTCCCCTCATCCTTTTTGCAGCCAATCAGTATTAATGCTGCAATACACGCAATGAAAAAAATAATTTTTTTCATAATTCTCTCCTTAAAAAAATATTTGTTAACTATTAGCTGCTCTTTTCCAAGGTAACGCTTTCTTTTCCAGTAACCCTACCAATTTTATCAGCAGCAAACTTAATGCCGATACTAAAATTATAACGGCAAACATTTTATCAAATGAATAAGTTCGTCTTACACGGATCATATAAACGCCAAGCCCTGCGTTTCCTCCCAGCCATTCGGCAATTACCGCTCCAATTATTGAGTACGATGCCGCTATTTTTAAACCTGAAAAAAAAGCTGGCAGTCCCTGTGGAATTTTTATGTAATAGTAAAGCTGCCATTTTTTTGCACCCATTGACTGCAAAAGGCGTAGAGCATCATTATCTGCCGAAGCAAACGCACCCAAAAGACCGATTGTAAGCGGAAAAAAACAGGTAAGAAAAACCAAAGTAATTTTTGGCGCAAGTCCGTATCCCATCCATAAAATTAAAAGCGGTGCAATTGCTATTACCGGCATTGTCTGAGTCAAAAGTAAAATTGGCGTTATCGATTCTTTTATTAAACGGTTTGCATCCATTAAAAGCGAAAGCACAAATGCCGCCATTATAGCAAGCGCAAGCCCTGTGAACGCTTCCAGCAAGGTATATGACAAATGCCACATTAAAAGTTTAAAGTCTAGGGTAAAGGCATTTATTACGCGTAACGGACCGGGCAGCAAAAACCCCGGAATCAACCCTGAAATGCTGACAAAATGCCATGCAAGAAGAATAATTGTAATTGGAATTAACGGCAGTAAATTACGGCGGTTAAATATGCTTTTCAATTTTTTCATCGATTGATAATGTTCCGTTGTTGGGGTTATACGCAACTTTCATATAAGTTAAAAGGTCTGCCGCCCCTTCCCTAATGCAGATTCGCTGACATTCTGCGGCAATTTCCATCAACTGTTCAAAGTCCCCTTCAATAACCGTCTCAAAAGGGCATACAACCGTTTTTAACCCGGTGCTTTTGATATAGTCGATTACCTTGTCAACAATCTCAAGTAATTCATCTCTAGCTGTCGAAAACGGCAGCACTTGAATAGCGATACTAGCCTGTGGTCTTTTCATAACTCCTCCTAAAATAAAAAACGCCCTTACAGGATACCTGCAAAGGCGTATAATGTTTAAAATCGATAATCCGAACAAACATTTCCCTCCGCCGGCATTATCCGGATCAGGTTCGACCCTAAGGTCAAGGGTTCCGGGCTTTTAGCCCAATCTCAGCTTTAAGACATGTGAAACATGTCCGATATGCAAAGCATATCAAAGCACCCCGATATTTTTTTAACGTTACTATTTTTACAAAATAATGTCAAGAGGTAATTGGATAAATTCGATAAATTTAAATACTTGCAGATTGTCTGAATTTTGCCTATTATATAGAAGATGTCCAATATTATAGAAATGATCGGGATAACCAAGACATTTTCCGGTATAACGGCAAATGATAACATAACCCTCAGGCTTAAAAAAGGTGAAATCCACGCTCTGTTAGGTGAAAATGGGGCGGGTAAGACCACCCTTATGAATATACTTTTTGGGCTGTATAAACTGGAAAAGGGTGTAATTAATAAAAATGGAAAAAGAATACAAATAAACAGCCCAAATGATGCGCGGAAGCTTGGAATTGGCATGGTGCACCAGCATTTTAAGCTTGTTCATAATTTTACAGTTTTGGAAAATATAATTCTGGGTGAAGAACCTGTAAAAAACGGTATTCTAAGTCTGAATAGCGTGCGTAATCAAATAATCGAACTTTCTAATCGTTATAAATTTAATATAGAACCTGACTCTATTGTTTCTGAAATAACGGTTGGAATGCAGCAAAGAGTAGAAATTTTAAAAATGTTATACCGCAATAATGAAATTTTAATTTTTGATGAACCAACAGCGGTTTTAACTCCACAGGAAATTGATGAATTAATGCGTATCATGAAAAATCTTGCGGCGGAAGGGAAATCTATTTTGTTCATTACGCATAAATTGAATGAGATTAAAACTGCGGCTGACCGCTGTACGGTATTACGGAACGGAAAACTGGTTGGAACGGTCGACGTTGAATTGGTCTCTAAAGAAAAATTATCAGAAATGATGACAGGCAGAAACCTTAATTTTAAAATTAAAAAAATTGACAGACAACCGGGAGAAGCTCTTCTTAAAGTAGAAAACCTTACTTTTACAAACAAGACGCATGGTAAAGCTCTTGTGAATAATATAAATTTTGAAGTTTGTGCAAATGAAATTGTTTGTATTGCGGGCATTGATGGCAATGGACAGCAGGAATTAATTCAGCTTATTGCCGGAATGTTAAAGCCGGACTCCGGGAGCATCGATATTAAAGGAAAGGATATTGCGCATATTCCAGAAGACAGGCAAAAACACGGGTTGATAATGGATTATAGTATTGGTTACAATATGGTTTTGCAAAATTATCACGCACCGCAATTTAATAAATTTGGTTTTTTAAATATAAACACAATTTATAAACACGCAGATACTCTTATTGAAAATTTTGATATTCGTGCGGGGCAGGGAGCGCGTACAATAGTACGGAATATGTCGGGCGGTAATCAGCAGAAGGTGATCGTTGCGCGGGAAATTTACAGAGGGTGTAATCTTCTTGCTGCAGTTCAGCCTACAAGAGGGTTGGATATTGGAGCTTGTGAATATATTCACAGGCAGCTTGTAATGGAACGGGACAACGGCAGGGGAGTGCTGTTGGTTTCTTTTGATCTTGATGAAGTAATGGATATTAGCGATAGAATTCTTGTAATATATGAAGGAAAAATAGTTGCCAATGTTTTGCCAAAAGATGTAAGCTATAAAGAGTTGGGTTTATTAATGACAGGCGCCGCAATGCACAATTAGGAGAATATATGGAAAAACAATATCACATAGGATTTGATGACAGCCATAAGGCGGAGTACGCAATCTTACCGGGAGATCCGGGCAGAGTAGAGAAGATTGCTTCATATTTGGATAACCCTCGCTTTTTTTGCCAAAACCGTGAATACACAACTTGGCTGGGAGAATTGAATAACAAAACAGTTATGGTAATTTCTACGGGTATGGGTGGCCCTTCAACTGCCATTGCTATAGAAGAACTTTTTGCAACGGGTGTAAAAAATTTTATACGGATTGGCACTTGCGGCGGTATGGCGCTTCCTGTAACAGGCGGCGATATTGTAATTGCAACAGGGGCAATCCGTCAGGAAGGAACCACAAAAGAATATGTGCCAATCGAATTTCCCGCCGTTGCCAATCTTGATGTTACAAACGCTCTAGTGCAGGCGGCAAAAAACTTAAAACAAAAATGGCATACCGGCATTGTGCAGTGCAAGGACTCCTTTTACGGACAGCACAGCCCAGACCGTATGCCTATTGGCTATGAGCTTAATGAAAAATGGCAGGCATGGAAAAAAGCCGGCTGTCTTGCCTCTGAAATGGAAAGCGCATCGGTTTTTATTGTAAGCCAAATTTTAGGAGCGCGCGCCGGCTGTGTGCTTAATGTTATATGGAATCAGGAGCGTGAAAAAACCGGGATGAATAACCCGCAATCCCTTGACACGGAAGGGGCAATAAAAACAGCGGTGGAAGCTGTACGGATTTTGATTGAGCGCGGGTAAGAAGAGACAAACCCTTTGGGATTTATTTAAAAGCGTTTACTAGTTTGAGGATAGCTTTGCATTTTTCCTGATCCAGTGTTTCAATCAGACGAATAAGTTCCATTGCTTCCCGTGAAAGTTTTTTTGTTTTCTTATTATTAGTTTTTTCACCAATAACCAAATATTCAACAGAAACCTGTAAAGCCTTAGCCAATTTAACGGCTGCTTCAACAGAAGGTATTGTAGCCCTGGTTCCCAGATAACAATCCAGCGTTGCCACAGGAATACCTGTTCGGGCGTTCAGTTCCTTTACCGTTAAACCCTGATAATTTAGCTCGCTTCTTAGATTTTCCTTAAAATTATTTCTCATCTTACTTTAAATAAAATTATAATGAAATATCAATAATCCCTTATTGATAAACTTTGATATTTCATGTATATTATTTGTACAATCTCTGATATATCAATGATTAACACTTTGTATCCTTGATATTTACCAGAAAGGAAGCCCAATATGCCGTTTTTGTTAAAAACAACTATCACCAACTTTCTAAAACTCCGTGATGAGTTAACGCTTAGGAATATCCGCAGTGAAATACTGCCGCTTATCCTTGTTTTCCCCCTGTCTGTTATAATCGGGGATTTGCGCTACTTTGACCTTAAAATCCAGATGTGGGGCTTCCAGTCCTACGAGCTTATGCTCTATCCGCTAGGCTTAGGCTGGCTTGTTCTGTTCTTTATTCCCAAAAGATCGATACTGCCTCTTCTGCGGATAGCCGTTGCCTGTTCCCTTCTTTTGCTTCCTTTTCAGTTTCTTTTAACAGACGATACGGCACGGCTTTTTGTATTTATGGCTTTTCAGTTCATTAACGGAATTTGCGCCGCTGCCGCTTTTTTCATTTTTTGCTTCCGTCTGAATAATGTAGAGCGGTTATTTGGAATGTCGCTAATCATTTTTTACTATGGGTTTTGGTACACCATTTGGCGGTCATTTCCTATAGTTCAAGAGATAGGAAAGACATGGGGCGGTGCTATAGCGGTTGCGTTGTATGTTGTTGTCGTCTTTCTGTGCCGACAGAAAGATCAAGATGGACAAGAAGATAAAATTGATACAATAAATGACAAAGCATCGGGAATGAAATTTATTATCGCACTGCACATGGTGTATTACACAATTATGTGTACGATAAATTACCTTGAATGGGTGGAGAGTAGCGTATCCAGTCTGCCTTTTGGTTTTGGGCAGTTTGCCGCCATTTTGTTTATCTTTTTTATACAGATAAGAGTAAGTCAAAGTGCATTGTATATTTGGCTCTCGTATTTGGTTCTGTCGCTTTTGGGGCTTGGTATTCTTATTTATGATTCAGGTGTTACTCGCCTTTTTGGATCGTTTGTTTATGGGCTTGGTGATGGTGTGGGCTACATAATTATTTACTATCTTTGCGCGGGGGCAATTCAAAAGAGCAAGTCTGTTAGAATGTACAAGCTGGCTTGTCTTGTTTTATTTATTGAATACTGTTTTATCTCCGGCCTGTATTCTAGAGCAATGAATTTATGGGAAGGACCAAATCAATATTTGGCTTTTGGCGTTGTATTGGTTTTGTGTTCCGTCTGTTTTATGCTTATTCCGCTCATACAGAAAAAACTATACAAAGCCGACTGGACGGACGGCATTCCGTTACAGGAAGTTGCGGAGTATGCCCAGCCGCTTGCTGAAACGGAAACTGTCAATGCAAGAGAAGAACTAAACCTTACAACAAGGGAACAGGAGATTTTTACAATGTTGCTTAGAGGTGTTTCTCCCAAAGAAATTGGCTATACCCTGAAAGTCAGTTTTCACACGGTTGTTTTTCATAGAACAAATCTGTACCGTAAGTTGGGAATACAGAGCATACACGAACTTTTTACAAAATATGGCAAAGCAGTAAACTGATTTCCGTGAGCTGCCAATACAATTCTTTACAAATATCAACTTTTCCGCTATATTTATAAAAGTTATGCCAACTTATGAATATGAATGTAAAAGCTGCGGCCATGGTTTTGAGGTTTTTCAGGCCATGAGCGATGCGCCTATAAATGACTGCCCTCAATGCGGCAAATCAGTCCGCCGTCTTATTTTTGGCGGAAGCGGAATCATTTTTAAAGGTTCAGGGTTTTATGCCAAAGACTCCAAATCTGCTGAAAAGCCCGCACCCAAAGAAGCATGTGCTTCATGTCCGGCAGCTTCATCAGGTGAAAAATGCCCTGCGGCAGCTGAGGCAAAAACAGCCTAAATTATGAAGAAGCTTAAACCTCGTTTTTTTTGCGACAATTGCGGCTATGAAGTTGATGGCGATGTAAAAGCCTGTCCCCATTGCGGGCGGTTTTTTGCCTCTGTCAGGTGCCCGGTATGCAGTTATTCAGGTCCGGATAAATTGTTTCAGACCGGATGCCCCCTGTGCGGTTATTCAGCCCCGTCAGCCCCAAAAACCCCAAAAAACCGCCCAAAAAAGGCCAAAAAAGAGCAGGTTCACAATGAACCCCTGCCTTTTTGGGCGTTAATTATCGCTTTTATTACATTTTTTGCCGCCCTTGTCTTTTTCTTCCGATTTTTAACAAGGTAGGACATGGGGTGTGGGGCATCATTTTTTTTCAAAAAAATATTTCAAAAAATGCATAAACCTCTTGACATTATTTTTCATTTTTGATAATTTAGAGATTCAATCCTCTTGCTTTGTAAAGAGGGGCTATTTATGTGCAAGGAGTTTTTGACGAATGCCTACTATTAACCAATTGGTTCGTTTTGGACGGCAAAAGGTAACTTCCAAGACGAAGTCACCGGCATTAAAATCATGTCCGCAAAAGCGCGGTGTTTGTACTCGTGTTATGACTGTAACACCCAAGAAGCCTAACTCGGCTCTTAGGAAAGTTGCTCGTGTCCGTCTTTCTCACGGCACTGAAGTTACCGCCTATATTCCCGGAATTGGGCATAATCTTCAGGAACACTCTGTAGTACTTGTCAGGGGCGGGCGCGTTAAAGACCTTCCCGGTGTTCGCTATCATATTGTTCGCGGCGCAAAAGACACATTAGGCGTAACAGACCGCAAACGCGGGCGCTCTAAATACGGCGCTAAACGGCCAAAGGCATAAGCTAAAGGTATAAGGAAGCATATATATGGGAAGAAAGAAAAAATCGATAGATCGAGGGATTTTGCCGGATCCTAAATATAACAGTGTTGTTGTATCAAAATTTGTAAACAGGATGATGTGGGAAGGCAAGCGATCTTTGGGTTTACGCATCGTTCATCAAGCTTTGGAAGTACTCAAGGAAAAAACTGATAAAGAACCCCTTGAAGTTTTTCTTAAAGCATTAGATAATGTAAAGCCTGTAATAGAAGTTAAGTCCCGGCGCGTAGGCGGGGCAACTTATCAGGTGCCTGTAGAGATTCGTGAAATCAGGCGTGAGGCTTTAGGCATGAGGTGGATTATAAATGCCGCCCGCGCCCGTTCAGGCAAAGGCATGGGAGAACGGCTTGCCGCCGAACTTCTGGATGCCTTTAATAATACTGGTACTGCCTTCAAAAAGAAGGAAGATACCCATAAAATGGCAGAGGCAAATAAAGCGTTTGCCCATTATAGATGGTAGTTTGGTTTCCAAACCACTCATCTTAAAGATGAGACAGGTGGGACAAAGTATAGGATTGCGTTTTTAACGTCTGTTCCTCTATTTTAAGTATCCCCCTAATTATTATGTATTGTTCGTAGTCTTGGTCATGTTATGACCAACTGCGATTTAATAATTGAAAGAAATGTGCCCATTAAGGAGGACACAAAATGGCAAAGGATAAATTTACTAGAGCAAAAATCCACATGAATGTTGGAACGATTGGTCATGTCGATCACGGCAAAACCACTCTTTCCGCGGCTATTACCATGCATTGCGCCAGAAAATTCGGCGACAAGGTAATGAATTATGATGAAATCGACAATGCTCCCGAGGAAAAAGCACGCGGTATTACAATTAATACTCGTCACCTTGAGTATCAGTCAGACAAGCGCCATTATGCGCACATAGACTGCCCGGGTCACGCCGACTACATCAAGAACATGATCACAGGTGCCGCGCAGATGGACGGCGCTATTCTCGTCGTTTCTGCCCCTGACTCGGTCATGCCCCAGACAAGAGAGCATATAATTCTCTCTCGTCAGGTAGGTGTTCCTCACATGATCGTATTTTTAAACAAGGTTGACCTTGTTGACGATCCTGAACTTTTGGAACTTGTAGAAGAAGAAGTAAGAGATGTTCTTACAGCTAACGGTTTCCCTGGCGACAAAACCCCCATTATCAAAGGTTCAGGTTTTAAGGCCATGTCAGAACCGGAAAATGCAGATGCTACAAAATGTATCGATGAACTTCTTGAAGCTATGGACTCATACTTCCCGGATCCTGAAAGAGATTCAGACAAACCTTTCATTATGCCGATTGAAGATGTCTTCACCATTCAGGGTCGTGGTACTGTCGTAACCGGTAAGGTAGAACGCGGTATACTCAAACTCAATGAAGAAGTAGAAATTGTAGGTATAAGACCCACAAAGAAAACAGTTGTTACCGGTATTGAAATGTTCAATAAATTGCTTGATGATGCTCAGGCAGGTGACAATGTTGGTACACTTCTTCGTGGTGTTGATAAAAAAGAAGTTGAACGCGGACAGGTATTAGCCAAAGTCGGTTCAATTACACCTCACAGCAAGTTTAAAGGTCAAATTTATTGTCTATCTAAGGAAGAAGGTGGACGTCACAGTCCGTTCTTTACTGGTTATAGACCGCAGTTCTATTTTAGAACTACCGATATTACCGGTACGGTTAAACTTCCTGAAGGCAAGGAAATGGTTATGCCGGGCGACAACACCGAAATTATCGGTGAATTGATTCACCCAATCGCCATGGAAAAAGGACTTCGTTTTGCTATCCGTGAAGGCGGCAAAACAGTAGCTTCCGGCCAGGTAACTGAAATTATAGAGTAAAGGAACTTCCTGACCACTTCATAAAACGGAGTGGTCAGAGTGTTTTATAAGGAAAGAAGGAAATATGGCAAAGGAAGGAATTCGCGTAAGATTGCGCGGCTTCGATGTAGAATTAATTGATCAGAGCGCAAAATCAATCGCAACTGCGGTAAGAAAAGCCGGAGCAAAGGTTACCGGTCCAATTCCGCTGCCTACACGAATCAACAAGGTGACAGTTTTAAGGTCACCGCATGTTAATAAAAAAGCCCGCGAACAGTTTGAAATGCGGACTCATAAAAGGTTGATCGATATTGTAAATCCGTCTGCGGAGGTTATGGATTCATTAATGAAACTGGAACTTCCGGCCGGTGTTGATGTAGAGATTAAACAGTAAGAAAAAAACATAGACGGTTCTGTTTGGTTTTACCAAATCGAATAGCGTGTGTGTGCTGTAAAACAGCATGGAGTGAAACAATGTTAGGGCTATATGCCAGAAAAGTTGGAATGACTCAGGTCTTTGATTATGAGGGTAACTTATTGCCTGTAACGGTAATGCGTTTTGACCCTAATGTTGTCATCGGTAAAAAGACCAAAGAAGCGGACGGTTACGCCGCTGTCGTTGTTGGTATTGACGATGCAAAGAAAAATCGCGTAACAAAAGCCCGTGCCGGTATTTTTCCGGAAAACATTCCGCCTAAGAAAAATGTTCGCGAATTACGCGATTTTGAAAAAGAAGTTTCCGTAGGTGATGCCCTTGGAATAGAAGTTTTGGAAGGAACTAGATATGTTGATGTTTCCGGTACTTCCAAAGGTAAAGGTTTCCAGGGTGTTATGAAGCGCTGGGGGTTTGCAGGCGGGCCAAAAAGACACGGTTCCAAATTCCATCGTGCCGCAGGTTCTACAGGACAGAATACATATCCTGCCAGAACTTTTAAAAACAAAAAAATGCCGGGGCGTATGGGACGGGAAAAAATTACAATGCTAAGTCTAAGAGTTGTAAAAGTTGATGCTGAAAAACAGCTTCTTATGGTAAAAGGTGCCGTTCCCGGTATTAACAAGGGACTGGTTTTTGTCCGCAGTGCGGTAAAGAAGGGACGGTAGGCAATGAACGCAAAAGTGTATTCCATAAATAGTGGTAAAGAAGTAAAAACAATAGATCTGGATGATTCTGTATTTGGCATTCCTTTCAATGAAGATTTAGTTTGGTACGCAATAAATAATGAGTTAGCAAATAAAAGACAAGGCAATGCATGTACTAAGGGTCGTGCAGAAATCCACGGATCAAACGCAAGACCGTTTAGGCAAAAGGGTACAGGTCGTGCTCGTCAAGGTGATAAAAAATCACCAATACTGGTTGGCGGCGGTACAATCTTTGGCCCTAAACCCAGAGATTTTTCCTATTCCATGCCAAAAAAAGCAAAAAGACAGGCAATGAAATCCATTCTTAGTTTAAAAGTACAGAGTGAAGTTCTAAAAATAGTAGAAGATTTTTCTATTGAATCAGGAAAAACTCAAGATCTTGCAAAGTTACTGGAAAATTTTGAATACGGTTTAAGAACAGTTATTATTCTTAAAGATGATGATCCTATGATCAAGAGAGCTGGTGCAAATATTCCTTGGCTTTCATTTTTATCGTTTAACCGTTTACGAGCACATGATTTATTTTACGGTCGTCAGGTGATAATGCTTGAATCCGCCGCTAAAAACTTGGCTGAGTTTTATAAGGGGGATAAATAATGCAGTACGAAGATATTTTACTTGAACCTGTATTAAGTGAAAAAGCAAACATGCTTAGAGAAGAAGGAAAATATGTTTTTAAGGTAGCTCCAAAAGCTACAAAGACACAAATAAAGGAAGCGGTGAGAAAACTGTTTAAAGTTAATCCCATTTCCTGTACGACTATGGTGGTAGGCGGCAAGCCAAAAAGGCTTCGCTATCGTTCCGGCTATACAGCTTCTTGGAAGAAAGCTATTGTACGGCTTGCAAAAGATGAGAAGATTTCAATCTTCGAGGGCGTGTAAAGGTATAATATGGGTATTAAGAAATATAAACCAATAACACCGGGCATGAGAAATTACACAAGTCTTGATTTTTCCGATCTAACAAAAGGAAAAAAACCGGAAAAGAGCTTAACAAAAGGTAAAAAAAGAGGATCCGGCAGAGACTCTTTTGGCCGTATCACTGTTTGGCACAAAGGCGGCGGTCACAAACGCCGTTACCGTGACATAGATTTTATACGCGACAAAATCGGCATCCCCGGAAAAGTTGCTTCTATAGAATACGATCCAAATCGCAGTGCGAATATTGCTTTAATCAATTACAAAGATGGTGAAAAACGATATATCGTAGCACCAAAAGAATTAAAAGTTGGAATGACAGTTCTAAGCGGTCCCGGCTCTCCCATAGAACCCGGAAACGCACTTCCTTTGGAAAATATTCCATTGGGGTTCACTGTTTATAATATCGAATTAACATTGGGCAAGGGCGGGCAAATGGCTCGTTCTGCAGGAACAGGCGCTCTTATTGCCGCTAAAGAAGGGGATTATGTAACAATTAAACTTCCTTCCGGTGAAGCGCGCATGGTGTTAAAAAAATGCTTTGCAACAATTGGAACTGTAGGTAATGAAGATCACATGAATACAGTTATGGGTAAGGCCGGCCGTAAACGATGGAAGGGTATTCGCCCTACAGTTCGCGGTATGGCTATGAATCCGGTTGACCATCCACATGGCGGCGGTGAAGGTAAGAGCAAGGGTAAACATCCTGTTACTCCTTGGGGTAAGCCCACTAAGGGGTACAAGACTAGGAAGAAGAACAAGCCATCTTCCAAGTTTATTGTAAGCCGCGGTAAGAAGAAATAGGGGTAAGGAAGTATGTCAAGATCTGTTAAAAAGGGTCCTTTTATAGAAAAGAGTCTTTATAAAAAGGTGCTGGAGTTGAACAAGTCCGGGGAAAGGAAAATGATTAAAACCTATTCCCGCTGTTCTACAATTATTCCTGAAATGGTAGGCGGAACAATTTCCGTTTACAATGGTAAAACCTGGGTTCCGGTTTATATTACGGAAAACCTTGTCGGTCATAAACTTGGAGAGTTTTCACCCACCCGCATTTTTCGCGGGCATGGCGGCTCTGACAAGAAGGCTGCGTCTAAGTAGGAAAGTATGAAAGAAGCAAAAACAGGTTACAGGGCAATTACAAAATTTCTTATTGGTTCGCCCTATAAAATTCGTCCGGTTGCAGACCTTGTTCGCCGCCGTCCGTATCCGGAAGCAGTTTCCATTTTGGAAAATATGCCCCACAAGGGAGCGCGGCTTATTGGCAAGACAGTAAAGTCGGCGGCATCTAATGCGCTTTCCGGCAACAAAAAACTTGATGAAGATATGCTTTTTGTAAGAGAAATTTATATTGATGAAGGTCCGCGGCTTAAAAGAGTTTGGTTCCGCGGAAGGGGACGAGCAGATATGCAGGTGAAACGAATGTGTCACATAACGGTAGTAGTTGATGAGACTGTTAAAAAATCAGCTTTAAAGCAACCTTCAGTTGCAAAGGCGGCAAAATAATGGGACAAAAAGTTAACCCTACAGGGCTTAGAATTGGAATAAATAAAACATGGGGCTCCCGTTGGTATGTTGACCCCAAAGAATATGTCGATGCTTTGCATGAAGATTTACTCTTGCGCAAGCTTATTATGGATATGCCTGAAACAAAAGGCGCGGATATTGCAGAACTTGAAATTATCCGTCACCCGCAAAGAATTACAATTACTATTCATACTGCGCGCCCCGGTGTAATCATCGGCGTTAAAGGTGCAAATATAGAAAAAATCGGCAATGATTTGCAAAAGAAAGTAAGCAAAAAAGTACAAATTAAAATTAAAGAAGTTCGCAATGCAGATAACAATGCGCAGATTGTTGCACAGAATATTGCAAGGCAGCTTCTTGCCCGCTCTTCATTCAGAAGAACAATGAAACAGGCTATTACAAACGCAATTAAAAAAGGAAACGCTCAAGGCGTAAAGGTTCGTCTTTCAGGACGGCTTGGCGGCGCGGAAATGTCCCGTACTGAAGAAGCCAAAGAAGGCCGTATTCCTCTTCATACCTTGCGCGCGGATATTGATTATGGTTTTGCCGAAGCCCACACACCCTTTGGAGCAATTGGGGTTAAGGTTTGGGTTTATAACGGCATGAAGTATGGCAAAGAACAGAAAGAAGATGCAGGCGCTCTGGTTCGCAAACGACGCGATAGAGCTCCTGCAAGGGGATAGGAGTTAGGCTATGTTAAGTCCGAAACGGGTAAAACGCCGTAAAGTACAAAGGGGCAATATGCCCGGCAATGCCACACGGTGCAACAGTATAGTATTTGGTGATTTTGGCCTTGTTGCTTTAGACAGATTCTGGCTTACCAACAGGCAAATAGAAGCGGCTCGTGTTGCCATTAACCGCCATGTAAAAAGAGGCGGAAAAATGTGGATACGGATTTTCCCGGATAAGCCCTATTCCAAAAAACCTGCGGAAACCCGCATGGGTAAAGGTAAAGGAGCTCCGGAATATTGGGTAGCGGTAATAAAGCCGGGAACAGTTATGTTTGAACTTGGCGGTGGTATTAACCGGGCTATGGCGGAAGAAGCTATGAATCTTGCAGGATCAAAGCTTCCTATTAAGACAAAATTTGTAGCCCGCTCAGATATGGAATTAGGGGCTTAGGAGTATAGGATGAAAAATTCATTCAAGAACTTGAGCTATCAAGAATTAAAGACAAAAAGGGATGAACTTAAAAAGAAGTTTATGGAATTTCGTTTTAAGAATGTTGTAGGTCATGTGGACAACCCGCTGCAAAGACGAACTATGCGAAGGCAGATAGCGCGCCTTAACACCTTAATTCACGCGCAAGACTTGCTTTCTATTAAAGATAAAGATAGTGAAGCAAAGGGAGCTAAATAATGGCAGAACATGATACAGCCGGAAAGAGCGGAAAAAAAGAATTTATTGGAACGGTAAAGAGTAACAAGATGGAAAAAACCATCGTTGTGAGCGTAGAAACGCTTACGCTTCACCCTCTTTACAAAAAATATGTTAAGCGCCTTAAAAAATTAAAAGCGCATGACGAGAAAAACGAAGCCAAAATAGGCGATCGTGTCCGTGTAATTGAATGCAGGCCAATCAGCAAGGAAAAATGCTGGAAGCTTGTAGAAATTATAGAACGCGCCAAATAAAGGGAGAGAAGAAGATGATTCAAGTAGAAAGCTTCCTGAATGTGGCGGATAATTCAGGCGCCAAAAAAGCTCAGTGCATAAAAGTTTTGGGTGGTACCAAAAGAAGATATGCTGGTATTGGCGATATTGTTGTAGTTGCTGTTAAAGAAGCTTTGCCCACATCAACCATTAAAAAAGGCACTGTGGAAAAAGCTGTAATAGTGCGTACCCATAAAGAGTTCCGTCGTCCGGACGGAACCTATATAAGGTTTGATGATAACGCTTGCGTTATTATTGATGCGGCGTTAAACCCAAAAGGAAAACGCATCTTTGGGCCGGTAGCAAGGGAGCTAAGGGAAAAATCCGAGTTTATGAAGATTGTATCCCTTGCCCCAGAGGTTTTGTAGGAGCAAATAATGACAGGTTTACATAAGTTTAAACTTAAAAAAGAAGATACTGTCCAAGTAATTGCCGGTAAAGATAAAGGCAAAAGAGGCAGGATTTTAAAGATTAACCGCGATGCTGACCGCATTCTTGTTGAAGGCGTAAATATTGTTAAAAAAGCGCAGAAAAAAAGAAAGCAGACGGACAGAGGTGGTATTGCAGAGATCGAAGCTCCTCTTCATGCATCGAACCTAATGATTATTTGTAAAAAATGCGGACCAACCCGCATTGGATATAAGATTGATAAAAAAGATAAAGCAAGAGTTTGCAGAAAATGCGGGGAGGTATTGTAATGAGTAAAAATTATGTTCCCCGGCTTAAAAATGTCTATAAAGAACAGATAGCGCCGGAGCTTTTAAAAGAGTTTAATTATAAATCCAATATGCAAATACCCAAACTGGATAAAATTATTGTCAGCATGGGTGTTGGAGAAGCTCTTCAGAACAAAAAGCTTTTGGATGCAGCTATCGATACTCTTACACAAATTACCGGACAAAAAGCCGTAAAAACAAAAGCAAAAAAGAGTATTGCTAACTTTAAAATAAGAGCGGGGCAGGAAATTGGAGCTAAAGTAACACTGCGCGGAAGTATGATGTACGAGTTCTTTGACAGACTTGTTAATGTTGCGCTTCCCCGTGTTAAGGACTTCCATGGAATTAATCAAAATGCATTTGACGGTCATGGAAATTATTCATTAGGTATTCAGGAACAGATTATTTTTCCGGAAATTGACTTTGATAAAATAGAAAAAGTTTCCGGGTTAAATATAGTTATTGTTACGACGGCAAAGACAGATGCGGAAGCGAAGGCATTCCTTTCCAAGTTTGGTATGCCTTTTAAGAAGTAGGAGGTAAAATGGCACGAACAGCGATGATAGCTAAGGCGAAAAGAACGCCTAAATATAAAACTCGTAAAGTTAATAGATGCAGGATCTGCGGAAGGCCCCGGGGCTTCTTGCGGAAGTATGAAATGTGCCGCCTTTGCTTTAGAAAATTAGCAAGCGAAGGGCTTATACCCGGCGTAACAAAATCTAGCTGGTAGGAGATTAGGATGAGCGTATCAGATCCCATTGCGGACATGCTGACGAAAATTAGAAATGCCGGTATGGCAAGGCATGAAAAAGTTGATATTCCCACCTCCAGGCTTAAGCTTGAGATTGTCAAAATATTAAAGACAGAAGGGTATATTAAGAATTTTAAAAAAGCAAGCCAAGAAGGTGCAAATGTTATCCGGGTTTTCCTTAAATATGATGACAACACCGTTCCAATAATTCACGGAATAGAAAAGGTTTCAAAACCCGGCCGCCGTGTTTATATGGGCTACAAGAGTATGCCAAGAGTATTGAATGGCTACGGAACCCTGATTGTTTCTACATCTCAGGGTGTAACAACAGGCAAAAAAGCTGCGGAGAAAAAAGTCGGCGGCGAAATTATTTGCACCGTATGGTAAGAGGATAGTTATGTCAAGAATTGGAAAAATACCTGTTAAGATTCCCGCCGGCGTTAAGGTCTTGTTTCAAAATGATGAGATCTTTGTAGAAGGCCCTAAGGGAAAACTTAAACAGAAGTACCACCCTGTTATTAAGTTTGAAGACAAGGGAGAAGAAATTATTGTTACCCGCACAAGTGAAGAAAAACAGGTAAAGGCTTTTCACGGCTTGTACCGATGTCTTTTAAGCAATATGGTAACCGGCGTTTCAACAGGTTTTAATAAATCGCTTGTTGTTAATGGCGTAGGGTATCGTGCTGAAGTTCAGGGTAAAATTCTTTCTATGAGTCTTGGATATTCAAATGATATTTATGTTGGAATTCCTGAAGGGCTTACTGTTGCGGTTGATGCTGCCGGTAAGATTACAATTTCCGGAATTGATAAGCAAAGAGTAGGGGAGTTTGCGGCGCAAGTTCGCAAGCTCAGAGGTCCCGAACCTTACAAGGGCAAGGGTATCCGCTATGAAGACGAACAGATCAAGCGGAAAGTCGGTAAATCGGGTGTTAAGTAGGTAATTATGTTACAAAAGATGTTGGAAAAAAACAGAAAACGGCTTAGAAGAAAAAT